>CERH01087398.1_pt1 | contig 10456 bp, 8 predicted proteins | sample 530991 | NCBI WGS metagenome assembly CERH01 (sample SAMEA2621191, study PRJEB7988) | marine metagenome | biome: marine biome (ENVO:00000447); feature: mesopelagic zone (ENVO:00000213); material: "saline water (ENVO:00002010), including plankton (ENVO:xxxxxxxx)" | depth 800 m | reverse complement strand
GTCTCGTCGAGTCAGCCCCCAAGAGTTCACGACGGTTAGAGAGGAATGCCTCGCACTAATCGGATACACAGAAGGAGTAGACACTGGATGCAGTGACCTCGCAAGACTCTACGCTATGCCTGTTCGACGAACTGGTGCTTCCTTTCAGAGTTTCTTAGAGGTATCATCTACTCCCTTGTGTGTGGATTCATTGATGACTGATACTAAAGAAACCGAAGAGGTAGAGTCTTCCGCGTCCGGTGGACTTGTGCTTACTCCCTCCACTGTTCTCGTTCTCTCAGAAGACGGCCAAGACAAAGCTACGGTTGAAGACCTACTGCTTCTCGGCGCTGGCAAACATAAGTGCGCCTGTCCCTTTCAAGAAGATGCTTCATTCGGCAGCGCATTCCTGCGCGTGATGAATGATGGACGTGCCTTCCTGATGTGTACAAGTGAGAGGCACGATCATGAGAAGTCCCAGTTCTGGCTCAAAAGTTCCAAGGGCAAAGGGGAAGGGGGAAAGAAGAAAACCCGAGGCGCTGCTCACTCCGTGCTCAAACGCAAGGAGCTTCTCGCTGAAGTGCCCGAGAAGCTGCGGTTCTACATTGACTCCAACATCGTGTTCAATGCCTCTCAGAATGTCTTCTACCGCCGTTCTCAGGGTGGTTGGCAGGTAGGCTCTCCTCTCCGCAAGGATGGAATCTTCAATCATCTCATCGGCAAGTTGTCAGATGGACTCGATGGAAGTCACGTCAACGCGATGCTCGACCACATTCTCTCTCGCCAAGTCTACGGATTCACTTGCGACTCTTCTCGTGGTCCTACGATTTACGAAGACGGCATTGGTGCAATGCTCAATCTCTATGCCCGCCCAGAGATTCGTCCCCTTGAAGGCGGGTTCGATCGGATCAACCAGATCATTGATGTGCTTTGCGATGGAGATGAGAAGGCAATCAACTGGCTGATGCACTGGTGTGCTTCCCTCGTTCAACAGCCCGAGCGACGTTCCATGGTGGCAGTTCTTTGCATGTCTCCCCAGCAAGGTGTGGGTAAGTCGATGTTCGGCAGACTCCTCTCTGCTGCTGTCGGAGAAAGAAACAGTGCGATCGTTTCCAACCGAGCCCTGAAGGATTCCTTCAACGCAAGCTACGTCACGAAGCTACTGGTACTCGCTGATGAGGTTGCAGTGTCTGGCTCCCGAGATGCTGACTCTGTCATTCCTGCACTCAAGGCATACATCACTGATGATCGTGTTCCCTGTCGTGCTCCCTATGCTGCTCGAACAGAAGTCGAGAACCGGATGACATGGTGGCTCACTTCCAATGACCGACGCCCTCTCATGCTGGAGAAGGATGACCGGAGGTTCACGGTGCTTGTGCCCGGGAAGTGTGATTGGGAATATCGCAAGATGCTCTCCGGATGCTTCAACCCCAAGACTGGCAAGTACTCCAAATCTTTCGCCCTGGAAGTTAGAGCATTCGCCCATCATCTCCACGCGATGGAAGTCGACTACTACTTGATCTCTCGACCCTACGCTGCTCCTGCTCGTAAGCTCTTGCAAGATGCGTCTCGTGGTAGCGTGGATCACTTCGTCGATCTCATTGAAGAAGTCGGAGCCTCTGCTGCCCTGGCTGACTATCCTCCTGGACCGGACTTCATGGGCGTCAATGTTCCGGATTCAGTCTACGCCCGAGGAGTCATTCCATGCGAGCTGATCTACGGATCCTATCGGACATGGTGTGAGAGAAACGGACGCCGAGACATTCGACCCGAGTCAACTCTTCGTCTCGCCCTCATCGCTATCACCTCCGTCCAGGCCAAGTGGATTATGATCGGAGGAAAGAAACTCCAAGCTTACATGGGCCTCCCTGCCCAGAAGGAAGAGAACAAAGTCATTGAGATGCCAGGTGCTGGAATCTCGTAAACATAAAACAAAGGAGGAAAGACGATGGAAAACAGGCCGTTCGTCTTTTGCAGAAGTGTGCCCGAAGGTGCCGAGGAGATTCCCGGTATCTGGGAGAACAAGAATGGAACGTATCGAGTTCCACTGAATGCTCATTCAGTTATTGGCTGGGATTCTCCCATCCCCAAAGAAGTAGGAGACGAGGTAGTTTCTGCCTTTCTCGCTAACCCTCTACTTCTCAACGACTTGAATGGATTCGCGAAAGAGCATCAACGCCGGATGTTGAGGAAAGCCTTTGCTGTTCCTGGCTCTCATGGCTGGGCTCCTCCCGGTGCGGGTAAAACTCTCGTAGGTCTCGTTTACGCTTTGGGCGTTGCACCCATGGGAATCAAGCTTATCGTTACGAAAGCTGCTGCTCGTGGAACATGGGCCGAACAATGTGAGAGATACACAATCTTAGAGCCTGAACTGCTAATGGGTCAGTCTGCTCGGACTATTCCACAGGATCCTACCAAGTTGTACATAACTGCCTGGGAGACGATCAAGTACTGGGCGGATGCTATCGTAAAGGCAAGACCCGCAGTCGCGGTTTGGGATGAAATCCATTGGCTACGTCGGCCTAAGCATACCAAAGCTACGGTGATGCCCGATGGATCAGTTCGCTTCGATGGTCTTGGGAACAGTCTGGATTCTGCTCGAAAGATTGCAGCCGCTACCGAGAGAAGACTTGCCCTAACTGCCACTCCTGTGCCCGGGAGGGTGAGAGATTTGTGGACGCAGTTGGACATCATTGAGCCTTGGCAGTGGGGGAGCTTCCATCAGTTCGGTCTCCGCTACTGTGCTGGCCAACACAATGGCTATGGCTACGAGTATCTCGGAAAGAGCAATGTCGAGGAACTTGGAACTCGCCTGCGAGAGATCAAGGTTCGTGTCTCCCGAGATGAAGTCAACAAGCATCTGCCCAAGAAGAGACGGGAAGTTGTTCGTCTGGAAGTATCTGAGCAAGACAGACCTGCGGCGATGAAACGGGAACTTGCCCGAGCGAAGAAGAATCTCAAGGGCGGAGGAGAAGAAGCACGAGAGAGCTACTTCGAGGCACTGCTCATGGAAGCTGCTTCTCGTAAACACTCGTATGTTCAGGACCGTGTTCTCTCTGCACTAAAGTGCAAACAGAAGGTCACAGTATTCTCTGGACGACGCATCGACTGCGAACGTCTTGCTACCAAACTCAAGAAGATCACAGACACGATTCCTGGTTGCGGAATGTGGTGGGCTCACGGAGGAACAGATCCTTCTGAGCGGGACAAGATTCGCCACACCTATATGGACCATCCGGGACCATGCTTGCTGGTCGGGACTGGAGATGCCTGGGGAGAGAGTGTAGACCTCCAGGACACAGACCTGGCGCTCATTGCTATGCTGCCCTGGACTCCGGACAAGGTCATCCAGTGGGAGGGTCGCTTCTCCCGATTGGGCCAGAAGCGTGCGGTGCTTGTGTCCTATGTGATCGCCCGAACAACTGCGGATGAAGATGTGGCGGACACTCTCCTGGACAAGCTACCGCATGTCGGAGAGATCGCAGAAGATGGAGCAGCGGAAGAAATCGAAAACGCGCTGGGGGGAGTTGATAACTCTGAAGGCGCAGCAGAACGTCTTCTCCAACGTGTGGCTCAGTTGACATCCACTTGACATTTGATCCTTGCAAAGCACAGTCACTTGGCTATAATAAAGGAGAACAGGCAATGAAACTCTTAGACGCTGGTCCCTCGGAGAGAGGGTGGCACCGAATACAGAACGTCATCCGCTGTCCCAGGCTCTACGCTTGGAGAGAGATTGGAGGCAAGAAGTTCAAGGTGTCGGCTCCTTTAGTGAATGGATCTCTGATCCATGTTGCCCTCGCTCACCACTACCAACGCCTCAAAGAAAAACAGACCGGAGGGAATCCAGATGACTGGCTCTTACCAGAAGATGCAATCGTTGCTCTTGCTGAGAAGAACGCAGATGAATCTCCCTTATGGATGTCTGCAATCCCTCAGATTCAAGATGCCTACTTCGCCTATCGGCACAACTGGCACTTCGAAGAATGGAAGGTTCTCGACGTTGAGCATCAACTCAAAGCCCGGTTGGGGGAGAAGAAACATCTCTACACCCAGCGAGCAGATCTCATCATCGAAGACGCGAATGGAAGAGTGTGGATCGTTGATCACAAGTCGGCTTACCGACTCAACTCTAAAACTCTCCGACAGCACATTCTTGATGGACAGTTCATTGGGTATCAACTTTTCGGAAAGGCTCGGTATGGTTCTAAGTTCGCGGGAGTTCTCGTGAACCGAATCAAACTCTCACCACCCTTCGACTTTGATCGTCGTCCTCTCGAACCCGCACCTCGCGCGTTGAAGTACTTCGTTCAAGTCATCGAAGAGGGAGAACGAAAGATCTCTCTCTTTGAAGGGAAACCCATCGAGGAATGGCCCATGGCTCTCAATAATCAAACCTGTTTCGGCAAGTACGGACAGTGTGACGCATACGACCTGTGCCGCTTTGGAGATGAAAAATACTAAAAAAGTTGAGAAAGTTTGTCACGTTCGGTGACTACTACACCAGTACTACTGTTGAGGGCGTCGTTTACCCTCACGACTTCTCCCCTTTTGTGTGATTGGGGGGAGGGGTCACCCGCTCCCTCCCTCTTTTCTTCGTGGGGGGAGGGAGCACCTTCCCAGGAGAAGAGTGATGATTCTGCTCAAGATCACAGAAGAAGAAAAGCCGGTCATTCTTGAAGCTCTCCACTTCTTCGGGAGAGAGTTGGAAGACATGATCAGACAAGGCCCGGATGAGAAAACTCCCGAAGAGATTAGCAAGTTAGAGATCATCGATCAGATCATAGATGTGATCCAGTTGACTAAAGAAGGGGAGGAAGGGAGTTCCTTGTTCCTCAAGAATACGCAGCGTCTCTTAGAAGCGATCGTCCAAGGTGATGAGGACTTCTTCGAAAAAGACCTAACCAGTTGACCAATCAAAAACCCGTGTGTTAGCTTTCGTGAACCAACAAGTGTGTGTTTGGAGAAATCAATGTCTACTAAGCCTGGATCTAATGGGTCCAATGGCCGAAGCAGTTCACCTGCTGGGGGCGTATTCATCTGCCTCTATGGCCCAAGTAAAGCCGGAAAAACAATCGCCTCCGCAGCCGCAGGAGCAACAGGACTCTTCATTGGAGATCCCGCTGGCCTCCTCTCTGCCCAGAGGTTTCTCGGGCTTGAGAAACTAAAAGTCGCGCCAGCGAAGATCGTACCAGAAGCAACTGCTGCGATCGAAGCTGCTGTCAGTAAGGGATCGAAAGTTCCTTCTATTGTTATCGACGACTTCTCTTTGATGGTTGAATCTACGATCAATGAATACGAAACCTCCAAGGGTCGAGGCGGAATGTGGTCCGCTCTGACGCGAGATGTTCTCGCCTGTCGAGACGCCGCTCGCGCGGCTACTGCCCAGGGGATGATCGTTATCTTCAACTGTCATGAACAACCTCCACGGACCAGCAGCGGTAAGTTCGTTCGCGGTGGTCCTTCACTGCCCGGTCAGCTTCCAGAAAAGTTTAGTGGCATGGTCGACGTGATTGGCCGAGCAATGTTCGAGCCTACCGCTGCCCCGTGGAAATACCAACTCTGCTTCAAACCCCAGGCCGACTATGTCTCTGGAGATCGACTTTCCGTATTCCCGGGAATGGCTCCGATGAATGTTGCCGAGGGACTGCGAGCAGCAGGATACTTGATTCCCTACCCCAAGGGACTTGAGTGGATCGACAAAGTTGCCCAGGGAGTTTGCGATGAGATTCTCAAAGCAGGAATCGAGAACTGGTCAGATGTTCTCCAGAGAGCTGTAGAAAAACTGAAAGGCAAACGAGAGATCGCTCATATCCGTTGGGCACTCCAGGACGGTCTTCACCGTGCCACCATCAAACATTACGAAGCCGTAGAAGCACTCGACCTGTTCTCACGACCAGTCGAAGAAGAAGAAGGCTTATTCCTTTAGTGGGTCGGGGACGGGTCTGGTTTTTTCCTTTGTACCAGGGTTCTCGTCCTCGATCCCATCTTTCCCACTCGCGTGTGTGTTGTGGGTTTTCACCCCCAGACTTTGACATAGGAGTCATACATGTCTGTAACTATTGAACTTGATTTTACCGGCCATTCCCCTGCGGGTGCTGGTATTGGTTACCTCGAAACTGGACTGCACTCGGCTCAGATCTTGGAGTTTCGTCACTACGAAGATTCCAACCGATTGCTCGTCTACATGATCACGGATGGCGTCCGACACAAGGACAGCTTCTCCCTGAGCACCAAAGCAATGCCTTTCCTCATGGGCTTCCTGGTGTCTGCCGGAGTTCCTGAGAGCAAGCTGAAAGGAAAGACTAAGTTTCCCTTCGACAAGCTCACCGGAAAGTCCGTGTACTTCAACTACACGTCTCCCACCATGGGCGCGAACGGTCGTCCGGTTGAGGGAAGTTATCCTGACTATCGCTACATCAATGAGAACTACTTCAATCAGATGAAGAAGGCTCAAGCTGCTCCTGCTCCTGCTGACTTTCAAGTTGAAGCCGAGCCAGCCCCTGTCTCTAACGGAGCTTCTGCGGCTCCCGTTGCAAAGACTTCCTCTGCTGATGAGTTCGAGTTCTTGATGGACAGTTGATGACTCTTCGGGGACGGTGGGACTCAAACCATAATGGGAATCCGCCCAGTGGATTTTGTACCAGCCCCCGCCGTCTCCTCTTTTTCCTCCGTTGCCGCTGTAGGGGCGGGCAACTGGAGGAAGCCTCTCTTCCCCGTTGTTGGAGCTACGGGGGAGAGGGGCACCCCCTTTTTTATCTTTCTTGGAAATTAATTACCTCCCTGACCGTGTACATAGTGAGGGAGGACTACCAGCAATCTTCCTCCCTCAAGGGGAGGAGTGGTTACCTCCGGCCCCTTCCCCCTTTTGTTGTGGTTAGGGGGAGGGGGCACCTTCCCCAAAACTTATGCTCTATCCAATCTGTGAAAACTGCGCCCTCAATCGGGGCGATGCCACTCCGGTACTGTCTGAGACGCACGATGATGATCGCGTGATCATTCTGGGAGATTCTCCTGGAATGCACGAGGTAGTCGAGGGTCGTCCTTTCGTTGGTCCCGCTGGGCTTGAACTCCAGTCTGCACTGAACGCATTGAATGTGCCCAGGGATAAGTGCTACATCGCCAACGCTGTGCGATGCCGTCCTCCCAAGAATGACTTGGAGGCAGTAAATATAAAGGTTTCCCGAACCAACCGAAGGAGAGAGAAACTCGCTAAAGAAAACGGAACGGAGGCTGTCCGGCTCCTTCGTCCACTTGATGCCTGCAAGACATTGCTACTCGAAGAGCTTCGACTTTCTGGAATCAAGAAAGTCATCTGCTTAGGGAAAAACGCCGCCAAAGCGATTCGTGGTGGAGACGTTTCCATCATGAATATTCGTGGTGGGTGTGAACTCGTCGAGGCACCCTGGGATCCAGATGTGACTCTGGAGGTGGCCTATACCATGCACCCTTCCTGGATCATGCGTCAGGCTGCATACCGCGAAGTATTTCGCCATGACCTGCGAAAAGCATTTCGCTTCTTCTCCGGTACATTGGATTGGCCCGAGCCAAAGATCACTCGCACGAACGAGGTAGAGGTTCTTGAGCGGTTCCTTGCCCGGTGGAGGGAGCAGAAGACTCCTATCGCCTATGACTTAGAGACTGATGGCATAGATCCGATGACCGCTAACGTTCGTTGCGTAGGTTTAGGAAATGAAGAAGAAGCGTTAGTTGTAGAAATCTTGAGCATCGACGGGAGTTTTTTAGCTACTCCAGATCAAATCGTTCTTCTCCAGAACTCGCTAAGAAAGTTCTTCCTCGATCCCCAGGTTCCCCTACTTGGGCACAATGCGGGACAGTATGATCGACTCTGCGTAGAGTCCTGGCTTGGCATCACACCGAATCTTACATGCGACACGATCCTCTTGCACTTGCTTGCAGACAATGAGCTGCCTCACAATCTGGGCTTCGTCGGTTCCTTTTACACGGACAATCCAGAAGCCTGGAAAGCAGACCACACAGCAGTTGAGGCGAAGACGGATGAAGAGCTTCATATCTACTGCGGAAAGGACGTTTGTGTTACGGCTCGAATCGCGCCTCCTCTTGCCCGGGATGTGAAGAAGCGCCAACAGCAACACCTGCTCCCCAGAGAGCACATGCTCCAATCCCTGGGCGCTACGATGGAGCGAGTAGGCATGGGAGTCGACCTGGGCAAAGCCACTGAACATCTGGTCAGGTTAGACACGGAGGCGAAGATTCATCTCCGTAGATGCCAAGACATTGTAGGCGAGGGATTCAATCCCCAAAGCACTCGTCAGATGGCGAATCTTCTTTTCTCGGAGTGGGGCTTGGCTCCTCACCATTACTCAGAGAAGACGGGAGATCCTTCTACGGACGATGAAACTCTCCGTACAATGATCGTTCACTACGGACTGGAAGAGCAGCGAGTTGCATTCTTACGCTCAGTCAGGACTTATCGCAAAGTCACCAAACTCCTGGGCACATACATCCGACCCCTGATCCAGAAGCAGATCACACGGATTCATCCCAGCTACAACCGTCTCCCCGCTACGGGCAGATACTCTTCGAGCAACCCAAACGCTCAGAATATCCCGTACAGTTTGAGGGACATCTTCGTTGCCCGGAAGGGATGCGTACTGGTTGGCGCAGACATGGATCAACTTGAGCTACGCTTGATTGCAGAAGAGGCTAAGTCTAAGCACTCACTCCGGGTTATTCGAGAAGGACTCGACCCACACAACGAGACGATGGAGATCGTATATGGCAAAGGGATATGGAAACTTGAAGGAGCCCCCAGTGATCGTAAGGAGAAGGGCAAGGGCACCTTCAAAGCAACCCGAGACATCACGAAAAACACACGCTACGCTTGGCAATACGCTGCTTCGACTAAGCGAATCCACGAGCAAATCGTCTCAGTCGAAGACGACGAAGGGAACCTCCTCTACTCACACCTCACGGTCGAAGACGTTCGTCAAGTAGTAGAGGGTCTCAAGCGAGCAGACCCGGAGATTCCTCGTTGGTGGAGGATGATCGAAACTCGCTACCGGAAAGAAGGCTTCATTGGAGATTCTCTCTGGGATCGTCGTCGGTACTTTAGAAATGAAGACAAGATCAACGAGCTTGTAAATCATCCCATCCAGTCTGGTGGAGTGGTGATCGTCAATGAGGCGATGCTCGAACTGATCTATGGAGTCCAGGATTGGTTTGCTACAGAAGCGATCAGTCCTCCCAAGGAAACACTCCCGGTTGAGTGGCTGATCAATCATGGCCACGATGCTCTCTACTTAGAGGTGCCCGAGAGTGAAGCAGAGTTTGCTGCGGAAGTTCTGGAACAGGCCATGAACCGACGCAGGAAAGTAAACCCGCTTCTCGATTACACCGCTGCTGCGGACATCGGTAATCGCTGGAGCGAAGTGTAAGGAGATGAAATGAGTCAAGTGATTAGAATCTTCTATGCCCACCCATCCGGTGAGGACAAGAAGACCATTGCGAAGCAAAGCATTCGCATTAGAGAGTTAGTCCGTGGTCGGGGAGATCGCGTGGGTAAGGATCTGAGAGTTTCCGTCATCTCGGGAAGGGACGACTTTCGGATCAACTGCCGGGGAGATTGGAATACATGGGCCAAGAGTGTAGTGATGAGAGAGCACGCAATCACTCGAAAGCCCTACTACGACTTCGTAGTAATCCCCAGCACAGCAGTAGGCAGGGCGACCGCACAGATTGTTGATGTGGCGGTCAGGCGTGGTCGTCCTGTCTTCTTGCTGACCTCCGATCGGGACAAGGATCGACTGGAAAGAGTCACTCAGGTCTATCCGTTTGATGTAGACGATTGGCAGGGAGGCTTCCGTTGCGAAGGCCCCCCTTCCCCCAAAGAGCCCGGGGAGGGTTCGGAACAGCTTGAACTCCCGTTGGAGTTGAAGGGAAATCCCAATGGCTAAAAAACCTATAGACATTCAGACGTTAGCAAATGTTCGGACAGACTGCGGTCCTCTCATCACAAAGCTCCTGTCGACTGGAATGTCCTATGAACTGATCGCAGTAAAGATGAGCGAACATCTGGCGGGCACTAATCCGAGTGTTCAGAGTCTTGTTCGCTGGAAAAAAGGAACCAGCATCCCAACTCGGGCCAATGGAGCAGCGTTGCTTCGGCTGTACTGGGAGATGTTTGGAGAGGAGGGAGAAGAATGAGTCACGTTGTAAGAGTAGTTTCCAACATCAAGAGTCCAGACGGAACTCCCTACGAAGTCCCTCTGGGCAAGAACACTGTCCTGATCGGAGCGAATGAGGCCGGAAAGAGTGCGGTTGCAGAATCGGTTCAACTTGCCCGGACAGGAACCGCTTATGGTCTTCTCTACCGAGATAAGCCAATCAAGGATGGATCTCTTCTGTCCGCGCTGATTCCAGACATCTCCAACTCGGCTGTCGTCACTGTGCAGTTAGATGACGGAGAGACTTCTTTCTGGGAACTGGAGAGAGG
>CERH01010054.1_pt1 | contig 10493 bp, 10 predicted proteins | sample 530991 | NCBI WGS metagenome assembly CERH01 (sample SAMEA2621191, study PRJEB7988) | marine metagenome | biome: marine biome (ENVO:00000447); feature: mesopelagic zone (ENVO:00000213); material: "saline water (ENVO:00002010), including plankton (ENVO:xxxxxxxx)" | depth 800 m | reverse complement strand
TTTGCGCGCCGAGAGGGTGGGATTATTCGCCGGCTACGCCGGCTCACCCCTTCGGGGCCGCCGCCTTTGGCGGCGGTCCTTCGCGGCGCTTTGCGCCGCTCGGTCGAACCGGTGGGTTCGAATGAAACCACCCTCTCCGCCAGACGCGGACATAAAAAAAGCGCCCCTTGGGGCGCTTTTGTCCGCGTCTGGCGGAGAGGGTGGGATTCGAACCCACGGAGGACGCAAATCCTCGGCGGTTTTCAAGACCGCTGCATTCGACCACTCTGCCACCTCTCCGATGGGCGCCAATCATACCTGAGACGCTTTCGCAGTCAACGGTCCCGGGTCAATAAGGCTGCCATAACCGTGTGATTCAAGAGGGAAATCTTGATTTTGGCGCGAGTGTCCCTATTATCCATGGAACACCCTCAAGCAATGAGTCCGAGTATGAGCAACCACCCGAACCCGTACACCGCCCCCCACCGTCAGCACGCGGCAACGGCGGTCACCGGCGAGCGCGCCGCTCAGGTCCTGAAAAACACCTATATGCTGCTGGGGCTTTCCCTGATGGTCGCCACCGGCGCCGCGGTGTTCGCCATGGCAATGGGCATCGGTTACGTCAATGTGTTCGTGACACTGGGCGTCTACTTCGGCCTGCTGTTCGCCACCAATAAGCTGCGCAACAGTTCCTGGGGCATTCTCGCCGTGTTCGGCCTGACCGGCTGGCTGGGTTTCACCACCGGACCGATCATCAACATGTACGCCCAGATCAACGGCGGCATGGAAATCGTGTCCCTGGCCCTGGGCGGCACCGCCAGTATCTTCGTGGCCATGTCGGGTATCGCGCTGGTGACCCGCAAGGACTTCAGCTTCATGACCAACTTCATCATGGTTGGCATTCTGGTGGCCTTCCTGGCCGGCCTGGCGGCGATGTTCTTCAACATCCCGGCGCTGTCACTGGCCGTGTCCGCCGCCTTTGTGCTGCTCTCGTCCCTGCTGATTCTGTGGCAGACCAGCGCCATCATTCACGGCGGCGAGACCAACTACATTATGGCCACGGTCACGCTGTTCGTGTCGATCTACAACCTGTTCCTGTCCCTGCTGCATATTCTCACCGCCCTCAGCGGGAATGATTAAAGTCAGTCTGCTCGTGACCGCCGGGCCGCAACGGCCCGGCGCCCTCACCGCCCTTCACACCGCCCAGGCGGTGGCCCGCTCCTCCCACCAGCTCTATCGCATCTTCTTCTACGGCGACGGTGTCCATCTGGCCAACCGGCTCGCCCGCCGTGGCGATCTGGCCTGTGACGCCCAGCGCGGCTGGCAGACGCTGGTGGCCGAGCACGGCTGGCCGGCGTCGGTGTGCGTGGGCGCGGCGCTCAAGCGCGGTATCAGTGACAGCGAGGAGGCCCGCCGCGCCGGTCTGAACGACGTCAGCGGCACCCTGGCGGACGGCTTCACGCTGGTGGGGCTGGGCGACTGGGTGGACGCCCTCACACAAAGCGACCGGGTGGTGCATTTTGGCTGATTCAGTGCTTTATCTGGTACGCCATGCGCCGGGCCGCGGCGGCGGTTGGCGCGAAAGCGTGGACATGGCGCTCACCGGGGCCGCCTTCGGCGTCACCACCCTGGTCTGGTTCGAGGCGGCGCCCTTGAAAGTGCTGGCGCGGCGCGCCGACCATGGGGACCTGCTCGCCGAGCTCACCGGCTTCGGCGTGCGCTGCGTGGCCCGGCGCGACGATCTGCCCGCCGGGCTGGACGGCATCGAGGGCCTGGACGACAGCGCGCTTCACCGGCTGCGGCACAGCGCCGCGCAACTGGTCATCTTATAATGTTGCACCTGATCGGCTTTGACGACCTGGACAGCGAAACCGGCCGCGACTGCCTGGCGGTCTACGAAAGCGGCGATCTGTGCGTGTTCGTCGACCAGGGCCATCTGGTGGCCGCCGACTTTCCACTGCAAGGGCCGGGCTTTCTGCTCGCCGAGGGCCCGCCGGCGGCACGCCCGGCGGATCTGGAAACCATTGACTACGACCGGCTGGTGGCCCTGATCGCCGAACAGGGCCCGGTCACCGGCTGGTACGACACCGAGAGCTCATGAGCGAACATCCTTTCGCGCCCTATGTGCGCACCCTGGGCCGTGGCAAACGGGCGCGGCGCAGCCTCACCCGGGAAGAAGCCGCCGACGCCATGGCGATGATCCTGCGCGGCGAGGCGGAACCGGCCCAGGTCGGCGCCTTCCTGATGCTGCTGCGCGTCAAGGAGGAGACCACCGAAGAGCTGGCCGGCTTCCTGGACGCCTGCCGGCCGGTGTGCCGGGAGCATCTCGCCGCCCTGCCCGCCGTCGACGTGGACTGGCCCAGCTACGCGGGCAAGAAGAAACACCACCCCTGGTACCTGCTGGTCGCCCGCCTGCTGGCCGACAACGGCCTGCGCATTCTGATGCACGGCGGCCCGGCGCATACCCCCAACCGCCGCTACAGCGACGACATGCTGGCGGAGCTGGGCCTGGCGTTGCCGGCCTCGGTGGCCGAGGCCGGCGAGCAGCTGGACAGCGACGGCCTGACCTATCTGGATCTGGGCCACTTCTGCCCGGCCCTGCCGGAGCTGCTGATGATGCGCTTCCAACTGGGCCTGCGCTCGCCGATCAATACGCTGGCGCGCAGCCTCAACCCGGCGGCGGCGCCGCTGAGCATGCAGAGCGTGTTCCACCCCGCCTATCTGGAGCTGCATCTGGGCGCGGCGAGCGCCTGCGGCGACCGCAACCTGCTGCTGTTCAAGGGCGAAGGCGGCGAGCTGGAGATCCGCCCGGACGCGCGCACCGCCCTCACCGGGCTGCGCCACGGCGAGCCGGCGGAGGGCGTGCTGAGCGCCGCCATGGGCCGCCAGACGCCGCCGGGCGAAGTGTCCGTGGCGCCCCTGCAGGCGCTGTGGCGCGGCCAGGCGGACGATGCCTACGGCGAGGCCGCAGTGATCAAGACCGTGGCGGCGGTGCTGTGGGGGCTGGAAAAGGTCGCCAGCCTGGAGGAAGGCGAAAAGGCGGCCGCCGCCCTGTGGGAAGCGCGGCGCCGGGACCGGCTCTAAGCTAAGCGCCGCCGGTATCAGCAGCGCCGAACCAGCGGTAGCGCGGGTGCAGGCTGACCACGCTGCCGATGATGATCAGGGTGGGCGCGTGGATTTCACGGCCTTCGATGCGGTCGGCCAGGTCATCCAGGGTGCCGGTGATCACTTCCTGGGCGTCGGTGGTGCCGCGTGACACCAGCGCCACCGGGGTATCCGCCGCGCGCCCGTGCTCGATCAGCCGGGCGCAGATTTCGCGCAGCCCCACCAGCCCCATGTAGAACACCAGGGTTTCCTGCTCCGCCACCAGGCCGGCCCAGTTCAGATCCACGCTGCCGTCCTTGCGGTGGCCGGTGACGAAGCGCACCGACTGGGCGTGGTCCCGGTGGGTCAGCGGAATACCGGCGTAGGCGGCGCAGCCGCTGGCGGCGGTGATGCCGGGCACCACCTGGAACGGGATGCCGGCGGCCACCACCTCTTCCAGTTCCTCACCGCCACGGCCGAAAATAAAGGGGTCGCCGCCTTTCAGCCGGCACACCTTCTTGCCCTCGCGGGCGTAATGCACCAGCAGATCGTTGATGTTGTCCTGCGGCAAGGTGTGCCGGTCGCGGGCCTTGCCCACGTAGATCAGCTCCGCGTCCTCACGGGCCAGGGCGAGAATCTCCGGTGCCACCAGCCGGTCGTACAGCACCGTATCCGCCTTTCGCAGCAGGTGCAGGCCACGGAAGGTGAGCAGGTCCGGGTCGCCGGGGCCGGCGCCCACCAGATAGACCTCACCGTCCACCGGCGGCGGACGCTCCTGGTCGGCGTGGGCCACGGCGGCGTGCAGCGCCGCCTCCGCTTCGGATTCATGCCCGGAGAGCACCTGCTCCACCAGCGGGCCGTCCAGCTGCCGCTCCCAGAACGCTTCGCGGGCCTTGCGGTCCGGCAACGCCCGCGCCAGCGGCGCCCGGAAACGGCCCAGAATGCCGGCCAGGCGCCCCCAACGGCTGGGCAGCCAGGCTTCCAGCCGGGCCCGCAGCCGCCGGGTCAGCACCGGCGAGACGCCGGAGGAACTGATGGTGATGAACAAGGGATCGCGGTCGATCAGCGCGGGGAACACGAAACTGCTGATGTCCGGCCGGTCGACCACGTTGACCGGCACGCCCCGGGCGGCGCAGAGGGCCGCGACACGCTCGTTGAGCGCCCCGTCGTCGGTGGCCAGCACCACCAGCCGGGCGCCTTCCAGGTCGTCGTCCTGGAAGGCGCGGCGGTGACACTCACCGCCGGCCCCTTCCCGCTCCACCAGGGCCTGAAGTTCGGCGCGCCATTGCGGCGCCACCAGACGCAGGCGGGCCCCGGCGCGGTGCAGCAAGCGCGCCTTGCGCAGCGCGGTGTCGCCGCCGCCCACCACAACCACGATGTGGCCGGCGAGCTTGAGCCCCAGGGGCAGAAAATCCATGGCGTTGCGTCCTCCCGGCGTGCCGTCAGCTCAGCCGTTCCAGGCCTCTCATATAGGGCCGCAGGGCCTCGGGCACGGTCACGGAACCGTCCTCGTTCTGGTAGTTCTCCAGGATCGCCACCAGGGTGCGGCCCACGGCCAGACCGGAACCATTCAAGGTATGTACCAATTCCGGCTTGCCGGTCTCCGGGTTGCGCCAGCGCGCCTGCATGCGGCGGGCCTGGTAATCCCGGAAGCTGGAGCACGAGGAGATTTCCCGGTAGCGGCCCTGGCTGGGCAGCCACACTTCAATATCGTAGGTCTTGGCGGCGGAGAAGCCCAGGTCGCCGCCGCACAGGATCACCACCCGGTAAGGCAGGCCCAGTTTCTGGAGAATCGCCTCGGCGTGGCCGGTGAGGTCTTCCAGGGCCTGGTCGGACTGGTCGGCGGGCACCAGCTGCACCAGCTCCACTTTCTCGAACTGATGCTGGCGAATCATGCCGCGGGTGTCCTTGCCGTGGCTGCCCGCCTCGGAACGGAAACAGGGGGTGTGGCAGACATAGCGGCGCGGCATGCTGTCCGCCTCGAGAATCTCATCGGCGGCCAGATTGGTGACCGGCACCTCGGCGGTGGGGATCAGATAGAGCTCCCGCTCGCCTTCCATCTTGAACAGGTCTTCCTCGAATTTGGGCAGCTGGCCGGTGCCGCGCAAGGCCTCCGGGCCCACCAGATAGGGCACGTACAGTTCCTGGTAGCCGTGCTCCACGGCGTGGGTGTCGAGCATGAAATCGATCAACGCCCGGTGCAGGCGCGCCAGCTGGCCGCTCATCACCGCGAACCGGGCGCCGGACAGCTTGCTGGCGCGCTCGAAATCCAGGTGGCCCTGGCTGAACGCCTCGCCCAGATCCACATGGTCCTTGGCGGTGAACGACAGCTCGGTGGGGGTGCCCCACTGCCGCACTTCCACGTTGTCGTCTTCGTCGTTGCCGTCGGGCACTTCGTCCACGGGCACGTTGGGCACGCCCATGAGAAAGTCGCGAATCTCTTCCTGGACCGCCTTGGCGCGGGCCACTTCCTGGTCCAGTTCTGTGTCCAGGGTTTTCAGGGTCTCCGCCACCTTGGCCTTGGCGGCGTCCACGTCCATGCCGGACTTGATCAGCTCGCCCACTTCCTTGGAGGCTTTCTTGCGCTGCGCCTGCAGGTCCTGGGAGCGCATGTCCGCCTCTTTGCGCCGGGCGTCGAGGCTTTCGAAGCCGGCCAGGTCCAGGTCATAGCGCCGTTTTTTCAACGCTTCACGGATGGCGTCGCCGTCCTGGCGCAGCGCACGGATATCAAGCATGGTCGGTCCCCTTGGGAATAAATCGTCGTTCGTCTCGCTGGCCAGCGGCCAGGGCCGCGAAGTTTAGCAAAATCCAAAGCCGCAAGCTTGTGGGGAGCGCGCCTTCCCTTAATCGTCGTAGCGCTTCCAATTACTTTCCGCGTTCTTGCGGCGCAGGGTGCGCAGCTTGTCGGCAATCCGGATTTCCAGCCCCCGCTCCACCGGCTCGTAGAGGCGGGTGTCGCGCAGCTCCACGGGAAAATAGTTCTCGCCGTCGACGAAGGCGTCGGGAAAATCGTGGGCGTAGTGGTATTCGGCGCCGTAGCCTTCGTTCTTCATCAGCTTGGTGGGCGCGTTACGCAGATGCAGCGGCACGTCGTTGCTGGGGTTGGCGGCCACCAGGGCGCGCGCCGCGTTGTAGGCGTTGTAGACCGCGTTGCTCTTCGGCGCCACCGCCACATAGGCGATCGCCTGGGCCACCGCCAGCTCGCCTTCGGGGCTGCCGAGGCGCTCCTGAACGTCCCAAGCATTGAGACACAGGGTGAGCGCGCGCGGGTCGGCGTTGCCGATCTCCTCGCTGGCCATGCGCACCACCCGCCGGGCGATGTAGAGCGGGTCGCAGCCGCCGTCGAGCATGCGCGCGAACCAGTACAGCGCGGCGTCCGGGTCGGAGCCGCGCACCGCCTTGTGCAGCGCGCTGATCTGGTCGTAGAAAACGTCGCCGCCCTTGTCGAAGCGCCGCACCGCGTCGCGCAGCACCTCTTCCATCAGCGGCCGATCGATGCGCGGTTGCTCCCCGTCGGTGAGGTCCAGGGCGATCTCCAGCATATTCAGCAGCCGGCGGGCGTCACCGTCGGCGTAGCCGAGCAGCAGGTCGCGGGCGTCGTCCTCGATCACCGTGTCCGCCAGTTCCGGCTCCGCCAGGGCGCGGTTGAGCAGGCCGTCCAGGTCGGCCCGTTCCAGGCCGCGCAACCGGTACACCCGGGCCCGGGACAGCAGCGCGTTGTTCAATTCGAAGGAGGGGTTTTCCGTGGTGGCGCCGATGAAGATCACCGTGCCCTCCTCCACGTGCGGCAGGAAGGCGTCCTGCTGGGCCTTGTTGAAACGGTGCACCTCGTCGACGAACAGCACCGTGCGCCGGCCCTGCCCCAGCCGCGCCTTGGCCTGATCGACGGCGGCGCGGATGTCCTTGACCCCGGACAGCACCGCCGACAGCGTGATGAACTCGGCGTCCACGGAGCGGGCGAGAATCAACGCCAGGGTGGTCTTTCCGGTGCCCGGCGGGCCCCACAGGATCATCGAGTGCAGCTGACCGCGCTCGCTGGCCTGGCGCAGGGGTTTGCCGGGGCCCACCAGGTGTTTCTGGCCGACGTATTCGTCCAGATCGGCGGGACGCAACCGCGCCGCCAGCGGCTGGGCGGCGGCGCGGTTGTCGGTTTCGAACAGATCGTTCATTGCTGGTTGATGATGTCGGTGCCTTCCGGCGGCTGGAAGTCGAAGCGGTCCGCGGCGGGCGCCTTGTTGAGGGTGAGATCGCGGAAATCGATCACCGTTTTCTGCCCCAGGGCGTCTTCCAGGCGCATGGATACCGGGCGCTGCCCGTCGAAGGTCACGTCCAGGGTTTCAAACAGCGGGTCGCTGCCGCGCGGCTTCAGGCGGTAGGTGATGTTGTCGCCGTTGCGGTCCTGCTCTTCAACGCGGAACGCCTTGCCCACCGCCGACGGGTCGCCGCCGAACAGCAGCGCCGGGGTCTCGCTGAGGTTTTCGTTGAGCGGCCGCACCACCACCTGCTCAAGATCGGCGTCGTAGACCCAGACGGTTTCGCCGTCGGACACCGCCAGCTGCTCATAGGGCCGCTCGGTGTGCCAGTAAAAACGGTTGCCGCGCGCCACTTCCATGGTGCCGGAGGCTTCCTGGGCGCGGCGCCCGTCCTGGTCGAGCACGGTCTGCTCGAAGCCGCCGCGCAGGCTCTCCAGCCCCTGCAGCTTGGCGACCAGATCCTCGGCGGCGTTCGCCAGGGCCAGGGAGGGCAGCAGTGTTACCAACATCAAAAGCTTGTACATAGGGGTTCCTTGTCAGACCGGCGGCGGCGCGATCACTTCGCGCTGGCCATTGTGTCCGGCTTCGGACACCACACCGGCCATTTCCATGGCTTCCACCAGGCGGGCCGCCCGGTTGTAGCCGATCTTGAGTTTACGTTGCACCGAAGAGATGGAGGCGCGGCGGGACTGGGTGACATAGGCCACCGCCTCGTCGTAGAGCGGGTCGTCTTCCTCGCCGCCGTCGGCGCTTTCCATACCCGGCAGGGGCGCCGACAAATCCGAGCCCCCTTCGAGAATCTCCTCGAGATAATCCGGCTCGCCGCGCTTGCGCCAGTCGTCGCAAACCCGGTGCACCTCTTCATCTGAGACAAAGGCGCCGTGCACCCGTTCCGGCATGCTGGTGCCGGCGGGCAAATAAAGCATGTCGCCGTGGCCGAGCAGCTGCTCCGCCCCGCCCTGGTCGAGCACCGTGCGCGAGTCGATCTTGGACGACACCTGGAAACCGATCCGCGACGGCACATTTGCCTTGATCAGGCCGGTGATCACATCCACCGACGGGCGCTGGGTGGCGAGAATCAGGTGGATGCCGGCGGCCCGGGCCTTCTGGGCGATACGGGCGATCAGCTCTTCCACCTTCTTGCCGACGATCATCATCATGTCGGCGAACTCGTCGATCACGATCACGATGTACGGCAGCTTCACCGCCAGCGGCGCCTCTTCGTTCAGGTCCATGGGGTCGTCGGGCTTCCACAGCGGGTCCTTGAGCGGCTCGCCCTTCTTCTCCGCCTCGGCCAGCTTGCGGTTGTAGCCGGCGATATTACGCACGCCCACCGAGGCCATCAGCCGGTAGCGGCGCTCCATTTCACCCACGCCCCAGCGCAGCGCGCTGGCCGCCTCCTTCATGTCGGTGACCACCGGCGTGAGCAGATGGGGGATGCCGTCGTAGACCGCCAGTTCCAGCATCTTGGGGTCGATCAGGATCATCCGCACGTCTTCCGGATTGGCCTTGAACATCAGCGACAGCAGCATCGCGTTCAGGCCCACGGATTTACCGGAACCGGTGGTACCGGCCACCAGCAGGTGCGGCATCTTGCCGAGATCCGCCATCACCGGGTTGCCGGAAATGTCCTTGCCCAGCGCCAGGGTCAGCGGCGAAGCGGCGTCGTCGAACATGCGCGAGCCCACCACCTCGGTGAGGCGGATCATTTCGCGCTGCTCGTTGGGAATCTCGATGCCCACCGTGGTCTTGCCGGGGATCACTTCCACCACCCGCACACTGATCACCGCCAGGGAGCGGGCCAGGTCCTTGGCCAGGTTGCTGATCTTGGACACCTTGATGCCCGCCGCCGGCTGAATCTCGAAGCGGGTGATCACCGGGCCGGGCTGCACCGCCACCACTTCGGCGTCGACGTTGAAGTCCTTGAGCTTGATCTCCAGCAGCCGGGACATGGCGTCCAGCGCTTCCTCGGAGTAACCGCCCTTGCTGTGGTCGTCCACCGCGTCGAGCAGCTCCAGCGGCGGCAGGTCGCCGCTCACCTGGGCGGTGAACAGGGCGCGCTGCTTCTCTTTCTGGACGCGCTCGCTCTTTTCCACCGGCTTGGCGGGCTGGGCGATCTTGGGCGGGGTGCGGTTTTCCTGTTTTTTCTTCGCTTCGGTGACCACCTGGGCGCGCTTGTGGCGCGCCTCCCGGGCGGCCTGACGCTCGGCGCGCTGCTCCCGGCGCTGGGCGAACCAGGCCGGCACTTTCTGGCCGATGCCCAGCACCAGAGCGCCCAGGCGTTCGGCGAGGACGATCCAGGACAGATCGGTGAACACGGTGACGCCGATCAGGAACAGCGCCACCATCACCAGGGTGCCGCCCAGGGCGTTGAACGCCGCCAGCGACGCCTGACCGACCACCTGGCCGAGAATGCCGCCGGCGTCCTCGGGCAGCGACAGGCCGGCGCCGGAGAAATGCATGTAGGCCAGCGCGGTGCCGCTCATCATGGTCAGCACGAAGCCCACCAGCCGCAGGCTGAACAGCGGCCAGCTGCCGGCCAGCCCGGCGTGGCGCTCGCGCAGCACCTTGAAGGCCCAGAACGCCACCAGCACCGGGAATACGTAGGCCATGTAGCCGAACAGGCCGAGCAACAGATCGGCGCAGAAGGCGCCGGCGCGTCCGCCGGCGTTGCTCACCTGGCCGGCGTCGCCCACGTAGGACCAGCCCGGATCACCGCTGTCGTAGGTGATCAGAGCCAGCAGCAGATACAGCGACAGGGCGATCAGGGCGATCACCATGCCTTCCATCAGGCCTTTCTTGAGATGGCGGGAAAACCCGGACGGTTTCGCGCCGGCGGCTGCCTTGGTCACTCGAGGCCTCTTACGTTGGTCAAACCCATTTCTTAGGAATCCTTCCTAAAGAGCTGAAATTACAAGGATTGTAGTCAATCCGGGCGCCATGAACCAGCGGCGGCGCCACGCTTCGCGCGGCCCGCGGTCCGGCCTTGGCGTTCCCTATCGAAGTCATAGAGTGTACGCCCTTCACGGCCGATAGGATTTATTGTAGTTTGCTTGCGCCTTGAAAGGTGGCGTGCATGCCACAACTATTGCCCAATCAGCCGGACGGGTCACGCGGCCCGCGGCAACAATTCTGAATTCGTGGTGGAGGAATCAATGAGCGACGCGCAGCACCATC
>CERH01010985.1_pt1 | contig 10554 bp, 7 predicted proteins | sample 530991 | NCBI WGS metagenome assembly CERH01 (sample SAMEA2621191, study PRJEB7988) | marine metagenome | biome: marine biome (ENVO:00000447); feature: mesopelagic zone (ENVO:00000213); material: "saline water (ENVO:00002010), including plankton (ENVO:xxxxxxxx)" | depth 800 m | reverse complement strand
ACGTCGTAGATGGAGGCGTCGTGCGTCGAGTAGTACTCGCCCGCGAAGTTGACCCGGTCGCCCGTCCAGAGCTCGCGCATCAGGTCGACCGCCTCGCGCAGGCGCGCGAATCGCTCCTTGAACTCGGGCCAGTCCTGCTCGCCCGCGCCGCGGAATCCGGTGGCGATCTCATTCAGCGCCTCGCCCGAGCCGACCCCGAGGAAGATGCGCTCCGGGTAGAGCACGCCCATCGTGGCGAACGCCTGCGCCAGCACGGCCGGGTTGTAGCGGAACGTCGGCGTCATCACGCTCGTGCCGATGCGGATCGTCGAGGTGCGCTCCCCGACCGCCGCCATCCAGCTGAGCGAGAACGGCGCGTGCCCGCCTTCGTGCCGCCACGGCTGGAAGTGGTCGCTCACCGCGACGCTCTCCATGCCGTGCGCTTCGGCCGCGACGGCGATCTCCACGAGCTCGCGCGGACCGAATTGTTCGGCCGAGGCCTTGTAGCCGAGGGTGAGCGGAGCCATGGCGTTCCTTTCCGAACAGGTCGAACCTCTAGTCTCGCAGAGTCGCCTCGCGGAAGGATCCTCATGCCGACCGATCGTTCACTGCATCTGATGAATCGGATGCACCGCCTGCTGCTCGCCGTCACCGGCGGCCGCCTCGGCTGGCGGGCGAGCGGAATGCCGATGCTGGAGCTCACGACGATCGGCCGCTCGAGCGGGCAGCGCCGCTCGACCATGCTGAGCTCGCCGCTGCAGCGCGACGGCGCGATCCTCGTCGTCGCCTCCCGCGGCGGCGACGACCGGCACCCGGCGTGGTACCTCAACCTCGTGGCCAACCCGGAGGTGGAGGTCGTGTTCCGGGGCGGGGAGCCCCAGACGATGCACGCCCGCGTCGCCACGCCCGCCGAGCGCGCTGAGCTGTGGCCGATCGTGACGCGAGACCACCGCAACTACGCCGACTACCAGTCGAGAACGCGGCGCGAGATCCCCCTGGTGTGGTTGGAGCCGCGGCCCTGACACAGGAAGGCCCCGGACGATCGCGCGCCCGGGGCCTTCTCTCCGGTGCCACCACCGGAGCTATTCAGTTAGAAGGTGGTGACCAGCGTGTTCGACGCCGACATCAGCGCGACGACGGTCGCGTTGATGATGCCCGCGATGTACGGGTTGCCGGTCGCGCGGTAGATCTTGCGCGAGATGACCGCCGTCACGAACAGGATCACGATGACGGGGAACAGCCAGATGCTGAAGATCCCGCCGAAGCCGTCGATCGTGTAGCCGGTGATCGCGAAGGTCGTGTACTGCGCGACGACGAGCACGATCGGGGCGAGCGAGTTGAACACACCCAGCAGGAGCGTGTTCAGCCACTCCTTGCCGCGCAGCGTCATGCGGTTGAACACGTTGATCGCGATCGAGTTCGCCACGAAGTAGATCAGGAACAGCGGCAGCACGATGAGCGCGTATCCGATCTTGTCTGCGGGGAACCACTTGATCGCGATGACCCAGAGGCGGAAGTCGGTCTTGAAGAAGTAGTCAAGAACGAAGACCACACCGAAGGCGGCGGTCACGGTGAGCGCGGCGAGGCCGACGCCGTGGAAGAACTTGCCCCAGCCCGGCAGCATGCCGGCCTCGCGCAGGTTCAGGCCGTTCTTGCGACCGAAGGCGAAGTACGAGATCGCCATGATGATCGCGCCCAGCACGCCGTTGATCGCGGCCCACAAGGCGATGAAGAACACCGCGCCCTGCGGGAAGATCGACGGCGCCGAGTTGAAGAACGTGCCGTAGAGCCAGGTCTGCTGGCTGAGCCAGACGTAGCTGACGCCCGAGATGACGGCCGACACGGCGAGGCCACCCCAGAACCAGGCGAGACCCTTGCGAGTCGGCGCCGCGATCGCGGGAGCTTCGCTGGCCTTGAGCGCAGCGAAGGCGCGCGTGAACAGCATGGCCCGGGTGAAGGCGACCAGGAAGATTCCGAAGCCGACAAGGCCCAGCGCGGTGAAGAACTCCTTGACCTGCCAGACCTGCGAGCCCGAGTCGATGTCCTCCGGTGCACCGAGAGCCTCGTCGAAGAAGTCGAGGAGGTGTCCGACCGCGCCCGACGAGATCGTCGACCAGGGGTGGGTCTGCGGCATCGAGTAGATCACGCGCATCGCCTCTTCGCCGTCGATCGTCTCGGTGTAGACCTCGCCGGCCTCGCGGACGTCGCCGGTTTCGGCCGGGTCGGTTCCGAAGTGCAGGAACGACTGCGCGTTGGCGGTCGACAGGTACTCCCGCGGCGGGGTCAGCACGGCCCCTTCGGGGCTGTAGCTGCGGAAGAAGAACTCGTCGTACTGAGCGGCGATGACGCCCACGTCGCGCGAGCCGTAGATGTTCGTGTAGGCGAAGTCGGCGTCCACGTAGACGGGGTCGTTGTCGACCAGGAGCACGGCGGCGATGAGCTGCTGCTCTGCCTCGTTGTCGATCGGCACGGACCAGTTCGCGGCGCGGGCGCCGTTCGAGTGGCCGGAGACGCCGATGCGGTCGACGTCGACGTACGGCAGGTCGGCGATCAGCTTGACCGCGTCGTACATGCCGGTGCCGTTCACCGCGAGCTCGTCCGCCGGCAGCGGGTCCGAGTTGCCGTGGCCGTACATGTCGATCGACATGACGACATAGCCGCGGCGCGCGAGCTCGACGTAGTTGGCGTCCTGCATCTCGCGGTTGTTCCACCAGCCGTGGCTGACGATGATCGCCGGGGCCTGGTTGTCAGCGGTTGCCGTGTCCGGCTTGAACAGCAGCGCGTTGAGCGTGCGTCCGGACGAGGTCTCCCACTGCAGATCCTTGACGGCGACGGTGCCGCCCGCGGTCTGCACGGCGGAGGCGACGATCGCCGACACCAGCATGACCACGAGCGACAGTGCAAGCCAGAAGCTGTTGCGCTTCAGCAGCCCTTGTTTCATAGGTCTCTAACTCCCTTGTTATGGATGACGCGATCACGCTCGCGCCGGCGGTTGGGGTGTTCCGGTTCGCTGCGGGGTGCTCCGCGTCTGCGTTCCGGTGTTCAGCTCCGACCGCCCTGCGGCAGGCTATTGCCGCGGGACGGGGGCCGGACATCATTTCAGCGAAGTTGCACGAACGTGCACGCGTCGCGGGGTCTGGGCGGACTAGGACGCGGTCGCCGCGTGCACAGCGACGCCGTGGTAGCGCTCGAGCTCAGCCGCGCACCGCTCGATCTCGTGATCGAGAGCGAAGTCGTCCCAGCCGAGGATCGGGGCGAGTGCGCGTCCGAGCTCGTCGAGCACGGCGGCCGTCGCGCCGCCGGTGAACGCCAGGCTCGTGCGACGCAGCACGACGTCGGTCAGGTGCACGACGTGCTCGCGTCGCACCAGGTACTCGAGCTCGCGGGTCGAGAGCACGCCGCCGACGAGAACACTGTCGGTGCCCGCGTCCATGAACGCGGCGACGGCGGCGGCCCGGGTGCCGTAGCGCTCGAAGAGCAGCTCGCGCCGCACCGAGTCGAGGCGCGGCAGGTTCCGACTCAGCCAGTCACGACGAGCCTCGGGCGAGGCCGGGTAGTCCGCTCCTCCGCCGATCGGCACGCCCACCGTCGAGCCGGAGCGCGGGCGATCGATCACCTCGAGGGCGCGGTCGGCAAGCTCGGCGCCCAGCGCGCGGAACGTCGTCCACTTGCCGCCGACCAGGCTCAGCACGGGCGGCCGGTTCTCGGCCTGGTCGAGCGTCACGTGGTAGTCGCGGGAGACGAACCCCGGCGCCAGGTCGCCGTGGCTCGGAAGCGGACGGATGCCGGAGTAGCGGAAGACGATGTCGGAGCGATCCACCGCGATGCCGGGGAACACGTGCCCGATCAGGTCGAAGAAGTAGTCGACCTCCTCCTCGGTGCACACGGCGCGCTCCCGCGGATCCGCCTCGATGTCGGTGGTGCCGACGAGCACGCGGCCCTTGAGCGGGTAGATCAGCACGATGCGCCCGTCAGAGTGCTCGAAGAAGATCTCGTTGCCGTGGGTGGCGGCGAGCAGCTCCGGATTGTCGAGCACGATGTGCGAGCCCTTGGTGCCGCCCATCAGCTCGGTCGAGCGCCCGAAGGCGCCGTTGGTCAGGTCGGTCCACGGCCCCGAGGCGTTCACGACGACGTCGGCGGCGACCGTGAACTCCTCGCCGGTCTCGTGGTCGCGCAGCCGCACGCCGTTGGCCTCCATGCCGATCGCCTCGACGTAGTTGACGGCGTGGGCGCGCTTGTTCGCGGCGAGGCCGTCGAGCAGCACGTCGAGCGCGAGCCGCTCCGGGTCGTGCACCGAGGCGTCGTAGTAGCTCGCGGTGTACTTGACGCGGGGGTCGAGTTCCGGGAACGCCGCACGGGAGGCGTCCCGGCCGAGGAACTTGTGGCGCGGCACGCTGCCGCCGTCGCGGGAGAACAGATCGTAGATCATCATCCCGATCTTGATGAGCGCGGCCCCGCGTTCCTGCGGGCGACCGGAGCCGTGACGCAGGAAGCGCAGCGGCGCCGAGAGGATGCCCGAGAAGGTCGAGAAGATCGGGATCGTGGTCTGCAGCGGCCGCACGAAGTGCGGCGCGATCTTCAGCAGCGAGTTGCGCTCCTGCACTGATTCGCGCACGAGGCGGAATTCGCCGTTCTCGAGGTAGCGCACCCCGCCGTGAATCATGTGGCTCGACGCGGCGGTGGCTCCGGAGGCGAAGTCGGAGCGCTCGACGAGCACGACGTCAACGCCCTGCATCGCCAGATCGCGGAACGTCGCGATCCCGTTGATGCCTCCCCCGACGATCAGCACGCTCGTGCGGCCCGCAGTTCGCAGGGACGTCACGGCGGAGCGTTCGGGTGTGGGCACGTGCTTCATTGCGATCCTCGTCCTCGGAGTGTGGGCACTGTCGTCGTCTATCGTGGAAAGCATGGGCACATTCGCGCAAGCCGCGTGAACGGATGTGCAGAATCGGGAAGGATCGCCATGCCAGCACAGTCGGCGGAGGACCTCAAGGTGCGCGCCGCGCTCACCGCGGCCCAGATGTACTACCTGCAGAACCTCACCATGGATGCCATCGCCCGCGAACTGAAGACCTCGCGATCCTCGGTCTCCCGCCTGCTCGCCCACGCCCGGGACACCGGCCTCGTCGACATCCAGATCCACTCGCCGCTGGAGCGCGGCGGCCAGCTCGAACAGGAGATCGCGCGGCGCTTCAAGGTGACGACCCACGTCGTGCCGATCCCCGAGACCACGAGCGACGTCGACCGTCTCGAACGCGTCGGCATGACCGCCGCCCGGCTCCTCGGCCGCTACGTCGACTCCAACATGACGGTCGGCGTCGCCTGGGGCTCGACACTGAGTGCGATCAGCCGGCACCTCGTGCGCAAGGACACGCACAACACGGTGATCGTGCAGCTGAACGGCGCCGGCAACACGCAGACCACGGGCATCGACTACGCGAGCGAGATCCTCCAGCGCTTCGGCGCGACCTTCTCAGCGCAGATCCAGCAGTTCCCGGTGCCCGCCTTCTTCGACGATCCGCAGACCAAGGAGGCGCTCTGGCGCGAGCGCAGCACCAAGCGCGTACTCGAGATCCAGTCCCGGATGGACGTCGCGGTGTTCGGCCTCGGCTCGCCGTTCGCCGAGGTGCCGAGCCACGTCTACATCGGCGGGTACCTGGATGCGCAGGACTACCGCTCACTCAGCGCCGACAAGGTGGTGGGCGACGTCGCCACCGTCTTCTTCCGGCAGGACGGCAGCTGGAAGGATGTCGCACTCAATGCGCGCGGCACCGGCGTGCACTTCGACCGGCTGCGCCGCGTCGCGCGGCGCGTGTGCGTCGTCTCAGGCTCGCAGAAGCTCGCGAGCCTGCGCGGGGCGCTCGCCGCGCAGCTGATGACGGATCTCGTCATCGACGAGGGCCTGGCCCGTCGCCTGGTCAGCACCGTGTAGTTCCTGCACGTCCGTGCATCAGGTGGTGCACGGATTCCGACCTGGGTAGTTTGGCCCCAGCGCGCTCGCGCCAGCACCCGCAGACAAAGGAGTTCTCGCCGCATGTCGTACATCGTCGCTCTCGATCAGGGCACCACGAGCACGCGCGCCATCGTGTTCGACCACGACGGTCGCGTCGTCTCCAGCGGTCAGCGCGAGCACGAGCAGATCTTCCCGCAGGCAGGCTGGGTCGAGCACGACGCCAGCGAGATCTGGGCGAACACCCGCGAGGTCGTCGGCATCGCGCTCTCCAAGGCCGACATCACGCGCCACGACATCTCCGCGGTCGGCATCACCAACCAGCGCGAAACCGCCGTCGTCTGGGAGCGCAATACCGGCAAGCCGATCCACAACGCGATCGTCTGGCAGGACACCCGCACCCAGGACCTCGTGGATGCCCTCGCCGCGAACGGCGGCACCGACCGCTTCAAGAAGCGGACGGGGCTGCCCCTGGCCACCTACTTCTCGGCGACCAAGATCGCCTGGATCCTCGACCACGTCGAGGGCGCCCGAGAGCGCGCCGCGACCGGCGAGCTGCTCTTCGGCACGACCGACAGCTGGCTGCTCTGGAATCTCACCGGCGGCCCCGACGGCGGCGTGCACGCGACCGACGTGACGAACGCCAGCCGCACGCTCCTGATGGATCTCGAAACGCTCTCCTGGAGCGACGAGCTGCTCGAGGCCTTCAACATCCCGCGGGCGATGCTGCCCGAGATTCGCTCCTCCTCCGAGGTGTACGGCAACATCAAGGAGTCCAGCCTGCTGCGCGGGGTGCCGATCGCGGGCATCCTGGGCGATCAGCAGGCCGCCACCTTCGGCCAGGCGGCGTTCGAGCGCGGCGAGTCGAAGAACACCTACGGCACCGGCAACTTCCTGATCGTCGGTACCGGCGACGAGATCGTCAACTCGACGCACGGTCTCATCACGACCGTCGCCTACCGCCTCGGCGAGGAGCCGCCGCGCTACGCCCTCGAGGGGTCGATCGCGGTGACCGGCTCGCTCGTGCAGTGGCTGCGCGACAATCTGGGGCTCATCTCCTCCGCGCCCGAGGTGGAGACGCTCGCGGCCAGCGTCGAGGACAACGGCGGCGTGTATTTCGTGCCCGCCTTCTCCGGGCTGTTCGCCCCCTACTGGCGTCCGGACGCCCGCGGCGCGATCGTCGGACTCACCCGCTACGTCAACAAGGGCCACATCGCGCGCGCCGCGCTCGAGGCGACCGCGTTCCAGACCCGCGAGGTGCTCGACGCCGCCAACGCCGACACCGGAGTTCCGCTGACCGAGCTGAAGGTCGACGGCGGAATGGTCGCGAACGAGGCGCTCATGCAGTTCCAGGCGGACATCCTGGGCGTTCCGGTGATCCGGCCCGTGGTCGCCGAGACCACCGCCCTCGGCGCCGCCTACGCGGCCGGGCTGGCGGTCGAGTTCTGGAAGGACCTCGACGAGCTCCGCGCGCTCTGGCAGGAGGACACGCGGTGGGAGGCGGCCATGGATGAGCCCGAGCGAGCGCGTCGCCTCGCGGAATGGCACAAGGCGGTCACCCGCACCTTCGACTGGGTCGACCCGGCCTCGGCCTAGCAGCCGCGGGCGCTACTCGCGCTCGGCCTGCAGGAAGTCGGCGACCGCGCGCGGCACGTAGGGCGCGACATCGCCGCCGAGCGCCGCCACCTGGCGCACGAGCGAGCTCGACACGTGCGCGTGGGCGGGGTCGGGCAGCAGGAACACCGTCTCGACGCCGGCCAGGTTGCGGTTGACGATCGCCATCGGCGTCTCGTACGCCACGTCGACCTGCGAGCGGATGCCCTTCACCAGCACGCTCGCACCGACATCGGTGCAGTAGTCGACGAGCAGCCCGACGCTCCAGCTGGTGACGAGGATGTTGCCCGAGAGCTCGGCTTCGGCGATCGACTCCTGGATCAGGGAGACGCGCTGCGCGATCGGCAGCAGAGCAGCCTTGTCGGGGTTGTGCACGACGAGCACGTGCACCTCGTCGAACATGTTCGCCGCGCGTTCGATGACGTCGATGTGACCCAGAGTGACCGGATCGAATGAGCCCGGGACCACCGCGATGCGCTTCATGCGTCACACCCTATCCGGTCGTCGTGAGCGAGCTGTGACCCACTACGACTTCGCGAGGAACGCGCGCTCGGCGTCGTCGAGTCGCCGCGCGAGCGCGGCGGCGAGCGCGGGCTGCTCTCGCAGCGCCGGGTCCGCCTCCAGCACTTCGGATGCGACCTCGCGCGCCTCGGCGATGAGATCGCCGTCGCGCGCGACCCGCAGCAGCTTCAGCGACGAGCGTCCGCCTGACTGCGCCCGCCCGAGCACGTCGCCTTCGCGGCGCAGCTCGAGGTCGACCTGCGCGAGGTCGAAGCCGTCGAGCGTTGCGGCGACGGCCGCGACGCGCTCCAGCGCCAACGATTCCGGCTCGGCGTGCGTGACGAAGAGCGCGAGTCCGGGCACGCCGCCGCGACCCACCCGGCCACGCAGCTGGTGCAGCTGTGCGACCCCGAAGCGGTCGGCATCGAGCACCACCATCGTCGAGGCGTTGGGCACGTCGACGCCGACCTCGATCACCGTGGTCGCGACGAGCACGTCGATCTCCCCTCCGGCGAACGCGCGCATCGTCGCGTCCTTCTGCTCGCTCGACATCCGACCGTGCAGCGGCTCGATGCGACGGCCCGCCAGCGCCGGATGCGCCCGCAGCTCCGCCAGCATCGTCTCGACGGCGGCGGGCGGGCGCGCCGAGGCTCCCTCCGCCGCAACCTGCATCTCCGCCTCCGCCGACTGCTCCTCCGCCGCGATCGCGTCGATCGCCGGGCAGACGACGAAGCCCTGCCGTCCCTGCTCGAGCTCCTCGGCCAGCCGCTGCCAGATGCGCTGCTCCCACTGCGGGTGCTCGGCGAGCGCCACCAGATGACTCGCGATCGGGGTGCGCCCCGCCGGCAGCTCGCGGATCGTGGAGACGTCGAGATCGCCGAACACCGTCATCGCCACGGTGCGCGGAATCGGCGTCGCCGTCAGCACGAGCACGTGCGGACTGCGTCCCTTCAGGCGCAGCGCCTCGCGCTGGTCGACCCCGAAACGGTGCTGCTCGTCGACGACGACCAGACCGAGTTCGGCGAACTGCACCGTGTCGCCGAGCAGGGCGTGCGTTCCGACGACGATTCCGGCGCTCCCCGATGCCGCGGCCAGGAGCGCCCGCTTGCGGTCCGAGGTCGGCAGTTGCCCAGTGAGCAGGGTCGGTCGCACCCGCGCCGCCAGGTCCGGTCCGAGGCTCGCCACGATCGAGCGCAGATGCTGCGCCGCGAGCACCTCGGTGGGCGCCAAGAACGCGGCCTGGCCGCCGGAGTCGACGACGGTGAGCATCGCCCGCAGCGCCACCAGCGTCTTGCCGGAGCCGACTTCGCCCTGCACGAGCCGGTTCATCGGGATGCCCGCCGCCAGCTCCGCCTGGATCTCGGCGCCGACGGCGCGCTGGTCTCCGGTCAGCTCGAACGGCAGCGCCGCCTCGAACTCGGCCACCCGCGGCCCCGGCTCGCGCGGGGTCGCCGCCTCGGCTCGCCTCTCGGCGCGCTGGGCGAGCAGCGCCGCCTGCAGCACGAAGGCCTCCTGGAAGCGCAGCGCATCCTGCGCCGCACGCCACTCGGAGTCGGTGCTCGGCCGGTGCACCAGCTCGAGCGCCCGCCGGAAGGTCAACAGCCTGCGGGACTCGCGCACCGACGTCGGCACCGGGTCGTCGAGCTCGGGCAGCGTGTCGAGGATGACGCCGATCGCGCGCTGCAGCTGCCAGCTCGCGAGCGTCGATGTCGCCGGATACAGCGGAATCGGCTGCTCCGCCCACGCGCGCGCATGCTGCTCCGCGCCCGCGGTCGTCGAGGCGAGCGCGCCGCCGGCGGCATCCGCCTCATCGAACAGCTCGTAGTCGGGGTGGGCGAGCTGCCGCGCGCCGCGGTACTCCCCCACCTTGCCCGCGAAGATGCCGCGCGCGCCGGGCTGCAGCTCCTTCGCGCGCCAGCCCTGGTTGAAGAACGTGAGGGTGAGGTGGCTGCGACCGTCGCTGATCACCACCTCCAGGATGCTGCCCTTGCGGTTGCGCATGGAGCGCTCCTGCACGCTGCGCACCTCGGCCACGATCGTGACGGCCTCGTCGAGGGCGAGCTCGCTGATCGCGGTCAGCTCGCCCCGGCGGGCGTAGCGGCGCGGGTAGTGAGCCAAGAACTCGCCGACGGTGCGGTACCCGAACGCCTTCTCGAGCGCCTTCGCCGTGCGGTCGCCGAGCACCGCCACCAGCCGCTGCTCGAGCGGGTCCGCTCCCGACGCATCCACGTTTCGAGGCTACCGGCGCCCGCCGACCCGCACCCCCGAAAACATGGTGCCAATTGAGCTTGGCGCCAAGCTGAATTGGCACCATCGAAAAGGGAGGGGGCCCCGCCGGTAGCGTGGGGGCATGACGCGCATCATCTCGGGGTTCGCGGGGAGCCTCCGGCTGACGGTTCCGACAAGCGGCACCCGTCCCACCAGCGACCGCGTGCGCGAGGCGATCTTCTCGGCGCTCGAGGCCCGGGATGCCCTCCGCGGCGCCCAGGTGCTCGACCTGTTCGCGGGCT
>CERH01015201.1_pt1 | contig 10557 bp, 9 predicted proteins | sample 530991 | NCBI WGS metagenome assembly CERH01 (sample SAMEA2621191, study PRJEB7988) | marine metagenome | biome: marine biome (ENVO:00000447); feature: mesopelagic zone (ENVO:00000213); material: "saline water (ENVO:00002010), including plankton (ENVO:xxxxxxxx)" | depth 800 m | reverse complement strand
ATGAAACCGCAAGTCGGCGAGTTCAGCGGTTACCTTCAGGCCGAGTACGGCAACTTCGACAAGATCGGTGTCCAGGGGGCGGTCAACGTACCATTGACCGACGGGATGGCGGTTAGGCTTGCTGCCAGCCATCAGTCGCGAGACGGTTACAACGACGATGGGACTTCCGACTTGGAAGCGACCTCTGTGCGCGCGCAGATGTTGATGGAACCGACCGACCGTCTGAGCCTGAGATTTGGATTCGATTACACGTCGGTCGGGGGCAAGGGCTCTACCGGCTCGCTGCTGGGCTTTTTCAGCAACACGCCGGGCCAGCAGACCGAATTTACGCCCACGGACATCGACATCGACAGCGGTGCATGCAGCGCCGCTTCCAATGCGTTCCGGGTGCAGACCTTCCAGGGTCCCTCCTTCGCATTGCTGCCGCCGATCAGCTGCGACGACCTCTTCCAGGACCTGTCCTACGGCGGGCTGCAAACCGAACTCACCTATGAGCTCGATGCCGGAACGATCACGATCATCCCTGCTTGGCGGGAATATTCGCAGGACTACACTTTCGTAGGCCCGGGTTTCGCGCCTGCGCCTACGCAGGAAAGTGGGGAACAGTTCTCGATCGAGGCACGGTTCGCATCCGATTTCGACGGGCCTGTGAACGGCGTCTTCGGCCTCTACTATTTCGAGGAAGAGGTCGATTTTGCGGCGAACTTCTACCAAGTCGCGGTTGCACCGATCCAGAACTGGACCAATGGCGGGGATTCCTGGGCCGCATTCGCCCAAGTCACGTTCGACGTTACGGACCAGTTCCGGATTAACATCGGTGGCCGCTACACCGAGGACAACAAGTTCGTCAGAGGCGACGATTTCGCCTTCCTGACGATCTGTCCGCTCGAAGTTCCGCCGTTCCCCGGAGCCCCGTTCACGATCCCGGACTTTGCCGGATGCGCTGCGCAGAACTATCCTGCCGTCCTGCCGCCGACCACGGATCCGCAGGTCTACATCGACAGCCTGATCGCTGGTGGCTTCATCCCGCCTGGCTCGACGATCAACGATGGCTTCTATCCGCTCATCAACGGCTCGGCGGGCTTTATCGTCGACGGCGGCGCGGGCCAGGGCCTGACGAGTGAGGACAGCTGGAAAGAGCCGACCTACCGTGTTGGTGTCGAGTACGATCTGACGCCCGACAGCCTGCTCTATGCGACTTATGAGCGCGGTTACCGTGCGGGCGGTGTCGAGCTCGCGGCGGTCGGTGCCGGTGGCGGATTGAGCTTCGATCCCGAATTTATCGATGCTTTCACCATCGGTTCGAAAAACAGATTTCTGGGCGACACGCTCCAGGTCAATATCGAAGGTTTCTACTGGGAGTATAAGGGCCAACAGATCACCTATTTCTCGACGATCGACGATGCGCCCAACTTCGGTACGGCCAATGGCGATTCGACGATCAAAGGCGTCGATCTGGACGTGCTCTGGGCTGCGACGCCGACCACGACACTGGGGGTGAAGTTCCAGTATCTGGATGCGAAGCTGGACCAGCTGACACTGGTCTCCGATCCCGGCACCGGCCGTTTCGGGTGCGAAAATGTTGGCGTGGTTTCTGGCCTGCAGACATTCGAATGTGCCGGCACCGAGCTTCTCTATTCTCCCGAAATCGCGCTCGATCTGGCGCTTGAGCAGGTTTTCGTCCTGGGCGACTTCGATCTGACGTTCTTTGCCGACGCATCCTATCGCAGCGAGCAACAGACCGACCTGTCCTTCACGCCGCAGACCGTTTCGGATGAATACATCACCGCGAACTTCCAGCTCACGCTTGAGCCGGCCGATGCTGTCTGGTCGATCTCTGCCTTCGTCAACAACGCGTTCGACGAGCGGTATTTGGTCAATACCAACGTAGGCAGCTCCGGAGCATTCTACGGCGAACATAACCCGCCGCGGACGTACGGTGTGCGGGCGAAAATCGACTTCTGATCGGAGAGGGAAGAATGTTTAAATTCGCAACTGCATTGGCAGGCGCCCTGACGCTTGCCGGCGCACCTCTCCATGCTCAGGAGGTCGATGCCGCACCTGACGCAACCGCAGTGGCGGTCGATGCTGGTCGCTGGGTGACGCTGGGGACGGTTGCGGGTCCGGTAGCCAGTCCCACGCGTTCGCAGCCGGCCAACCTGCTGATCGCGGGTGGCCAGAACATTCTGGTCGACGTCGGTGACGGGACGGCAGGGCAGCTTGCCAAGCTTGGCCTCCGCACGGCGCAGGTGGACGCGGTATTTATCAGCCACCTGCACTGGGACCATACCGGGGGGCTCGCAGCGCTCCTCGGTCTGCGCGCCCAGACGAATTCGCCCCCGCGCCTTCGCATCTACGGGCCCCCGGGGACGAAGGAAATGGTCGCCGGCTTGCTTGCTTCCATGGTTCCCGGTGCGACGGCGGGATATGGTGTTCCCGGGGCACCCAAAACCGACCTGAACGAACTCGCTGAAGTTTTCGAACTGCGTGACAAGGCCGGCGTCGAACTTGCAGGCATGACCGTGACGGTGCGAAACAATTCGCACTACAGTTTCGCAGCGGACAGTGATTTGGCCAGCCGGTTCGAGTCCCTGTCTTTCCGCTTCGATCTGCCAGGGCGATCCATCGTCTACACGGGCGATACAGGGCCAAGCGGAGAGGTCGAGGAACTGGCTGCCGGAGCGGATCTGCTCGTGGCTGAAATGATGGATGTCGATGATACCATCGCCGAGATCCGCCGCGACAATCCGAATATGCCCGAGGTTGTAGCCAGAGGGATCGAGCAGCACCTTCGCAATCATCATCTGTTGCCCAGCGATGTTGGCCAGATGGCGGCAAGCGCCGGCGTTGGAGCGCTCGTCGTGACCCATTTTGCTGGCCGCGAACGCGGTGATCCGAAGCACTTCGAATATCTGCGCGACATTGCCGAGCAGTATGACGGCCCCGTGGTCATTGCCAACGATATGGATGTGTACTGAGCCATGCGAAACGCAAATGTACTTGTAATCGGAGGGGGGGTCGGCGGACTGACGACCGCGATCGCCCTGCGCCGCGCCGGACACACCGTGACGGTGATCGAGAAGGATCCCGACTGGTCCGTCTACGGCGTGGGTATCATCCAGCAGTCCAACGTCATCCGGGCGATGGCGGAACTCGAACTTCTCGACGATTACCTTGCTGCCGGGGTCCCCTTCGACAACATTGCCATCCACACTCCCGACGGGACCAAGGTGGCGGAAATTCCCGCTCCGCGCCTGACCGAAAACTACCCCGCGAATGTCGGGATCGGCCGGCCGGCGTTGCACAAGGTGCTGGGCGACCGCACGATCGCCTCGGGCGCGGACGTTCGCCTCGGCGTTACTGCACAATCGCTCGATGATCGCGGTGATGCCGTCCACGTCGTTTTCTCGGATGGCGAGAGCGCGGACTTCGATCTCGTCGTCGGCGCGGACGGCGTCTATTCCGATACGCGGCAGAAGATCATGCCCGATGCCGAGAAGCCCGAATTCACCGGGCAATCGGTCTGGCGTTACAATTTCACGCGCCCTGACGATCTCAACGCTCTGCACGTCTACAACGGCCCGACCGGGATCGGTCTCGTGCCCATCAGCGAAGAACTGATGTACATGTATGTGACGACGCCCGAACCGGACAATCCGCACTATCCCAGGGAAGGGTGTGCCGAGGCGATGCGCAAGAAGCTCGCCGAGGCGCCGCCCCAGATCCAGGAACTTGCGCAAGAGATCACCGACGACCACGGGGTTGTCTACCGCCCGCTCGAGCAGATGATGCTCTATGGCGACTGGCACCGGGGCCGGGTGGTCCTGCTGGGCGACGCCGTTCACGCCACCACCCCGCATCTGGGGCAGGGCGCCGGCATGGCGATCGAGGACAGCCTTGTCCTGGCCGACGAGATCACCAAGCACGACACGCCGCAGGAGGCCTTCAAGGCCTATCGCGATCGCCGCTTCGATCGCTGCAAATACATCGTCGAGAAGTCGCTGGCCATTTGCCACGGCCAGCTCGGCAAGGGCCCCCCAGTCGATAACGCTGCTGCCACGCACGAGATGTTCGGCATCGTTTCGCAGCCGATTTGATCAAGATTTCGAGGAATTGGATATGAGCCGAGTAACCGAAATTCGCTATGTCGGATACGGCGTCGAAGACTTCGCTACCGAGCGGAAATTCTATGCCGAGGATTGGGGCTTGGTCGAGGTCGAGGCGACCGAAGACATGGCTTGGTTCAAGACCCACGGACATGACGAGCACCACGTTGTCCGGCTGCACAAGCGCGATACCAATTGCATCGAAGTGATCGCGCTTAGCGCCGACAGCCGCGACGATGTCGATGCCCTGCGCGCCAAGGTCGGCGATGCCGGGTGCAAGATCATCCGCGAGCCGGGCGAGATCGACGGGCCGGGCGGCGGCTATGGGTTCCGGTTTTTCTCACCCGATGGGCTGCCCTTCGAGATTTCCTCCGATGTTGCGCGCGGCGATCACCGCGCGATGGAGCGGTGGGAGGGCATGCCGCTCAAGATCAGCCACATCGTCCTGCATTCGCCCGATCACCAGGCCGCGGTGAAATTCTTCACCGAAGTGCTCGGCTTCAAGGTGAGTGACTGGCTGGGCGACTTCATGTGCTTCCTGCGCTGCAACGAAGCCCATCACCGTTTCGCTCTGCTGCCGGGGCCGCCGTGCCTCAACCATGTCGCCTACGACATGCTGACGGTCGACGACATGATGCGCGGAGCGAGCCGCCTCAAGAAGCGCGATTGCGACATTCGCTGGGGCCCGGGACGCCATACCGCCGGCAACAACACCTTCAGCTATTTCTGCACGCCCGCCGGCTTCGCGGTCGAATACACGTCCGAACTGGAGGAGGTCGATTTCGAGACGCACGAACCCACGGTCCACGAACCGGGACCGCAGGTGATGGATCAGTGGGGGGTCGGATCGGGCGGTCCGCAAACCATGCCCAAACCGGCGGCCGATCCCTGCCTGTTCCAGTCGGCGGAGGTGTGATCGATGGCTTTGTTCGAATACTTCCCCAATTACATCTGGAACCTGTCGGTCGCGATCGCTATGGAAAGCGGTGGCAAGATCGGTGAAATCGTCGACATGTGCCAGCCTATCAAGGACGCCGCCGATAGCGGTGCCGATGCGGGCACGCCGCAGTTCATGAAACAATGGGCTGCAATGGGCGACAAATTGCTCGAGCTGGCGGCCGAAGACGAGGCCAAGGGGCGCAACTTCTCCGCGTCCAACAAGCTGGAGCGGGCATCGCTCTACCTGATCACGGCGGAACGGATGCAGGGCCACGGCCACCCGGGACGCAAGGAAACCTTCGCCAAGGCGCGCGAGGCGTTCGACCGGTCGACCAAGCTCGGACAGTTGAACCGCGAGCGGGTCGAAATCCCGCTTGAAACCGGCACGATGCCGGCGCTCTGGACGCGCGCACCCGGCGATGGGCCGAAGCCCGCAGTCGTGTTCTGCAACGGCCTCGATAGCAACAAGGAACTGCTCTACTGGACGGGGCTTCCCGAAGAGCTGGCGCGTCGCGGCATTTCCACCCTGTGCGTCGACCAGCCAGGGTCGGGCGAGGCGCTGCGCTTGCAGGGCCTGCCTGTCGATCCGCACAGCGAGAGCTGGGCCTCCAAGGCCGTCGACTGGCTCGAACAACAACCGAATGTGGCCGCCGACAAGATCGGCATGACCGGCATCTCGCTCGGTGGGCACTTCGCCCCGCGTGCGGTTGCCTATGAACCGCGCTTTGCCAGCGGTGCGGTCTGGGGCGCGAACCACAATTGGCGCGAAGTGCAGGACAAGCGGATGGAGCGCGAGGGCGAGAACCCCGTTCCGCACTATTGGGCCCACGTCCATTGGGCGTTCGGTGCCGAGGGCCAGGAGGACTTTCTCGAAAAGTCCACCGATATGAACCTCAACGGCCATATGGACCGGATCAAGGTTCCCTTCCTCGTTACGCATGGTGCCAACGATCGGCAGATCAGCCCGGGCTATGCCGACGATCTTTACGACCAGCTCGTCAACTCGCCGCGCCGTGAGAAGGTGATCTTCACCGCACGCGAGGGCGGGGTCGAGCATGTCGGGGCAGACAACATCGCCTATGGCCTCGACCTGCTGTCGGACTGGTTCGCCGAAACCCTGGGCGGAAATACCGGAGCGGCGTGATGAAGCCTGCCGAAGCCGAAGCGGTGCCGAACCTGGCAATCGATCCCTTCGACAAGGTCTTCCTCGGCGATCCCTACGCGTATCACGACATGATCCGCGAAGCCGGCCCGGTGGTATGGCTCGATAGCGTGGGCGCCTTTGCAATGGCACGCTACGAGGAGGTGAAGGACAGCCTCAGGGATCACGAGACCTTTTGTTCAAGCCGCGGGGTCGGCACGCTGGATTTCGCCAAGGAAACCCCTTTCCGGCCGCCGTCTCTGCTGCTCGAGGCGGATCCTCCGCTGCATGATCGAACGCGCAGCATGATGAACCGCATTGTTTCGCTGAAAGCGCTCAAGGAACTGCGCCCCCGCTGGCAGGCCAAGGCCGAAGAACTGGTGGATCGCCTTGTCGAACGGCGCCGCTTCGATGCGGTCAAGGACCTGTCCGAGATCTTCCCGATGATGATCTTTCCGGACACGATCGGCCTCCGCGACGATGGCCGCGAGCATTTGCTCGATTATGCCACGATCGTGTTCAACGCCTTCGGCCCCGACAATGACGTGCTGCGGGAAGGCAATGAAGGCAAGGAAGCAGCCATCGAATGGGTGGCCGAGGCTTGCAAACGCGACAACCTGAAGGAAGGCGGCTGGGGAACGGCCGTTTTCGAAGCCGCCGACCGCGGTGAATGCACGCATGAAGAGGCCGAGCGGCTTGTGCGTTCCTTTCTTTCGGCGGGAGTCGACACCACGGTCAACGGGATCGGCCACATGGTGCTGGCCCTCGCCGGCCATCCGGAGGAATACCAGAAGCTGCGCAGCAATCCCTCGCTGGTCAGGCGGGCATTCGAGGAAAGCCTGCGCTGGGATTCAACGGTCCAGACCTTCTTCCGCACGACGACCAAGCGGGTGGAAGTGGGCGGGGCCGAAATTCCTGAAGGCCAGAAGGTTCTCCTGTTTCTCGCCGCGGCAAACCGCGATCCTCTGCATTGGGACGAACCCGATGCCTTCCGGATCGAGCGCAACACCAGTGGGCATGTCGGTTTCGGTTTCGGGATCCACCAGTGTCTCGGCCAGATGGTCGCCAGGCTGGAGGGCGAGCTGATCGGAACCGCGATTGCCGAACGTGTCGCTTCCATCCGGCTCACCGGTGCCCCGGTAAGACGTCTCAACAATACGCTCCACGCTATCGACAGCGTGCCGGTCGAAGTCGAACCGGCCTGATCAGAAGCACCCATTCGCTGCCGCACGCAGCGATCAATGAAATAGGACCAGTACCCGAAATGAAGACCAGAGCTGCCGTAGCTTTCGAAGCGAAGAAACCACTCGAGATCGTGGAGCTTGACCTCGAGGGCCCCAAGCCGGGGGAAGTTCTGGTCGAGATCATGGCAACGGGCATCTGCCATACCGATGCCTATACGCTCGACGGGTTGGACAGCGAGGGGCTGTTTCCCTCCGTTCTCGGCCATGAAGGCTGCGGCGTTGTGCGGGAAGTCGGCGCAGGCGTGACCAGCGTGAAGGAGGGCGATCATGTCATCCCGCTGTACACGCCCGAATGCCGGCAGTGTAAGATGTGCCTGTCCGGCAAGACCAACCTGTGCAGCGCGATCCGCGAGACACAGGGCAAGGGCCTGATGCCCGACGGGACCACGCGGTTCAGCTATCGGGGCCAGCCGATCTATCATTACATGGGCTGTTCCACCTTCTCGAACTTCACTGTCCTGCCGGAAATCGCAGTAGCCAAGATCCGCCAAGATGCGCCGTTCGACACGACCTGTTACGTCGGTTGCGGCGTGACGACCGGCGTTGGCGCGGTAACCAACACCGCCAAGGTCCAGCCGGGCGACACCGTCGTGGTCTTCGGCCTCGGCGGAATTGGCCTGAACGTGATCCAGGGCGCGAAACTGGCGGGCGCCGACCGGATCGTGGGCGTCGATATCAACCCCTCCAAGGAAGAATGGGGCCGCAAGTTCGGAATGACCGATTTCGTCAATCCGAAGGATGTCGGCAATGTGGTCGAAACACTGGTCAACATGCTCGACGGCGGGGCCGATTACAGCTTCGACTGCACCGGCAACACCGCGGTCATGCGGGATGCGCTGGAATGCTGCCACAAGGGCTGGGGCACCAGCATCATCATCGGCGTTGCCGAAGCGGGCAAGACCATCGAAACCCGCCCCTTCCAGCTGGTGACGGGCCGGAACTGGCGCGGGACCGCCTTCGGCGGCGCCAAGGGCCGTACCGACGTGCCCAAGATCGTCGACTGGTACATGAACGGCAAGATCGAAATCGATCCCATGATTACTCACCGGCTGAGCCTGGACGAGATCAACAAGGGCTTCGACCTGATGCATTCCGGCGAGAGTATCCGCGCGGTGGTCGTGTACTGATGGGCACCATCAACGTCACCCTTCGAGACGGGACCGATCAGTCCGTCGAAGCCGCTGGCGGCAGTTCGGTCATGGAAGCGATCAGGGATGCCGGGATCGACGAACTGCTGGCCCTGTGTGGCGGTTGCTGTTCCTGCGCCACCTGCCACGTGCACGTGGCAGGCGAATGGTTCGACAAGCTGTCTGCCATGAGCGAAGACGAGGATGACCTTCTCGAAAGCTCGGATCACCGTACGCTGCAGTCCCGGCTCTCCTGCCAGATCGCGTATACCGACGCGCTCGACGGACTGCAGCTCGCGATCGCGCCCGAGGACTAGCGCAATGTCTCTCGTCTCGCAGGCCCGGGTGCCGACACCCCATGCGCGCAAGTACGCGCTGCAATTGGGCAGGCATTGGCAGCACAAGCTTGCGGTAGAAGAAAGCGGCAACATGCGCCGGATCACGTTCCCGCGGGATGCGCGGGGGGCGGCGTGGTCCGGCGAAGCCCTGGTCACGTTGCAGCCGGAGGACGGAATTCTCCTGTGCCGGATCGAGGCAAGCGAGCCGGGACAGCTCGAAGGGCTGAAGGGCGCGGTCGAGCGGCACGTCGCCCGTTTCGCGTTTCGCGAAGACGGCCTCTCCTACCACTGGGAGGATGTTGCCCCTCGCGAGCCCGGAGCCAGCGAATGACGGGTACCCCGCCATTGCATCCGGCACCGCGCATGCGGGATATCGCCGCGACCCGCCACGGGGTGGTGCTGCTGGCCGCCTCGGTCATGCCGGTCATGGCGATCATCTCGCTGGTTCCTGTACTTCCATTGCTGATGCGCGAATTCGCCGGGGTGGCGGGCAGCGAGTTTCTCGTTCCCATCGCGCTCACCATTCCGGCCCTGTGTGTCGCCCTGTTCTCGCCCGTTGCTGGCTGGCTGGCAGACCGGATCGGCCGCAAGATACTGCTTGTTTCCGCGCTCGTCCTCTACGCCGCCTGCGGCATCGTTCCGTGGTTTCTGGACGATCTGTTCCAGATCATCGCCGCCCGGATCGCGCTTGGGATGACCGAGGCGGTCATCATGACCGTCGCGACCACGTTGATCGGCGATTACTTTGTCGACGAGCGTCGGGAGAAGTGGATCGCACTGCAGGTGGCAACCACCAGTGTATCGGCCATCGTTCTGATCGCAGTCGGCGGTTTGCTGGGCGAGATCCTCGGCTCGCGCGGCCCGTTCCTGCTTTACCTTCTCGGACTGCCGATAGCCGGCATGGCCGCAATGATCCTGTTCGAACCCGAGGACCACGCCCGATCGACCGGAGTTGGCGCCACCGCTTTCCCCTTCGCCAGGGTCCTGCCGCTCGTGGTGATTACTCTTGGGGTCGGGATCGTCTTCTACACGCTGATAGTCCAGCTCGGGCCCATCCTCGAACTTTCGGGGCCCGTTTCGCCGGCGACTATCGGAATGGTAGGTGCGGTTACAAATCTGTCAGTGGGTGGCGGGAGCTTCATTTTTCACAAACTCAAGCAGCACGCGGGAAGAATGCCGCTGGCGCTGGGCCTCCTGCTGGCCGCCTTGGGCTACGCCGGGGCCGCTTATTCGACGAGCTTGCCGTCGGTCGCCGGGTTCGCCGCGCTCGCCTGCGTCGGCAGCGGCATCCTGCTGCCCAACATGCTGACATGGACAATGCGGCGTCTCCCCCCCGAGTTTCGCGGCCGCGGAACCGGGCTCTGGACAGGGGCATTTTTTCTCGGCCAGTTCCTCGCCCCCCTGGTTGCGGCAGCGGTTGTCGGTGCGACGTCAGGTTTGGCCAGTGCGCTGCTGGTTTATGCAGGCGTCGTGGCCGTGGGTAGCATCGTCGCTGCCCTTTCATTCCGCCTGGGGAGCCGCACCGGGTGACCGAGCACGCGCCAATCCTTTACATGGCGCCGCAAACCTGCGCGCGCGTGAGCCTTACGGCACTGGAAGAGATCGGTGAGCCGTTCGAAACCCGCCTGATTGCGTTCAAGGCGGGCGAGCATCGCCGACCGG
>CERH01034813.1_pt1 | contig 10563 bp, 12 predicted proteins | sample 530991 | NCBI WGS metagenome assembly CERH01 (sample SAMEA2621191, study PRJEB7988) | marine metagenome | biome: marine biome (ENVO:00000447); feature: mesopelagic zone (ENVO:00000213); material: "saline water (ENVO:00002010), including plankton (ENVO:xxxxxxxx)" | depth 800 m | reverse complement strand
AGACCTAAAGGTGATACTGCCATTATTAATGAATACAAGGCTAGGATGTTAGCCTCCCCTAAGTCCAGAAAAGTATTGGACTCTATTATGGATGCTGCTTTAGACAACGAACATAAGAATCAAGCAGCCGCCTGGAAACTGTTAATGGATAGAATGTTACCCATTAGTTATTTTGAGAAAGATAAGACAACAGGGGGTAGGAGTAACATTTCAATTACTATTTCTGGGTTAGGAGTCAATGAGACTTCTAATGTAGAAGACTCTTTATCTTTAGAAGATAATATAATTGAGGGGACTTATACGGATAATGTTTAAATACTTTGAGCTAGATGAGTTTACTTGTTCGGAAACAGGTAAAAATGAGATGCAGGAAGGGTTTATTCATTTATTAGATTCTTTAAGGGAAAGTTGTGATTTCCCTTTTAAGATTACATCAGGCTATAGGGACAGAACTCACTCTGCTGAGATTAATAAAACCACAGTAGGACAACATACTTTAGGGTGTGCAGCAGATATTTATATTGATAATGGAGTAAGAAGATACAAAATTGTTCAACAAGCAATACTATTAGGTTTTAAAGGGATTGGTATCGCTAAAACCTTTGTCCATGTCGATACTAGAACATCAGACCATAAAGTTATTTGGACTTACTAAATGGTTAGTGAATTAGACATTAAGTTATTACCGTGGCAACAAGAGGTTTGGAATGACCCTGTACGCTTTAAAATTGTTGCAGCAGGAAGACGTACAGGCAAATCACGTTTAGCAGCATGGCTTCTAATTGTTAATGCTTTAAAGAAAGATCGCTCTATTGTTTTTTATGTCGCTCCAACCCAAGGGCAAGCTAGAGACATTATGTGGGATACGCTAATGGATTTAGGGCATCCTGTAATTGCTTCTAGTCATATCAACAATCTACAGATTAAATTAATTAATGGCTCCACTATTTCATTAAAGGGTGGTGACAGACCAGAAACTATGCGTGGTGTCTCACTAAAGTTTCTTGTCTTAGATGAGTATGCAGATATTAAGTCCGAAGTCTGGGAGCAGATCCTTAGACCAGCACTTGCTGACCAAAAAGGCCAAGCATTGTTTATTGGGACACCTATGGGTAGAAACCATTTTTATGAATTATATAAATATGGTGAATTTGAAGAAGATCCTTCCTATAAGTCCTGGCACTTTACAAGCTATGACAATCCCCTCTTAGACAAAGATGAAATAAACGCAGCCCAGAAATCAATGTCAAGTTATGCGTTTCGACAAGAGTTTATGGCTTCCTTTGAAGCCAGAGGTTCTGAAGTGTTTAAAGAGGATTGGATTAAATTTAGTGAAGAAAAACCAGAGAACTATGATTGTTATGTTGCAGTAGATGTTTCTGGTTTTCAGGATTTAGTTAAAAAGAAAACAAAAAATACGCGTTTGGACAATACTTCAATATGTGTTGTTTTTGTTAATGAGGATGGTTGGTACGTAGAAAACATAGTGTATGGTCGGTGGACAGTTGAAGAAACAGCACAAAAGATTTTTCAAGTAGTAAGAGACTATAAACCTTTATGTGTTGGTATAGAAAGATGTATCTCGTATCAAGCTGTTATGCCTCCTCTATTAGACATGATGAGAAGAAATAATTTCTTTTTTCATATTGAAGAAATTTTACACAATAACGTCAAAAAAATTGATAGAGTTATTTGGGCTTTACAAGGTAGGTTTGAAAACGGCATTATTACGTTAAATAAAGGAGCTTGGAATAGTCGCTTTTTAGATGAGTTATTTCAGTTTCCTGATATATTGACGCATGATGATTTAGTGGATTCTTTAGCGTATATAGATCAATTAGCAAAAGTAACATATGGTGGTAATTACGAAGAATTATCAGATTTTGAAATAATTGATTCCGTCGCAGGGTATTAAAATATGGCTTATGGTGATGATAACAAACCTTCAATGATGCAAGAGTCATTGGAGAGTTGGGTAGTATATAAGTGCGATCAGTGGAGAGATCACTTTGAATCGAATTACTCAGAAAAGTTTGATGAGTATTATCGGTTATGGCGAGGCATCTGGGCAAAAGAAGATGTTACTAGAGATTCAGAGAGATCTAAAATTATTTCCCCTGCATTGCAACAGGCAGTTGAAAGCTCTGTTGCTGAAATCGAAGAAGCTACTTTTGGCAGGGGAAAGTTTTTTGATATTAGGGATGATGCTGGTGATCCTGAAAATAGAGACATTGTTTTTCTAAGAGAACAATTACACAAAGATTTTCAAAAAAGTAAAATTAGAAAGTCTGTAGCAGAGTGTTTAATTAACTCTGCGGTATTCGGTACAGGTATTGGTGAAATTGTTTTAGAAGAAGAAAAAGAAATGACTCCTGCTACTCAGCCCATTATGGGAGGTGAGTTAACCGCGGTAGGAGTTAATGTCAGGGATAGAATTACCTGTAAGTTGCGCCCTGTCATGCCGCAAAATTTTCTTATTGATCCTATTGCTACTTCGATTGAGGAAGCCTCTGGTGTAGCGATTGATGAGTTTGTCTCCCTACATACAGTAGAGCAACTACAAGAATCAGGAGTTTATCGTAAAGTAAATGTTGCTTCTGCATCTTCTGATTATGATATAGAGCCAGATCAAGATCTGACTGTCTATCACGATGATAAAGTCCGTCTGACAAAATACTATGGTTTAGTCCCTCGTTATTTGCTGTTAGATGCTCAAGCACAACTACAGTTTCTTGAGGAGCAAGGTGAATCAGAAGAAGACGGTTTAGAAGAGTTAGCGCAGCCTAAAGAAGAAGAAGTTGCAGAAACCGAAGAAGGCACAGAAGAAGAGAGCTACTACGTAGAGGCAGTTGTTGTTATTGCAAACAACGGCACATTACTAAAAGCTGAAATAAACCCTTACATGATGGGAGATCGCCCTGTTGTTGCTTTCCCATGGGATGTTGTACCTTCTCGTTTTTGGGGCAGAGGGGTTTGTGAAAAAGGTTATAACAGTCAAAAGGCATTAGACGCAGAGATTAGAGCGCGTATTGATGCTTTAGCTTTGACAGTTCATCCTATGTTAGCAATGGACGCTACTAGAATACCTAGAGGATCTAGGCCAGAGGTAAGAGCAGGTAAGGTTATTTTAACTAATGGTAATCCTGCTGAAGTTTTACAACCGTTTAACTTTGGACAAGTAAACCAAATTACTTTTGCCCAAGCTGATGCTTTGCAAAAGATGGTACAGACTGCTACAGGGGCTATTGATTCTGCTGGTTTTGCTGGCTCAGTCAATAAAGACTCCACAGCAGCAGGGATTAGTATGTCTTTAGGTGCGATTATTAAACGCCACAAAAGAACGCTAATCAATTTCCAAGAATCTTTCTTAATTCCTTTTGTTACTAAAGCAGCCCATCGCTACATGCAATTTGATCCTGAGAACTATCCTGTAGCAGATTATCGGTTTGATGCGGTATCTACGTTAGGACTAATGGCAAGAGAGTATGAAGTAACTCAATTAGTTCAGTTGTTACAAACTATGCAAGCAGATTCACCTATCTATGGTCAGCTAGTAGAAGCCATTATTGATAATATGAATCTCAGTAATCGAGAAGAATTGCTATTGCGTATTCAACAAGCTTCGCAAAGCTCTCCAGAAGAACAACAAGCGGCTGCACTTTCACAACAATCTCAGATTGCTTTCCAAGAAGCTCAGACTTCTGCTCTTTCTGGACAAGCAGCAGAATCTCAAGCTCGTGCTAGGAAGATAGCTACAGAGACAGAGTTAATGCCTGAAGAGTTACAGATTGATCGTCTAAAAGCAGTTACTACTAATTTAAGGGCAGGTACAGAGGACGATAAAGAGTTTGAAAGAAGACTTAAAGTAGCAAACTTGTTACTTAAAGAAAATGCTCAAACACCTCCTCCAAATGGAATTGTTCCACAACAACCTGAAGTACAACCAGAACAAACTGCTCAAAATAATGTAATGGAGTTTGCTCCCGATGGTCAGCCACAAAGAACTCAATGATATTGTTGCTCAAATTAACAAACATTTTGATTCAATCTTTAGTAGACTAGAAATATTAGAAAATGACATCAAAAAACAAAAATCAAGATCCAAGACTAAAAAGACTAGGGCTAAAATCTTACAATCAAGCGAAGAGGACTCCTAATCATCCTACGAAATCACACGTTGTTGTTGCGAAGGAAGGAGATCAGATCAAAACCATTCGCTTTGGTCAGCAGGGGGCAAAAACTGCTGGTGCTCCAAAAGCAGGTGAATCGCAAGCTATGAAAAATAAACGTAAAAGCTTTAAGGCGAGACACGCTAAAAACATAGCAAAAGGTAAGATGTCAGCCGCTTGGTGGGCAGATCGTGAAAAATGGTCATAATTAAACATTAACTTTTAGTTAGGAGAAAACAAGTGCCAAAAGGTAAAGGAACTTACGGTTCGACTAGAGGAAGACCTCCAATGAAAGGTACAAAGAAAAAGAATAAAAAGAAAAAGATGATTAATCGGACTTACTAATGGTTGCAAAAAAGTTAACCACCCGACAAGAGACTGCTTTAAAAAAACATTCTAAACATCATTCTGCTAAACACATGGCAATGATGCGTAAAGAAATGAAAGCAGGTTCAACTTTTACGCAAGCGCATAAGAAAGCTCAAAAGAAAGTAGGGACATAATGGCTAGAACAAAATCTCCCGTTAAAAAGAAAAGTAAATCTAGGGTTAATGAAGCTGGTAATTATACAAAACCTACAATGCGTAAGAATCTTTTTAATAAAATTAAAGCAGGTTCTAAAGGGGGTCGTCCTGGGCAATGGTCTGGACGCAAAGCGCAAATGTTAGCAAAAGAGTATAAAGCTAAAGGTGGGGGTTACAGGAGTTAATGGCTCTTAAAAAATCTCAAAAAAGTCTTAAAAAATGGACTTCTCAAAACTGGAGAACCAAAAGCGGAAAACCAAGCACTCAGGGTAAGTCTGCTACTGGAGAGAGATACCTTCCTGCTGCTGCGATTAAATCTTTGTCGGATAAAGAGTACGCTGCTACTACAAGAAAAAAACGTGCTGATCTCAAAAAAGGCAAAAAAACTAGTAAACAACCTAAAAAGATCGCAAGAAAGACGAGATCTTACAGGAAATAAAAACTTTACAGGTTATTTGCTTTTTGCTAGGCTCCGGCTAAACGCTATATTATCTGTCCTGTATAGGGAAAACGGATATGGAACAAACTGAAGAAGATAAAAAGTTTGAAGAATACGTGTTTGAAATGCGTAAGTTATTTCGATCTGAAGGGTGGAATTATTTTATAAAAGATGTAGAAACATCTATAAAAAATATAAACTCTTTAGAGACAACTAAAGATATAGAGGATTTATTTTTTAAGAAAGGGCAACTCTTAGTAATGAATAATTGCCTTAATCTTGAAAATCAACTCGAAACTTTAGTAACGCAAAGAAACTCTGAACCCTCAAAAGAGGTGTAAATGAGAATGTTGTTTGACTTCAGGTGTTCTGAAGGTCATGTAACGGAACATTTCACTACTAAGGATACTTCAGAAGTTTCCTGTCTTATTTGTGGTAAACCTGCAAATAGGATTATATCTCCTGTTAGGAGTGTTTTAGATCCAATAAGCGGTGATTTTTTAGGTGCTACACGTAAATGGGCTAAACACAGAGAGCAGCAGATTAAAAAAGAACGTAAGGAAGAGTACCAATGACTTCCTTATTTATTCCACAATACTTTTTAGAAGTACGGAATCCTATAAATTATGGCTAGATTCATAGACGATAATATTGCAGAGCGTCCTGAACAAGAAGAACTAACCTTAGATTCTCCAGATGAAGGGGCTGAACCTGTAGATGTAGCGCAGCAAATTCAGCAAGACAGCGAAGAACAGTCTAGTGATCCAGGGCTTCCTGAGAAATACCAAGATAAGTCGGTACAGGAATTAGTCCAGATGCACCAAGAAGCTGAAAAGCTTTTAGGTAGACAAAGTTCGGAAGTAGGAGAATTAAGAAAAGTAGTTGATACTTATATTCAGACACAACTCTCAGAACAACAGAAAGCACCAGAAAGCACTCCTGTTGAAGAAGAGGTTGATTATTTTTCCGATCCAGAGAAAGCAGTAAATAAAGCTATTGAGAATCATCCTAAGATTCGAGAAGCAGAGGAATTAAGCCAACAGTATAAAAAAACAAATGCTTTGGCTACATTATCTCAAAAGCATCCTGATATGGAGAATATCCTAAAGGATGAAGGCTTTGCGAAATGGATTAAAGATTCTAGTATTCGTACTAAGCTTTATGTACAAGCAGACAAGCAGTTTGATTATGAAGCTGCTGATGAGCTTTTTTCGCTTTGGAAAGATAGGAAACAAGTAGTTGCTCAGACTGTTCAGAATGAAAAGAACACTAGGAAGCAAGCATTAAAGACTGCTTCTACTGGTTCTGCTTCTGGAAGTTCAGAGAAACCTACAAGAAAAATCTATCGAAGACAGGATATTATTGATCTAATGAAAAATGATCCTGACCGATATATGGCTTTATCAGATGAAATCTTAACGGCATATGCGGAAAAAAGGGTCAAGTAACCAGTTATAGGAGAAATTAACAAATGGCTACTTCAACTTATCCTGCTACTGGCGGTTTCGTCGGTAATACAGATGCCGCTACTTTTATCCCTGAAATTTGGAGTGATGAAGTTGTAGCTGCATATCAAGCTAATCTTGTTCTTGCAAATCTTGTTAAAAAGATTTCAATGCAAGGCAAAAAAGGTGATACCCTTCATATACCGAAACCTGTACGTGGTTCAGCTAATGCTAAAGCTGAGAACACAGCAGTTACGGTACAAAATGCTACTGAAGGCGAAGTGCAAGTTTCAATCAACAAGCACTTTGAATATTCCCGTATTATTGAAGACATTACTGAAGCCCAGGCTTTGTCTTCCCTCCGTCAATTCTACACTGGTGATGCTGGCTATGCTTTGGCAAAGCAAGTAGACACTGATCTTTTTGCTTTAGGAAAAGACTTAGGTGATAGTGATGGAGCAGACTACGTACACTCCGCTTCTTATTACATTGACGCTTCTAGTGGTTTGTCTGCTTATGCAGTAGATACCGTAGCGGCTGCTGATGTATTCACAGATGCAGGGTTTCGTGCTTTGATTCAAAAGATGGACGATGCTGATGTCCCGATGGACAACAGAGCGTTTATCGTTCCCCCCTCATTACGTAATGCAATCATGGGTATTGATCGTTACGTATCTTCCGACTTTGTAGATAATAGAGGTGTTGATAGCGGTAAGATTGGTAATCTTTACGGTATAGACATTTTCGTATCTACTAATGTACCGATTATCGAAACTGCTGCTGCTAATAGTGCTGGTGGTGACATTAAAGGTGCAATGTTGATCCATAAAGACACTTTTGTTCTTGCAGAGCAACAGGGCATACGCTCTCAAACTCAGTACAAGCAAGAGTGGCTTGGAACTTTGTATACTGCGGATATGCTGTATGGCGTTAAAGTCCTACGCACAGATGCAGGTTTTGTTTTGGCTGTTAACGGCTAAAACTTTCTCTTTATAGAGATTAAGTGTGGAGAGAATTTTTATTGGTTTAGGTTCTCTCTGCACTGCTCTATAAATAATAATCTGATAGTTTTAGGATGTTTTAATGCCTACTCAAATTATTACTAAAAACTCTAGTACAGGTTCCTCCGTACCCTCTGCCTCTGATTTAGTTCAGGGAGAACTTGCAGTTAATGTTACTGACAAGAGATTATTTACGGAAAATTCTAGTGGTACAGTTGTAGAGTTATCAACTAATCCCTCTACCTTAACAATAGGTTCTGTTTCCGTAACCGCTATTCTTGATGAAGATAACTTTGCAAGTAATTCAGCAACAGCATTAGCTACTCAACAATCTATAAAAGCTTATGTAGACAGCACTGGTTCTGGAACAATGACTAGCTGGATACTAGAAGATGGCGATGGCACTGAAGTATCAGTTTCAGATGCTAAAGAAGTTAAGTTTGTTGAAGGTGGTGGTTTAGATATTAACTGGACTGATACTGATAATGGTACAGACGGTGATCCTTATGATTTAACTTTTACTATTAGTGCTGCTCAGACTGGAATTACAAGTCTTCTTGCTACGGATATAAAAATAGGGGAAGACGATGAAACTAAAATTGACTTTGAAACAGCAGATACCATTAACTTTTATGCAGCGAATACAAAACAACTCGCTTTAACTAATGGTGCATTAAACATTTTAGCTCAAGGGGATCTGAGGTTAGAAGATTCTAGTGGTGGTGAATACGTTGCTCTGCAAGCTCCGTCAACTTTAAGTGCTTCATACACCTTAACCATGCCAGCAGATGATGGGACTAGTTCACAAATTTTAACAACTGATGGCTCTGGAGTATTATCTTGGGCAAGTATTTCTACAGCAGGATTAACTGATGGTAGTGTAACTACAGCTAAACTTGCTGATGATGCAGTTACTTCTGCAAAATTAGCTCATGCCTTAGACATTACCACCTCTGTATCTGTTGGAGGGAGTTCTGATGGTGTAGCTATTAGTCAAGGGGCAATAGCTCTAAAGAATGGTGGTACTCAATCCCGTATAGATTTTTATTGTGAAAGCAGTAATGCTCACTATACAAGAGTACAAGCGGCTGCTCATAGTTCCTACTCAGGAAATATAACCTTAACTTTGCCAGCTTCAACGGGTACGTCTGGACAAGCAATGGTTACAGATGGATCAGGAAATCTTAGTTTTGCTACAGTAGAAGGAGAGTATAGTGCGTGGTCTAACGGCATTAAAACGTCAAGTGACCATCCTTATACTGCGTCCCACAAAGATCAGTTAATTATTAACAGTGCTAGTGCTTTCACAGTAACTTTGCCTTCTTCTCCTAGTGCAGGAAACACAGTTATTATATGTAATGCAGGAGCAGGGACTGTAACAGTAGGGCGTAACAGTTCTAATATAAATTCAGCAGCAGAAGATGGTTCATTACCACAGGGTAATTCAGTTCAACTTGTTTATGTCGATGGTACTATCGGCTGGTTTGAGATTTAGGAGAAAAGTATGGCAGTTTTAGGTGGTGGCGGTGGTGGTGGAGCAGGTGACACTTATACCGCTTCGACAGCAACAGCAAAAAATACAATAGTAGCAGGTAAATCTTATGCATTAACTTCAGATGGAGGCATAGTTACTCCTGCTAAAGGGACTATTGCATCGGTTGGTGGTTTTGATACAACACAGTTCGTAAGTAACTATGAGTATTCTATTTCTATTTACGGTGATGTTTTCTTACCAGATGCAGAAACTTCTGGAGCCTATTTTGTTATTGTTACTGATGCCTCTTCAAACTACCCAGGAAAACTTTTTGTTAATAAAGGGGGAGTGCCTACTGAGTTAGGAGGCACTGAGATCGGCATAAATATGGAGAACTATTGGCAACTACCTTCTTATTCTGCCGTTTATCTAAAAAACTATGCTGAAGACAATACTTATTGGTATTACGCTTTAATGGGAATGAAAAGAGGATCGTCAGACACTTATTTTAGGTCTGGTTGGTATACTTTTTCTGTTACCAAAGCCACTCATGCTTTTCCGGGGATTAATTACGCTAATCCTTACTATAAAACGTGGGACAGTTGGGATGATAACAACTCTGATAGAAACAGAGCGGAAGGCATGTTTACAAGCAATTCAAATAACGAATTGGTTGTTGACTCTTTAAGAGGGGGAACACAACTTATACGGATGCGAGGTAATGCTTACGATGATAATAATGTATCGGTACAGACAGCAAGTTTAGAATCTAGTGGGAACTATATTAACCAATATAATGCTACAACTGGTTCGCAAAGCATTAGCACTTTATCAGAAGGTTCGCATGTTGCTTATTTTAAAGTAGATGATGCAAACGGTAAGTTTATTATCTTGTATACTAAAGATGGTGATGCAGGGTATTCTTACTATCATGGTTCAACTCCTGCATCAGGTAACACTACTTATTCATCTGAAATAGATGTGTCTGGTACGCTAGGCTCAAACATGCAGTACGCTCATTTTATTGCTACCGCTAATCCTTTGGTTTACTACGCCACTTACTTAGACAGTAGCACTACACTAAGCTATCAAAAAATTACTTTTGCTTCTGATTTAACCTCTGCTTCTATGGCTACTATGGCAACTTTAACAGTGCCTGGAGGATATGGAGCATACATGGGGGGCACAACATATTGGGCAAGAAAATATGACGAAGGTATCCAAAGAAACCAAAAATTAAATATCCCTGGTGATGAAATTTTATTGATTTGGGGTTCAAGTGACCCTGATTCTGACACAGGTAGAACACTTTTATTTCCTGCAAGCGGAACACCCTCTGATGGTGGAGCAAATACTATCAATACTGATTTTGTTCGTATTGGAAGTGCAGCAAGTTTAACTTTAACACTTGCGAATAATGGAGAACATATTGTTGCTCATACCCATAACCAATCAGAAAATGAAGGCTATGAGTTAGTTTCAGCAAAAAAATATGCTCCTTATAAAAATAC
>CERH01026683.1_pt1 | contig 10617 bp, 8 predicted proteins | sample 530991 | NCBI WGS metagenome assembly CERH01 (sample SAMEA2621191, study PRJEB7988) | marine metagenome | biome: marine biome (ENVO:00000447); feature: mesopelagic zone (ENVO:00000213); material: "saline water (ENVO:00002010), including plankton (ENVO:xxxxxxxx)" | depth 800 m | reverse complement strand
CCCAAACACGTTTTGATGAAGTCACAGGAGAACCAATACAATATGGTGATGTGACTATTGATGGTGTTTCTGTACAGCAAGATTATGAAGATGTATTTAGATTAGAGCAGTTTACACCAGAAATGGCAATACAAAATTTAGATTCTCGAATGGAAATCGAATTAAGTAAAGAGGGTGCTACACAACAGTCTGTTGCAGACGCTGTTCAAATTACAGCATTAAAATTATTAGATCAAAATTCTAAATTTAGATTATCTGATCCAGAAAAATACGATAAATATAGAGATGCAATTTTTGATTATGTATATAAATTAGTAAATCCAGAACAAGCACAGTCTTTTGATACTGCAAAAGAAATAATTGCAGGCAAAAATTTAGATGAAATGACTCTTTATCAATACGTAGATGGGGCAACTAAAGAAGATAATGCAAATATGCTACGTATTTTACAAACAAACTGGGGTAGTTTAACAAACCCAAAAGACCTAAATGATAAATCGAAAGAAGCATATAAAGCAATAGACTTTGCTTACAAAAATGGTGCTATAACTGAAAAACAGTATAAAACATATTTTAGTTTATTAACAACCTGGACAATGGTTGGTAAACAATTAATGAATAAATCGCTTGCTGAACAAGACGTAATCTTAGATAAACGATTTACAACTTCTGTGTTTGGAGATTAACAATGGCTAGAACTGTTTTGCCTGTAGATTTGCAGACTGATTTAAAAGCAATTGAAAAAGGCCTTGCAGAAATGGCAATGACAGAATCAGATGCAATTACAGCATTAGGACAATTGCAAAATGCTGATGGTACTTTTGTATACAGTGCTGATGAAGCAATAGACATAGTAAACAACATACGTCAACGAAGTTATCGGTCTGGTTATGGAACACCAGAAGAAATGGCAGTAGGCGATTCGTTGCTCATTGGTTCTGCTACTCCGGCTGCTGTTGTACCTAGACCTGACAAAGGTTTTGTACAACGTGTCGAAGACGCTTTTAAACTTCAATCAGTTAAACCAGAGACAGCAGGTATTGAATCATCTTTTGAATGGGATTTTGACGGATATAAAAACTATTTAATACAACAAGGAGTAGATTCTAATATAGCCACTAAACATCTTATTGGATTAAATAGTGTTTACAAAATAAAAAGAAGAGAGGGTTTGAATCAAGAGGAATCATTAGCAGCAGCTCAAGAAGAAATAAATAATTTAGAGACTGCTAAAGATATAGAGTTTGATTTTGATAAAAATGCTTTACGTACACAGGTAAGGCAAAGTTCACAAAAGTTTCCAGACTACACACCTGCTCAAATGGCTTATGTTAAAGCATTAAAAAATAAAGAAGTAAACGACCGTATATACCATTATAAAACAAATGTGTTTCCTAATAAAGAATATGATCATACTAAAATATTAGTAGACGGACAATACGAAGTAGATATACCTACAGACCTATTAATATATATTGAAAATAACAAACGGTTTGAAAAACCTTTTACAGGGTATATTCACGAAGATAACATTATAAAAGGTAACTATGAAATAGTGTCACAAACAACTGGTCCGTATGAAGATTTATTAAAGAAAGTAAATCTGTATACACAAAACGCATTAGCAAAAGCGTTATCAGAAGTAGATGTAGGCGCACAACCAAGAAACATTTGGTATTTAGATCCTGAATTAAAAGATGCGATACTAACTAATCCTGAACAGTTTATAGATGAGGGTTTGTTGTCTGATACAATGTACACTGGTGGTACTACTGAAACTATGTTAGGCGCTGCCTTTCGATATATAGGAGGATTCGGATCAATAGCATTAGAAACAGCAGCACCAGCAATTACTCCGGTTATGGCTTTAGCAACTGAATATATAGCAGAACCTATATCAAGTGCAATACAAGCCCCTTTTTCAGATGACGTAGAGAAAACTGCGCCTTTAACTTTAGGTTATATAGTAGGTGCAGAGGAACGTAGGCAACAAAAGTTAAAAGAGACAACACCACAGTATGCTTCTGATGAATGGTGGCAACGCATACCTGCTGGATTTGCAAAAGGTACAACATTTTTTGAATTAGGTATGGAAGCAATAGAGGGTGAGGGTTACGATTTGCTTACCAAAACTATAGTAGGTGTACCATACATTGGTGCTGATGTTTTAAACCCTATAGATCCTCTTGTGTTAAAATTTCCTAGTGCAGTTATAGATACAAAGAACATAATAAAAGTAGAAAGAGCGTTAGGTGAGGGTGGTGTAACTAGCATTAAACCAGAATTAACAAAACAGTTTCTTATTAGAGCGGAAAAAGAACCGGTAGTTAAGGCAATTATTGGTTCGATGCCACAAAAGTATCAAAAAGCATTGAACAGTGGTGGTGATATAGAAAATGGTTATGACATTCGATTTCAAGCCGGATCAAAAATTAGACGTGAGATTGAGGCGCACGAACATTTTACATTGTTGACACGTACAAATGACACTAGCGTAAAAGATGCTATTACTAGTTTGGAAAATAATTTCCCAACATCAATATTAACTAGACAAACGGCACGAGCTAAAAGTAGCGAGGAAGCAAAAACAATATATGAAAAACACAGTGATCTATTATTTAATAATAACGATTTAGCATCTTTACGTACATATTATCCACAAAAATATTTGGTTGATACACTAGAAATAGGTAGCACGGCAGAACGAGCAGTAGAGGCTATAAAACGTTCTGATAATTACAAAGAATTGAAACAAAAGTTTCCTACAGCAAACAACGATATAAACAGTGCATTGAAGTACATTCGTAGAAATTACGGACACAACTATAAACTGAATGAATTAGACATTGTTAATATACGCAAAGCCTTACAACATAGAATGTCACTAATGGCAACAATTGATTTGTTTCCTAAAGGTTTGAATACTTTACGACACGTAAGGAGACTTACTGATCGGGTGTTTGTAGATGATAAATCATTTAAAAAGATAGAAGATTCATTAGCAGATAACAACATAATGAAAACTTTCTTAGCATTAGCAACAGATAAAAACAACATGGAAAGATTGTTGCAATCAGCAAGAATAGTTGAGGCAGATTATTTAAGAGGTTCGTATACCAGGAATAAAGACTGGGAACAAATGATCTATTACAATGTAACTAGAGACAGAGATGCTACTGCTCTTAGATTAGATGTATTAAGCAATGCAGATAAAAATATGCTTTTACGTGAAGTAGCAAGGTTACCTTTAAAACGTGATGAACGACGTAGAATACTAACAGACATACGTGATAACAATAGACTGTTTTTAACCGATCAACGTAGAATAGTTGATACATTACTAGAACAAAAGGCTAGAGAATTACAAGTAGACTTACCTGTAGAAATGGTAAGTAATTTAAGTAAAGCAGAACAGAAAACATTAGCCAGTGCTGTTGGAAGTCCTGATAGAGCATCTTTATATGAAGATATAAAAATGTTGAGAAGAGATGTAGGTGACAAATTCACTACAGCATACGAGATACTAAGTAAAAGACTTGACGGTAGATTAGCAAGGTTTGCAAAAGGATTAAAGACTAGAGTGGCTAATCAAGCAAGTCGTGAAATTAATCAACAAGTTAAGTTGATGAAACTAGATCCTGAGTCTTTGCCATATATGCAAGAGCAAATGTTAAAAGAAGCAAGACAAGGTTTAACTGTTGCTAGGAATCAAATTGGTGAAAGATTAAAAAATGTTAGACTTGAATTTGAACAATATGGTTTGACTGAACCACCTAAAGACGCATATCAAGCATTTAGTGCCTATATACGTGGTAAAACCCAAGTAGATGGTGCAGGTAAACTTGCACAAAGAAGTGACCTTGCAAGTATGTTTGAAGTAATCCTGCATACAATGTTAGCACCAAGAAAAGAAGTTCTTAACTATAGTTACCTTGACGACTTTTATGATACTAAAGTATTTACACACGATAAAATATACACAGCAGAGGGTTTAAAAGAATTAAGGTTGTTTGCAGAAGCAATGACTAGAGACTTAATTGACAACCCAACAGACTTTACTAGAATACTTACTGATGGTGTATACGAATGGAGAGACATATTACATAAAAGATATGTTTATGATGGTGACGACAGAATAAATTTATTAAAAAGCAATGTAGTTCCAACAGATATACAAGTGCCTGCAACTCTAGAAGAGTTGACTGATGGAATCTTAAATGAGTATATGAGAGGGTACTTAATACAAGAAGTCTTTAAAGCCCAAGCAAGGGCAGTACACGATATAGCATTGCCAATGTTAGATGATGTAAACTTGCAATCATTAACACCATCAATAACAGTATCTCGTCCTGAATACTTTAAAGCTGCAAAGGCTTTGGCTAAAGAAATGATTAGAGATTTTGATAGACGACGTAACTATGATACGGCTACGCAACTATTAAATAGTGCTGCAGCTGATACAGCGATTGCAGACATTGATAACTTACGTGATCTACTGGAAACGTTTGATACAGAAATGAAAGAACTTTTGAGACCTGGATACACAAAGTCTTATGAAAGAACTATTAAAACTATTAATCGTGATATAGATGCTAGGTTGAAAATAGTAAAAGATGAATACACTGCTAAAGTAGACGCAAGTAAAGAGGTTGCTAGATTAGCGAGAGAATCTGTTAAAGGTGAAAGAACTAAAGAGGCAAAGTTAGTTAGAATAAAAGCAAAGAAACAATTAGAACAAGAAAAAACATCACACCTTAATCAACGTGACAAACGTATAAAAAATCTTGAAAAAGATAGAGAACTACAACTGGAATTAAACAATAGTCAGTATAATGAGATAATGGAACAGATAGAAAAGTCTGATCAAGAAGAGTTGTTTGAGTTTTACTTTGAAGCAGTACGAAGTGATGTTGTAAAAGCAGACGTAAGGTTTGATGAATTTATACAAATAAAAAGGTTTAAACCTATACGATATACAGAATATGATGAAAATGTTTTTAACCTGGTACAATATGTAGAGAACGTTGCAATAAAGAATGATTTGTTTGATAGAGGTATAGTAGAAACGGATATGCAATCTATTGCAAATGTTGTTGACGACATATTTGGTTCATCTAATCGTTTAGGTCAAGCATACTTTGGTGAACAAAACTATGCTGAATTCTTTAGAATGTATGAGCAACACGGTTTATCACATATTGATGACGTGTTTGAAATATTAAAAAAGGACCAAGGTACATTAAAACGCGATTTTTTAAAATTTATGGGATATTTAAAAAACCGTATGTACGAATTTATTTTATCGTTTCGTACTAGATTCCTCGGTCAAAATGCTTTGACAGCACCAGCAATAGAATTGGCTACAACTGGTAGGGTTAGTAGCCCTAAAGATATAATACAAGGATACAATGCGGTATTTCGTGGCAGAACACCTCAGTCTGCTGATTATTACAAAGTCGCAGTAACTGATAGGTTTGGTAGGTCTTACACGTATGGTGAAATATACAAAGCCATTGAATCAAAAGGTGTTGCAACAGATCTTTCTTATGCAAGAAGTCTTTTACAAGATGGTGAAATAATTAAACTATTTAAAGATGCTGGTTTAAGTGAAAAGAATATAAAAACAGTATTAGGCGATACATATTCTTTTATTACTGGTTTACCTATACAAGCAGATATGGCACACCGAGTAGGAAATACAATTAATGCTATTAGAAAGGGTCAGAACCTTACAGATGCAGTAAAAGGTGGTACAGAATCTTTGTTAAATTATATGAAACTAAAAGGCTTTGAACAAAACTTACAAAAGTTTTTATTCTTTTATGTGTTTAATAGACAAATAACGGTCACTGCTTTTAAAACATTATTTAATGCAGACAGATTAGTTAATACTATACAACTATTACGTGCAAAAAAAGACTTTAGTCTTTTCACACAAATGACCAATGACGGTAAAGATTATCCTTACCAGGCAACAATGCCAAACTATATGCAGGTACGTGCAGGTTTTCAAGCGTATATGAAAGAAAACTCCGAGAAAGATGTTTGGTTGTTTAGTCCGGCAGTGCCGTTATTTGAGGGATACGCAAATCTAATAAACGTACTTGATATGGGTGGTGGTAACAATAAAGCTAGGGAAGAAGTTTTAGAAACCGTTACTAGACTAATAAACCCTAATTACAGTGGGTTTTTAACTGCGCCACAAAGACACAAAAGAGTGCCACCTGAAATAGTTGGATTAGCATACAACTTTTTTGGTAGTGACGATGGTACACAACAGTTTATAAATAATTTAGCAGGGGATAGGGTCATACCTGTACACGATCCAGGTTCTGTTTATGCTATTAATGGTATGGTTTACAATTTATCTAAAGAACAAGAAGCGCAGTTCTGGAGAAATATGAGTCTTGTGGGTTATGTATTACGTAAGATAAACGTAGATTTGCCACCTGTGCTAGAACACGTAGTAGATGTACTAGATCCAGTTCGTTATACTCAAACTGCTATTTTTGACTATTACAAAATCTTTGATGGCGAGGGTACACCATACGAAAACCTAAATACAACAGAACGTGTACTTGCAGGTTCTGGCGCATACACACCTATGCGTGTTACTAAACCAAAGGTTACTGATCTTGAGCAAACGTTGCGCAGACTACAACAAATGCGAGAACGTGTTAATCAACAAAAAGAACAAGAAGAGGGTTTTGAAGATCCACGTTAAAGAAACCGTAGACTGACCTATCTAAAAGTGGTATACTTAAACACATAGAACAAAACCAACCATCAGAAGAAGGAGAAGAAGATGGCAAAAACAGGTAGATTCTTACATCCAATTGTAAACGATACTGATATAGCAAGCGTTGGTACATCTTATAATGTAGCCAAGTTTCATTTATTTGATTTGAACGTTACTCCATCAATAAGCGTGTCGAATGCATTTAAAGGCTTTTTGCAATCAATGATTATTCGCGTGAAGTCTATTGCTGGTGGAGCGTCAAAGGTAACATTCAGAATTTGTACTGACGCAGCAGGTGATTTCACTGTTTTAGGGGATACAGAAGTTGCATTGGATATAGGTTTAACTACAGCAACTACAGGCTGCGCTCAGATCTTATTCGAAGATTATCCGTTCTGGGAATCAATAACGAATACAGATAATGTCTATGTATTTTATAAAGTAGATGCCGGAACAGTCACTATTGATTATGCACAGATAAGTTGGTCAGAGTAGGGGGTCATTATGCCAGTTAATGCCTTTCCAAAAAACATCTATACTAATGATAGTAGAATCAGTTATTACCAACCATTAGTGTTAGATGATGGAACCTGGACATTGTTAGATTCAACCAATTTTATTCAAAGTGTTTCTAGTAGTGCATCAGGTTCTGTTATTAGTGTTAACGCTCTTGGAGTAGCCAATAATCAACTACAGATTCAAGGTATCGGATCTGTCAGCGTTGCTCCTCGATGGTATAAGGGTGCATATTATGACGATGGAACACCAGTGTTAGGTACTGATGTTTTTATTCTCACTGTTTCTTTTGAAATGAAAGGCAGTACAGCAGGGGCGTTACGATATTTTAATTGGGGTTTTGGTGTATGCGCTGATCCCACGTCAACAGCAGTAGGGACAATTGCTCATAATGTTGTAGGCAACGGTTGGAACTTTGCGAATACTGATGCTGATACATTTGGTGTTTACTTTACTGGAGCAGGTTTTAATAACACATCACCACTTAATACTAATGACACAATTGGATTTGGTAACATTTCTTTAATTGGTGGACACGGAACATTAGGACTAGCAACTGTAAACGCAAGTGATGTACACGAAAGCGATGTAGCTGCAGGTATGTTGTCTACTGACTATACGTCTTCGCAACTTTACACATACTTTGTTTGTGGTGCTAGGGGAACAGGTAGAACCTTTAGCGCAGGTGATGCAACACTTATCAATCTAAAATACAAGTTCAGTAAGATTGATAAAGTTAGCGCAAACATCTAGGAGGTCATTATGCCAGTAAGTGCTTTTAGCAACATCATTAAAACACAAACTGTTAGGGTTGAAGTCGAAGTCCCTGGTAGTGGTGGTTATGAACCGATTAACATTACAGGTATAGAGGATAATGCTGGGCTATCTTTAATTGGGGGTGCGACAGTAGATTCCAATGGATATTTAAATCTTGATGGAACGGACGATACTGCAGCTATGAGCGATGATCCAGCGTATGATTATGCAGCTGGTCAAGTATTTTCCATTTCGTGTCTTTTTAAGGCAACTGCTCTTGTTGGAGACAGCACACTATTTTCCAAACATTCTGGTGCAACTTTTTATGAGGGGTACGCGTTTATTATCGAGGCTGATGGTAACGCTGTGACATACTACAATACGTCTAACACATCAGCAGTAAACAAAAATACATTTACAACAAAACTAGAGACTGGTAAATGGTATTCATTCATTGTAAATTTAAACACTGATAAAACTATCAACCTGTATATCAATGGAACAAAATTTAACGCCACAGCTGCTGAACTTCCAGCAGCTAATTCTGGACAACTGTATCTTGGTGCTCAGTATACTGGGTCGTCGTACTACAATTTATATAATGGATTGCTTGATAGTGTTGAGATTAGAAACAATGGACCGTTTACTGATGCTGAGATTAACAGCCGAGTATTAAAAGCAGCTTTAAAAAATGAGCCAGAATAATTGGAGTTACTATGGAAACAGAAATCTTTCAACTGTTAATGTCTGGTGGTGCAAATGTAGCATTCGCCATATTCCTGTATACTCAGAACAAGGATCTACAACGTAGGGCTGATGAACGTGAAGTCAAGGCTGAGGCTAAAGAGCAAGAACTACGAGATAGGTATGATGGTGTGATAAAAGATATGCAACAAAAAGAGGAAGTAATCCGTAAAACAATTGTACAAGAGATGACTGACTTGGACAAGAGAATGTCTTTAGTGGAGCAAAGCCTTACTACCCTAAGCACAATGATTAGTGAGATTAAAGCATCACTAATAAGGGTAGACAATGCCACGTAAAACAACACCATCTAAGGGCAAACGTTTTGTCAAGGTTGTTAAGAATAAAAAGACTGGTCGCAAAAGAAAGGTGTCCTATGGGCAAGCAGGCAAGTCTAAATCTGGAAAGGATCGTATACAACCAGGGACAAAGAAAGGAGACTCCTACTGCGCCAGATCATACGGAATCAAGAAGAGATTGTCACCTAAGAAACGGAATGACCCAAACAGCCCAAACAATTTATCACGAAAAAAGTGGAAGTGTTCTGGGAAAAAGAGTAGAAGATAATATACCAAGGAGTACACTATGGATAAAGATTTATTGGCATTAACACCTGAACTTGTTTTGTTTGTAAAAAAACTTATTGGTCATAGTCGTGGTGGTTTAACAAAAGATGAACGTCACGAACTAGCACAAGACCTAATTAACTTGTTGTACAAAGTTCTTAAAGAACTTGTGGACGCTGACTAAGTTTCAACGCAGGCAGATGTCTTGTCTTTGCGGAGGTGCGTTTGTTGTAGCGTTCCTCCGCATAGGTGAGTTCGTCTATAGATAGCAGTGCTTCTACCAAGAGCCTAAGTGGACTGGTATTCTCAGCAATGCTTATCACCTCAACGATTGCTATTAGGTTGATCAGACGTGGTGCGTAGTCTCCACATACATATCCATATATTGATTTTTTATGTAAGCCAGTCTTTTTGGCAACTAACTTTAATGTTAGTTTGTTTGCTTTAAACTTCTTTTGCAACCATTTATCTAATGCCACACCACCACCATAAAAGAAAGGGGTAAGTTCCAACCAAGATTGAACTTACCCCTAATACTGACCACCTAAAGTCTAACCCAATTTCTTTTGCTTGTACAGCAATAAAGAAAGTTTTATGTATTCAGGTTGCCACTTCTTACCGTATACGAACTTCGATAAGCCTACTAGATTCGGTACATTAGGTGTATTCACATCAGTTACCCACTTGGTAATTGCGTTGCGACTTATTCCTAACTCCCTGGCTAAGTCCATCTTGTTCACTGGTTCAAGTACGATTCTTAGGTGTTCTCCAAAGATCATTGTTGTAACTCCTCAAGACTAGCCATCATTGCTCGGCTAATCTTAAAACGATCCCGCAGTTTCTTAGGATCATTACCTAATGCTACCCAGTTCTTAATCTCTTGATACTTTGGGTGCTTGTTAGTCAACCATTCTTTATCATCATCATCACTGTTAGTTCGGTTGTCCAATGCTGTTCTAACCACACTATCAGTTGCCGTATTACCATCATCATCTACATCTGTAATGATGTCAAGCAATGCGGATAGAGCGTAGCGTTTAGCGTAGGTGATAGCACCACCCCAGGCTTGCGCATCATTGCCCTTACAGCGTAGCACGTAGGTACTAGAGATGGATTGACCAGAATCTACGTGGATCAGTGAACTCGTCATCATATCGTCGTTACCTAACTGGTGTACTACGATCAGACCTACCTTGTTAAGAACTGGTCTTATAGCCTTTTGTATGTCAGATAAACTAGCATACTTAGACTTGAATCTTGGATTGATTGCCGTCATAGTAACGACAGTTTCCTCTT
>CERH01011009.1_pt1 | contig 10622 bp, 10 predicted proteins | sample 530991 | NCBI WGS metagenome assembly CERH01 (sample SAMEA2621191, study PRJEB7988) | marine metagenome | biome: marine biome (ENVO:00000447); feature: mesopelagic zone (ENVO:00000213); material: "saline water (ENVO:00002010), including plankton (ENVO:xxxxxxxx)" | depth 800 m | reverse complement strand
CATTTTTTGTCCGAAAGCAAAAACGGCTCCACCGACCGCAGCAAAAGAAGCCCCTATTGCAAGTACACTTTTTCCAATTCTTTTTGCCGTGCCTTTGAAAGTCGAATCAAGCTTTTGTGTTTCCTGAGCTACACCCTTTAAAGACTTTGTTGCTTGGGCCGATCCAATTTTTAATATGTAATCTACTGTAGTTGCCATGTGTCACACGATATCAATTAAGTCCATTATATTAATAACTGGGAAAATCATGTCATCTTTATTTTGACTTTTCATTGCTGACTTGGCCCTTTCTGATCGCGCGTACAAACAGCGAACGCAAAAATATAGTTCACCCCATGAAAGTTTTATTATCTCACTGGGAAGCCGACCATATTGTCTTGCGACTATATCTATTAAATCTATGAAGTCAGAATCGTTTTCAAAAGTTTTCGGCCTGATCCGACACCTCCTGCACCGAAATCATGGCTGCTTCAAATATTTTGTTTTTGTCATCTTGACTTAATAAACCAACCCAAAGACAATTTCGCGTGGGATTTTGTTGACCTTCGTTGGGAACGAAAGAAATCTTTTCGAAATTCTCACCGTCTTGCGACGCCTTGTCAGTCACTTGGCAAACCACCCGATCCTGCATTTTTCCAAAATCAAGCAGGTCGTCTGCCTTCAGTGACTCAAGTCGCTGCATCATCATTTCGTCATCAGTTAGATTTTCCTCGCTCTCTGTATCATCATCATCTTTTAGGGCAACGAACATTTTCATCATCAGTGCCCTCGACGCTATTCCTGCGCTCTGGGCTTCGATAACGGACAATATTCTTCCGCTTAAATGTAGTTTTCCTTCGAAGGCCGTTATGTTCCAACGACTCTTCTTTGCTATTTCCGTTAATATCGGCAGCATTATTTTCTCCTTGTTTTGTCATGTCTTTTTTAAATTGGATTTGCATTTTCATTCTGCATTGCAATTGATAACCCTTCATCTCCGCCAGTGCTCACCGTGCCCAAAAAAGTTACTGAGGCTTCGATCCGACCAAAGGTATTAACCGGATCAGAGTATTCTTCAATCACCGCGTTATGTAATGTAAAAGTCATTTGGTTATGCACGCCAATTCCGTCCATTATCAAAATCGCGTCACCGTCAGTTGCCGTTGGCGTTGCAATAAAATCAGTGTAAAATTGCTCGCTATCCAAATCCATTGTTACCGTCATTCGAACTTCTCTGGTGTCACTGACGGTAGGCTGCGCGGTCAATTGTGTTCCTAAATTATTTCGCCTTTCAAGTTTATTATCTATTACAATCTCAAAAGATCGAACAGAATAGTTGGGGGAGCCGTTCCAGCGAAGTTGATCCGCTGTTAATTGATGATGAAATATTGGCTCCGCTGAAGCGGGGAAGGCAACTGTGTTATTGACCTCTGATCGAGCCTCGGAATCTTGAGCAATGATTTCCGCAGAAAATGTTGCCTCCTCACCCGCTGCGCAAGAAATTGTCAATTGTGAAACCATGCACCCTTTAAAAATTTCCTTGAAAGGGTGATTGCCAGATCCGGATCTTTTTCCTCGAAACAAATTAATAGTCAGTGAAGGTAAATCTTTGTCGGGCTTGAACGTGTGGGTATATGGTGCGCTCGATCCGCTCGTCACGACTGTTCCCAAAGCGGCCCCAAGTATATCACCGTTTCCTGCGTAATGAAGCGGCCCAGTAATGTTACCGCCAGTAATATTGAAAGCATCAAAAGTTGAATTCACGAAACCGGCTTCACCGTGATTAAGGTATGTTTTCTTGGATCGCTCGATTGTCTTTTGCAGAGTACATGATATTAACCTCTGATCGGTCAATCCGGAGGTCACCTTTGTACCGTAAGTTGATTCTTCTTTTGTCTGAATATATGAATTTCTACCGAATTGAATTGGCATATGTCACCCTATGTTGGAAGTTTGTTTATGATTTTTAATAGGCAGCGGACTTTTATAGTTTGACCGTTCGTTGTATAAATGTCTAACCCAGTCGCAAAATCGTTATTATTGTTTCCTGCGATCGCCCTGATTGACGCGTAACCATTCAAAAAATATGTGTCGTCGGCAGAGTATCTCCCAGAGTCATCAGTGCCACTGGAATTCAGACTTTTTGGTTGGACTCTTTTGATTGCCTCGTAACCAATCTTGCCGTTGTAAGGATCAATATATGAAGCCAATAATGCTCTAACATCAAACCAGATATCGATCTTTTCGCCTTCCTCTTTGGTGAAGGTTACTTCGGGCTGCGATCTGCCGTCACCGGATATTGCTGGGGTAACTATTCTTACCGGTCGACCGATCCAAATATATCCTGTCTTCGCTGATGATATAGTTGGCGTGGTGGCCGGATCTGAACTTGCAGATGAATTTCCAAAATATATATAGATTAATGAAGTCGAAGATTGGTCATCAATCGAAACCGCGTCAAGTTGCACTTGCAAAGTCCGGCTGGCGTAACTTGCACCGCTGACTCTACGATAGGCAATAGCGGTTGAGCCGTCAGCGGTATAGAATTTGATATCGTAAAAGTTGGAAAGAATATTGTCCCAAAACGCGTCCCAATCTGGTGGGATTGTAACTTCGACATCAATTGTGGTTGCTCCGCCGCCGGTGAAGACAGGGATAGAAATTGGCTGCCGATATGTCATACTGCTATCTGCCCAAGTCCCCATTAATCACCTCTATCTGTTTGTCTTGATACCAAAACCCTAATATAACAAATTCCGACGTTTGGTATTCCTAATTTATCGCCATCTCGAGCAAGAAAGCTACATTTGATATCGTCGACTATCCCGTCACTGAAACCCAACAGCCGATCTGCCGTCAGTGTTTTTATTATATCTGACGCTAAATTGATTGCTTGTTTTCTTCGTGAATCCGCAGAATATGAATCACCGGCAACGTAACCTGTAATATTGAATTCTGCGCTACCCTGATAACGACCCATTGATTGTCCAAAATCTTCTATGAAGTCGACAAAGGTAACTGAAGCGGAAGGAATTTGAGGCGCAGTCGGGTTTTCACCAATAATAACTCTGCCGGTGAGATTCAATCCAGAATACATTGCAGAATAATCTGTTGCGATTGTTGTCTTAATCGCGTCCTCAATTCGTACTATTGGTGAGTCACTCATCTGAAAAACTTTCCTTGCAAAGACAATTTAAGTGCTCTCTGTATATCGCGCTCCAATTTAGGCATATTTTTATCCCGCGATCTTCGCAGATAAAACTTTGGAATTATGTTATCTTCCCCGCCACCGAATTCTTGGACTTTTGCGTAATTGACATCTGCTCCACGCTCACCCGCGTAGAACGCTGCGTCGTCAACCATTGATAAGCCCCCAGCCCTTAGCAAAATATAGAAACCGCCTTGCGCAAAACTTTTCCCAACAATTCCTTGAATTGAATTTCGCAAGCGGCCAGTTTGAACTTTTGGAAATCCCGTCGCGTTGAGTTTGGCGTCGGCCTCCATTCGCAAGGCATTTTTAATCAGTGAGAGCCTAACATTTCGATTGAGCAATTCCGCCGCTCTGATTTGCCTTTCAACAAATTCCTCGAACGAAATACTCATAATATTCGACCATAAACTCTGTAGGGATAAAGAATATCCTTCACTTCCTGAGGAATGGTGCGCGGTGAGATTTTTATTGTAACATCTCTTTGGGTCGTTGATTCTTTGCCTTGGGTCATTTTGCTACGCTGAAGTTGTGAAGCGTATACGCAGACTGCGTGCTCGATATCTTTTACCGACTCAGTAAAGCCACCAGTTATTACAACTTTATTGGCTCTATATCCATTTGAGATTGCTTCCCCTGATGTCGACTTTAGAATCAGTCGACCATTTGCTTTGTCGATTTCGTACTCTGAACTATCAATCAAAGTATCTGATCCATATAATCTTTCGACATCTGAATGCCAACTTGTCACAGCAGATATTGGTCTGATCGGCAGCGCAAGCACATATGGGATATCGTGATATGAAGAATCAATATAAAGGGTGTACGACCTGCTTTCTAACTGAGGGGAAAGTAGAGCAGAGTCGTACACCCGTGGGAAACCAATATATGCTGCGACCGCTGATTCAACGCGGTCGAGCAAATATTGGAGTTCGGTATCACTTGCGCTGCCAGAAATTTCTGGCAGATATTCCTTAAAGGTCGATAGTGATACCAATGACATGATTTACTAACCGCGAGCGGGGGCGAATTCGTAAACCACGGTGAAGGCGCAGTTGGCTCCACCTGAGTTATCAGCAACTCGAATCTTTACAGTTTCACCTGCAGCGAAGTCATAGTCTGCTGCGGTAGACAAAGTAACCGTTACAGGAGTTCCCGCTGTCAGTGTTACCCCACCTGAATCAGCGGTTGTCGCTGAGAAGATTGTTGTAGCAGCATTGTCAGCGATCGAAAAAGTAACATAATTCGAAGCGTGCTTTGCGGTGCTGACATCAGGGCAAAGTCGAACAGAATTCAATTTTGCAGCCACTGGCAGCGTCACATAACTTTCGGTTGAGCCGTCACTAGCGGCATGCGTCAGATTAGTTGAAATATAAAACATTATATGATCCTATTTTTAGTCGAAGTTGCGACCGAAGAAAACATTCTTCGTGGTTGATTGATCCGGTGAGGCCATTGTTGCTCTATATGTTGAAACAAGATTAATGGCACCAGCAGTAATATTTTTATCTTGTTCGAGCACAATTCCTCTGCGCTCATAAAGATAATAACTTGAAGCATTAAAGAGCAAATATCCAGTCCTGTCTTTTGAACCTGAGTTCAAGAATAGACCGGTGCTTTCCAGATCCGCACTGAGGTAACGACTTAAAATTACGGGGATACCGAATATCGAAGCAATTTGACCGGACAATATAGTTGCAGAGTTTGCAAATTTGTCGATCGTCAAAACTTCACTCAAGCCAATTAAATGCTTGACTAGGAATTCAGGGCTGACAACCATTACAAGGCCTTGCGTTCCAAGTTCACCAAGCGTGGCCATTCCTGCAAGAATATTTTTGATCGTGAGGCTTGTTCCTTGGTCGAGCGAGTTACTCTGATCCGCTGCTGCGGCCCTGAGTCCCAAAAACGCACGACGATGGTCTGAGGCCCCGCCTAGCCCCGAGGAGCCCCAACGGGATCGAATGTTCCAATTCGCGATGTCGTCCTGATGTGTGGCCGCGGAATCGCCGTTAATACACGCATCTTCAAACCCTGCATTGAGGTCGTCACTAATTTGCTGACTGAAGATTGGCAATATACTCAGGGCTGCGTCCTCTACTGCAGCGTCGTCTAATACATAACGAACAGCCATTCCCTTTATATTAATAGTTGCGTCACCGGTTTGAGGTGTTGAACTAGTATATTGGGCCAGCGGTGAGTCTACCAAAATTTCTTGTTTAAGATATGGTCGACCGCCGCGCTGAAGGCGAGGCACCAAAAGTGTATTTCGATCCGCTTGAATTCGAGTAAGCAAAGCACGCAATCGTGTTGGAACTTCGAACGCTTGGTATAAATCACTGACGAACTGATCGGGGATAAATTCTTGGCCGGATCCAGCCTGATTGTTAAAAGCCTTTTTCACTGAGGGCAGAATTTCTCTTGGGCCAGACATGAGATGCTTGTAGAGTTTCATATCGAGCTTTGGAGTATACGGATCAGTCATCAGCATTCGCGCAAGCTTTCGATCAGAGGAAATCTTCTTCAGTTTGGAATGCCAATCTGAATAAGTATCTTCGCAATCAAGCAAACCTGCTTCCTCAATCTGGACACGGTGACCGCGACCGTTCAGGTAGCTTTTGGTTTCCGTTTTCCACTGAACGGATCCGTCTTCATTTACAAAATTACGGACTTCACTTTCATCACTGTACACCATTGGTGCCTGCGTGGCTTCGTCAATAATTCGTTGCGCAGTCTTCAAATCTTCGACTTGCTTTTCGACATTTTGCAGACGATCGCCTGCATTTTTTTGAGCACTGACCAGACCATCTATAATCTTTTTTGCTCTGCTAATATCACTCATGAATTTCTCCTAAAGTTAAGAGTGCTGTTAATAGAGCTTTACGCTCCAATTCTTTTTTTTCGTCTTCATCTTCAGAGTCGGGATCGCTATATCCTTCCTCCATGTCATTTTCAAGATCCTCGTCTTCCTCTTTATTTTTTAAGCGTGAAGGATCGTGCTCTTCAATGATTTCGAAAGCAAATTTTTCTGAGGCACCTTCGTGCTCTTTAAAATCACCGACCATCAATACCGGCCCAGATTCATAGTTCATCCAGTGATAACCCTCAGGTGCAGCAACCTCATATAGACCATCATCATTCACTTGCTTTAATTTGCTTGGCTTAAATTCAGAAAAATATCTTTGAATCTGCTCGTGAATGTAATCTCTAATTTCTGGGTTCATATATTTGGCCGCAATAGTCGCGTCCGGATTTGCTGGAATTGTCACAACACTAACCTCTAATAATTCACTTTTTGAAAAAAACGACCCACCGTCTTCACTGTAGGCATAATGATCCTTGGGAAGATTGGCTCGTGATATTGCTTTTAAAGGGGTAAAGCCAACCGAAACCGCGTTCAGAAAACCTCGTTTTGCCTTGTCTGCAATCACTCTCGCACGCTCGTCTTCCATATCAAACTCTACATCAATCATTAAGCCTTGAGGCTCCTGCCGAACCATTCCGCGACCGATCGGTAAAGAATTATGATCGTGCTGGAAAAGCACGACGGGATTTGCTCTGTAAGCATCTAACTCCCACCCTGATTGGCTTATTGTGTCCCCGTAACGATCAGGGCGATCGGTTGAAGCAACAAAAGACAAAGTATTGGAATCAAGAGATTCTGAATCATCATTCAGTTTTCTAACGGCAAAAGCTAAGTGTTTATGTTTCATAGATGCCTCGATCTTATTTCATATATAATATGAAAAAAAATAAAAAGTTTATAATTTATAATTTAATTTTAGTCAACGATTGGAATCATGGTGCAACGGCAATTAAAGTTTTCGACTGGATCACTCAGGTCGGCTGGGCTAGGTCCGCTCTCACCCGTGGGTAATTCAAAGTTTTCATTTGCGCCAACTTGTTGACCGTCCAAATATGCGTGGGTGTCGCGCACCCTTTCATCACGAGCGGAAAGCCATTGCTTTCTGACTCTTAATCCAAGTGAGTTAGCATCTCGATATGCTGCATTTGCTCCAAGATTAGTTGCTCGTGTTGCCTCAGTTTGCGCAATTCTTTTCGCAGACCCGAAAGAAAATGTTCCTGAATCAACAATACTGTTTGCTATTTCTTCTATTGAATCACCGTTTATTAAGCCGTCTTCAACCATTTTTATGACATCATTGCTTCGTGTTCTAACTATTCTGCGGCAGAATTGCTGAACATAGTCGTCGAGCCCTTCATCACTGACGGCAATATTTTCGGCTGCTTCAATACCGCCCTTCTTAAGAATCAAGCGCAATTCCTCGTCACCTGTTTTTTTATACCATCTCCGCCAAGGCTGACCAATCTGCACTGAGGCTATTCGCACCTCTTCATCTTCCTCCAACAAAGATTTATAGTCGGTAACGCCTTTTTGAATTGTCTGGGTGACATTATTTTCGACTCTTTTTTGGTAACGCTTAGCGGCCCCAGCCAGATAACCCCGAGCGGCAGTTTGCAGTTGCCGGAAAGCCGGTTCATTGTAAGTGCGGATATACATTTTCCACAAGTCCGATCTTGCCTTTTCTTTAGTTTGCTTTTCCTTCACCGCGTCAATGATTTGTTTCATCTTTTGTTCGCCGAGGGCACCAACCGTGTACCACTTTATCTGAGCAACAATACCCGCTATTGTAGAAATATTCGGTGAGGGCGGATCTTCAGAATCAAACTGCGCACCATCTTTAAAGTGACGAGCAGACCACGCCTCCCGTTTCCGGATTGCCATCTCTTCAGTATCTGTAGTCGGCTCCTGATTTTCCCGTCTCACGATAGGAGACAACCTCCGAAACTGATTATTGCCTTCAATGTTTCCTCCGGCTTTCCAAATCATGGGCCAGTTATCTTTGAGATCCTTGGCATATTCATAATCAAAAACCTGAAAGCCTGAATTCTTTAGGCTGACTTTTTCGTCGTCACCGTCAGCGGGAAAATTGGTTGGGTCAACGTCACCGACGGCTTTTATTTTTTTTTTGAACTCAGGAGCCTTTTCGCCGAAGTCTTCATAAAGTGATTCGACAATTTTGTACATCTTTTCTTTGTCGTTTTGTGAGATGTTATTCAAGTTATAGAAACCCGAATTGAACTTTGGCTCCATTCGCAACGCGCTTCCCGCAGCGATCACACCTCTGAAAACAATCTTCAATTCACCGTCGACCATTTTTGCGACCGGCAATCTATAACCCCGTGAATCATCTTCACGACCTTTGTAAACAAATAAAAATGCCTTTGCATATTCGTCAAAATTATCTTCACCGAGTATCTTGTCGGCTTCTCTTTTTGTGAAGCCCCAATCGGTTTCTTTATCAGCCATTGGCAGATCCTGATGACCAAAAAGCAGGTGTCTTTTTTCCTGATCCTTGCCTCTTGAACTCAGGGGGTGATCCTCAGGAAGCAGATCCGTATCATAAGGCTTTCGACGAAACCTGAGATTGCGCAAAGCATAAAGCAAACCGTTGACACGAGCCATTGCCCACTGGGCGGGTGAACTTACCGTGGGTCTGACGGAGGCAGGGTTTTCGTTGTATGCGCCAATCCCACGCAAATAACACACGGCCAAAATATATTTATCAGTTTTCTTTCTTGGGTCGTCTTCGACTTTTTCTTTATGATCCGCAACCTTTTTTTCTAACGCTTTCTGCGTAGACTCACTGAGGCTGGCAAAGGCTTCTTTGCGATTTGCGTAAGTTGATAAGTCGTCTTGCTTTATGATTGCCTTGGTATATATCCGTGCAAGAAAAGCTCTTTCATCTTCAGGATTTTCTTCAGCGACTGATTCCTCTTCAACTTTGCCGGTTGGGAAATCCAAGCCTTCGTACTCGTAAGCGGCCTTGGCCCCAACCCCATTCATGATATGAAGTTCGACTCTTTTTAATTGTTCTGTTCGAACACTCTGCAAAGCCTCAACCCCTGAATAGTCGTGCTCAAAAACTAAATCATCATCAAATTGCTTTGCGACCTGAGTATATAAAACAGCGAGGCGACTGCCGCGCTTGGTTTGATTCGACCAATATGTCAGGGTTTGATTTCGTGAAGTCGCAAAATTTGCGTCCGGCAATCCCAAGACAGTCGGAGGTACACCTGTCACCGCTGAGATGCTTTCTCGAGCCATCTCACGAGCTTTTGAGTATTCCATTTCTCTGGGGCTGAGTTGGAGCGGTTCAACTTTGGCCAAGCCGGACAAGACCATTGCCCCGCCTTCAGCACTCAACTTTTTATATTCTGAAGCAATCTCGCGACGGTGTTCTGGCCCCCAAATATCCGCTGGATCACTGGGTGAGATAAGCAGATCCGGTCGGGCTTTTGCTGACGCGTTCGAAACCAGATTCTGGCTATTAATGTCTGCTTGAAGCTCACGAGCCAACGGCTCAACCGCTCCTGTTCCGTATAATTGCTGCGGACCATTTGACCATGAAGCCAAGCGGCCATGTATTATTCTGTCTTTGGAATATCGGACTCTTTGTCCTCCGGATTCATAGATATAACCAGCCACCCCAGTTTGATCGGTGACAATCTTTACGTTTTGCGGGTGGAGCCTCACCAACGAGGTTGGCTTCTCACCCGTGCCAAGCATCAATATAAAGTTTGATCCGCACATCATCAGATCCACGCAGAGTTGTTCTCGAAACAAAAACGCGTCAGTATTTGAATTTGGATTGTTCATCAAATCTATGACGGGGTGTGATTTTATTTGTACTCGATCCTTACCTTTTAAAAGCTTCAAAGGCAAAGCAGCGAGATCCTGAGATGCTCGAGATACGGCTGCATAAACATACCCGTGGCCAGCGAATGCGCTCATTGCAGTTTCGGGACTGTAAGTTGGGTTCACCCCTAACGGCTTAGCAAAAGTCGCTCCGTGTTTCACCTCAGTTGGCTTGGCTTGAATTGTGTCCAACGCTTTCCTGCTCGTTGGAACGAGCCAGTTATATAACTGAAATAAAATATTTGATTCGGCCATTTTTCATCTCCTACAATTTATATATATCAATTATCATGTGAGGGTGTTCGGATTTCTTATCATCAGTCAGCGCACCGTAATATTTCATGGCTGACAATCCGACAACGCAGGAATCATTTTTTATTACCAAAGCGTCCTGCAGAGCATCAAGCACCGATTTGCACAAGTTATCTATATCAGGGGAGCTGGCTTTGTATATTTTTTCGCGGGGATCTTTACGACGCATTAATCTTTTTGGCCTTTGAAATATGAATTCAATTCTGATGTAGACCGCGCTATCGATTGGCTCCTCAACACCTTGCGCAATAATTCTTCTGACAAATTCTTTTTTCCAATCCATATATTTTTTTGGCATATACGATCTCGACCTGCCGCCGAAGAAACTTGACCGAGGGCGGGGCGCAGCGACTGGCTCTAACGAAACATGAAAAGAGGTTACTTCAATCATTGATTTTCCCTGAA
>CERH01000753.1_pt1 | contig 10729 bp, 9 predicted proteins | sample 530991 | NCBI WGS metagenome assembly CERH01 (sample SAMEA2621191, study PRJEB7988) | marine metagenome | biome: marine biome (ENVO:00000447); feature: mesopelagic zone (ENVO:00000213); material: "saline water (ENVO:00002010), including plankton (ENVO:xxxxxxxx)" | depth 800 m | reverse complement strand
GACGTGCGCCTCGACGGTGCCATCCGCATGGCGCCGCGGTGATCGCCAGACGGCTTTCCCATTGCAGGCGGGAGACCTAGTCTTGCCTGCATGATTTATTCCAGCGCCCCCGTCCGCATGCCGAAAACGGCGCGGGCGGGGGCGCTTTGCATTTGACCCTCGGGACCGCGTTCCATGCGTTCCGTCCTGACGGGATGACCGGAGAGGAAACCCAACCCATGTCCTACAGCCAGATCAAGCTCGACATCGCCGACGGCATCGCGACCGTGACGCTGCACCGGCCCGACAAGATGAACGCCTTCACCCGCACGATGATGGCCGAATTCATCGATGCGATCGACACGACCGACGCCGATGACAGCGTGCGCGCGGTCGTGGTGACCGGACATGGCGACAGGGCGTTCTGCGCCGGAGCGGATCTCACGCCCGATGACGGGGGGCATGTCTTCTCCGATCCCAATCCGGTCGACGACCTGTCCGACGAGCGCGTGCGCGACGGGGGCGGACGGCTGACCCTGCGCCTGTTCGATTCCAAGAAACCCTTGATCGGCGCGTGCAACGGGGTGGCGGTGGGCGTCGGCGCAACGATGCAATTGCCGTTCGACATCCGGCTGGCGAGCGACACGGCGCGCTTCGGCTTCGTCTTCGCGCGGCGGGGAATCACGCCCGAAGCCGCCTCGAGCTGGTTCCTGCCGCGGCTGGTTGGCATGCAGACCGCGCTCGAATGGTGCATGACCGGGCGCATATTCGATGCGCAGGAGGCGCTCGATCGCGGCCTCGTCCGGTCGCTCCATCCGCAGGGCGAATTGCTCGATGCTGCGATGGGGATCGCGCGCGAGATTGCCGACAACACCTCGGCCGTGTCGGTGGCGATGACCCGCGCGATGCTGTGGCGGATGGGCGCGGGCGGACATCCGATGGATGCGCACCGGATCGACAGCCGCGCGATATACCGGCTCAGCCGCAGCGAGGATGCCAAGGAAGGCATCGCCAGCTTCCTCGAGAAGCGCGCGCCGGCCTATCCCGACACGGTCGGCAGCGACATGCCCGATTTCTACCCCTGGTGGGACCAGCCCGAATATCGCTGAGCCGCCGCGCCGGAAGTGAAGGTTACATCGGCAACGGCCTTGCCATGCGAGGGCCGTCCTATAAACGTAGCACCATGCCGAAACACCAGCCCGCCCAACGCCTTGCAGAGTTCCTGCCCTACCAGCTGTCGATCGCATCGAACGCGGTTTCGACGCGGATTGCGGAACAATATCGCAAGCGCTTCGCGCTGAAGACCACCGAGTGGCGGATCATGGCCGTGCTGGGTGATCACGGTGCGCTGACGCAGCGCCAGCTTTCGCAGCAGACGCTGATGGACAAGGTACCCGTGAACCGGGCCTGCAAGCGGCTGGAAGACCGCGGTCTGGTGCAGCGATCGCCCAATGCCAGCGACGGGCGGTCGCACCTGCTCGAACTGACCTCGGAAGGGCGCGCGGTCCACGCGGGTATCATGCCGCTGGCGCTCAAGATCGAAGGCCAGCTGTTCTCGGTCCTGAGCGAAGAGGAACGCGCCAGCCTGCTGGACATGCTCGTCCGCGTGCGCGACCAGGCCGGAGACTTCGACGCGGAAAGCCTGGCCGACTAGGCGTCGGCCAGGCTTTCGGGTCGCATCTGCCGCGGGAGCGTGCGGTCTAGCCGATCCCGCCGCTGAAAGCGTCGGCGATCGAACAGGCCGCCGGGCCGAGAATGACGATGAACAGCACCGGCAGGATGAACAGGATGAGCGGCACGGTCATGATGGCCGGAAGCCGTGCTGCCTTCTCCTCGGCGCGCATCATGCGTTCGTTGCGGAATTCTGCCGACAGGACACGCAGCGCCGATGCCAGCGGCGTACCGTAGCGCTCGGTCTGGATCATGGTCGTGACCACGCCTTTCACCGCGTCGAGATCGACACGGTAGGCGAGGTTGTTGAATGCCTTCTTGCGTTCGTTGAGAAACGACAATTCGATCGCGGTCAACGCGAATTCGTCACCCAGTTCGGGATAGGCGCGGCCGAGTTCCTTGGCCACGCGGTTGAAGGCGGCGTCGACGGTCAGGCCGGCTTCGGCGCAGATGACCAGCAGGTCGAGCGCGTCGGGCAGCCCCTTCCGGATCGCATCCGAACGCTTCTTGGCGATGTTGCTGATATAGAGTTCGGGGCCCTTGTAGCCAATGAACAGGGCGAGGGCGAGCGCTCCGACGCGCTTCATCTGCCAGTCGGGGTAGACTTCGACCAGATACAGCATGACGAAGGCGAAACCGCCCAGGAGGATCGGCAGCACGGCGCGCAGGCCGATGATGACGATGGCCAGTTCCTTGTTGCGGAAACCGGCCTGCGCCAGCTTTTGCTGAACGACTTCGACCTGGCTTTGCTGCAGCACTTTCATGCTGCCGAGCGTGTCCTTGATCCGGTCTGTGGTGTCGGTCTTGCGGACGAGGCTCTGGCGCTTCTTCGTGCCTGCCGTGACGAGCCCCATCTTGAGCTCTTCGCGGCGGCCTTCGAGCGCCTTGACGCGCTTGCTCATCGGATCCTTGATCGTCAGCGCCGTATAAATGGCGAAAACGACGGCCAAGGCGGCGATGCCTGCCATGATCGAGCCGACGATGTAAACGTCGAAACCAAGCAGTGTGGGGCCGGTTGCGGGATCCATTGCGCTTATCCTTCCCCGATCAGATTTCGAAGTTGACCATTTTGGCCATGATGAAGGCGCCGATGCTCATCCACACCAAGCCGCCGAGCCCGGTGACAATCAACCGGTCGTCTTCGAAGAACCCGCCGATGTAGGACGGATTGATCCACATGATCATGCCGAAAACGATGAAGGGAAGCGCCCCGACGATATAGGCGGAAGCTTTGGATTCCGAGCTCATCGCCTTGATCTTGAGCTTCATCTGCGCGCGCTTGCGCAGCACGTCGGACAGGTTCGACAGCGTTTCGGCAAGATTGCCCCCCGTCTCACGCTGGATTGCCAGCGTGATGCAGAAAAAGTTGAACTCTGGAATGTCGAGCCGATCGGCGGTTTGCTGGAGTGCTTCCTCCATCGTCCGCCCGATCTTGATGCGCTCGACCACGCCCTTGAATTCCTCGCCGACCGGGCCGGGTACCTCCTGCGCCACCACGGCAAGCGTTTCGGTGACGGGAAGGCCGGAACGCAGGCCGCGCACCAGCAGTTCGATGGCATCGGGAAATTTGGCATTGAACTGGGCCGTGCGTTTCTTGATCGCACGCGAGACAATGAAATGCGGCAGGCCCGCGCCGACAAAGACACCGATGGCCAGCGCCAGACCGACAGAGCCGCTGCGCAGATACAGCAGGATGGCAGCGCCGATCCCGAGGCCGATCGAGGCGTAGGCATACTGGCTCAGCGTCCAACCCTTGCCCGTGCGGTCAAGCCGGTTGGCGAGGGCCTCGACGCGTGACGTCGATCCGGCAACCCGGTGCATCTTGGGGCGCCGGGCCGCGATGGCCTTCTTGAACTGCGATTCGACCTTGGCATCGGTGCTCTGCGAATGGCGATAGCGAAGCTGTTCGAGCCGCCGCTGGCTGGCCTTGCTCGCATTCGGTCCGGACAGCAGCATGTACCCGATCGCCAGTAGGGCAAAAACCCCGATGGTCAGCAGCGCGAGCTGGGTAATGTTCATGCTTGGTCTCCGTTTGCCTGCTGGCAGAACCGGGTTGGCCCCCGGGCGGCGTTATTGCGCGGGTTCTGCCACCGGGTCGGTCTTTTTCTTCGCGAGCAGCTGCTTGAAATCGAGTGCGCCGAGCAGCGATTTCTTCGCCCCCCCGCCATCGCTTTCGTCGAAGTCGCCTTCGGCCGCCCCGATAACCAGCGAGGCAAGCTGATTGATCGCGGCACTGGCTTTCGATCCGCCATTCGCGTCGACGAAGGTCTTTCCCAACTTGGCCGCATTGGTCGCCGCCTTCTGGTCGAACGGGATGGAGATATCGATCTTGCGTTCGATCGAGGCCTCGAAATCGGTCTTGCTGATTTCCGCCATGCCTGGCTGCACCTTGTTGGCGACGACGATGACCTGCGAATGCGGGGCGTTCGTTTTCAGCCAGGACAGGATCCGGATCGTGTCCCGTGCCGAGGCAAGCGACATCTCAGCCGCCAAGACGATCGCATTCACTTCATTGAGCAGATGCGGGAAATTGATCAGCATGTTGCGCGGCATGTCGAGCACGGTCATTTCGAACTGGTGCTTGAACTCTTCCTGCAGCTGAAGGAATGCGGCGCCATCGGTCATCAGCGGCTGGTTGATCGGCGCTTCGGCCGACAGGATGGCGAGGTTCTCGTTGGCGCGAATCATCGCGCGTTCAATGAACAGCCCGTCGATGCGGCCGGGATTGTCGATCGCGTCGGTAAGACCGCGGCCCGGTTCCAGGTCGAGCGTCAGCGCGCCGGTGCCGAAATGCACATCGAGATCGAGCAGTGCGGTCGGCATACGCTTCTCGGCCGAGAACAGCCATGCGAGCGAAGTGACCAGCGTCGAGGCACCAACTCCGCCGCGCGTGCCGATCACGGCAGTCGAAATATGGCGTTTGACGCCTTCGTCATCGCCCGCCTTGGGGGCCATGAACACTGCCTGCGCCTGGGTCAGCGAATCGCGCAGCATGTTGGCGGACAGCGGCTTGAGCAGGTAATCGTGGATCCCGCTGGCCAGCAGGTCGCGATAGAGCCGCACGTCGTTGACCTGGCCGATCGCGATGACCACCGTGCCGGGTTCGCAGACTTCGGCCAGTGCGTTGATGTCGTTGAGCGGATCGCCGCTTTCGGACAGGTCGACCATCAGGATGTTCGGGCTTGCCGAGACCGATAGCGACTGGATCGCGTTGCGCAGGCCGCCCTTGTTGCATTTCTCGGGGGGCCAGCCGAGCTCGATCACGACCGGGCGCAGCACGTCGAGGGCGTTCTCGTCGCAGATATAGGCTGCAAAGGCATCGCGGTTGCCGGGCAGGCCCGATTTGAGTGAAGCGCTCATGGCTGCTTAGCCTCCTTCTGTGCTGCTGACTTCGGCAAGATCGCCCGTGCCGGTCGGTTCCTTGTCGCGGTAGGCCTTGATGGCCTTGGTCGAGGTCGTGACGATCGTCTCGCCAGTGCCCGCCTGCCCGCTGATCAGGTCTTCGGGATTGGCAACCATGGCTGCCAGATTGCCGTTCACGGCACATCCGTATCCCGGGTAGGTCGCGTTATATTCGTTGCCCTCGGCATTGGCCGACCAATTGGGACAGTCGGGAACGCTGGCCGTCGACCGGGTGATGACGATCCGCGCCTGTCCCGGGGCGACGTAACCGGCAGTCACTGGCGATCCATCGCTGACCAGCAAGCCGTGCCGCTCTGCCAATGCGGCGAGGTCTTCCGAAACCGCCGGGTTGGCCGTGGGGTCGTCGAGCGAAATGCGATCGCCATACCCGAGGCCCATCGCGTCGAACCATCCTGCGATCCGCTGCTGTTCAGCCACCGGCAGGCCCTGGCCGCCGGTCTGGACATCGAGCGTGAAATTGGTGCGTTCGACGACCGGCTGGCGGGCGCTGTAAAGCGACTTGTTCTCGGTCGGGAAGCCGCCGCATGCGCCCAGCGCGAGGCCGAGCGATAGTGCGAGCGAGCCGGCGAACTTGCGTTTGATTGCCTTGGCCATTCTACTCTTCCCCTTATTCGAAGCTGAAGCCGGGCTGCGCCGAAGCGCGGCGTGCCTCGCTCTCGCGCTTGGGTTGCTGTTCGCCGTCATCGGCGGGCAGAGCCTGCGATACCGACGGCGTGTCGGGCGTACTCTCGACAGCACGCGGCTTGGGCCGCTCGGCGCCGGTGACGCCATCGCTCTGCTGGAAACCCAGCAGGCGCTGGAACTCGGACGGCTTGCGGAAGCCGTCGGTCGGCAGCTTGATATCGTTGCCGTCCACCGGCTTCACCAGGTACGGCGTCACCACGATTACCAGCTCGGTCTCTCCCTTGCGGTAGGTGGTCGAGCGGAACAGGTTGCCGAGGATCGGTATGTCACCGAGGCCGGGTGCCTTGTCGATCGTGTTGGTGGCCGAGTTCGACAGCAGCCCCGCGATCATGAAGCTTTGCCCCGACCCGAGTTCGATCGTGGTTTCGGCGCGGCGAGTGGTAAGCGCGGGGACCTCGAACCCGTTGAGCGTGATCGCCCCCTGGCTCGATAGCTCCGATACTTCGGGACGGACGCGCATCGAGATGCGGCCATTGGCGAGAACCGTCGGCGTATAGGCCAGGCTCACCCCGTAGTTCTTGTATTCGATCGTGGTCGTGCCAAGGCCCTGGGCGAGGGGAATCGGAAACTCTCCGCCCGCGAGGAATTCGGCAGTCTCGCCCGACAGGGCGGTCAGATTGGGCTGCGACAGCGTGGTGACGAGCCCCTGCGTCTCCGCAAGATCCAGCGCGGCACCGATATCGAGACCGAGGAACTTGCCGAACGCGCCCAGCGTGCTGCCGGAGGAACCCTGATTGACGATGTTGTAGAGATCGCCCTCGAGGTCGCTCCCCACCGCGACCGGTCCGCCCGGCGAAACCTGCGTGAAGGGAGAGCGGCCCTGGCCGATCCCGAACTTGAAGCCGCCGGTCGCATCCACGCTGGTGAGATTGACACCCAGCGCACGCACCACGCTGCGGCTGACCTCGGCAATGCGAACCTGCAGGTTGACCTGTAGCGGTGTCGCCATGCGCAGGCGGCTGATGACATTCGCGTCCGTACCGACATAGGCCTCGACGAGGCGCTGTGCTTCGGCGGCGTCTTCGGGCGCTGCGACCGTGCCGGTCAGCAGGATGACATTTGACCCCATGGTGGCGACCGATATCTTCGCCTGCGGCATGGCCATGGCGAGCAACTGGTCGATGCTGCCGATGTTCGAGCCCACGCGGATATTGGCGGACCAGATGATGTCGCCCGCCGCATTGCTGGCGTAGATCGTGGTTTCGCCGCCGGACTTGCCCATCACGAACAGCTGGCGCTGCGACTTGATCTGCACGTCGGCGATCTCTTCGTTGGCGACGAAGACGTCGGCCATGGTGCCGGGCACATTGACCAGTTCGCCACGGCCGATCGACAGGACGACTTCCGATGTCGGGCGCACGACCGACTGCGCCGTCGCGACGCTTGTCGGTGCAGCTGCCAGCGGCGCGATCGCCAGGCTGGCCAGCAGCAGTTTGGATGTAAGACGACGTTTCATGGCTTGGCCCCCTGAATGGCGTACCTTGTTCTGTTTTCCGCTCATCGACCGCCCACCGGTACCTGCGTGGTTTCCTTGCCGCGCGTGACGCGGACCGTGGGGCCCGAATAGGTGAGCGCTTCGGGACCGGCGGTCGGCATTGCGGCCTGCTGCGGGGCGGTCGAGCCCTGCGGCGGAACCGTCCGGCGCTGGAAGCGCGAGACGTCGCCGCCCGTGACAAAACTTGCCTTGCCGTCGATCGGGCGCGACATCGCCTGGCGCAGGATGCGTTCTTCCTCTTCGGGCGTGGCGTCATCGGGGATCGTCACATCACCCGAAGCGATCGCGCGTTCGAGTTCGGTCTGGTTGTCGGCTAGCGAGCGCAGCGACAGGCTGAGCACGCCGATGGTCTGCGCGACGGCGACCTTTTCGGCGATCACCGGAGTGACTTCGAGCGTCACCGTGCGGAACTCCTTCACCACGGTCGAGCCGTCCTCGTTCTTTTCAGACACGGTGGACTGATCGGTGGCCAGAACGCGAAGGTTACGAAGGATGGTTTCCGACGCCTTCAGATTCGCACCCTCGGTGCCATCGACCTCCTGCGTCAGGACCATGTCGACGCGGTCACCCGGGAAGACGAAGCCGGCCACGCCCGACTGGGCGGTCACGGGAACGGTGATGGCGCGCATGCCCGGTGCCAGAGCGGCGGCGAGGAAGCCGCGATCGCCCGGCGCGACCAGCGTGCCCTGCGTGACGGGTTCGCCGGCCGTGATCGGGTGGCGTACCACCGTGCCCAGCAGCTTGCTCATATCGGCTTCGCCGTCGAGGAAATAGGCGTCCTGGACCAGCTCTTCGGGCCACAGCTGGAAGCCGATTGCATCGGCCGTTATGATCGTGCCGACCGGCAGCGCGCGCTGGGCAACCAGGACCTTGGGGCCCTGCGCTTCGACCCGCGCCGCGGCATCGGCCTGCGGTGCGCTTGCGCCGGCGAACATGCTGCGCGCAATCAGCGCCGTACCAACCGCGATTACCAGCGCGGCGATCAGCAGAACCAGCTTCTTCCTATCCATGGCTGTCTAGCCCCCTAATTCGGCCCGCCGGTCAAAGGTGCGGGCAAGTATGGTTTCGTGCCTTACGGGCGAATTGGTTAAGAACGGGTTCTCAACCGCCTGCGACGGGCCCCGCCTGCGCCAGCAACTGTCCGCTGGCGACGATCCAGATGCCCGCGAGCGAGATCGCCGGGCCGTAGGGGACCCACAGGTCCCGTTCGTGCCGGCGAATGATCCGGATCGATCCGAACGTGACGATCAGCAGGACTGCGAACGGTGCTGCAACGAGCGCGATTGCGGCTGATGCGCTGCTCGCCGCAGCCGCGATCAGCGCTTCGGGCACTGGCAATTGCGGCCCGCCCAGGACCGCGCTCGCGAAGAGGGCCGCGATGAACGTTCCCACCAATAGCATTGCGGTATCGCGCGCCGGACGGGTCCTGATCGTGGTCGAATGCGCCACCCGCCACGCAGCGATCCCCATCGTCAGCACCCAGCCGAGCATCGCCATCGCGATCAGCAGCAAGGTAAATTGCGAGGGCGGGATCCACAGCGCCAGCGCGGTCAGCAGCTTGACGTCGCCGCCGCCCATCTGGCGAATGGCGAACAGCACGCAGCAGGTTGCGAAGACCAGCAGCGACAGTCCGATCTGGAAGCCGATGCCGGGCCAGAGCGGCAATCCGATCGACAGCCAGTACAGCGGCGCACCAAGCGCAACGGTCAGCGTCAGCCGGTTGCTGATCGTCCGGTGCCTGAGGTCGGTCACGATTACCCAGAGCAGTGCGATTGCCAATCCGGCAAGCAATACGTAGGTGAAAATCTGGTTTTGCATGACGCTCCGCAAGCTCTGCTTCGGACGGCAGTGATAGCGCAGCGTGCTTACCAAAAAGTAACCATAGAGGAGGCCGCGGACACCGGCATGCCAGCGCCACAGGAAACCTTCGACCGCCGCGCCATTCCCGCGTCCGCGACCGAATCGCGTTTCGTCCTGCCCGATGGACATGCGATCAGGCGGATCGACTGGCCGGGATCGGGCGGCGGCAAACGGGGATCGATCCTGTTCCTTCCCGGGCGCGGCGACTTCTACGAAAAATATCTCGAAACGCTCGACCACTGGCATGGCGAAGGCTGGCGCGTGACCGCCGCCGACTGGCGCGGCCAAGCCGGCTCGGGGCGGCTCGGCGGCGACGAGGTGACCGGCCACGTCGCAGATTTCACCGACTGGACCGCCGATCTCGCGCAGCTGTGGCGTGCGTGGAAGGAAGACACCCCCGGGCCGCATGTCCTGGCCGGCCATTCGATGGGCGGGCACCTGGTGATGCGCGCATTGGTCGACGGCCAGGTCGATCCCGATGCGGCGGTGCTCAGCGCACCGATGATCGGCATGGCGGGGCCCCCGCTGCCGCTGGGCCTGCTGCACATGGTGGCGCGCTTGATGACGCGGATCGGCGACCCCCGGCGCCAGGCCTGGAAATGGAGCGAGAAGCCGGGCGAAATGCCGGCTGACCGCAACGCGCTGCTGACCCATGACGGCGGGCGCTATGCCGACGAGCTATGGTGGCGCGAGCAGCGCCCCGAACTGGTCATGGGGCCCGGCAGTTGGGGCTGGGTCGAACGGGCCTATGCCTCGGTGCGGCACCTTGCCCGCAAGGGCATGCTCGAAACGGTCCGCGTGCCGGTGCTGGTGCTGAGCACTGCAGCGGACCGGCTGGTGAGCCATGCCGCCGCGGTCCGCGCGGCCGAGCGCTTGCCGCAGGGCGAACTGATCGCCTTCGGCGACGAGGCGCGCCATGAGATCCTGCGCGAGGTTGATCCGGTGCGGGCGCGGGCGCTGGCCGGGATCGCCGAATTCCTCGACCGCGTCGCGCCGGCGGGAGCAAGGCCATGACCGCCGATTTCGCGATCGTCGGCGCCGGCATTGCGGGTGCCAGCCTGGCCGCCGAACTGGCCGAGGGCGGCGCCAGCGTGCTGGTGCTCGAGGCGGAGGATGAACCCGGCTACCACGCGACCGGACGATCCGCCGCATTCTGGGAGGAATGCTATGGCGGGCCCGAGATCGTGCCGCTGACGCTGGCATCGGGCCCGTTCCTGCGCCACGGCGGTTTCCTGCATCAGCGCGGCGCCCTCTACATCGCGCGCGAGGGCGACGAGGAACTGGTGACCGACTTCATGCAGCGTTTCGTCCCGACTGGTGCGACGATCCAGCACCTGGGACGCGCCGACCTGCAAAAGCGGCTTCCCGGAGTCCGTCACGAATGGTCCGATGCGATCTGGGAGCCGGTCTGCGCCGATATCGACGTGGCCGCACTGCACGCGCATTATCTGGCGCGCATGCGTGCCGCCGGGGCGCAGCTGGAATGCCGTGCGCGGGTGTCGGGGCTCAAACGCGACGGCGGACGCTGGGAGATCGCGACCGACCGCGGCGCCGCCCACCATGCAGCGACCATCGTCAACGCCGCCGGCGCCTGGGCCGACGAGCTGGCGGCGATGA
>CERH01083163.1_pt1 | contig 10733 bp, 11 predicted proteins | sample 530991 | NCBI WGS metagenome assembly CERH01 (sample SAMEA2621191, study PRJEB7988) | marine metagenome | biome: marine biome (ENVO:00000447); feature: mesopelagic zone (ENVO:00000213); material: "saline water (ENVO:00002010), including plankton (ENVO:xxxxxxxx)" | depth 800 m | reverse complement strand
CCTGCGCAACGATGTGGCCAAAAAGAAGGCGCAACAGGGATGATCAAAAAAGCCGATAACATTTTTGCTTCACCGCTGGAACAGATGGTGGACTTTCGCTTTGATGAGCGCGTGGTGGATGTATTTCCCGATATGATCCAGCGTTCGGTACCAGGCTATGGCACCCTGATTTCCAATATTGGCATTCTGGCCGCTCGATATGCTCAGGCAAACAGCAGATGCTATGACCTGGGCAGTTCATTAGGAGCGGTTACTTTATCAATGCGCCAGCGTATAAAAGCTGAAGGCTGTCAGATAATTGCGGTTGATAATTCGGCCGCAATGATTGAACGAGCAGAGAAAATCATTGGGGCTGATAATAATCGAGTACCGGTTGAGCTGCGCTGTGAAGATATTAACCAGACGCTTATTGAAAATGCCTCAGTAGTGGTGATGAATTTTACGCTGCAGTTTATTGCACCAGATTTACGCGATGAGTTGATTGATAAAATCTATCAGGGCTTGAAACCCGGTGGTGTATTTATCCTGTCGGAAAAACTGGCTTTTGACAGTGATGCGCAACAGATTTTTTTTACTGAAGCACATCATGATTTCAAACGCGCTAATGGCTACAGTGATCTGGAAATCAGCCAGAAACGCAGCGCCCTGGAAAATGTATTAATCCCCGAGACTCAGACAGCACATCAGCAACGTCTCAGCCAGGCGGGTTTTTCCAGCAGTGAATGCTGGTTTCAATGTTTTAATTTTGCCTCTTTGATAGCGTTTAAATGACCGTATATGAACCGTTTTATCGTTGGCTTGACTCCGTTGGACAAGCTGACTGGGCCAAACAATTGGCCAAATTTACTGACCAGCGACTGGCTGATGATTTTCATGGCAAGATGCCGTTATGGCAAAAAGCGTTGGCTGACTTACCCTTCATAAAGCCTTCCGCTATAGAACTTCAACAACAGGTGGCTATTGGCTCAAAAGAAGATTTGGCGGCTTATGACTCAGCTTCATTTATTGAGCTGATCAAAACTTTTCATCCCTGGCGCAAAGGCCCGTACCAATTATTTGATATACACATTGATACGGAGTGGCGATCGGATTGGAAATGGGAGCGCGTATTGCCGCATCTTAGTTCATTGCAAGGTCGTAAGGTACTTGATGTCGGTGGCGGCAATGGGTATCACGGCTGGCGCATGGTGGGTGAGGGTGCCAGCATGGTGATGGGCATAGATCCGACACTGGTTTTCAGTATGCAGTATCAACTGATGCAACACTTTATTCAAAGTGACAGACATTTTGTCTTGCCGATTGGAATTGAACATATGCCGGAAAAACTGCACCTGTTTGATACGGTGTTTTCGATGGGCGTTTTATATCATCGCCGTTCACCGCTAAATCATTTACTGGAGTTACGCCATTGTCTTCGCCCGGGGGGGGAGCTGGTGCTGGAAACGTTGATCATTGACGGGGAAGAAGGCATGAGTCTGATGCCAGAAGAGCGTTACGCGAAAATGCGTAATGTCTGGTTTATCCCCTCGGTGCCGACCATGCTGATATGGTTGCAGAAATGCGGCTATAAAAACATACGCTGTGTAGATGAAAATCAAACAAGTCTGGAAGAGCAGCGTGCAACAGAATGGATGACCTTTGAATCATTGCAGGATTTTCTGGATCCTAACGATATCAATAAAACAATTGAAGGTTATCCAGCACCGAAGCGGGCCATATTTATCGCTGATGCGCCCTAGGGCGTGTTTATCTACTGCTGGTGGCTATTAATAAGGCTAAACAGGTTCTAAAAAGCCATTGAGGTAGGGGAAACTGAAATCCATTTACCACTTCGATGCTGACAGGCATCCAGCGATTTTTCCTGTATATCGTCGCCATTTTTAATTTTCAACTGATAGGCCAGACAAGGGTAATGACCGTAAGAATAACTGCGTAAAAGCTGGATTTGATAGTGAATTCCGGTGTGATGATTAATCCAGCCATGTTCGGACTCGAAATCATTTGACGAGAGGATTTCCTGGGTTCTGTCCAGATCAATAGTCGTCATCGCAGTATCAGTTTCAATACCGGCCTCGACACCCGCTAAAAGATCGAGTGATGCATAAGCTTGTGGTATTAACAGCGCCATTAGAAGGGCCGGATATAAAGTATTGTGCCAAATACGATTCAATGTGCATTCCCATAATTGGTTTAAGTCCATTAGAAACCGAAATATACCATCCTTCAATAAGTAAACTATCCTTGTTTAAGCAGGATATTTTTCCTTTAAATCCATATGCTTATTTTTTTCCGATGTTTGACCACCCAAAAAACATTACTTAGCAATCCCTAATCTTGCAACCTGGTCATATAGTTGAGGCTTCAGAAATGAGACATTTCATTTACACAATTAGCTCCAGTAAAACGCTTTAATCTCACGCATTTTCATCAACAGCATCAACATGAAATGAACCGTCATCGTTCACATAAACCGAAAACTGTATTGGCCGGCAGCAGACAAAACAATCTTCAATATATTCCTGAAAATTCACACTGGCATCGAGTAAAACTTCAATAATTTCACCACAGTAAGGACACATAACAGATTGTTCCTGTAAAGCTTGCATCGTCATACTCCAAAATTGTTTATTATCGTTATGAATATATGGGGATGGATTAGTTCAATATCTTAAAGGTATTGAGTGTGATAAACCTATGGCCAGTCTTTTTGGAAAATCCGGATGCAACAGGCAATAAAGCAAACTTTTTCTGCACTTCTTATCAGTTGGCGTGAACAATTCAATAGTCGTCCCATTATGTCAGCGTTCATCCTGTTAACGCTAATGGCGATTGTCGGCATGCTGCTCATGAATTTTCTGAGCACACATACCAGTGTTGATCCGCTTTTCCTGAAATGGGCATTGATTGGCGGTGGTGTGGGAGCGCTTTCAACGGCAATGGGAGCCGCACCCGGATTAATTGTTAAAAAACTTCCCACGGTAACGGAAGATACGATGTTGGGCATGGCTGCCGGCATGATGCTGGGAGCAAGCTTTTTCTCACTTATTCTGCCTGGTATAGACGTTGGAACTGCATTAACCGGCCATGCTCTCAGCGGTGTGGTTATTGTTATTGTGGGTATGATGGGGGGCGTGTTGTTGATGTTAGGGCTGGACTATTATTTGCCGCATGAACATCAGCACTCCGGTCCATGTGGAGCGGGACATCAACAAGTGGGACGGGTAAGCCTGTTTGTTTTGGCTATTGCGCTGCATAACTTTCCTGAAGGCATGGCAATTGGTGTCGGGTATACAGATGGAAATCTGGCTGTCGGGATTCCACTGACAGCTGCAATCGCGTTGCAGAATATTCCTGAAGGACTGGCCGTTGTATTAGCGCTGAGACGTATCAATATTTCAGCTGGCAAAGCCGTAACAATTGCTGCCGCAACTGGATTGGTAGAGCCGGTGGGAGCAGTGATGGGGATTTTTCTATCAAGTGGTTTGCCAGTTTCTTACCCTCTGGGATTAGGTATTGCAGCCGGAGCGATGATATTTGTTGTTTCTCATGAAGTCATACCGGAAACGCATCGTAATGGTCATCAGACCAAGGCCACAATGGGGCTGATGGGGGGATTGTTTGCCATCATGTTATTAGATACGTTATTGGGTTAAATCACCATACTCAAACAGATACCGACGATCACCGAGACCAATACCTTCGGCAATCTGTTTAAAACCTGATTGCCGATAAAATTTCAGCAGCTCGGGGTAATGTGCTACTGCATCTAACTGCAGTGTTCGCCCTTCAGTCAGTTCGAGACAGTACTGCAGCAAAAATCGTCCGTAACCAGATTGTTGATGCTGTGGGTGGATTGCCAGTTGGGTGAGATAAAAATCAGCATCAGGTGCCTGTGGCCAGCAGTCAGTGTAATAACTGGCTGGTTGAACGCCCAATGCCACACAACCAATGAGCTGTGATTTTTGTTTGAGAACATAGACTGTTTTTTGCAGCAGATTTTGTTTGACGGATTGCTCATCATAAACATTCAGCCAATGCGACATACCTTGCTGATGCATATCTCTGGCACAGTGGTTTAATAGCGAAACAAGGTCCGGAATATCTATCTGACAAGCAAGCTGAATTTGTACGTTAACCATCTGCATAATGTCAGTTCAGTGGCCAGATCAGCATTATTACTGCAAGCGTTACTGCACCAATAAATAAATTCATTGGTATACCCACTTTTAAAAAGTCACGGAAATGATAGCCGCCCGGACCGTATACCATCAAATTGGTTTGGTAACCCAACGGCGTTGCAAAACTAGCTGAGGCCGCCATCATTATGGCAAAAACAAATGGCTCATTATGCAATCCTGCCTTTTCAGTAAGCTCAAGCACGATGGGTAACATTAACACGGCCGCTGCATTATTGGTGATCAACTCGGTCAGCACTGAAACGGCAATATAAGTCATTATCAACATCAACCAGGGTTGATTCTGACTGACCGAAACAATGCCTGTAGCCAAATAGTCTGCGACGCCGGTCTGTTGTAATGCCACACCCAAAGCAAACGATGCAGCAATGGTTAAAATAACCGTTAAATCCAGACTGCGTTCCGCCTGACTAACGGAGCAACAACCCGTTAATATCATTAGTGTTGCACCGATCAACGAGGCGTGGAGCATATCAATAAAACCGAATCCTGCAGCAGCCACCAAGCCTATCAAAATCACCCAGGCAAGAACCGCTTTATCGTGATTGGGTGATTCTTTACCCAAATCATTAATCAATAAAAAGTCTTTGTTGTAACGTTGTCGGCTGACAAAAGCGGGTCTGGCTTCCAATAATAGCGAGTCACCCGCTTTTAAAACAATATTGCTCAAATTGCCCACGATACGTTCACCATTTCTGGCGACAGCCATAATGACAGCACCATATCGTTGACGGAATTTTGCTTCACGAATGGTTTCGCCAATAGCCGCACAGTGCGGTGAAACAACAGCTTCTACCAGACTACGTTCAGGACGATCTGCAGAAAGGACTGTGCTTTCTGCATCAGAGGTTGAGGCGACAATACCTCTAATCCGCAACAAATCAGTAATGCCCTGAGTATCTCCGGCAAATACCAGACGATCACCACCTTGCAGACGCTGTTCAGGTGTGACCGCCGTTAATACTGTTCCATTACGTTCAATTTCCACCAGATAAACACTTTTCTGTTCACGTAAGCCCGCTTGTTGAATACTTTGCCCAACCAATGGCCCATTGGCCTCGACCATCACTTCCAGGGTGAACTCCCGTACATTTTCGAATGCATGACTTTTTCCAATATCCGGCAACCATTTAGGAAAAAACAACCACATAAAAATCAAGCCGCAGATAGCGACAGGCAACCCTATAATCGTGATCGAAAAAATAGAGAAACCGGCTTCACCGGTTAACGATTGATACTGACCGTTTAAGACCAAATTGGTACTGGTTCCAATTAACGTGAGTGTTCCGCCCAGAATAGCCGTATAACTCAAAGGAATCATGAGTTTTGATGGATTGATGTTTATCCGTTTACACCAGGCGAGCAGACCCGGAACCATGGTGGCAACCACAGGCGTGTTATTTAAAAATGCACTGAGAAAAACGACCGGGGTAAACATTCTCAGATAAGAGCCACGAATAGATTTTGGCGAGCCTAACAAGGATTTCACAAAAATATCCACGCCCCCTGAAGCATGCAAACCGGCGGCAACAATAAACATGGCGGCAACCGTAATCAAACCTGCATTACTGAATCCTGCCAATGCCTGTGGACCATTGAGAATACCGGTGGCTAACAACACTGTCATCGCCGTTATCATGGCGATATGAGGTCTCACTCGGCTAAATGTCAGCACCAGTAAGACCGATAAAGTAACGGCTATGGTAAACCAGCCTTGCCAACCCATTTTCTACCTCAAGCTATTTTTCAAAGTGCTAATAATGACAGGTTTATAAATAAGTGGAATTAATAAGAGGGAATATACATATATTTAAAAGCTATATGGAAAATGGCACTGCTTAGTTGGAAACAAAACTTAAAGGTCATTATCCACTTGTATGAAAGGAGAAAAATCATCTGCATTTTTTATTTGCTAGCGCCCAATCAAATTCACCGAAGCTGAAAAGCTTGCTGAAAAAGTATCTGCACTGTTTTTTTTAACAGATAAAATCATAGCTGAATGCTCAATTTTACTTGCTTAACAAGATAATGAATAAACAATCCTTTTTTACTTGGTTCGCTTTATAACCCTGTCTTTCTACTATCTGCCTGCACTTCACAAAAACAGGAGATAGACAGTGTCATTCAAACTTAAACCTTTAACACAGCATTTGCTGCTGGCCGGATTGATAAGCATCTCGCCGTTAGCGGCACAGGCGGCTGATAATGATGCCGATGCGCGCATCGAAAAGCTCGAACAGCAAGTGAATTTGCTGCTGGAAAAACTTGAGCAGCAAAATGTACAACTTAACCAACAACAAGAAGATATTCAAGCTACTAAAGCAGTAACTAAAAATGCAGTAATCACCAAAACTAATGGACGAAGTCTGTCATTTGAGTCGGCTGATGGTGATTTCAATGCACAAATTGGTGGCCGTATCCAAGCTGATGCTGCTTTTTATGATAGTGAAATCCCAAGTGGTGATGGTACTGATTTTCGACGTTTGTTTGTCGATTTACGTGGTACCGTCTACAAAGATTGGGACTATCGCTTTCAATACGACTTTGCCCGTCCCAATGGCAGTAGTTCAACACGCGGTGTCAGAGATGCCTACTTCAAATATACCGGGCTCAATATTGGCAATATCACCGTTGGTCAGTTCAAGGCGCCATTTGGCCTTGAGCATCTGACCAGCAGCCTCAATAGTACTTTCCTCGAACGCGGCCTCAACCATGTGTTTACCCCTGACAGGCGTATCGGTGTCGGTTTTGATACCGCAAGCGATAACTGGACGTTTGCCGTGGGTGGGTTTGGCGGTCCGGCAGAAGAAAGTGAAGATAACTCCAATAATGATTCAGATGAAGGCTGGAATCTGATTGGTCGTCTGACCGCGACACCGGTTAAAACCGACAACGGCTTTATTCACCTTGGTTTGGCGGCACGTCAGAACTGGGCACAGGATACTGATGGCAGTGTTCGTTTTCGCGAGCGGCCTGAAGTACGCCTGGATGGTGCCCGTTTAGTGGATACCGGCAATATTGCCGGGGTTGATGATTCACAGTCTTATGGGCTTGAGTTTGCCACTGTTTATGGACCTTTTTCCGTACAAAGTGAATTCATTCAAACCAAGCTGAAACGAGATGGTGCGTCTGACCTGGATTTTGATGGCTGGTACGCCTACGCCAGTTATTTCCTGACCGGCGAATCACGTGCTTACAAAAATGGCATCTTTGATCGCACTAAACCTAAATCGCCAGTGGGCAAAGGCGGCTACGGAGCCTGGGAGGTCGCTGCTCGCTACAGTACGCTGGATTTAAATGATGACACGTTAACAGGTGGAGAACTGGACAATGCCACTTTAGGTGTCAACTGGTATGCAACTGACAATATTCGGTTTGCCGCCAACTACGTCAAGGTACTGGACGTAGATCGCCCAGGCAATGCCAATGATGATCTCGATGGCGATATTTTTGCCGTACGGGCCCAGGTCGACTTTTAAAACTTAAATCTTAATCACGTAACTTTTTGGAGAAAAAAATGAAATTTAAAACAGTATTGAAAACCCTGCCTTTGGCATTGAGCCTGGCAATATTTTCGGCAAACACACTGGCAAAGGATATTGAAATCCTCAATGTTTCTTATGATCCGACTCGTGAGCTGTATCAAGAGTACAACCCAATTTTTGCTAAGTATTGGAAAGAAAAAACCGGTGACAACGTTAAGATACAACAATCTCATGGTGGTGCAGGCAAACAGGCGCGGGCCGTTATTGATGGCCTGGAAGCCGATGTTGTTACCTTGGCATTAGCCTATGACATTGATGCCATTGCCGAAAGAACCGGCAAAATTCCAGCGGATTGGCAGTCACGTCTCGAAAATAATAGTGCGCCGTATACTTCTACCATCGTTTTTCTGGTGCGTTCTGGCAACCCGAAAAACATCAAAGATTGGGATGACTTGGTCAAAGAGGGCGTGGAAGTTATCACACCTAACCCGAAAACATCAGGTGGCGCACGTTGGAACTATCTGGCGGCATGGGGCTTTGCTGAACAAAAGTATGGCAGTGCAGAAAAAGCCGAAGAGTTTGTCAGCAAAATCTATAAAAACGTCCCCGTTTTGGACTCTGGAGCACGTGGTTCAACTAACACCTTTGTGCAGCGTGGAATTGGTGATGTGTTTATTTCCTGGGAGAACGAAGCATTTCTAGCGATAAACGAATTGGGCAAAGATCAGTTTGAAATCATTGTTCCCTCGGTTTCAATTTTGGCAGAGCCACCAGTGACAGTTGTCGATGGTAATGCTGAAAAAAACGGAACACAACAAGTGGCTAAGGGCTATCTGGAGTATTTGTATTCACCGGTCGGCCAGGCTTTGGCAGCCAAACATTATTACCGCCCCTTTTCTCCAGAGCATGCTGATCCGCAGGATATTGCTCGCTTTCCACAAGTGAAAATCTTCACAATTGATGAAGCATTTGGGGGTTGGCAAAACGCCCAAAAGACTCATTTTAACGATGGCGGTGTGTTTGACAGTATCTATTCTGTTCAATAATAAAATCAGTAAATCCGGCCTGAAATGGTTCAGGCCGGACCTTAAAAAGTAAAGGAAATTATCATGACAATTAAAGCGATAAACAGTCGAAATCAATTTAAAGGCATTATCAAGCGAATAAAACGCGGTGATGTGGTCAGTGAAGTTGAAGTGGATACCGGTGCGGGTGTGATTACCTCGGTGGTGACAACGAGTTCTATTGATGACCTGGGTCTAAAGCCAGGGTTTGAAGTCATTGCTTTGTTTAAATCCACTGAAGTTGCTCTGGCAAGTTTTAGCAAAATATAAAAACAAAGCCGAGGAGAAGATCAATGAAAACCAAAATCTTAACTGTGCCAGGGTACCATGGCAGTGATGAAAATCACTGGCAGACATGGCTGGAGCAACAATTTCCTGACAGCGAACGGCTGACGGGTGTGAACTGGAAATCACCACGAATTTATCCCTGGGCAGAAGCGCTTGAGAAACAGCTTGATACTATGCCGGGGCAAGTGATTTTAGTCGCTCACAGTTTTGGTTGCCTGGTGAGTGCATTGATTGCTTCCTGGCGTCCCGAGAAAGTGGCAGGTGTTATTTTAGTCGCTCCAGCCGCACCACAGCGCTTTTCGCTTTATGGACCGATCACCGAAAACCAACAGAATTTACAAACCATAGCTGGCGCATTACCTGACCAACGTCTAAATACCTTAGGAGTACTAGTGGCCAGTAAAAATGACCCATGGATGTCAGTTGTTCAGGCTGATCAACTGAGTCGCGATTGGGGATTGGCCTTTTACAATGCAGGAAACGCCGGACATATAAATAGTGAGTCCGGTTATGGCGAATGGCCGTTAATTAAAGACTTTGTTTCAGCCATGCTGGAAGCTATTGAACCCTTACCTGGTGATGAGGTCTTTCAATTAAGTAGCTGGAACAGCTCTCGTAAACGTCTTATACCTAAAACATATTCAACAATCGGTTTAACAACGCAGCAAAGTGCATTTTTACAATACGCCTGATATGCAGGCTTGGATAATGGAGAATTAACATGTCAATTCGATTGGGTGATGAAGCCCCTGACTTTGAACAAGATTCAACAGAAGGGCGTATTCATTTTCATCATTGGTTAGGAAACAGCTGGGGCGTGTTATTTTCACACCCAGCCGATTTTACCCCAGTGTGTACAACAGAACTTGGTTTGACCTCCAAGTTAAAAGCCGAGTTTGACTCGAGAAATGTCAAGGCGTTGGCGTTATCGGTTGATCCAGTGGATAAGCATCACCAATGGATCGACGATATCAACGATACGCAAAATACCACGGTGAACTTTCCAATATTGGCCGATGCCGATCGAAAAGTATCTGAGCTTTACGACATGATTCACCCCAATGCCAGTGCGACTCTCACGGTACGATCATTATTTATCATCGATCCACAGAAAAAGGTCAGGTTAATCATTACCTATCCTGCCAGTACCGGACGGAATTTTAATGAAGTGTTGCGAGTAATTGATTCGCTGCAGTTAACCGATAATGAAAAAGTAGCGACGCCAGGTAATTGGCTGCCGGGCGACCGGGTGGTGATTGTGCTATCTCTGCAAGATGAAGCAGAACTTGCTAGTCGTTTCCCTCAGGGATATGAAGCCGTGCGACCTTACTTACGTTTTACAAAGTTAAAGTGATCTAATCTAGCTATAAATAGCTATTGCATTTGTGATATCAGCCAGTAGTTCTTATCGGACTACTGGCTTTTTATTATCTAAAACCAATAGCCAAAGCGCAGCAAAAATTGTTTTAGTTGCTAAAAGAGATATTTAAAGACAAAACATTAACTTTTTTAACTGATAAAAAAGCGATTGTTTTATCTAAGTTATTGTAAATTAAAATTAAAAAATCTAATCCAGTGCTATGCATAAGCTTTGCATATTTTGTTATTTCTCAGCATAAAAAAGCCTCTCTACACTTTGCGAACATCGTTTTGAGAAGGAATAGACATGTTACGCAACCCCATGAAACAGGCCACTCAGA
>CERH01022368.1_pt1 | contig 10746 bp, 8 predicted proteins | sample 530991 | NCBI WGS metagenome assembly CERH01 (sample SAMEA2621191, study PRJEB7988) | marine metagenome | biome: marine biome (ENVO:00000447); feature: mesopelagic zone (ENVO:00000213); material: "saline water (ENVO:00002010), including plankton (ENVO:xxxxxxxx)" | depth 800 m | reverse complement strand
GCTCGCCCGCGAGTTCGGCGGCAAGGTGCACGTGGTCACCATTGGCGATGCCGGGGAAATCCTCTGGAACGAGCGCGAGTGGCGCTCGCTAAGCGAGGTCGCGCGCGCGATCACCGGGACGCGCTGGTCCGGGCCTGCGTTCTTTGGGCTCCGACAGAAGAGGAAAGCAGCATGAAGAGGGTCCGCTGCGCCATCTACACCCGCAAGTCGAGCGAGGAAGGACTCGAACAGGACTTCAACTCCCTTCACGCCCAGCGCGAGGCTTGTGCTGCATACATTCTAAGCCAGGCGTCGGAAGGCTGGTCGCTACTCGAGGAAGAGTACGACGACGGCGGCCTGTCAGGAGGGACGCTAGAGCGCCCTGCCCTCCAGCGCCTGCTTGGGGATATCGAGGCGGGCAAGATCGACATCGTGGTCGTCTACAAGGTCGACCGGTTGACCCGCTCGCTCATCGACTTCGCGAAGCTGGTCGAGACACTGGACCGGACCGAAGTCAGCTTCGTGTCGGTGACGCAGTCGTTCAACACCACCAACTCGATGGGACGGCTCACGCTCAACATGCTGCTGAGCTTCGCGCAGTTCGAGCGCGAGGTGACCGCCGAACGGATCCGCGACAAGATCGCCGCGTCCAAGGCCAAGGGGATGTGGATGGGCGGGATTGTTCCGCTCGGTTACGAGGCCAATGGCCGCACGCTGGCCATCGTTGAGGAGCACGCCGCGGTCATCCGCGACCTCTTCCGACGTTATTGCGAAATCGGAAACGTCCGCCTGCTCAAGGAGCAGCTGGACGACGAGGGAATGATGCTCCCGGAGCGCTTCACCGCGACGGGGCGCAAGATGGGCGGCGTGCCCTTCACCCGCGGTCAGATCTACAAGATCCTCTCCAACCCGGTCTATATCGGCGAGATCCACCACAAGGGGCAGGCGTATGACGGCCAGCATGAGGCCATCATCGAGCCTGAACTGTGGGCGATGGTACAAGAGCAGCTCGCGGCGAACCGGCAGGGTGAGCAGCGGGCGCCCACGATCAAGGCGCGAAGCGTGCTCGCCGGAAAGGTGTTCGACGAACACGGCGAGCCGCTGGTCGCCAGCCACGCCTGCAAGAGCAAAGTCCGCTATCGCTATTACGTTGGCAAGAAAGGCTCCGACGAGGCTGAAAGGAGCGACGGCGGCTGGCGAGTTCCCGCGTTAGAACTCGAGAAAGCGGTCTGCGAGGGAATAGCCGATGAAGTTTGCCAGCCGCTCGCGCTAGTCGACAAGATTGGCCTGCGCTTGTTGCCCGATCAAGTAAGCCCGCTCACCCGCACGGCGCAGCAACTCGCCGATCGCCTTTCTAAGCGTGAGCGACAGGTGGTGCGCCTCTTGGTGGGCGAGGTCCGCATCTGGCGAGATACGATCACCGTGCAGTTGAATACCGGTTCTGTCATTGCCGAGATGGGATTGGAAATGCCGGGAGATGAGCCGACCGCCCTGTCGATCACCATCCCGGTGAGACTCAAGCGCAGTGGACGCGCCATGCGACTGCTCCAGTTCGATGGCCGCGCGCCCGGTACACCCGAGCCGCAAGAGCATCTGGTCAGGCTGCTTCACCGGGCGAGAAGTTGTTGGAGCGAGATGCTCGATCGGGGACTGAGCCCGGCAGCATTTGCGAGGGAGCAGGGCGTCACCTCTTCCTACGTTACGCGCCTCGTGCGGCTGAACTTTCTCGCACCTCGCATCATAGAGTCGATCGTCTCCGGCACCCAGCCAGCTGTGCTCGATGCGAAAACGTTACTCGGCCAGAGCGACTTGCCGCTCGACTGGTCGAGACAGGAGGACCTTCTGCTCCGCTGACAGAACAAGCCTCGGGACAAAGCAGGCGGTGCTTCGGCGCCGCTTCTCGTTCACGGCGATCAATCGCTTGGAAGCCAAGTCGTACCTGCGAAACAGGCCGCAGAGAAGAACGCCCAGTTCTCCCGGCTTCTGGCCCTCAGGCCACTCTCTGGCGAACCACTTCGGGAGCTGAAAGGCGCGGAAGTGCGCGGCTTCGGCGCCAATGGAAAATTATTCCATTTTAATCGCTTATGAGTGGCGGAGCAGGAGGGATTCGAACCCTCGATACGGGGTTACCGTATACACACTTTCCAGGCGTGCGCCTTCGACCACTCGGCCACTGCTCCGCATTCTCCTCGGCTACCCTACCGCTTCGCTGCTCGAGGGCGATGGGCAAAACCCGATCGGCGCTCAAGCGCACAGCGCGGTAGCGCCGCAAAAGAGCCGCGCGTCTAGCGGCGCCCGATGCGAATCGCAAGCCAATGCGCGGGCAGTATGGCGCCAAGGCCCGATTTCGTGCTATGATCCACATGCGCGACGGTGCTGCGCGGATCAGGCATCCCCTGCGAACACCGCCACGAGGCCCCCTCCCGTCCGTACAATGCGCGAGAGGGGGCTTTCGTTTTGCCGGAGCGGGTGGCACTCCCCTGCAGATGACCAAATCGCTTTTTCCGTTCGCCGCGCTGCTCGCGCTTGCTGCTCCCGCGCAGGCGCAGGACGAGGCCGCGCCGCCTTCGCCGGGCGAAATCGTCGCGCAGGCACCTGCGGCGGAATGGACCACCATTGCCCCGGAGAACTTGCTGGTAATGACGCTGGCCTCCGCGCCAGATGGCACCGCGCGCGAGGTGGTGATCCAGCTTATGCCCGCGCCTTTCAGCCAAGGCTGGGTCGGGAACATCCGCACGCTCGCCCGCACCGAATGGTACGACGGCACAGCGGTCAACCGCGTGCAGGACAATTATGTCGTCCAGTGGGGCGATCCGAACTACGACAATCCCGAGGCCGGGGGCGAGGCGAAAGCTGTGCCGGCCAACCTCGCCGCCGTGCCCGAAAACGAGTATTCGGCGAGGCTGGACGAACCCGCGATCGCTAAGATCCGCACCTATTTCGAAACCACTGCTTCCCGCGTGGCACCCAGCGACCCCACCACCCTCTACCGGGCCGATCCCTATGCGAGGGCACATGCCTTTTTCGACGGCTGGCCGATCGCGATGACGGATGACGAACCGGTCGCCTGGCCGGTCCATTGCTATGGCATGGTCGGCGTCGGGCGTGGCTATTCGCCAGATACGGGCAGCGGCGCAGAGCTTTATACCGTTATCGGCCATGCACCGCGCCACCTCGACCGCAACATCGCGCTGGTCGGGCGCGTGGTGGAAGGGATGGAGCACTTGTCTTCGCTGCCGCGCGGTTCGGGCGCGCTGGGCTTCTACACTGCCCGGGAAGCGGACAAGCGCACGCCCATCGTCTCGGTGCGCGTCGCCAGCGACCTGCCCGATAGTGAGCGGCCTGCGTTCGAATATCTGTCCACCGAAGGCGAAACCTTCGCGCGCTATGCGGGAGCGCGCGCGAACCGCCGCGACCCGTTCTTCATCCATCCCGCAGGCGGCGCGGATATCTGCAACATCCCGGTGCCCGTGCGCCGGGTGGCCGATTGAGCGAGAGCGTATCCGTCACCGCGCCGCTCTGGCGCTGGACCGCGAAGAACGGCGTCAGCTGGTTCTTCGTGACAATCGAGGGCGAAGCGAGCGAGAGCCTGTCGGCAACCGAAGCGATGTGGCGGCTCGAACTGGGCGGCAAACGCGGGTTCCGCTCGCTCAAGGTCGAGGCATGCATCGGTGAAACCGTCTGGCAGACATCCTGCTTTCCACGCGACGAGGGCGGCTGGATGCTGCCGGTCAAGGCACCGGTGCGCAAGGCCGAGAAACTCGCCGAGGGCGACCCGGTCGCGGTCACGCTGCGACCCGTCTAGAGCTTCTGCATCAACTCGATACGGTTGCCGAAAGGGTCTTCGGTAAAGCAGCGATGATACCCCGCAATCGGCTTGTCTTCCCTGATGATTGCTCCCGCTTGCGCAAGCCTGGCGCGAAACTCTGCCAGATCGCCGACCAGCAACGCCGGATGCGCCTTGCACGCCGGTCGGAAATCGGGGTCGACCCCCAGGTGCAGCTGCAGCGCGCCGCATTCGAACCAGCACCCGGCCGTAGAAAGGTTGGACGGCTTGGCCACTTCACGCATGCCGAGCAGATCGGTGTAGAAGGCGCGGGCCCGGTCTTCGCCGCCCTCCGGCATCGCCAGCTGGACATGGTCGATGCCCAGCGGCGCGCTCACACCCGTTCGGCCTGGGCGATCGAATCGCTGGCCCGCAGGGCGCTGAGGATGCGCGACAGATGGGGCACGTCCTGCACTTCCAGGTCGATCTCGTAAGTGGTGAACGGGTGATCGAGCTGGGTCTGGTCGAGGCTCGTCACATTCACGTGGTTCTGCGCGAAGATGCCTGCCATTTCCGCGAGCGTCCCGGGCCGGTCGTAGAGCGTGACGCGCATGCGGCCGACTGCCCCGCGCGAACGCTTGCCCCAGGACAGATCCAGCCAGTCGCTGTCGATCCCGTTGGCAAGGTGTGCGCAGTCGATCGTGTGCACTTCGACCCCTTCGTTGGGCCGCCGCACGCCGACGATCCGGTCGCCCGGAACCGGGTGGCAGCAATGGGCCAGCTGGAAGCCCATGCCGGGCGTCAGGCCGCGGATCGACAGCGCCTTGCCACTCTTGGCCCAGTCGGGCTCGTTCTCGAGCTCTGCGGTGCAGCCGGGGACCAGTGCCTCCATCACCGCGCGATCCTCGATCTTGGCCGACCCGATTGCGTAATAGAGGTCTTCCTCGTCCTCCATCTCGAGCCGCTTGATCGCTTCGCGCAGCGCCTTCTTGCCGATCTTCGCAGGCACGCGCAGCGCGATCTCGTCGAACAGCTTCTGCCCGATTTCCGCCACTTCGGCGCGTTCCTTGAGCCGCACCGCGCGGCGGATCGAGGCACGCGCCTTGCCGGTCACGACAAAGCCCAGCCACGACAGCTGCGGATCGGCATTGTCGCTTTTGATGATCTCGACCACGTCGCCATTGTTGAGCTGCGTGCGCAGCGGCATGTGCCGCCCGTTGATCTTCGCCCCCACCGTCTGCGCCCCCAGATCGGTGTGCACGGCAAAGGCGAAATCGACCGGGGTCGCTCCCTTGGGCAACTGGAACAGCGCCCCCTTGGGAGTGAAGGCAAAGATGCGATCCTGGTAGATCGCCATCCGCGTGTGCTCAAGCAGCTCTTCGGGATCGTGGCTGGCATCGACGATCTCGATCAGGTCGCGCAGCCAGCCGACCTGCCCGTCGGGCCGGCCATCCTGCTTGTAGGCCCAGTGCGCGGCGAAGCCGAATTCGTTCACCCGGTGCATCTCGCGCGTGCGGATCTGCACTTCGACGCGCATCGACTTGCCGTAGATCAGCGAAGTGTGGAGCGAGCGGTAACCGTTGTTCTTCGGAGTGGAGATGTAATCCTTGAACTTGCCCGGGAGAAACTGCCACGTCGTGTGCAGCACCCCCAGCGCGCGGTAGCAGTCGGCCACGTCCTCGCAGATGATGCGAAAGGCCATGATGTCAGTGACCTGTTCGAACGAGACATGGCGTTCGGCCATCTTGCGCCAGATCGAATAGGGGTGCTTTTCGCGGCCCGAAACCTCGGTGGTTATGCCGGCTTCGAGCAAGGCGTGTTTCATGTCGAGCGCGATCGCATCGACCTGCCCGCCATCCTCGCTGCGGATCTGGTCGAGCCGCTGGGTGATGGTGGCGAAGGCTTCGGGCTCGATCTGCTCGAAGGCGAGCATCTGCATCTCGCGCATATATTCATACAGCCCGATGCGCTCGGCCAGCGGGGCGTAGATATCCATCGTCTCGCGCGCGATCCGCTGGCGCTTCTCGGGCTTCTTGATGAAATGCAGCGTCCGCATGTTGTGCAGCCGGTCGCCCAGCTTGACCAGCAGCACGCGGATGTCCTCGCTCATCGCCAGTAGGAACTTGCGCAGGTTTTCCGCCGCGCGCTCGTTCTCGGGCATCTGCTCGATCTTCGACAGCTTGGTCACCCCGTCGACCAGCCGCGCGACATCCTTGCCGAAATGCTGCTCGATATCGTCGATCGTCGCCAGCGTGTCTTCGACCGTGTCGTGCAGCAGCGCGGTGGCGATGGTTTCCTGGTCGAGCTTGAGATCGGTCATCAGGCCGGCGACTTCGACCGGGTGGCTGAAATAGGGATCGCCACTGGCGCGGGTCTGCGTGCCGTGCTTCTGCACGGTATAGACATAGGCGCGGTTGAGCATCGCCTCGTCGGCGTCGGGATCGTATTCCTTGACCCGTTCAACGAGTTCGTACTGGCGCAGCATGTGTTCGAGATAGGTGCGCTTCACCCGCCTGAACAGATGGAATCTTCACGCAGGGCCGCTGCGGGTGGCATGCGCCGTACAGCGATCCTACCTGTGGCATCACATCATCCGGAGAGAGACAGGCCATGACCCAGACGCGCACCGAAACCGATTCCATCGGCCCCATCGAAGTCCCTGCCGACGCCTATTGGGGCGCGCAGACGCAGCGCAGCCTGACCAACTTCCCCTTCCCCGCGCACCAGCGCATGCCGATCCAGATCGTCCATGCGCAGGCGGCGGTCAAGCAGGCGGCGGCGCGGATCAACCGCCAGCACGGACTGGAGGCACCGCTCGCCGAGGCGATCGAAAGTGCCGCCACCGCGATCCGGGCAGGCGAATATGACGACCAGTTCCCGCTGACCATCTTCCAGACGGGCAGCGGCACGCAGACCAATATGAACGTCAACGAAGTGATCGCCGGAATCGCCAATGAAGCGCTGGCGGGCACGCGCGGCGGCAAGGAGCCGGTCCATCCCAACGACCATGTAAACCGCTCGCAAAGCTCGAACGACAGCTTCCCCACCGCGCTGCATGTCGCCGCCGCGCTGGCGTCGCGCGATGCGCTGCTGCCCGCACTCGACCGGCTGGTGGCAGCGCTTGACGCGAAGGCGCGGGCCTTTGCCGATATCGTCAAGATCGGCCGCACGCATACGCAGGACGCCACCCCGCTGACGCTGGGCCAGGAATTTTCCGGCTATGTCGCGCAGTTGAAGAGCTGCCGGGCGCGGATCGAAAGCGCATTGGAGAACGACATCCGCAAGCTCGCGATCGGCGGCACCGCGGTCGGCACCGGGCTCAATGCGCCCGATGGCTGGGCCGCGGATATGGCCCGCGCGATCAGCGACATCACCGACTTCGCCTTCGAGCCTGCGCCCAACACCTTCGAACAGCTCGCTGCGAAGGACGGGCTGGTGTCCTTCTCGGGCGCGCTCAACACGCTCGCAGTGGCGCTCAACAAGATCGCCAACGATATCCGCTTCCTTGCATCGGGTCCGCGCTCGGGCCTTGGCGAACTGTCGCTACCCGCGAACGAACCGGGCAGCTCGATCATGCCGGGCAAGGTCAACCCGACCCAGTGCGAGATGCTGACGATGGTTGCAGGCCAGGTGATCGGCAATCACCAGGCGGTGACAATGGGCGGGATGCAGGGGCATTTCGAGCTCAACGTGTTCATGCCGCTGATCGGGTCGAACGTGCTCCGCTCGGTCGAATTGCTCGCAATCGGGATGGAAGGTTTTGCCACCCGCTGCGTCGAGGGGATCGAGGCGAACACTGAACAGATCGCCGCGCTGGTCGAACGGTCCTTGATGCTGGTGACGGCATTGGCGCCCGAGATCGGCTACGACAATGCCGCCAAGATTGCCAAGCATGCACACCAGACCGGCCAGACGCTCAAGCAGGCGGGCCTCGAGCTGGGGCTGGTGGACGAGCCGACCTTCGACCGCCTCGTTCGCCCCGCCGATATGGTGTGACCTAGCCCTCGGTCCCGAGAATGCGGTCGACCCCGCCGCGCGTTACCGCGTGGTAGCTATCGCGGGTCTCGGCATAGATGCGCTGCGCGATCGGCCGGCCCCATTCGTCCTGGTCCCACAGCACCTGGAACAGCGGGCGCACGAATTTTGCGCGGCCGACCTCAGCGAGGAATTCCTCCGCTTGCGGCACCGCGGGTTCGTAGCGATTGGCGAGCGCCAGTTCGAGCCACAGGAACAGCTCCTCGTTATTGCCCGTGCCCGACAGTCCCAGCACCTCGTTCAGCGCGGCGAGTTGCCCGGCAGTGCGCTGCTTGGGGATATTGTCGAGGAAGCGCTGGCGCTCGGCGCTGCTCCACTGCGCATAGCCCGCCGGGATCGTGCCCTCGGCGCCATAGGCCGACACCGCGGCATCGACCGCGGCGAATGCTGCCGGGTCGGGCTTGGCCACATTCGCGGGCAGGCCCGGCTCGAAGATCCATTCGCGCAGCATCAGCGCATCGGCCTCGGCCTCGCCCTGCACCAGGTTTTCCATCATGTCCGCAAGGAACAACTCGCTGGTGGCGGGCTGGAAGGCATGGTTGTCGAACCACTGGCGCAGCCATGCATCGAAACGCTCGCGGCCGACCACGCTTTCGACCGTGCGCAGGAAGAACGCGCCCTTGTCATAGGCAATCGCGCTGCCGAGCTGGTAGCCACCATCGGTGCTCAGCGCGGTGCCCGGGGCATCCTCGCCAACCTCGGCCAGCGTTTCCTGGATATTGGCGAACATCAGCGCGGCTTCCTGCTCGGCGCGCTGCTTACCATAGACCGCCTCGACGATGCGGTTCTCGAAATAGGTGGTGACGCCCTCGTTGAGCCAGCTGTCGCCCCACACCGCATTGGTGACGAGATTGCCCGACCAGCTGTGCGCCAGTTCATGCGCCACGAGGCCGTTGTTCGACCGGTCGCCCGCGATGAAGGTCGGGGTGAGGAAGGTCATCACCGGGTTTTCCATCCCGCCATAGGGGAAGGCGGGCGGCAGCACGATCATGTCGTAGCGGCCCCAGCGATATTCGCCGTAGAGCTCCTCCGCCGCGACGACCATTTCCTCGGTGTCGTTCACTTCGCGCCAGGCCCGGTCGAGCGTGGCGGGTTCGGCCCAGACGCCGGTGCGCGGGCCGATCGCGCGGAAATCGATATCGCCCGCCGCGATCGCGATGAGATAGGGCGGCACCGGCTTGTCCATCACGAAGGTGAAGGCACGGCGGCCGTTGCCGAGATCCTCGGGCTCACCCTGGCGCACGCCGCTCATCACCACGTCCAGCGGCTCGGGCGCGGTGATGCGCGCTTCCCATGTCTGCCGGATGCCGGGGCTGTCCTGCGTCGGGATCCAGCTGCGATTGAGGATCGCCTGTCCCTGGCTGAAGAGGAAGGGATGCACCCCGCCCTTGGTCTGTTCGGGGCTGAGCCATTGCAGCGCGCTGGCATCGGCGGGCGCGCGATAGGCGATGCGCAGCGTCTCCGCGCCGTCGAGGCGGATCGTCAGCGCCGCGCCCTTGCCGCCTTCGGCCACCGTTTCGCCCACCGTATGGGACAGCGCGCGGCCCTGCCCGTCGGTGACCTGCGCGATCTCGAGCCCGTTGGTGTCGAGCACGATTTCCTCGGCCCCCGGCGCGGCCAGCACGCTCAGTTCCGCCGTCCCGCCGACACGCTTGGCGTCGAAATCGAGGTCGAGATCGAGCGCGACATGCGTCACCCGCGCGACCTGCGGCTGCGCATGGGTCAGCGTGTCGACTGCCTCGGGCGAGGTCAGGATCGGCGCGACCATGCGGTCCGCTGCCGCAGCGACCGGCGCTGGCGCCGCTTCCATCGTGGTACAGGCGGTACTGGTGAGCAACAAGGCGAGCGGTGCGGCGAATTTACGCATGAAAGGTCTCCGTGAAGGGCCGGATACGCGACCCGGCTATCTGTCTGTTATTGCAGCGGCTTGGACGGGTGGCCGGTTCAGCTCCAGACCGCCTCGGGCGGCAGGCTCATCAGGATCGCGTCGATATTGCCGCCGGTCTTGAGGCCGAACAGCGTGCCACGGTCGTAGACCAGATTGAACTCGGCATAGCGCCCGCGCCATTCGAGTTGGGTCTGCTTGTCCTGCGCCGTGAACGCGCTGTCCATCCGGCGGCGCACCAGCCGCGGGAAGATATCGAGGAAAGCCTCGCCCACGTCCTTGGTGAAAGCGAGATTGCGGTCGAACGCGGCGCCTTCGTCGACGGCGGGATCCTCGCATTCGAGGTGGTCGTAGAAAATCCCGCCCACCCCGCGGTGCACGCCGCGATGGGGTATGTAGAAATAGTCGTCGGCCCACTTCTTGAAGCGTTCGTAATAGGTCGGGTTGTGCGCCGCGCAGGCCGCGCGGAAACAGGCGTGGAATTCGTCCGTGTCCTCGGCATAGGGGATCGGCGGATTGAGATCGGCCCCGCCGCCGAACCACGCCTTGCCGGTGGTCAGGAAACGCGTGTTCATATGCACTGCGGGCACATGCGGATTGGCCATATGCGCGACTAGGCTGATGCCGGTGGCGGTAAAGCCCGGGCTGTCCGCGCTGGCGCCATTGATCGTGGCGGCGAATTCCTTCGCGAAATTGCCGCGCACGGTCGAGACGTTGACGCCGACCTTTTCGAACACCTTGCCCTTCATCAAGCCGCGCGTCCCGCCGCCGGGATCGGCATTGCCTTCCTCTTCGCGGTTCCAGCTGTCGTACTGGAAGCCGGCATCGCTGCCCGCCTCGCGCTCGATGGCTTCGAATTCGGCGCAGATGCGGTCGCGCAGGCTTTCGAACCAGGTGCGGGCGGTCTCGGTCTGCTGGGTCCAGTCGGTCATGGCAAAAGCCTTGCCATCCCCACTTCGCTACGGCAATAGCGAGCCATGGTTCCCCTTTCGTTCGCAGGCGAGGAATGGCTCCTCACCGAAGGCCGCGCGCTGTACTGGCCGCGCGAACGCGCGCTGCTGGTGGCCGACCTGCATCTGGA
>CERH01028055.1_pt1 | contig 10758 bp, 12 predicted proteins | sample 530991 | NCBI WGS metagenome assembly CERH01 (sample SAMEA2621191, study PRJEB7988) | marine metagenome | biome: marine biome (ENVO:00000447); feature: mesopelagic zone (ENVO:00000213); material: "saline water (ENVO:00002010), including plankton (ENVO:xxxxxxxx)" | depth 800 m | reverse complement strand
CCGACGCGGTGCCCGGTGAAATCGTCGTCACATCCATCTTGTTTCCTCTAAATTAAAACATTGATGCGTGCGCCCGCCATCGCGAGCGAAAGCAACGTCGGGGGCAAGGACATATCCAGAATAGGGCCCAATCCCGGTTCCTCGGCCTGGTGGAAACCTTGTGCTTTAGGTGCCTTGGCCGCGTTCTCGCCGGAGTTCTGCCCGGTAAAGGAGAATCGCGCCTCTTGATACCCGACATCCAGCAGCCCCCGCGCAAGCGCCTCGACATGCCGCCGCAAAAGATCAAGCGTTTCTGAACGCTCCGCGACGACCGCAACGGTCACAACACCCTCATGGCTGCTCACCCTCAGGCGCACCCGGCCCAGTTCCTCGGGCGCGAGCCTGAGATCAACGGTCGGTTTCCCCCCATCACTTGATTGCACCGCCACCGCAATTTGCCGGGCAATCGCCTGTGCAAGATCGGGTCGTGCCAATCCGCTAAGAGGCTGATTTGGTCCTGTAGAGGGGACGACGCGCCAGTCGGACACTTCCGTGCCCGTTGGCGTGCCCCCCTCGTGTCCGAGATCAGTCGCTTTTGCGTCGGCAGACAGAGTAACTAGTGAAAAGGCATCCCGTGCGTTGAGGTCGGAGAGCCCCGGTGATCGCATCGCCAACGGTGCCAGGGGCGATGGCCCTAGATCCCTCTGCGAAAGAAAAGGCTGGCCCGAACCAAATCTCGCCTCCCACGGCAAGCCGGTGGTCGGATCTGAATCCGAAGCATTGTCCGGGTCAAGTTCAGATTGCCCCGCAAAAGCGGCCAGAGCTGGGCCTTCAAGCCCGGCCCAGTTGCGCATACCTGGTGGTAGGGAAAGGCCGAATTCAGTCAACGCCTGGGGCTGAGGCTTGGCCAGGCCCGCGCGCGATTCCAAGAGCCATTTGTCGCGCTCTTCCAACTCTGTCCTTGCCGCTGCCCTTGCATCTTGATCCATTTGGTTGGATCCCTCTTGCGAGGTCTCTGGCGCAGGACCCTGCGATTGATTGACAGGGGGAGCAGCCGTGTAATCGGCAGCCCAAGGCGTTTTTTTTTGCCCCTGACCCGGGGGCCTGCCCTCATCCGCTTGCGGTTGCCCGACCAAGGGTTGCGTGCGATTGAGAGAGTTCAGGGAATCTTGCGTGGGTAAGTGATCCTTGATCGGCTCTGACAGAGAAACACGGCCCATATCAGAAGACACTTTTTCAGAGGGCATTGGCACTACCTGCGCGTGGTGGTGGGTGGCGTCCGACAATGTGGGCACCGATCCGACGCGGGGTCCGGACGCGGCAGCGGTGACCGGCAAACCAGCCTCAGGCAACGACCCCTCGTGGGGCTGGGTCCGGGTGACGTCCGCGGGGGATGCGGCAAGCCCGGAATCTGACAAATCCTCCTCTTCGCTTTGCCGCTCCACTGCACCCTCTTCAACACTTCGGAAGACGCCAGCGAATGTTCGCGCGCCTTCAGATGGCAGGGCACCGACGGCCACCGTCCGCAAACCGGTCAGCGATGCCGGTGAGCGCTCAAGCGTGGGGTGCAGAGAATTCGTGGCGGGTATAGCAGACATCGGCCCCCTCAGTCATGGCGTGACGATTTCGTCGAAGATCGCAGAAACCGGTTACTGCTTCTTTACCGGTTTCGGTTCTTCTCTTGCCTAATGTGATCAATTTGAGGGATTCCAATGACTGATCCAGTATCTGTCGCCTCCGGTTCCGTGGACCGGCCAGCACATACCCCGAGCCCCACCCGGCTTGTGGCCGAGCGACTGGAGGCAAGTTTTCTCGCCGAAATGCTCAAGTTCGGGGGGCTTGAGCCCAAGAGCGACGGTTTCGGGGCAAGCACGGGCGAATCGCAATTCGCCTCCTTTCATCGAGAGGCTTTGGCGCAGGAGATGGTCAAGGCCGGGGGCATCGGGCTTGCGGATGTCTTTTTTCAATCCATGATGGAGCGCGCCAATGACGCCTGACAATAGCAACCGCTTGATCCAGCAGCTTGATGTCATTCTGGAGGAGGAGCGCAACGCGTTGCTGCGCGGGGATCTCTCGCAGATCACGGCGCTCATTTCGGAAAAGGAACGCCTGATTGACGCGCTGAACGCCAGTGCAACGACAGCTGGCGATTTGACAGCGGTTCACGGGAAGCTGAGCCGCAATCAGGCGCTGCTTGATGGGGCGTTGCAGGGGATTCGCACCGTGGCCGCCCGCCTCGCAGCGCATCGGCGCATTCGACGTTCCTTGGACACATATGACCAGAATGGACGCAAACACTCCATTCCCGGCGAGATTGCGCACCATCTCGAAAAACGCGCCTGACAGTTTGGCTAAAATTCTCGGAGTTTCGGCAGAGGGGTTTAGCACTCCGTTAGCATCTTGAAGGCACTCTGCCTCTTGCATCCCGAACGGATGGCGCAGCCGGGGCATCCCGCATCCTGCAATCGTCAGAAAGACAGCCCAGATCGTTCCCCAACTGGGAAACGGACACCGAAATGGCGAAATACGCCAAACCCGAAAGGAACTTGATATGTCCAGTATTCTGACCAACAACAGCGCCATGGTGGCTCTTCAGACCCTGCAATCCGTGAACTCCAACCTCGCCAAGACCCAGGATATGATCTCGACGGGCAAGGCCGTGGCGACGGCCAAGGACAATTCCGCAATCTTCGCCATTTCCAAAGTGATGGAATCCGATGTGAGCGGCTTTAAGGCCGTGTCTGATGCGCTGTCCTTAGGGGAATCGACCGTCGCCGTTGCATCGGCCGGGGCCGAGCAAATCACCAACCTCCTCAATGAGATCAAGGAGAAGGTCGTCGCCGCAACCGGTGAGAACGTCGATCACGGCAAGATCCAGAACGATGTCGACGAGTTGGTGAATCAGGTCACGTCGATCATCGGCGCGTCACAATTCAACGGGGCGAACCTGCTCAATACGGCAGGTGGTGACATCACCGTACTATCGTCGCTTGACCGCGACGCAACCGGCACAGTGACAGCCTCGAATATCACTGTGGCCTCTGTCGATTTCGAAACAAATCTTGACCTGAGCGACATCGACGTGTCGGATTCTGCGGCTGCCGATACCTCACTCGCGGCGATTGAAGTTCATATCCAGACGGCGGTGGATGGCGCGGCCGCGCTAGGTGCCTCGGCCAAGCGGATCTCGGATCAAAACGAGTTTGTCAGCAAGGTCACGGATGCGATCAAATCCGGCATCGGCGCGCTGGTCGATGCCGATCTGGAAGAGACCTCGGCGCGATTGCAGGCATTGCAGGTGCAACAGCAGTTGGCGACACAGTCCTTGTCCATCGCCAATCAGGCCCCGCAGGCAATCCTGTCGCTGTTCAGGAACTAAACCACTTAGGGGCGCTCTTCGGGGCGTCCCTGACACGTGACCTGTGACAGACTGAATTTGAAAGGACATGACGTGAATGCGACCCGTCTTGCGCAGAGCGCCTATCGCGACCAAGCCCGGTCCGTGCGGACTGACCGTGGGTTGGAATATGATGCCTTTGCCCGCGTAACCCAACGCCTTGTGATGGTTGCTGGAAAGGACCAACAGGATATGGTCAATCTTGCGGCGGCCTTGCATGACAACCGGCGGCTCTGGACCATCCTTGCGACCGATGTGGCCGATGCTCAGAATCCGCTGCCAGCGTCCCTGCGGGCGCGAATTGTCTATCTCGCGCAGTTTTGTCATCAGCATAGCAGTGCGGTGTTAAACACCAAGGCATCGCTACAGCCCTTGATCGACATTAACACCGCCATCATGCGTGGGCTGAGTGACCGGAGGGCAGACCAATGAGCGGCCTTGTCCTCAAACTCAATCCGAAGGAGCGGGTGCTCATCAACGGTGCCGTGATCGAGAATGGCGATCGTCGCTCGCGGCTGTCCATCATGACGCCGAATGCGCATATACTGCGCCTTCGGGATGCGATTCACCCCGAAAGCGCAACGACTCCTGTGCGCCGGGCCTGTTTTGCCACACAGCTTCTACTCTCGGGCGATGGCGATCCTCAGGACGCACGCCGTCAGGTCCTGCGCCGCATCGAGGAGTTGAGTCAGGTGTTGCGCGATCCCGACAGCCGAGCCCAGCTGACCCTTGCCACGCAGGCACTTCTGGATGGGGAACACTACAAATGTCTCAAGGCGCTGCGCGTCCTGCTGCCGCGTGAAGAGCGCCTCTTGGCGCATCGCGCATCATGAACTTTAGCCCTGTATTGACCATTGGAGGATTGCCGGGTTGGGCGCTCTTGTCACGCACGTTTGAGCGTCAGACGGATCTGTTCAACAAATCCCCGCAGATCGTGCGCGATACCGAGTATTTCGAGCAGAACATCGGCAAGATCACAACGGCAGAGGGATTGGTCTCTGATCGCCGACTGTTACGGGTGGCCTTGGGAGCCTTTGGGCTTCAGGAGGATATCGACAGCCGTGCCTTTATCCGCGCCATCCTTGAGGAAGGCACGATTCGGGACGACGCGCTTGCCAATCGCCTTGCGGATGACCGTTACAAACAACTGTCCGAAGCGTTTGCCTTTGCAGACCGCCCGGTCCCGCGCACGCAACTCTTGAGTTTCGGCACCGAAATCACCGAGAAATTCAGGCGTCGGGAGTTTGAGGTCGCTGTCGGAGATCAGGATCAGGCCCTGCGTCTGGCCCTGAACGTCCAGCGCGAGCTGGGCGACATCGCAGGCGACGCGGAATCCGAGGACACGCGCTGGTTTCGAATTTTAGGAAACCCACCCCTGCGGCGCGTGTTCGAGGTAGCGCTTGGTCTGCCAGACAGTTTCGCACAGGCAGATCTTGACCGGCAGTTGGACGAGATCAAATCGCGCAGCGCGCGACAGTTGAACATTGGTTCCCTCTCGGATCTGAGCGATGAAAGCCTGCGCGAACAATTGATCCGACGTTTCCTGTTGCGTGATCAGGTGGCCGGCTTAAATGTCCAATCCTCGCAGGCCATCGCTCTGACGCTGCTGCAATCGGTTCCGCGCGGGAATTGATACGAGCTTTCCCTTGTGTGGCTTACGTCGCTGCAATGAGAAATCTCTGATTTTGCCGTTGCAATTGCCCGCGAGTAAAAGCCCTATGGGGCTGAGCAACAGGAGAGATACATGCGCTGCGTCTTTATCAATATCCGCTGCAAACCGGGGCATTCCTATCGGGTGGCCGAGGCCATCGCCCTGCGCGAAATTCATTCAGAGCTTTACTCCACCTCCGGTCCCTTTGACCTGCTGCTCAAGCTCTACATCCCCGAGACCGAGGATGTCGGTAAATACATCAACGACAATCTACTGGATATCGCCGGGATCGAGCGTACTGAAACGACCCTGACGTTCAAGGCGTTCTAGCTCAAGATTTCGAACCGGGTGACATCAATCATACCGCGATCCGTGATCTTGAGCGCCGGGATGACCGGCAGCGCGAGAAAGGCCAGTTGCAGGAAGGGTTCCTGCAAGGTGACACCAAGAGATCGTGCCGCAGCGCGCAGGTCGACAAGACGGGCTTGGACCGCCTCGAAGGGCTCAAGACTCATCAACCCTGCGAGCGGCAAGGGTAGTTCCGCCAAAACCTGCCCGCTTTGCACAACGACGAAGCCCCCCTCAATCTCGCCCAGCCGCGTGGCGGCAAGGGCCATATCCGCATAATCCACCCCGACACAGGCAATATTGTGGTGGTCGTGGCAAACGGTCGAGGCAATAGCCCCGGATTCGAGCCCAAAACCGTGCACGAATCCGGTTGCGATATTGCCGTTCTTGCCGTGCCGCTCGATCACCGCGATTCGAACGAGATCGCGTGCGACGTCGGGGCGCTTATCTCCGTTCACCGGCTCAATCCGTTCGTGCAGATGCGCGGTCAGGATCTTGCCTTCTATTATGCCGATCACATCCGTCTCCGCGCGATTGCTGGCATGGCGGAAATCCTGCGGGCCGATCGCGGGTGCACGCACCGAATGTCGCCCGATCGCGGGCACGGTGCCCCGCGCGGCAAAGGCCGCCGCATCAGCACGCCGCCCGGCGCAGAACACATGCTGCACATCACAAGCCGCAAGCGACCCCACGGCCACGATATCCGCACGTCGACCTGGCGCAATCAGACCCCGGTCGCGCAGCCCAAACGCCTCTGCCCCCGAGAGCGATGCCGCGCGATAGGCGGCAAGAGGCGATGCCCCTTCTGCGATCAGCACCCGGATCATGTAATCAAGATGCCCTTCCTCCGCGATATCGAGCGGGTTTCGATCATCGGTACAGAGACACATGTAGGGGGCAGTTATATCCGACAGCAGTGGGGCGAGCGCATGAAGATCCTTGCTGACCGAGCCCTCGCGAATGAGCACGCGCATGCCGCGTTGCAGTTTCTCGCGCGCTTCTTCGGCGGTGGTCGCCTCGTGCTCAGTGCGAATGCCCGCCGCGCAATAAGCGTTGAGATCGCGCCCCGAGAGTTGCGGGCAATGCCCGTCGATATGCCCTCCCTCGAAGAGCCGCAGTTTGTCCATCATCCCCGGATCGCGATAGATCACACCGGGAAAATTCATCACCTCGGCCAAACCGATCCCCGAAGCATGCCCCATCACCGCGCGCAGGTTCTCGGCGTCAATCTCGGCGCCCGAGGTCTCCATATGGCTCGACGGCACGCAGGACGAGAGCTGCACCCGGATGTCCATCAGGGTATGTTCGGAAGCCGCCTGAAAATAACGGATGCCCTCCAGCCCCAGAACATTGGCGATCTCATGGGGATCACAGATCGCGGTGGTCACGCCATGCGGCGTCACGCAGCGGTCGAATTCAAAGGGCGTTACGAGCGAGCTTTCGATATGCAGATGGGTGTCGATAAAGCCGGGCACAAGGATCAGCCCTGCAAGGTCAATCACCTCGCGCCCATCATACCTCGCACCGAGGCCAACAATGGAGTCACCGCAGATAGCCACATCACCCGAAATCATATCCCCGGTGACAAGATCGAACACCTGAGCACCGCGCAGTACGAGGTCTGCGGGCTCATCACCGCGGCCCTGTGCAATGCGTTGCTCGAGATCTGCCATGCTCTGCCCTCCGACACATTGCAAGTGTCGCGTGGCAGAGGACCAAGCGCAAGCCCATAGGCCGAAGCGCATCGACCACCTGCTTGCTATGGGGATGCCTTTACTCGGCAGTTGCCGTTGGCTTTGCCAGCTTCATCTCTGGTTTACAGGCCATGCCATTGTAGCGGCTGACCAGCGATTCGTTGCGGCGCTGATAAGCGCGGGCTTCGTCACCTGCGGCACCCTTCATATCCATAAAGAACCACGGCACGAGCAGAAAGGCGCCTGCGGTCCCGGCAACAATATTCTGCGCGGTCTTGGTTTGCTGTTCCTTGATCAGGCCTTCGATGGCGCGGGTGTTGGCCGTGATCTCGCCGCGCAACTGCGTGCAGCTGAGGGCGCTGTCACCGGGCTGCACCTCGGCGACTGGGTCAGGCGTGCGACCTCCGCATGCGCTCAGGAGGGAAATTGACAGAAGGGCTGGCACGAACAACTGTTTCATCTGATTACCTTTTCACAGAATGTGCGCGTTCATATCCTGCCCCTATGACAATGGAAAGCATCGATTTTGCGTTATCACCGTCGCCGCTTGCGCCGTCCTCCGTCGCTGCCATCGCCATGGGTGTTAAAGTTGGGATTGGGCAGGATCACGATCTTGGACAGTTCCGGGAAAGGATCGGTTTTGTGCGGGATCGCATTCGCGGCAACGAAATGCTCCTGGAATTTTGGCTCGATGGCGGTTTCGACCTTTGTGATCTCACCCACCACGCGCTCAATCTCACGCCGGGCAGCGACATTGCAAAGCGCGATACGCGCGCCGGTGCCTGCCGCATTGCCCGCCGACGTCACCTTGTCGAGCGGCACATCGGGGATCATGCCCAGAACCATCGCATGCAGCGGCGAGATATGCGCGCCAAAGGCACCGGCCAGAACAACGCGGTCAACCTTGTCCACGCCGCGCTCATCCATCAACAAGCGCGCCCCGGCATAGAGCGCCGATTTGGCAAGCTGGATGGCGCGAATATCGCCCTGAGTCACGGTGATAACCGGACCGCCCTTGGCGCTGCCATCGTGGATGACATAGGAATGGGTGCGCCCGTCCTCGATCATGCGCGCCGTGCCCGTGGCCCCTGATGATCCGATCAGACCGCTTTCATCCAATAGCCCCGCCATGCGCATTTCGGCCACAGCCTCGATAATGCCAGAGCCACAAATGCCGGTAATGCCTCCGTCGCCCACAGCCTCATCGAAACCGTCCTCATCCGACCAGATGTCAGAGCCGATCACCCGAAACCGGGGTTCCTTGGTCACTGGGTCGATGCGAATAGCCTCGATGGCGCCGGGGGCGGCGCGTTGGCCACTGGAAATCTGCGCGCCTTCAAACGCGGGACCTGTGGGCGACGAACAAGCCAGCACGCGCGTCTTGTCGCCCAAGAGGATTTCGGCATTTGTGCCCACATCGACGATGAGCGCAAGGTCGTCGGATTTGCCGGGCTCTTCGCTGAGCGCCACGGCGGCGGCATCGGCCCCGACATGGCCCGCAATGCAGGGCAACACATAGACCTGCGCACGCGGATTGATCGCGCTCAGATCCAGTTCCCGGGCGTTCAGGGCCATGCTGCCCGAGGTGGCCAGCGCAAAGGGGGCCTGGCCCAATTCCACTGGGTCGATCCCCAGCAAGAGGTGATGCATCACCGGGTTGCAGACAAACACCGTTTCGACGATGAGGTTGGCATCAATCCCGGCCTCTTTGGCGATTTCCTCGGCCAAGGTGTTGATCGCGTCGCGCACCGCCGCTGTCATTTCGCGGTCACCGCCGGGGTTCATCATCGCATAGCTGACGCGGCTCATCAGGTCCTCGCCAAAGCGGATCTGCGGGTTCATGATGCCCGATGATGCCTTGACCTCGCCCGTTTCCAGATCGGTGAGATGGGCCGCGACCGTGGTCGAACCCAGGTCGATAGCCAGACCAAAGAGGCCGCCTTCATGCAGTCCGGGCCAAATCTCCAGCACCTGTGCCGGGCTCTCGACATGGCCGCGGTGCAGGGCGACCGTCACCTGAAACTTGCCCTTGCGCAGCACAGGTTGCAATTTGGACAAAAGGCTCAAATCGGCGCGGATGTTGTCGATCTCCCACTGAGCCTTGAGCGCGCGTTTCAACCGCTCGAAATCGCCGGTGGGTTCGTGCATGTCGGCCTCGTCCACCTCAACGAAATAGAGACGTGTGGCCGGATCCATCTCGATCACGCGGGCAGAGGCGGCCTTGCGCACAACCTGTTTGTGAACTTGGCTTTCGGGGGGCACGTCGATCACCACGTCGCCCATGATCTGTGCCTGACAGCCCAGACGGCGGCCCGGTTTCAAGCCGCGTTTCTGGTCATAGCGTTCCTCGACCGCGTTCCATTCTGACAGAGCGTCGGGGTGGACGGTGACGCCATGTTTGGAAAATTCGCCATAGCCTGGCGTGATCTGGCATTTCGAGCAGATACCGCGCCCGCCACATACCGAATCGAGATCGACGCCAAGCTGGCGCGCGGCCGTCAAAACCGGCGTTCCCTTGGGAAAACGTCCGCGTTTGCCGGAGGGCGTGAAAACGACAAGTGGGTCGGTCGACATATGCGAAATCCTGCTTCTGAGGCGCTGCTTGGGCGGAACATAAGCCATAGGCGCTTGTCCGACAGCCCACAAGCGTCAGAAAATCGTCGGCAGGCGGCATGCTGCGCTCCGGCAGGGCCTGTCAGGTCAGCGACCAGCCAAAGAGCCAGATCGTCAGCGGCACCGGGGCCGTCGCCACAAAGAGCGTCAAGACCGCCAGAGGCGCGCGAAAAACGCCGGAAAGGCCTGAGACAAAGGCAATGCCACCGCCACCGCCAATGATCGAATTGCCCGGAACATTGATCAGCACCGCTAGGTGCAAGTAGCGATAATGGACAATCCAGTCGAGATAGCGCCCCGGCAATTGCGCCGCGATAAACCCGGCACGCTCTGGCGGCGACAGGGTCTCAAACTCTTCCAACATGCGGCAGGCACGCGTCAGATGCAGATCGAGCAAAACACGGTGTAGCCAGCGATAGGGCACTTTGCACCCCACCATGTAGGCCATCGTCAAGCCAGAGGCTGTGGCCAGCCAGACAAAGGGCGCGATATCGCCCCCGCCTGCGGCCAACACCATCAACCCGATTTCGATCCCCGGCACAAAGGGGATCGCGATAAGTACGGCATAAATCAGCAAGGCCACCACGAGGAACCCCGGCATCGCCCAACCCTGTTCATTTTCAAGGATGTAGCCTTCAGCCCACGCAAACAAGAGGTGCAAGGCAAAGGCCAAAACTGCCAAAGCAGCCAAGCGCACCACCGTGCGCAGCAGGCCGGTTTTCACAGGAGGCGGCACGGGAGGCATGGCAGGGCGGGTGTAGTCATCCATAGGGCGAGTCTAGGCCCAGCGCCTTCGCGCGCACAATGGGACTCACGTGCAGATCACGTGCATTTGCATGACCCGCGATCGACCGAGCGCTCGCATTTCAGTCACGCCGTATCTCTGCGCCAAGTTGCGCCATCAGTGCCTCGAAAACCGGAAAGGAGGTGGCAATTGGACTGGCATCATCAACCTGAACCGGCGAATTACTGGCCATGCCCATCACGAGGAAAGACATGGCAATCCGGTGATCGAGATGGCTGGCACAGGTCTGGCCGCCGGGCACATTGCCATGACCACGCCCGCGCACGATCCA
>CERH01037905.1_pt1 | contig 10780 bp, 19 predicted proteins | sample 530991 | NCBI WGS metagenome assembly CERH01 (sample SAMEA2621191, study PRJEB7988) | marine metagenome | biome: marine biome (ENVO:00000447); feature: mesopelagic zone (ENVO:00000213); material: "saline water (ENVO:00002010), including plankton (ENVO:xxxxxxxx)" | depth 800 m | reverse complement strand
GGTATGTGACAAGCGTTTGTTTTTTCATGTGCCCCCCGGATTTTTTCCCCCGAATCAAATAACATTTATATTTAAATTAATTTAAATTTATTTAAAGGGGGGTATATAGGTAAGGTTGTATATCGGAAGGCTATCATTCTTCGGGGAGACTCATATCACCCCCCGCGCACCCATATTGGCGTGTCTGAGTGTCATTTTTTTTCAAAAAGTACCCTGTTTGCTATTTTATACTCTAATATAAATACTAGATATATATCTATAAATAATAACAGGCACAAAAAAAACCCTAGCCTTTCGGCTAGGGGATTGTGTTGTTATGTTATTCGACCTCAATAATATTCAGAATGTTCTTAACCAATACCGATCCCCAAACGTGATTAGGTTGACCGCTCGCAGGTAGCAGACTATTAATTAATTCAATCTGTTCTGGTGTTGCTGGTTCACCATCAATTGCAATGGTCTCTGTTTGACTACCGCCAAGCTTTTCGAATTGCAAGCGAGTCGAAACCGTGCCGTCTTTTTTGACAGTCTGAACTAGTGAATCGCAACCGTTCACATATGATTGATTGTCTCGCAGCGGAGTTGGTTCGATGGTTTCACCCGTGCGCCGTTCTACCGTTTCGGCATAGTTGCCAAGTCGGGCGTTTTGATGCCAGAATCTTTGGATTTTTGCGCCACGCAATGCGGACGGTTTGTTTTTTGTTCCTTGTTTAACCTTAATATCAGTTGAGGCAACTATTACTAAGTGAGCCTTTTGTTCGCGCAACTTGCGGAGCAGAGTTAAGGTTTGGGTGAATTTTCTTTGTTTTAGTTTGTCGTCATTCATAACGTCTCAAGATTAGCAGAATCATAGCCCACGCCAAGAAAATTCGTACCTCAGTTGTTCACAATTTTTTGTGAATAAGTTTTGCTCGACTTTTGACTTGGCACAAAACTTGCTGTTGTTGGGTGATCCAAATTTAATACGTGTACGTACTATATCGGAAGGCGCGAGCCCTCGCCGATAGTACGTGTACGTACTACTTTTGAGAGCAGCTTGTGTGCCAATCTTAGATAAAGTTATTCACATAGCTCTGGATTAATGTGGGTGGCCAATCCGCTTTCGGGTTTTACGTTGCAAGCTTTCAACCATTTATCATGGTTGAATTTATTGTTTCGCTTGGCGAGTTTTTTGCCAATGCTGATGGCTTGCTTTTTTCGCTCTGCAGGATTTGTAACCATGCAGACATCTTCGGCGATTGAATGAAAAAAGCTTTTAGTTAATACGTTCATAATAATATCTCTGATTAATTTTTTATCGGCTGTAATAAATCATTTCGCGATCATCAACAAAGCTATTCCAAAAGTAATCTTTGCTAACTTCTTCCCATCTGTCATTGTTGAAACGGTCAGTGATAACATAGCGCAAGCTTAACTTCTGGGTGCGGTGCGCATTCATTCCGCGATTGATATCATCCATGCTGTAGCGGTAAAACTGTGAGCCACCAGCAAAACAAAAGTGTGCTTCATTCGCGCCAGCTTTAATAGCTGCATTTAACTTGTTATATGACTCAGGGCTGAGTTGTTCGATTAGGTTAGTTAAGTTAGTCGTGTTTTTCATAACGGCTCAAGATTAGCAGAATCACAGCCCACGCCAAGAAAATTCTTACCCCAGTTGTTCACAGGCAATTGTGAATAAGTCAGGCGATGATTGGCACAAGACGTGCTGTTGTTGGAAAATCAATTTAATACGTATACGTACTATATCGGAGGGTGCGCACCCTCGCCGATAGTACGTGTACGTACGATATATAATTCCTACTATAAAATAATAATAACAATAATAATTATTTACTTATTTGCTTCGCAGAGTTTTCCCTTTTATATTTGTCAAGTATTTATTTCCCTCTGAATTAATAAAGCGACCAAGAGCGAAAATACAAAAAACTCTTGGCCGCTTTTGTTATGATGCGTAACGACTAACGCAACTTAAAAAACTTATGGTTTTTAATAACCTTCGTTACCTTCTGGCCCTTTGTCCAATAGTTGTGTGTGTCATTGGTACAGTAGTGGTCGGCGTATCCAACGAACGAACAGTCTAGGTTGTCAAGGTTAACGGCAAGGCGTTTCGCATACTGTGCCGCCTTGGTGTTCTGCATCATGTGGCGGCGTACTGCTGCGCGGTTGTCGTCGTCCCATGTTACAAACTTGCGCTCTGTCCAAACGTCAAACTGGCCCTTCTCAAAACAAACGTCTTTCGCATTGTTGGGCCAATGCTTTGACTTGATACGTGCCTGTATCACACAGGCGACTCCGTACATGCCAGCTTGCCCCTCGCCACGTGCCTCTCCAAGAATGGTTTGAGCAACAATGCGTTGGCCAAGTGTTAAGTCTTGCGCTTGTGCCATAGTGGCAAAGGCAAACAATACCCAAAGCACAATCACCAAAGGCATAAAGCCAACGGCCCCGTCAATGAGCTTAAGAGAATTTTGATTTTTAAGATTAGTCGTTTTCATGTCGGGAGTAAGTAAATAGGTTTTTGGTTAGATTGTCAAACACTTTTAATGGTCGCCATAAAAGCGATCAAGGTCTTGTCCAGTAGGATCAGAAGCTGCGATTGATTGAGCGCAATCATAGGCGGTATCTAAGCCTTGATCAAGCTCTGCCAATAGTCGATTCACCTCTGCCTGAATAGGAGCAACCAGAATTTTCCATTCTGACATGCTAATGGTTCCATCGTCGTAAAGGTTATCAAGAGTACGCAAAGGCTCTTCAATCCGCTTTTTTTTAAGCTCAATTTCAATTCTTAAAGCTTCATTGTGTCTGCGAATATTGATCAGCGCCAACTCTTGGCCGTCTAGATTCTCGCGTTCTTCTGCTGTCGTATAGTCTTTTTTCATAACGGGTTCAGATTATCACACAACAAACATAAGTCAAGCCCCAAGTTATTCACAATTAAAAACGCAGATATAGTACGTGTACGTACTAATCAGTGGAGGTCGCGCCCTCGGAGATAGTACGTGTACGTATGATTACGATATCGCTTCGCGATGTCATTTTTTAATATTTGTCAAGCGAAAGTTATCAACAGATTTTGGGAAATTGTGAATAAGTTTTTCTTGACAGATTGTGAATAAGTTTTTCTTGACATGAAGGAGGGGGAGCTTTCGCTCCCCCCTTTTGTTATGATTCTCCTTGGTGAAGATTTTCTTCTAGTATTTTTTTCGTCTGGGTTGGGGTATTTTCGTATCTTACCGAGATTACGTCTGCTGCTAATGCATTCAGTATCTCGCTACGGTCAATTCCCTTGGAAAGGGCTTTGCTCGTGCGATCAAGAACTGTATCAAGTTCTTTCTTAATTTCTTTAACTGTCATCACGATTCTCCTCCTTCCATTCGCGGCGAATCATTCGCCATTGCATAACCTCTTCCCCAGTAGCTTTGCGGAGTTGGTCGAATCGAAGCACGTCCAATTCATTGGAAAAATCTCCATTGTATCCACTCATCCCCATGCAAGGAAAATTATGCTCTAATTGGATAGGCTCATTGTTTGTCATATCGTACCATATCTGGCCGATGTTTTTTTCGTTTGGTGTGTCGTTGTTTAACATAACGAGATCAGAATAGTAAAAACTGAGCAAACCGTCAATGTATTTTTTGGGTAGGTTATTCACAGGCGATTGTGAATAAGTTTTTCTTGACAATTCGCATTGGCATAAGAAATGCTCTGATAATTGTACGTGTGCGTACTATCTTGAAAACCGCGCCCCTTCGGCGATAGTACGTGTACGTATGATCTACCCGCTTCGCGGTTGGGGCTTTTTTTATTTGTCAAGCACTAATTATCAACAGATTTTGGGAAATTGTGAATAAGTTTTTCTTGACAAAATAAGGAGGGGCTTTCGCCCCTCCAGTTGATTATATCTTTTTCCAAACAGGAAAACTACGGCCCTTGTGGTAATCATAAGCGGGGGACATTACGTCAACCGGCTCTTGCCCCACTTCTACTTTTACTATGCCTAGTCGATAGCCTTGCCACCAACGTTTTTGTTGACTCCAGCACTCGTCAACGGCTTCCATCTTACATTCTTCCCATTCGACTGAATCAACCTTTGCGCTGGTACTGAAGTAAGCATTAGCCTCGTCAAAGCCTTGAAAGCCTTGCTTGTTTTTTCTACCTACGGCGTGAAGTTTTATATAATAGTTTTTCGTGTTGATGTCCATCTCATGGAAGTTGTCGCAAGACTTGACTACGTTATCGCAGAGGGTTGAATACTCCTCAAACACTTCTTTCATGTTTTTCATTTCGTCGTTTATCATAACCCCTCCAGCTTACCATATGAATGGGGTACGTCAACCCCTAAGTTATTCACAATAAAATGTTAATAAGTCGCGAGGGGGCGACCCCTAGAAAATAGTACGTGTGCGTATTAAAGTCTGATCAGGGGAAGGTAGGGCAAAAAATAGTGGTAAGCAATCGCCACCCAAAAGAAAATTTCAAACAACAAAAGAGGTATAATAAACGCAGATATAAATACCACAATAAATAATTTAGATATCTGGCTCATTATTTGTTTATTATTTGTTTCCCTTTTGTTTCCCTTTGTGGCAGTTACGGAGTAGTGTATGAGTCTGCGTGAACAGAACCAACCCAATCAACGTATTCATTATAATGAACGCAGTGCTGGCTCCACTCGCGTTGAGTAAAAAGAGGCTCCCCTTCATTGTAAATTGCCTCAATGGCTTCCCAACGTTTATGCTCTTCATTGTCGCGCTCCCACTTTTGGTGTTCGATCTGAGCGAGATCAGCAGGGGTGGCGGTCTCTTCGATTGTTGGCATCATGTCGTTCATCTTGGGTTTATAGTCTCAAAAATTCGGGTTAAGGTCAACAGTTTTTTTCAACTTTTTTTAGTCTATGTCCCTCCATGTTTCGCCGTCATCGTAGGAAATCAAATCCAGCGCGGGGATGGTGATCGCTTCGTTGCCGTCCATGTCGAAACTGTGGATCGGGTACTCTGTGCCGTCTACTAGAGCGGCTCCGGTGTCTGTGATCGTTATGTCGTTCATCATGTAAATACAATATCACACTGGCTAAAAAACGCAAGCCCCTAAATCAAAAAAAGTTATTGCTTGTCATTGAAGGCTTCCATGATGGGGATCATCGCGCGGATTACTTCTTCGCGGCGTTTCGGAAAGAATATAGATGTAACATCATTTGCAATAAATTCTACTGATTGTTTTCCGTCTAGACGTTTAAATACCTTTCCGAGTATTCCATTTATTTGTTTTACTTTTTCTTCACACTTTTCTTTCCACGCTTTATTTTCGCGTTTCAATTGTTCGTTTTCATATTTTAATCTATCGTTTTCTTCTATTAACTCCTCTATCGTTTCGCCGATTGCATTGACTGCATTGGTGTGTTTTTGCAACCAATAAGTCTTTTCAGTAACCTCTGACAGTTGTGCTGTGTTTTGTTCATCTGATTTTAGAAAATTATCTTTATGATAATCCATTACCTCTTTAATGATTTTATTACAAACTTTTTTATCATAGGTGCAGCCACCATTGTTTTTATTACAGTCTTTGATAAACCAATCATAAAAGTGTTCTTTGACAGGATTGGAAACATTTCCAACCTTTACTTTTATGTTATGTTTTTTTAGGTAAACAGCAGCTTCTCTGACTGCGTTTATATAAAGCTGCTCTTTGAAAGAACACTCATAAGTCCCAACGCCATCTACCTTGTTAGTGCTAACTAAATTAATCTCCCGCTTTCTAATTTTGTATTGTCCACCCACTGGACAATTAAGGTCATAATCAACACCAGTGTTGTAACGAAATTTATAGCCACCCGAAAAGCGTTCGTTCGTTGACCTTTCAGTTATCCCCGCGTACAAAGTAAAACAATCTCTTTTTTGATAATTTTCACTTGTATCGCGGTATTCGTCAGAGTTTGGTTTTGCGAACCATACGTAAGTTGTACTTTTATTCATAATTGATAATCTCCAGTTGTTTCTCGCACTGGTAAAAGATTATCATAAACTTCATCTTCATAGCAATAATTTTTTAATTAGTTTTAGCGGGGGGGAGGGCTTCAGGGATAGTACGTGTACGTATAAAAAAGCCCCGCCAAGGCAACGACAAAACCTCGACGGGGCGCGTTTGCACTACGCTATAAGTTGGTAGTTTCTTTTTAGTTCTGTTGAACGGGGCCAAGATTGTGATTCTAATACGGTAGACACCGAAAGGTGCGAAAACACATTGGCGTGTGGTTGCCAATCAATCGTTTCCCCGAAGTTACTCACCAGTATCTTGTAAGCCTTTCCCCACTGGCTAGAGTGGAATAAGTGGAACTCGCTACTGCCACCACTTTGTGCAAGCTCATCAAGTTGGTTGTTTGTTGAAGTCTCAACCGAAAGAGCCTCTCTCTTGGTTAAGTCTTTGATTCTGAATATGTCCTGAATTTCCATACAAGACATAATCTGATTTGCTCTTTTAATACTATTCAAAGAATGACCTACCTTAACACCATAAACAGGCAGACGTTTATTCTTGCAAGAATACAGAGCAGAATATACTTGGTAACTTTCCATAGCTTATCCCTCCAATACGCACATATCATCGTCACTTTCAATGATGTACTGGGCAGCGCGTACCGCGTCAGTATTAGTGTCGATTTTAATCATTCGATTAGTATAATCATTCCAAGCAAAAAGGTAATCATTACTTTCCTTGATGACTTCATAATGATCAGTATCATCACAAGGTTCTTCACCGACCAATGTAAATGTATCTCCGATGTTTAACATGATTATGCTCCTCGTAGTTTGTTAGTGCTGCGAACACGCTGAACTTTTTTGCCAGCCAGATATTGCTTGGCGCAATATAGTAGCTTACGGAACTCGTCAACAAATGCCGAACGGCATTGCGTGTTTTCGGTGTTTATCATTACCTTTCGCGCCACTTGCGAGGGGCAATTTTTTCCCTTGATAGAGCCACCGCTAACCATGCGAACAGCAAACTCTTGCGCCTTTTCAGGATTGATTTTGTGCATCATCGCAAAGGTTAACAGTCCAGAGACACGGCAAAATAAACGAGTGTGTTTATTCCTTGGTACTACTTGAGTGGCGAACTTGATATGTTCACGATTTGTTTGAAAGAAATCTATGAGAGTTTTATCTGATGGATTACTGCCAGTGCCGTTAACTAATTGGGCTTCAATGCTCCCTTTTTTTCTGAAGTCGATACCGTTCCACGCCATCCAGCGGCGACCAATTTGAACAGCTTTTGTCCAGTGTGTTGGTATCAAGTTCCATTCTTCATTCTGTAATATAGTAAGACCCAGAATATCCTTGTCGGTGCGTAGAATTCCTCGATCAATTTTAAGCATTGAAGCGGGGTCTGCACCTGTTTCGACAATCATTGGCAAGTTTTTAGTTGTTTGACCAATCGCAAACAAGCGGTGTTGTCCATCGAGTAAGACTCCCTCGGTTGAAAACTTCAAAAGAGAAGGATAAAAATAACCCTCCTTAATATCCATAACCAAACGGTCAGTCTTTTTGTTACCCTTGCCTCGCAAATTGCGATTAGTATATGCGGGTGCTTTACCAGCAGGAGTCGAGTTTCTTTTTTCAAGAATCTTTCTTGCCATCTTAGGAGTGACGATAAACTCGCCAACTTGCCTTGAGCCGTCGATTTCCGAGTCAGTTAATAGTGGTAGTTTTTTCGCCTTTAAGCGAACGATGTTAGTAGTGCTTTTTGTTTTCATTGTCTTTCTGTCAGTGTTTGCTGACTTCCAAAGTATGCCACCGTTTAAGTTTGTGATCAAGAACTTTTTAATTAAAAAAGCATAAAAAAATAATGCGGGGGGAGGGTCTCGAATATAGTACGTGTACGTACTATTCGTTTATTCCGCCGCGAATCCAATTGTTATCGGTTACGGTGGTTATTTTATCTTGCCACCATTTTTTTGTCTCTGGTGTCACAGGGTATTCGACCATTTCATCAAAAGCCTCTTTCCGTGACTTGTTTGAATCTAAAAAGTCTTGCCCCATTGGTGTTATCTCAAAGTCATGCTTTAATGCAGTGCAAGAACCATAAATATCACAATAATGCCCCTCGGTATATGCTGCCCAAAGGGTTTGCCCACTTTGCCCCTCATACTCCCAAAGTGATTCGATCTCTGGATCGTGCATCAATGTAATCGCGGCTTTTAATGTTGTTACTGTCATTTAGTCCTCCTTGCATGAAACGTGACGTACCGCGTCATTGTCGGGTGTGTAAGAATACTCGGAGTGAACCAAGTCACCCGCGCCATCCAATACTTCGTTTACTGCGTCTTGCTCGCTGGTCGCTTCGACCTCGAACGTGGCACAGTGAATCTCGTTTAATTCTACAGTGTATAATCTTTTCATTTAGTCCTCCACGATGTGCAGTTTTGCGACTGTGTTTCCGTTGGTGTCTTGAGCGGATGCGTAGTCTCCCGCCTTTGCCGCCATAACTTGCGTGGCGTTGTCGATTAGTCTTTCAGTTACTTGGCGCAACTCAAACAGACGCTCGGCCTCATTGTTTCCAAATGCAGCGTTGCCCATCTCAATTTCAATCAGTGCTTTCATTTCAATAATTAAGCCATAAGCTGATGTTAATGGCAAGGATTTTTATTGATCCTCTAATAATTTTTGTGCCTCTTCGGGCGTTGCAAAGTAATCAGTTTCTCTAGAGAAAGGCTCGACAAACCAATCACCAATCTCAGGATTTTTTGAAACTCGACCAACATACCAACCAGCATTGGAAGCCATTACGATTGGCTCGGAAACTTCCACCTCTTCACCGTAGACATCTACGGGGTTAAACTCAATGTCGTCAATGTCTTTGAGTATCTTCATGAGCCTATTAAGCCATAAATTAATGTTAGTGACAAGGATTTTTTTATGTTTCTGCGGGGGGTGGGCCTCGAAGATAATACGTGTACGTATTAAATTTTTTCGAAGCTTGGCCTGAATGCCCAAACTCCATCGGTGCTGATCTCGACAAGATAAGCAGACTTGACTCGAATTGCATCATCATCAGCAAGCACAAAGTGTTTATGTTTATAAGGATTATATGACACCTTCCACCAATCGCTAAGAATAGCCTCTTTATTATAATCTGTGAGTGATGATTTGCCTTTCATGCGCTTGCCTTGAATATAAGCATGAACATTTTTGCGCTTCTCTTTACGTACGCGCTTGTTGCCTTTTTGACTTACCCGGAACACAGGGTTGAGTAAGCTTATTTTAGAAACATGATCCTCGACAAGTCCCTTGTCATTACGGACACTATAAACCGCGTGACCATCTTTCGAGGTTTTGTTAAGATTACGATAAACTTGGATATGGCCTTTCATTTCTAAAATCTTAAGTCCATTTATTATTTGATGCAAGAATAAAAATGGGGGAGTCTTTCGACTCCCCTGTTATGATAACGACACGTAATGATATTGGAGATTACAATGTTGTTTGTTCCCTTCTGCCAATAGGACTCAACAGAAGAAATTAGTGGGAGGTAGGATTTCTGCGTTACCTACAAGACCAGTACTCAATACAGTTCAGGTTTACCAGTCTGCTCGAACTACAGGGTTCATACGATTGCACTCTACCACTGTTGCCCGACACCTTTCCCCTTGAAGATACAAGGATATTCAGTCACTCCCTTGAAACCAGCCGTCGCCAGTTTCAAATTTATAGCTCGGTTTTATGTTATTTCTAACACTACTCGCGAGCATCCTGCTTTGTGCCACATGACTGCACCCAGCTTTATGCGAGTTGCGATCTCGCTGTCTTGGGCATTTAATCCCAAGGCTGAACAGGATAAGTTTTTTAAATTGTTTCAAAGATCGGAAGGGTTTCCCCTGTCACTGTTTATAGTATAGGATGGTTTGATATTAGAGTCAAATAATTTTTCAACTTTTTTTAATATAGTTTTACCGTTACCTTTTTCTATTTGATCATTTATCGTTTTAATCATCTTGACCCAGCCCCAATATACATCCGCATTCTCGTCTGCTTCAGCTACCAGCTTCATTTCTTGATCCTGTGGGCAGTTTGCCCAAATCTTACCCTGTTTTGAATCAATTACAGTTCTCCACATTTATACAGTTTAATATGGATTAAAAATTATTGCAAGCACCAAAATCATGAGGGGGGCGGTCTCCGAGATAGTACGTGTGCGTACTAATATATAAATATAATAATTAAATATATATGTTTTAGAATGTTATTTACTTACAAGGAAATCCCAGCCTTTTATTTGCTTACAAAAAAAATCCCACCGAATTAACGATGGGACTTGGTTATTTGTTTCTTATTTATTTACAACAGATTATCACCATTTTAAAAATAATGCTCCGAATATTGCTATAAAAATTGCTATATATACTACTTCAATAATCAAGTCACCTCCTTTCGGATAAAATCCATATTGGCGGGATCGTCTGCCTCTGTCGGTTTGTACTTTAGGCCCACCACCTTACCAACTGGATCAGCGAAACGCAAATCGGTCTCGTCTCCGTTGATAACCTCGAACCCGCCGAAATCAGTTTCTGGTAGTTGCTTCCAATAAACAACCGCCACATTTACACCACGTTTGAGCAAGTCGCGCACCGTTTCATCGCTCGTGGTTTCACTCTTGGAAAATGTCAAATGGTAATTGCTTGGAAGCTCGCCATTGGCAAAAGCAATCGCACGGTCTAAATGTTTTGTGTAATCATAAAATTGTAAATCGGGGAAAGCCTGAAAGATGTTCTCGCCGTTTAACGTGCAGT
>CERH01035259.1_pt1 | contig 10826 bp, 8 predicted proteins | sample 530991 | NCBI WGS metagenome assembly CERH01 (sample SAMEA2621191, study PRJEB7988) | marine metagenome | biome: marine biome (ENVO:00000447); feature: mesopelagic zone (ENVO:00000213); material: "saline water (ENVO:00002010), including plankton (ENVO:xxxxxxxx)" | depth 800 m | reverse complement strand
TCTATAGCTTCATCTAAAGTAACTGCAGTTTTTCTACCTCTACCTCTAGTAATTTCTTCTGATATTTCATCAATTCTTTTATCTCCAGTTCTTTCATCTATATAAGCTTCTCTTGTAATTGTTTTTGTTTCAAAAGCTTCTTTAGTTACAGGGTTGGTTAATTCGTCTGACTTTCTGCTATTAAGATAATTTAAAGCTTCATCTTTACTTACTGCATTAGGTTCAACACCTCTTTGTTGTGCTATAGTTCTTTTAGCCCAAGCTATATTTGCACCTGTAGGTTCATACTTAGCTAGGATTCCTTCTCTTTGAGTAACTAAAGCTTGTCTAGCAGCATTAAAGTTTGAACCTTTTTTCTCTAGTTCTCCTAACTGAGTCATAGATAATTTAACTTTGCCTTGTATATTTTTAGGTAATTGATTTACTTCATCAGAAAGTTCTACTTTAATTCTATCTGCTTTAGTTCCCCAATCATATTCTGCTTTCGCTAAATCAGTATCTAAATTATCAGATAATCCAAGTTGCAACATTCTTTGTTTGTTTTGGTCATATCTACCTTCAAGTTGTAATGGTTTATATTCAACTTGCCATAATGGAAATCCTTTACCTAATCCTCCTTCGTTTAATATTCTTTGATAAGCACCTTCAGTCCAACCTTCTTTAGAAATAATATCTTCTAGCAATACTCTTCTTTGTGGATTAGTAAATAAATCTTGTGGTAGTTTTCTAACTTGAGTAACTTGTACAGCTACTTCGTTACCTGCTTTATCAAAGAATGTTAATCTCTGACCAGTAAAAGGTAGTGAAAATTCTTCTCCTATTTGTTTTCCAAAAGCTGTAGCCCATGCTCCAGCACTTCTTGTAGTAGATGTTCTCTTACCTTCCATAATTAATTTCATAGTAGAAGTTTCTACACCATAGATATTATCTGCTGGTGACATATTAAAATTCATAGGGTGTCTAGAAAAATTAGCTGTATCTAAATCTACTGGACTAACCTTGCCTGTATAACCATAAGGAACTCTACCAGTAGTACCGACACCTAATTCTTCTGCAATGTCTAATACTGCTCGTTCAGCTCCCTCATAATAACCACTATGTATTCTTTGAACTAATTGTCTAGCTTCAGGTTCTAATATATTGTTACTTGCATCTTGTATTTTTTGTAAGATAGTATCTATTTCATCTGAATCAATTGCTTTATTCTTTCTAAATTTAGAAACAATTCTTTCAGTAAGCATTCTTGTATCTTCAGGAGATAACTCTTCTGCTATTAATTCTCTAAACTCTTTAGGTATAATTTCATATTTAGAACCAACAAACCATTCAAGTTCACCTAACTCATTAACAAAATACATTCTTGTTTGGTCAATGGACGACATCCATTTACGAACACCTTTTACTAATTCTTCAGGTAAACCTACATTGGAAAACTTTTCTCCTATATGTGTTAATACTTGATTCCATATTTCAAGTACTTCATTCATATTTTCTATAGCATTAACTGGTTCTTCTATATCAGGATTTAATATCTTAGCTTTTTGTCTTGCTGCCATGTCTGATAATTTATCTAATGCAGGATTTGCAATACTATCATCTACTTTTGCAAATTTCATCCAATCTCTTAAATCAAAAAATGATTGATTTAAATCATTTACATAAAGTTTTGGTACAGGAAACTGAGCAAATATTCTACCTAACTGTGTATCATTAACACCTTTTGATATTGCACCTTTCAAACCTACTGCTGCACCAAACTCTCCTCCAATAGCTCTACCTAATGTTGATGAAATCTTTCCTCTCATAACCATAGAGTTAGGGTCTAGTTTATTTAATACTTGTCTTTGTTCTATAGCATCAATAAGTAGAGATTGAACTTCATTTCTATTTTTAGAATTTTTTAAAGCAGCATGTAATGTTGCATCGCCTTGTCCTCTTAATAAGTTATTTATTCCTGTATAGTCATCTGTTAAAACAAATTGGTCAACTATCTTTTGACCTCCTTTTGTTTTAGTTACATACTCTGTAGCAGTAGGAACATGTACTGTTTTCCTTACTGAGTTATTAATAATTCCTGCTCTAGATACAACAAGAGATTGGTCAAGACTTCTTACTGCCTTACCAGCTTTATTTAAATATCCACCAAGTAATATTGTTGGGTCCAAAAATAGTGTCATGGCAGCATCAACAATACCTGACATTACATTGTAAGCTTGAGTTCCAGGTTCAATTATTGATGAAACTAACGGTGCTGCAGGAGTTAACTTAATAACTTGTCCATTTCTAGATTTAAAAGATAAACCTTCATTTCTTTCTCTAGCTGCATTAGTTATATCTTGACCATAATATGATTGAACAATTTCTTTAACTTCTCCAGGGTCTGCACCTCTAGCAACCATTTCTTTAAATATATCTGTATCTTCTGCTAGTGTTGAGTTACCAAAGTAACCTTCACCTAAGTTTACTTTTTCTCCTGCTGTTAATTTTTTAAGAGCTTCTCTACCAACTGAGGGACCCATTTGTTTTTTAATCTTCTGCCAATCATTCATTGCTTCTCTATTTGTATAAAGTTGCAACATAGCACCTGCCATTCCAATACCATCTTCATGTTTTTTATCATTTAAATATTTTTGTGTAGCTAACAAAGGTTTCTTAAATACTTCTTGTGCTGCAGATTCAAATCCTACAAATGCAGTTCTAACAGCTCCTCTAGCTACTGCTTTTGTTTTATCCCACCAAGTCTTTTCATTGTCTAACCATCTCTCTACTAATGGTGCTAGCTCAGGACTTTCTGCAGTTAATCCTATAAGAGATGCACCAACTAATACATCTTTAGGTAAATAGAAATGTTCTTGTATTAAACCTTGTAAGTTTTGTGATAACTGAGGATTTGATTCTACATAGCTAGTTAAAACTTTAGCTTGTTGTATCCTATTATCTTGGGCTTGATTTTCATAATCTTCCATGAATGGCGGTTGCCACCACCATCTTAATTCTGCCATGTAGCCCTCCTATAAATTTCTCAACAATGCTGCTATCTCTTTACTAGGCAATACTCTATACATTGCTTGTAATATCATATCTGCATCTTGAGCTAAGAAAGGTGCATCAGTAGCACTTAGTCTTGTATTAGACGGCTCAAACGGTCTCTGAGTGCTTCTATATGCGTCTTGCACCAATCTACCTAAGTTTTGAGGTGTTGTATTCTCAGGCGTTTCTACTATAGGAGTTTCATCTTTTGGCATGGCAGCAGCATTTTCTTGTCTCTCTAAATCTGTTGCCTGACCATGATATTCTTCTGCTTTAAATTCTTGTGGAGGTCTATATCTACTCAAAGGAAAAACCTCCAAGCATTGGATTTTCATCAGGAACAAATACTATATCTATTCTTCCAACACCTGGGATGTATGCTAATGATACAACATTAAAAGTTTGGTAGTCTAGTAAATGTCCATCTTGATTATCTGTTAAATATTCTTCTTCATAAACATGTTCTTCAGGAAAATTTCTAGCAACTATTTTTGCAAACTCTACATCTGATGGCTCAGGAATAGACATTATCCTCCTCCTAACATAGCAGCTAGATTAGGAGGACCTTGAGGTCCTGCTGGTCCTACTGCTCCTGCTTGTTGAGCCATCATCATAGCTTGTTCTTCAGGACTAGGTTGTTCACCAGCAGCACTAAAGAACTTCTCTAATATATTTCCAATCTTCTTAGGATTGTTATATATTTCCACAACAGCCATCATTGCTGAAGTATCTCCCTGTTGACCTTGTTGTAATAACATTTGGAAAAGAATTTCTTCTGTTTTCTGTTTAGTAATTCTTTCATTAATTTGTGTAAGATTATCTAAACCATCCATCTCAGCTTGCATTGTTTCTTTATCAATTATTCCAGCTTGAAGTAATTGCAATCCTGTAATAATTTTATTTGGTGCATCGAAAGAAGCCATAGCACCATATTTTCTTTTTGTAACATAGTTACTATCAATATCTCTATCAGGAGTATAGAACTCTGCAAAGGAAGCTCCTTTGTATGTTCCAGTCATAGGTTTGCGTTTATTACCTAGTAATATTTCGTCTAACTCTAATCTCTTAGTATCTACTTCCTGTAATGCGTATTCTAAAATAGTATGATACTCAGTTACCATTTGGCTTACACCTGACTCCAACTCTTCTAAACCTCTACCTGTTACAAATGAATTTGGAGATATAGCATCATCCTGAACAGGATAACCTGCAACAACTCTTAATTGTCTTTCAAGTCTTCCTACAGATTCAAATAACTGATAAGGTAAATTAGTTACAGGTTTAACAACTTGAGAACCTGGTGTTAAATAATTTATAGAGTGTCTACCTTTTCTATATTTACCTGATTCTATTTCTCCAACAATATTTGTTTCTGTAAAGACAGCGTCTTCCATAGCTATAACTGACAAGATATTAATCTTTGCCATAGCTGCCATTAAACCTACAACTTGGTCAAACTGACCTTGCAACTTATCGAAACTAAATCTTTTAGCTACAACAAATGCTGGTCCTGATTTAAGAACATTAGGAATAAAATCTACAATTTTCTTTGAAGCTATATGTACAATATATGTTCCTTCAGGATTCATATATTCTATAATTATATCTCCATCATCTCCTGAGTTACTCCAATCAGCTTTATGTTCATTTAATCCATATAAAGCAGCAGGTTGTGATTCTCTTTGTTTTGCTTTCTTGTCACTGTTGTACCAAGATTTTAATTCAGGATACATCTTTAATAATTCTTTAATTGGAATCTTTGTTACAATAGCAAGCTCTTGTGGGTCTTGTGTATTACCCATATGTCCTGGATAACAATCATAAGGATTTCTTAATTCAGCTATAGGATAAACATTTCCATTACTATCTTCTTTTGTAGATATAACCCAAACTGCAAATCCATAACCAGGTAGCCATCTTGCTACTTGAGGTAGTTGTAATTCAAGCTTTTGAAGATTGTCATATGAATTAACAATTCTTTCTATCTTTTCTTTTTTCTTCCTATTACGACCACTATCTCTAGCATTTGTTATTTGTACTTCCGTTGTCGGTGTTTTACCAATTTTTTGAGCTAACCTATCCAATGCAGATAACATTAAGTTAGGTGCAGGTAAGTTATTACTATCAGATTTAGTTCCTAATAGTTCTGTTATACCTTCTTCTCCACCATTAAGAATAGCTTTAAATCTATATCTATCAGGTAATGCATCTTTGTGCATTTGTCTTAAGTATATTGCTCTATCTAAAATTTGGTCAGGTGTCATCTAATTAACTCCAAGGTAATTCATTCCAATCTATGGTATCATACTTCTCATAACTTGGGGAGTATTCATAGGACAAATCGGCATAGGACAATCTACTAAGTGTTCTTACTACTTTCATAGGAAACCAACTAGCCATAACAACATCTGATTTAAATCCTCTACCACCACTTCCTTTAGAAGCAAAATAAACTAATTGTTTTTGATAAGTTATTGATTTAGCTTGTGCATCTCCTCCATAAAAAGGTAAGCTTATCATCTCTTCATTAAACATTGGTGCTAATGAAGTTACTCCAAATTTTTCATCCCATTTGTTCTTATGAGTTTCATGTCCTTCTAATTTAATACCTTGTACATTACAATACTCTTTTATTCTTTTATCTTGTCTAATTGCTTTTTGAAATCCATTCTCTTCTATTACCCAGTGATAACAATTATATTTCTCATGCCAATTTCTTATTAGAGCAAATGCTTCGTCTAATCCACCACCATGATGATTTTCTAAATCTACCATAGTTAATTTTATTTTCTCTCCTGTTTCTACAGCCCATAAGAAACCTGCTTGATAACCTGTAGCTGCTGGGTCTAATCCAGCTACTAAGTATGCACCTTCAGGAACAGTACCTAATGGCATACTAGGTTTATAACATTTCTCTATACTCTCAGGATTAAATAAACTTAAGCTATCATTGTAAGCTTTATTTAAATAAACCATTTCAAAATTCTTAAGACCTCCTGTAGTCATAGCATCACGCTTTCTATCCATTAGCCATTTAAAACTTCTTTTGCCTGACCATAACATACAGTCAACATGGTCCTCTTCGTCAAACTCAGGTACTATACATAATGAATCATGTGCTTCTTCTACTATTGTTTCCCATGCTTCTGATTCCAAAAGAGCAGAATACAAATCTTCAGGATGCTGTCTTGAACCAATAACAAGCATAGCTGTATGCTCCTCTTTTCTAGAACCAAGTGTTGTAGTCCACCAATTCTTTGTATTATTTCTTGATGATGGTTGCATAGTAGAACTGTGGTCTTCAATGTCATCTGCAATGATTATGTCACAGTCTCTTGATAGAATCTTACCACCTCTACCTATGCCTATCATTGTAGGTGATTTAATACCTGATACTGTTCTAGTAGATACAGTAAATCCATTTCTTGACCACATCTTACCTGCTCTAGTTGCAGGTTTAAATGTACCATTAGGTCCACAGAAATCTTCTTTAAGTTTATCGTTTTGTTCTAAGGTATCCATCACAGACATAACTGAGTTCATGGCAATATCCTCGTTACCTCCTACCCACATAATTCTTATATTTGGATTCCTACAAATAAGCCATATCACAAAGTGAATTAATAATTCTGTCTTACCATGTCTAGGCGGACTTAATATCATCTGTTGGCTACCATGAAGTAAAGCTTTATTAATAGACTTTATCCAGTTCTCATGAAAGTCTGCAGTTTCAAAAGGTATACCTTGTTCTGTTAAAAAGTACCTATCTCTAAAATCAGTAAAGTCATCTAAAGATTGTTTAGCATCATCTGATATCTCCCATTCAGCAGATTGTTTATCTTTTCTAGCATCTTCTTCAAATGCACCTAGTAACCTAGATATGTGTGCTGGTGTACATTTTAATTCTTCTGCTATTTGGTTTCTAGTTAATCTCTCCTGAATTAAGTCCATAGCATAACCTTCATTTACAAATTTATCATATAAGGCACCCCTACGAACTTGAGTTACTTTTCCTTTATTAACTTCTTTTACATCAGGTTCATAGTCTCTACCCTGAGCTTTATATCTAGCTTTCCTTTTAGATTCTCTGTAATAACATGTTTTAGAACAGTACTTTGTTTTTCCAGGAGGCAGGAGAGTCTCACATTCAGGACTTATGCATACAACATTAGTAGGCATTACTTAGATTCGACTTCCTCTGACAATTGTTCCATGTTCTCGTTATAGTCTCCAACAAATTTCTCTATTAAAGCATCTACTTTAGAAGTGTTAGGTTTTTTGTTTACTAACTCTGAACCACATGCTTCTTGTAAATCTATTGCCCAAGATTTTAAATCTCGTGGCGTTCTAAATATATTTGGTTTATTTTTAATTTTTCCAGCCATTAATATTTCTTACCTTTTCTTTTCGATGGGTATCTCTTCTTCTTCCCCTTCTTTGTTACTGGCACGATTCCTCCTAACTTGTTTGTTGTAATTTACACAACCTAGATTAACACATTTCCATGTGTTTTTTACTTTTTTTATTTTTTGACCACATTTATTGCAGTCATCATTTCTCATCTAATAGATTATACTATGCAACCTTAACCTTATCTAACAAGTGATAACTTAGATTGATTTTCTGCACTACACCTGTTGCAATTAGGTCCTCTATAGGTACTAACAAAGAGCGTGAAAAAAAATTTTTATTTTGAGCTTCTACAATCCTATATGTATCGTTGATAATCCAATCGACTATATAAGGTATAAGATGCACAGGATTCCAGTAAAGGACCTGGTTGGTTGGGTAAATCCAGTAGAACATAAAATCAGAGAATGTTTTAAATTGGCACCCAATAGATTTTGTTCCATCATCTTGTACTATCTGTATTTCAAGTGCTACATTACCTGTTTCTTTACTCTGTGTATCTGTCTTTACTTCAATATACCTTGTACCTAGTTCATTATTGATTATAAAGAAGTCTGCACCTTTCAGTTGTTCATCTTTCCTTGCATCTCTTACTATGTACTTTCCTTTACCTTCTTCACTTTGAGATTCGTAGTAAGATTTAATTAATACTTCACCCTTCCTACCTATCTCTAACTGTTCTTTGAAATCAAACATTTCTTCCTTCCTTACTTGTTATATAATTACTATAACACTATAGTGATTTAAACAGGCATTATGAATCACCTGCTTTAAGAAATGATTTGTAAGAACAGGCGAAATACATCAAGTGGACTAGCAGGACCATGTTAACTAGCGTTAGAGGCTATTACTTCACATATTTATAAATAAAGTCAAGTCAAACAAACATTGTCACTAAACTTATTTACTGGTTTTGGGAGGGAGTGACACAGGGTACGCTATATCTAATACTCTCACATTAAAGAAAAAGTATTTAATACTTTCTCTTTACTGGTAAAATGTGGTAAAATAGGACATTAGGAATGGTGGTGTAGATTATTTATCTATACCTTCCTTGATAAAACATACGCCTGGCTACACCACTTTCCTTAACTCTTAAGTCCAACAATTACCAGCAATATTCTAAGGTATTACATAATGATATAGGGACCACCCCACATTGAAACCCCCTTACGCATGGTGCACACTAGACAAGAAATACTATACAATATATCTGCTTACTAATACACATAAACACAAACATATACAAAGATATGTCCTACATATACCATATAATCCTATCTAATGATTTCAACCATAGATACTCTCTCTTAAGAACGGTAACAAGGCTAGTAGGTCACTCATATGTTTAAATGGGGAAAGCATTAATCTAGCATACCTGTAAAGTCAAAGTCCCATAAGAAAAACATACAAGCCAACTCATATAATCTTACAGAGATAGTTGTTTGTTGTTTTTCTATATAGGCGGTTTGACTTGACTAGGCACAAGGTAATATCGCATTAGCAATATTACTGCTAGATTCTTGCTTAGTATTAGTTATATAAGAAAGGATAACATTATGACTAAGAAAAAAACTCTAAGTGAGTTATTAAACGAAGTTGGATTAGACCATCAGGTTAAGTCCTTAGATAATCAAGTACCTACAGATGATATAGCATCAGAATTGGTAATTGAACAAGGACTTAACAGTCTAAAACCTAATAATACAATTGGAACATATCTGAAAAGACCATGTAAAACCAAAGCATTATTAGATAATAAGGTTTTAGACATATCGTTTAAATTTAAGCGAGTACTTGGTAGTGAAGTTGGCGACAACGCACTCGGTACAGATGGAAAATCCAACTCCGATAAACAGCGTTTCGCTGTTTATGTCGACGAAAAGTTCGACACAGGTATATACTTCACTCAGACTGCTTCAATAAAGCAGTTCGAATGGTTAGTGAAGTATAATACTGAACTTTTCACCGACTCTGAGTACTCAGAATATCACATTGATGAGAATTGGAAGTTACCAACTAAGTTCCAAACGGACTTAGGACGCAACAAATGCGTAGCTTGGACTTCCAATTCAGGAGTTCCTATTATCGTTCCTACAATATCTATGGCACAGCTATATGATAGAACGAATAAACTAGGAGGAACTCCTTTCAGTAGACCTAATAGCATTGTCAAAACTGACATAGCTATCTCCAACATAAAGGTTGGTCAAGTCTATCAACAAGATATTCAGGTACTCAGTCCTGAACGATGGACTATAATATCTAAAGCTATGGTACAAGGTAACTTAACAGACGCTAACATAACACATGAGGAAGTGAACTTCCTTAAATACTATGAAAGCTTAGTTACTAAAGCCAAAGCATAATATAATTAAAGGGAGTAGAGAAATCTACTCCCTTTTTTTGATGAGTCATAACACAATTACTAAAAAAATATAACACACCTGTTGGAAACATATAACACCATAGTCTGCTCTACACCACATAAATATAAACTAAACAAAATCATAAAGAACAAATATATAACACACACATTATTCTAAAATAAAAAATAAAATTTTTTTACCCCACAATACATGTAATAAGAAATTAATTTCAATCACACACGCGTGAAAGATACTGTCAAATTCTAGTATTATAATAAGAATCCTAATTAACGCATTAAGAAAAAGATTAAAGTTTTTTTCAAGAAATTTTTATTTCTGTTTTTACACAAATTTGTGCATGTGTGCACGAAGAAGGGATTATCTATGAAAAATTATAGAGAAAGTAAAGCACCTAGTATGAACTTATCAGGTGTGCGAGAGTATAACTTTCCTAGTACACGGATACAGGGAAGTAACGAATGTATATTCTGTAAGTCATTGACATTGTCATACAAATCTGTATGTCGTAAGTGTAAGTACATGGTATCTCATGAGAGATTAGAGTATCTTGAACACAGGCGACAAGGTCAGATAGAACTTATGGAACAAGAGAAGAAAGAGAAGTTTAAAGAAAAGAATTCTTACGCTAACAAGCGTAAGCGTATAACTAATACAATAGAAGAAGAAACAATAAAAGATATATTCTGTATGTTATGTTTCCTTATCATACCTTCAGGTCTGAATAATGGTTGTGTAATATGCAACGAATGTATATAAAGCTATCTACTACTGACACGCAAGTGCTAGTAACCACGCTATTAGTAGTTCTATATTCACGCAAGTGAATGTAATTCAACCACTACTAATAGTGTAGGTAGCTTGATACCTATACAGTAGAACTGATGTTCTCCCTTTGTGTAAATGTGATTCAGTCGTGTAGGTATCAGGCTATCTACGATTAGGAGTTGGTTAACAAACAGCCCTGTACACACCAATGACCGAAAGTAGGTAGCTTAC
>CERH01031597.1_pt1 | contig 10938 bp, 3 predicted proteins | sample 530991 | NCBI WGS metagenome assembly CERH01 (sample SAMEA2621191, study PRJEB7988) | marine metagenome | biome: marine biome (ENVO:00000447); feature: mesopelagic zone (ENVO:00000213); material: "saline water (ENVO:00002010), including plankton (ENVO:xxxxxxxx)" | depth 800 m | reverse complement strand
AAGTAAAAGAGGTATTGCTGCTAGTATACAAGCACAAGAAACACAGAATAAACAACTAGCTGCTGAAGGCGAAGCAAATGTGCAACTGCAAAAAGCACAAGGCGCTCAACGTTTAGACGAGATGATGGCTCAAGGTGATATAATGGCTCAAAACGATGCTATAGGTTTTCATGAAACTAAAATGAATAGAACAGCAGGTATGATGGCTAATGCTCAGCAAAATGCTTTAGATGCACAAGCCGCGCGTAATGCTGCTATAGTAGGTATAGGTGACGCTGTAGTTAGTGGCGCTAACATAATGGCTATGGGAAAAAAGTAGATGCCGGCAGCGGCGATAGTACTGGTATTATAGATTCTAGACCAGCATTTTAAAAATAAAAAATATGGGAGCATACGACAATCCACAAAGAATAGTAAATAATTCGTTTAACGCTTTAATACAAAGTGGTAAGCAGCTGACAAATAACATAGCTACAACAGCACAGCAAATATCTAATAATGTTAAAGCACAGAAAAAACAATTAGAAGAAAAGCAAGCTGCCTTAGATATAGAGCAACAAAGCATGTATAGTAAAGTAAATGAGTTGCCGAGTACAACTAATGAAAAGCTTGATAATAATATACACTCTTTTTGGAATGAGCAAGTAGACGAGTATTTTAGAATTAAAAACGAAATGGATGCTGGAACTTATGAAGGTGGAAGAGCTGCAGGTAACAAAGCGCTAGCTGAAATAAACGGTAGAGTTGGTCAATTTCAAACACAAGCTAAATACTTAGGAGAGCAATGTGCAGGATATAGTAAAGCTTTAAGTAATGATGAATTATCTTCTACTGGCTCTATGATAAATAAAAACTTTTTGCAAGCTATGTGTGACGGTGGTGATGTGAGAACTGTCATTAAAGATGGTCAATTAGTATATCAACTAGGTGATAGTGATGAGTTTTTAAATGGAACACAATTAATATCTAACGCTGCTGGTGAAGAAGATTTGTTTAATACTAAAACAGATTATACTAAACCATTGCAAAATATATTTAACAAGACTGCCCAACCAAATGAAGCAGAGAGTAATTATTTTGAAACAATACAAGTTAAAAAAGGAGATCCAATACCTGGTCAACCTGGTGAATTTTTTAATAATTTAGATGAAGGCTTCATGTATACTATGCAGTACATAACTCCTGAGAAAAAAGATGCGTATTTAAAAGATGCATTTAATAGTCCTATGATGACGCCTCTAATAACTAATGAAAAAGCAATGCTTTCAGAGTGGCAAGATAATATACCAGATGGTTATGCTAATGGTAAAGCTACTGGAGAAGAAAACTCTATTGCTGGAATAGCCGCTCAACTTGGTATTGATGATGCTGCACTTGGAGACTTAGGCATGACAATGGATGATTTAGTAAACTCATCATGGCATGAATATCCTACTGGCTTTAGTGAAGATCAACAGAAAAAACTTGATGATATACAAAATAAAATAGCTAAAACTTATTTAGCAAGAGAGTCATATCAAAACAACGGTTTACAAGTTGGAAGTATTAAAACTAAAGACAGAGTAAAAATAGAAGCACCTGACAATTCAGGTAGTGGTAGTGGATCTGGTTCAGGTACATCAAAGTTAGCAAATCAATTTGGTATAAACTACGGCGCTAAACAAGTAGAAGATTTTGAAAATAATTTAGAAAAAGAAGATCTTTTTAAATCTACTATTAGAACCATTGGTAATTATCCTTCTCAAACAGAAATAACTAACTACATACAAGAAAACTTTCCAAAATTACTTTCTAACGACGGCAAAACTTTAGATCCTTCTTATGGTAAAATAGATAGTAAACAAAAATTAATAAACTCTATTAATGATGCGTATGGTTTTAAAAGTGGTCACTATATTAATATGAAAAAACAAGCTGATAAATACAAAAGTCAAACAGGTGGCGGCGGTGGCGCTAGTAAATTTAATCCTTAATACATATGAATCCAGAAGCTTTAAAATATAGCTACGATTTATTCTCTAGAGATGGTTACAGTGGATCTTTAGAAGAGTATAAAAAACTTATATCTACTAATGATGAAGCTTTGCAATATTCATTTAATTTGTTTTCTAATGATGGTTATAGTGGAAACTTAGACGGCTTTAAAAACTTAGTTGTAGAAAAAATGGTGCCTGAAAAAGAAGAGGTTGAAACAGCTGTTATAGAAGAACAAGTACCAGAAGCGGAAAGTAAAATAGATTTTAAAGGTTTAGAAAGATATGCTCAGTCATTAAGCAATAAAAACGAAGGTGAAGATAATACAATACTTAGTGAAGAACAACTTAAACAACCTATTGGTAGTATCGATATTTTTGCTAACAGACAACCTGAAGCTGTAGAAGTAGCTGTAGATAATGCTAAACCAGCTTTTGCTGAATCTCAAGAAAAAACTTTTATTGATGCTGGAGAAGAAAGTAAAGTGGTAAAAGGTGAACAAGAATATGCTCAGGACTTTATAGATAAAAAAGGGTATCATGATTTTACACCTGCTGATTATTTAAAACCAAAAGCAGAAGAAGCTAGAGGTATAATAGAAAATATTACTATAGATAGTCCTGAAGTAAAAGAAAGTATACTAGCTGAGTCAATAGGTTTGTTTGACGATCTTGATTTTGGTAATGCAGCTACTAAAGACTTAAGCTTACTTGCTTCTTCAGCAGATGTTGAAAAAGCTCAAGATGACTGGTATAAAGATAAAACAGGTATGTTTGTAAATATGCCTAGAGAGGAAAGAAACGAAATAATATCGAAAGATGAAAAGCTACAGTCTTTAATTAACAAAGACGCAACCGGTGGTGTAAAAATGCTTACAGGTTGGAAAAGCCCTCAAGAACAACTACAAATAATAAGCACTTGGGATCAAAAGCCAGGATGGTACCCTCAAGATAAGTGGGACTTAGTACAAAAGTACAAGCAAGACGGCGGTGTTTCTAATGACTTTATGGATAATGCAGATCCTAGATTAGTAAATAAAGCTATACAAGGTAAAAAGCAAAGTGAACTTAATAAATTCTTTTATGATAATGATGATTTAAGTCAGATAGAAAGAACTAAAGTATCAGCTTTATTATCTGATCAATTATATGGTAAGCTCACATACGACGATGTCATGCGTATGAACACTAATCCAAAGTTAATGGAAGTTGAGTTTGAGAAAAACCAAATGAGACAAGAGTCCATAATAAAAGAAATGGACAACATAAAAAGAGATCAAGAAGAATTAGAGTCAAACGAAGAATATCAAAGATTAAACTCAGAAGCTAAAGAAGTAGGTGCTAAAATACAAGAACTAAAAGAAAAAGGTATTAATGCTAACTCTTCTCAAGCAGAAATAAATCAATACAATGCTTTAATAAATCAATACAATAATATAAACAAGCAGTTTGAAGACGCTGGATTTGCTAAAATAAGAGAAGATCAAGCAAGTCGTATAGAAGCTTGGACAAAGAAAAATGCACAACTATCAGAGGATGCAGCTGAATTAGGCGACTTAGCTTTAGTATTAAACCTTGCTGGTAAAAATTATAGTGCGCTGGATAAAACAAAACTTAAAATGGAACAATTCTTTTTAGGTAATGCTTTTGCTGGTACTATAGGATCTACTTCTGGTTACATAGCTGAAGGACTAGAAACAATAGGTGGATCTGTTGGCATGAGTGAAATGGCTGATTTTTTAAGAAAAGTAGAAGGCGTAGCAATAGATTATAATGAAAGTATAAACAACGAAATACAAACTAGTTTAGCAGAAACGTTAAAACTAGATGACGTTTCTTTTAGTAATTTAGACAGTTATGTAGCTCACAACTTAGCTGATGGATCGCCAAGTATAGCTACTGTAATGATGTCAATGCTGGGTCCTAAATTAAGCAGAGGTAAACTTACACCAGCTCAAATGATAACTACATCTGCTAATTATAGTAAGTTAGCTCAAGGTATATTTTTTAGTAGTAGTTATGGAGCTAAAGGTATGGAACTAGCTATTGCTCAAAAAAATGCACCAGCTAGAATACAAGAACTTCAAGCTCAAATAGATTCAGGAGAACTAAATGGTTTTCAAAAACAAGAAGCTCAAAATCAAATAGATAATTTAGAAAGAGTTTTAGATTTAAACGTACTTCAAAAAGCAGGTTCAAGTTTATTATCAGGTACAATAGAAATGTATTCTGAAAAGCTAGGTACACTAGGTTATATGAAAAATATAAATAGAATAGCAGCTCCTGTAGGATCTAGTGCGTTTAAGAAAATAATGTATAAAGGTTTGAACACTGCTATAAATGTTGGAACTGAAGTTGTTGAAGAAACAGCTGCTCAAATAGGTAACAATGCTTCTGATATACTTATATTAGGCGAAGATAAAAGTTTAATAGACGGTATTGATAAAGATTTTTTGGCTAATGTAGCTATAACAAGTTTAGCTATACAAGGCCCGTCAATAGGCGGAGGATTATACAATATAATTCAAGATGAAGTAATTAGTAAAAATGAAGTAAAAGATAACACTAGGTTGTTAGAAGAACTATTGATGATACAAGAAACATTACAAAGTCCTTTAGCCACTGACGGAAAAGTAAGAAACCAATTAAAAGCTAGAAGAAAACAAATAATACAAGAAGCTGGCATGAAAAATATCATGCACGTAAACAAGCTTAATAATATGACTAACGAACAAGTTACTGATTTGTTCGATATAAATAGGCAAAGACGTAAAATTTTAAAAGAATTAAAAGAGTTAGGTAATAGAGGAGATGCTGGTAGTAAATCAGTTCAAAGACAAAAAGCTAGATTAGTAAACCAGTTTAAGAATCTTGATACACAAAGAAATGAATTATTATCTGCTAATAAAAGAAGAATACAAGAAGAAAACAAAGAAGCTGTAGACCCTGCTTTAGCTAATTATAATCAAGGTCTATACGAGTTTTATACTGATATAGTTTCTACACAGCAAGAATTAAATGGAAACAAAGTTACTGTAGTTGACGCTAACACTACTGTTGAGCAGTTAACTGAAACATACGGTAAAGAAAAAGCAGAACAAATAATACAAGGAAGAGACAATAATGAAAATGCAACTTTTGTAGGTGACGACGTTATACTATATAAAGATAATGCTTTAACTGGTTTAAGAAGTACTAGAAATAAATCTGCAGCTTTATTTGCTGCTGTATCACCATTGCATGAATTAATGCATATAAACAATAGAAAACAAGGTATAGTTAAAGATGGTAAAGTAGTTAGTGATGCAAATAGAGCTATACGAGAAGCTGAAAGTGTAATTAAAGAAAACTTAGATACAGGTAAAATAACACGTGAACAATACGACGAGTTTTTAAAACGTAAAAAACAATACACAGATGAATCAGGTGTAGATGTTGAAGAAATGTTGAACCTATTTGGTGACATGACTGCTGCCGGTATATTAAGTGAATATGATTTTAGCAAGATAAATGGTTTAAAATATGCATTAAAAGATTTAACTAGAAAGTTTGCAGGAGACAAATTGTCTTTTTTATTTCCTTTAAATACTGCTCAAGATGTTTTTAGTTATATAAAAAGTTTTAAACAGTCTGTAGAATCTAGCGATTTAAACATGGCTCCGCCTGAAGAAGAAGTTGATGAAGATTTAAGATTTTCTAAAGCTGCTAGTGATCAAGTACAACAGCTATATGATCAACAAGGTGAAGCTGCAGCTTTTGATATTATAGAACAGTTTAAACCTATAGTAAATAAAATAGTACAACGTAGAAGTGAAGCGCCTGGTTTTGATAGACAATTACTTACTGATGAAATAGAAACAGGTGAGCGTGGTATATTAGACTTAATAAGATCTTACGATCCAGAGTCAGGTGTTCCGCTTGCTGCTTATATAAATAAGTTTTTACCAGCAAGAGCTATTGAAGCTTCTAAACGAGTTTTAGGTGAGCAGTTTGATGAAGATGTTGACGAGCAAGTAGGATTAGCTGCAGTAGAAGAAGCTGACAATGAAGTTGTTCAAAAACCTACTAGAAAAATAAAACTTAAAACTAGATTAACTGGTGATGTTAGTGATGCTGTAAGTAAAATAAGAAGTGAAGTTGATAACTTACCTATTGATCAATTAGATTTTAAAAGTTTAAAAAATGTAGCATTAGAAGAAGTTCAAAAACTTTTTGGTATAAAACCTAAGCCTGGTAACTTAACTAAAGATGATGTTAGAAACGCTCAGCAGTTTATAAATAACAATGCAGAAGCTTTAATAAACATGTTACCAGAAGGCGCTACACCTAGTGGTACTTCAACAGGAGTTCAAAAAGTTTTATTAGATAATTTTTATAATAAAACTGAAAGAGCTACAATGGCTAGAACTGGAAGTAAAGCTGGTTTAGCTATATTTGAAAAAAGAAATAACATAACACCTGCTGAGTTTAAAGAAGTTTTTGGTATTACACCAGCTGGAACACCTAACATAAGTGATCGTAACACTAGCGCGAGAATAAAAGCTTTAGTAGCTCAAACAGAGCGAATGCTTACTAATCAAGAAGTAAGAGAAGTATTAGAAAGTGAAGGTAGAAATATACCGCAAGCGTTAGTTGAAGGCAAAAATGAATTAATGTTTTCAAAAGGTCAACAACCTTTAAACAAAAAACAAAAAGAAAAAGTTGATAAAGCTATAAAAGATTTTGAGCAAGATATGGGATCAACTTTATTAGCTGAACAAGGTAATTGGAAAGATATAGTAAAAGATTATGGGTTTGATCCTATAAATATGAGAACTGAAAAAGGTAGACAAAAGCTTAAGTCTATTTTATTTGAAGGATCAAAAGAGTTTCAGCCATTAATAAACTTTTTACCTAAATCTTTTTTCACTCAAGCAGGTACATTTACTAATGGAGCTGAAAACGTTTCTATTAAAGATGCAAATAATAAACGTACGCCTTTAACAAAGAAACAATTAGACGTATTATTAAAAGCAAAATCAGAAGGAATATTAGAACGTGTTAATTCAAATGAAGTTGTAAGAGAATATACTTTAAATGACGGAAGTAAAATATTAAATACAGATCCTGCTTTTGTTACAAAAGATATACAGCTAAAGTTAAAACCTGTAGGAACGTTTTTATTTGCTAATAAACTACAATTAAATCAAGCAATAAAACAAGCAGAAGATCTTGGTGAACAATTTGCAGAGCCAAGTCCAGCTATTGCTGCGGCTGTTAAAAAAGAAGGATATTCTAATTTAGATAAAAAATTTAAAACAGAAAATTTTAAAGAAGAGCAAGCTTTAAAAGAAGAAGGATTTAAACAAATATGGAGAGATCTAGAAAAAGCAATACAGTTAAATCCTAAAGTTTATGCACCTGCAATAGGAGCTTTATTTTCCTCTACTAGTGGAGCGCAACGACACGTCGGTAGAGTTTCTGCACCTATAGCTTTTTTAAATACATTGGGTTTAAAAAATGTAGAAGAACATACTGAGCCTGCATCTGATATTAATAAGTATTTATTTAATAGAGCTTTACAAGGTAATTTAGATTTATACATTGATGCAGCTTTGTCTGCTTATTTTCAAGGTCAGCTGCCAGATGTATTTGATAAAATGCTAAAAGGTGAAGGTTTTAACTATGTTAAAAATGTTCCGTCTGAATATGCTTATGATGTTTTAATGGGATTAAAATCAGTTTGGATAAGATACTTTAATCCACAAGTAAACAGTCAGGTTAGGATAGATGAAAATGGAATAAGTAGAAAAGGTATTGATCCAAATGTATTGATAGAAGCAAATGGTAAATCTGTAGCTGAAAATTTTGGCATTGGTGTTGAGAAAAGTAAACTCACGCCATCTGTAATATCTAAACAACAAGAGCTTTTATTTCAAGTACTTAATAATGATATAACTCAAGAAGTTGCTAGTCAAAGATTAAAAGAGTTTTTAAAAATAAGTCCTGATATTAGAAAAGCTAGTAAAGGTAATATGCAAGAATTATCTGATTCTGAAGTCTTATATATAAATGAAAATATGACATCGGAAGAATTACTAAGTAAAGCAGCTACTATTGATGAAGCTTTACGTTTAGCTAGAAGACTTAACGAACCAGTTAAAAAAATTAGAGTATTTGACTTTGACGATACGTTAGCTACTAGTAATAATGTAGTAATAGCAAATAGAGGTAATGAAACTATAGAATTAAACGCTGAACAATTTGCTGAAAGAGGTTTGCAGTTGAAAGAAGATGGTTGGGAAATGGACTTTTCTGATTTTAATAGAGTAACAGATGGTGGTCGTGGTCCTTTATTTAATGTGGCTAAAAAAATAAAAGAAGCTAGAGGTAATGAAGATTTGTTTGTATTAACAGCAAGAGATGCTCAAGCACAAGATGCTATATATGATTTTTTAAAGTCACAAGGTTTAGAGTTTAAAAAAGAAAATATAATAGGATTAGGTAATTCTACAGGAGAAGCAAAAGCTAATTGGATAATAGGAAAAGCAGCAGAAGGATATAATGATTTTTATTTTGCTGATGATGCATTACAAAATGTTAAAGCTGTTCGAGATGCGCTTAATGTTATTGATGTTAAGTCTAAAGTGCAACAAGCTAAATTAAAATTTTCAAAAGGACTTGATGAACAGTTTGATAGTATAATAAGCGATAGAGCACTAGCAGCTATTGGTGAAGAAATATCTGCTTCAAGAGCTCAAGTGTTAGGTGCTAGTAAAGGTAATTTTAAATTCTTTATACCTTATTCTGCAGAAGACTTTATGGGGTTAATATATCCAACTTTAGCTAAAGGTAAGCTAGGCGAAATACAAATGGCTTGGTACAAAGAACACCTGTTAGATCCCTACGCTAGAGCTATGAGTGAATTAAGAAGTTCTAGAGTACAATTAATGGATGATTTTAGAAAACTTAAAAAACAACTTAATGTACCTAAAGATTTAAACAAAGCAAACGAAACTGGATTTACAAATGATCAAGCTATAAGAGTTTATTTATATAATAAAATGGGCTATGACATACCTGGCATGAATCAAAAAGATATAAATGATTTAATAGCTACTGTAGAAAATAATCCTCAGTTTATTACATTTGCAGAAGAGTTAGCAAAAATAACTAAAGGTGATCCGTGGATAAAACCATCTAATGATTGGATGTCAAGTACTATTGCTACAGATTTAATACAGTTATTAAATACAACTAAAAGAAAAAAGTTCTTAGATCAATGGCAACAAAATGCGGATCTTATATATTCAGAGAAAAATTTAAACAAACTAGAAGCTAGATTTGGACCTAAGTATAGAGAAGCTTTAGAAAATATGCTTGCTAGAATGAAGTCTGGAAGTAATAGAGTAGGCGGAACAAGTAGATTAGGTAATCAAATACTTAACTATATTAATGGGTCTAACGCTGCGATAATGTTCTTTAATACAAGATCAGCCATACTACAAACTATATCTGCTATAAATTTTGTTAATTGGTCTTTTAATAATCCTTTAAGAGCAAGTGCAGCTTTTGCTAATCAACCACAGTATTGGAAAGACTTCAGTGAGCTTATAAATTCTAAATATTTAAGAGACAGAAGAAATGGTTTAAGATTAAATATAAATGAAAATGAAATAGCTGATGCTGCTAAAACAGCAAAAAACAAAGCTAAAGGCGCTATGAATTATATATTGCAAAAAGGTTATTTACCTACTCAGTATGCTGATAGTTTCGCTATAGCTGCTGGCGGTGCTACATTTTATAGAAACAGAATAAAGGATTTAATGAATCAAGGTATGACTGAGGCTCAAGCTAAAGATCAAGCTATGATAGAGTTTGTTGAAATATCTGAAGAGTCACAACAGTCTAGTAGGCCAGATAAAATATCACAGCAACAAGCTAGTGATGCTGGTCGTTTAATACTTATGTTTGCTAACACACCAATGCAATATGCTCGTATACAGAAAAGAGCTATACAAGATTTAATAAATGGTAGAGGTGATTGGAAAAGTAATATAAGTAAAATAGCTTACTATGGTTTTGTTCAAAACTTAATATTTAATGCTTTACAACAAGCTGTTTTTGCTATGGGCTTTGGCGGAGGAGAAGAAGAAAAAGATGAAGAAAGAGTTTCTCGTACTATAAATGGCATGATGGACTCTACGCTTAGAGGTTTAGGTATTGGTGGAGCTTCAGTTTCTGTTATTAAAAATTTACTTCTTGATATTTACGAAAGATCTAAAAGATCTAGACCTGAGTATGTAGATTCAATATGGAAGTTGTTACAGTTCTCACCACCAATAGGAAGTAAAATATCTAGACTTAGATCAGCTGCTTATCTTTTTAACTCTAAGAAAAGAAGAGAAGAAATGAAAGAGAAAGGTTTTAATATAGATAATCCAGCTTATGAAGCAGCTGCAAAAGTTGTTTCAGCTACAACTAATGTGCCACTAGACAGAATACTTAATAAATACAATAACATTGAAGAAGCTTTTCAAGAAGAAACACAGTGGTGGCAGACTGTAGCTATGCTTTTAGGTTGGCCTAAATGGCAGTTAGAACAAAAGCAAAGAGAATATATTAATAATAAAAGAGCGCCATCATCTAAAAGAACTTCAAGAGGAAGATCAAAAAGAACAGGTTCATCACGTACAAGATAAATAATTATTATGAGAAAATGTAAGACACCATTTAGTAAATATGAAACACCTTTAGCTTTAAAAGACGCTTGTTATTATAAAGCTAAAAGAGCTCATAAAGTTTTTCCATCAGCTTATGCTAGCGGTATGATAGCAAAGTGTAGAAAAAATAAAGGTAAAAAGAAAAAATGAAAAAGCGTGGCGGTGAATATCGCGGCACGTTAAAGGCTAGAGTATCTAAACTGTATGGCGGTAAAGTTACATGCGGTAAAGTAAATAAACTTAAACGTAGACCTAACGCTACG
>CERH01016150.1_pt1 | contig 10955 bp, 12 predicted proteins | sample 530991 | NCBI WGS metagenome assembly CERH01 (sample SAMEA2621191, study PRJEB7988) | marine metagenome | biome: marine biome (ENVO:00000447); feature: mesopelagic zone (ENVO:00000213); material: "saline water (ENVO:00002010), including plankton (ENVO:xxxxxxxx)" | depth 800 m | reverse complement strand
TATAACATTATATATAAGCTTGATGCTGAAACTTATTTAAGAAATGTTTCGTTGTATCAATTCTGATATAGGTAACTGTCTTTCTCCTAATGTAATTGTTGATTCTATTGATCCATTGTTTAAGGTAAAGGTAGAGGACTCTACAGGTAATACTTCTTCTATACCTACACTTGGAGCTGTAATCTCTACTAAATCACTTGGCAAGAACATAAAGTTCATTCCTGTTTTAACTGTATATGAATATGTAGGAAATTTATATCTCTCAACGTATTTGTAAGCTTGATCTTGTAACTCTCCACCATCTGTAGAATTAGACTTAAATGTTTTAGACATTTTGCCATATTTAGCTATTGAATTCTGATCTTCATGTAATCCTGAAATTTCAGGATCTGAAACATTAGTAATAGTTAAACTGTTAACCATTCGTGAAGTATCTATACGAGCTTGAATTCCTTTAACCATAATTCCAGCCGAATCTTCTTTTAATTTGTGAGTCACTTTTGGAGTTATAGTGTTAACATCATTGTAGTAAAAGAATACTTTATTATGATGAGTAATGTAATACTTCCAATTATAGTATTCATTTTTTTCATATTGATTAACAGAATAATCAGATGGAAATATTCCTTTATACATTTCGCCAAATACTTTATCTAAAAATTGTTTAGGAGTTTGAACTCCCCATATGTTCATATCTTCTGTGGCCATTATTTCAGATCCTTCAGTTAACAAAGAAGTGTCAAACCATCTTCCTCCCCAGAAATCGTAAGATCCTAAAGCTGAACCATAAGTTGTTGAAACTTCATTAAAGTCATCAAAAATAGATTTAGCAACGTAATACAAATCATCTCCAACGTAATCTTCAGCTTTATAGTTTCTAACTTCTCCTGTAGCTAATGTGCTAACCATATCAGTGCAAGTTACTACTACTGAATTATATTTAGGTTGTAACAATCTTACAATTCCATTAAATCGTAATGGCAAAACAGTAGAACCTCTATATTTGTCAAAAGGTGTTTCTTGAGTTATAAGATCACCAAAACCGTGAGAACCTGCAACCTTTACTGTAGATCCTAAATGAAACAGATCTGCTGTAGATGACCCTAATAATTCCATAACTAATGTACAAGCTGAGTTAGCTTCGTGAGTAATATTTAATTTAGAACAAACAAAGTCTTGCTGTATATCATTGATCTTAATATCTAATTGAAAGACATATGGATTGAGACCTTGTAATGGTGGTGACATTAAGTTAAAGCCCTCTTTTCACCTATGATCATAAATTTAAAGGATCCATTATAGAACTTAGAGTCTGAAGCTCCTTTGTTTAATGATCCATTTACTAATTTAATTATAAGATCACGATGAGAAGAAGTAATAGTATCTAATCGTTTTGTATTAATAAACATATAATCATATCTATTTCCATCCATAATATTCCACAAGATCCTAAGACCTGCTTGAGTTATAGCTTTTATTTTTAGATCTATTTGAGGAGTTCCAGAATTTGTTCTTACTACACCTACAGGATATATTTGTTTACCAATAGGAACTCTACCTTCTAGACCTCCTGTTCGAGAATAGTTAGAACTTTCTAAAGCTATGTCTCCTTGATCTATTAATGTATCTAAATCTACACTTTTAGGTTTTTGATAGTTAATATACAAATTACTTGTAGCTGTAGTAGTGCCGACTTGATCTTGAGAAACTCCTGAAGTAATTGTTACTGTTGCTGAAGCTGGAGATCCAACATGATACAATACAAAAGGAATAGCTGCTCTTTCTCTTGTGTCATGACAAACAGTAATATTTTGACCTGCAGTATCTCCTGAACCTGAAATAGTTTCCTCAAAAGTAATTTTGTTTCCAAGATCTCCAGCACCTCCAGTAATTGTCTTGATAGTATAATATCCATTAAATTCAGTAGTAGAACTAAATGTAACATAAATCTTGTCACCTACTTCAAACATTCCATCTCTTCTAATGTAAGCATCTCCTGATCCTGTATATTCTATATCATTGTTAGTCTTGTCTAATATTCCATCATTAGTACCTGGAAATGCTAAACTCTTGTAACCTCCAAAAGCATAATCAGAGTCAATGTAAGCAAGGTGTTTAGCTATAAATCTATGAGTTCCAGCTATATGATCTATACGTCCAACAAAAAAGTGACAAGGGTCAGAAGTGTCTTGACCTGCCGTCACAACAACCATATCTACATGTTTAAAATAATTAGTAGTTCCTGTTGGAGAATCATCTGCAAAAGTATTGTTGTAGACAACTTCTCCAGTTATATTTTCAGACACATATCTATAGTAACCTGTTTCGGATCCAAATTCTGCTGCTGTATCTGCTACTGCAGTTTCTCCGCCACCATCGTCATAAAAGGAAGCTATTCCAAATATTGTAAGAGTAGAGTTGTTAGATCTGGACATTTTAACAGCTAACTTTTTAGATCCATCCTCAAGTTCAGTATTGTCTATGTCTGTAGCATTAGCAGTAGCAAATACTCCATTTGCAGGATCTAAAAAATGTTTCCATTTATGATGATATATTTCTACACCTGAATCTCCTGTTACAGATCTGACACTATTGACTACATTAACATCATCAAACAAACCATACTCAGTTAATGACATAGTTTTCTTAGCTGCCTGACCTACTGCAGTAGCAGATCTGGCAGAAACGTTAGGAACAGAAACTCCTAAAGAACTAATTAATTTAAGATCAGACTTGAATCCTTGTTCGTCCTCGATCCCGATCCAAATATATTTTTGTCCGCTGGAACCAAAGATATGTTTAATGGTTGTAGAGTTAGTTGTAGCTGTTAATGTTTTAGTTACTAAGTTTGGTGAATTGTAAGTTTCACCTGACGAAGCTCCTTCCCATATAACATGGATTTTCTTAAATTGACCTGAATGAACACTATTAGTAGATGGAACAGTTATTACTCCTTCGTCTCCTGTATTAGTAAAAGCAGTCGAATAAGATACAGTTCCTATTTTAGGTCTTGAAATTTTTATAGTGTTAGATCCTTGAGAAGTAGAATTTGTAAATGTAGCATTTTCCATAAAAGCTCTAACGTAGTAAGCGGTGTCTTCAGAAGCTAAGAAATCAGCACTTGAAACCTGAGCTAAATCTGCACCATCAAAACTTTCAAAGTTAACGTTTGAGATTTCTGCCTGATGAGTAGATGAAGCGTTTATTGTAGCTGAAGTTGACCAATTCAAAGTTATTCCTGTATCTGTATTTGTAGGCGTAGTTTTGTTAACTATAAGAGCATTAGTTCCTGAAGGAGCTATAGATATGTTTGGAGTAGTTGGTTTAGGTTGAGTATAAGTAATAGTATAGGTAGGAACGTTTCCTGAACCTCCTGTATTATTGTCATCTTCAAAAGTAGCTAATGTGGATCCATAATTATTGTCATCATGCAATACAGAAAAATGATAGCTTTCTCCAAAAGAAATGCCCATAGCTGTAACTACATTGTTAGGAACTGTAAACACTTTATCTCCTGTTGCACCTGTTCCTGTTGCTACATTAGAACAAAAATGAGTGTGAGCTTTGCTACTTTCGTCAGATCTAAGTTCCCATGTATAATCAGTTAATCCATGAGGAGAAGTATATGTGGCCTCGTTTTCAGCAAAAGAACTATTTAATCCAAATAATGAAATTGTAGAATTAGAAGTTCCTGATCTTTTATTTAAGGTTATAGCAATTGACTCCACTATAGAATCTGACGGAATCCCTAATGCAGCAGTAGTTGGAATATCTAAACCTAATAATATTATTTTATCGTTTCCATCATGTGCTCCTCTTATTTCTAAAACAGTTCCGTTTTTGTTGGTTCCAGCGTTTTGATCTACCCATGTACAATTATCAATAACTAATTCGCCTGTTGTTCCCATTAAGTTATACTCCCTACATAACCTGACACACGGTCTCCTATATCAGATATTACGTCAAACTTAGAAGTTAAATTATCTAATCCATCAGCTAAACCTTCTATGTAATTAATAATTCCTTGTATAGCATCTCCCATAGCTCTAAAAGAATCTGTAATTATTCCTGTCTTTAATTCTAAGTAAGTAAGTCCTAAGATTAACAAAGCAATAGCAGCTACAACTAAGATTATAGGATTCAATAACAATACAGCGTTAAAGATCTTAAACCCTGAAATAACTAATTCCAAAGGCCCAATAAGTAATTCCATTTGTTTTTGAGTTCTTAGTAATGACTCGTACTGTTCTTCGTTAACCATGTTAAGATCTTTAGCAGCATTTATTGATTTACTGTAACCTCCAACTAATCCATTAAGACCACTTGTTAATTGTTCCATAGCTCCCATTAACACTTGAGCTTGGAAAGCAGCAGAGTCCTGTTCTTTTCTCAGATCTGACGTAGACTGTTCAGCTTTCTTCATGCCTTGTTCATAATTAGTAGTGTCAGCTTCCATTACAATATTCAAGGCATCAACAGTTGTCATTACAGGGATCGCTCCATTTTGTTTTGCAGATCAGTTAATTCACTATTACGATCTTCTAAGACTCGTTTAGCAGCTTCAGCTTTTTGAGAAGTTAATAAATTTACATAAGACATTAATGTGTTACGATCATAATCATCAAGTATGTCAAACATAGCAGATACATCTTCATAATTCATTTTAGGTTGTTCGATCATAACTTCCAACATTCCTTTGTAGATTGGCATAGCTTTACTTTGTCCAGCGTTCACGATCTGATATTCTTCTTTAGTTAACTTTTCTCCATTCATTACTCTGTTAGCTAAGGATCCTAAAACTTTTTTATTCTTTAACAGATCTGCTTTTTCATTGTAAAACTTTTCATCTATCCCTCGCCATTCTTCTTCTGTTAATCTTCTAATTATGATCTTAGGAGTCTCGTGTTGAGATCTATTTCTGTAAAAAGGAAACCCAAACCAACTTTTTTTCTTAGGCATGAGTTTAGCTAACGAAGGAAGTAATACTTCTTTACGTTCCCAATATTCCTTTCTAACTGCACTTACGTCTAATAGTGACGTTTCTAATTGTCCTTTTACTGATACCATTTAACCTACCTAACATTATAATAACCAATCAGTTGAAATTGCATACGAACTTGTATCGTATTTAGTTCCTTCTCCTGAAAATTGTATAACTAAATCTTCTGGAGTTTCTGTTCCTGCCGTATAAGGAGCTGTTCGTGTTATGATCTTACCATTAGTTAATGCTATCTTATACGAAGATCCACCTTCTGAAATTGCTATTTCCATAAGTGGAACTTTGAGATCAGACTGTAAAGCATCGTAAAACGTTTCGTCTTTGCTTGTAGTCTTTAATTCTAAAGTAACTGTTGAAGCTCCTCTAAACACGTTGGCATTTTGTAATGTATGAGTTATAGAGTTGGCTGTCTTAGCTTGAGGAATAGATCCTAAATTATTAGCTAATGTTAATTTAAAAGATTTTAAATAAGGAACTTCTGTTAAAGTATCTACAGCATATATGTAATAAGGATCATCAGAAACGTTACCGTTTCCTGACGTGTTATAGATTCCTTTTACTAATTGAGTAGATGGAATAGTGTTTGCACTTGATCCTGTATCTTCACAAGCCCAACCTGAAGCGTCATTAATAATCTTAGCAATTCCACCATTAGCTCCTGAAGTTGTTCCATCTCCTATAATCAATGCATTAGCAGATTGTAGATCTATATGACCTGTTGTATTTACTGCAGTAGACAAAGCATCATTAACATAGAATACCATATAGCGTTCACCGACCTCTACATAACTGTTAGCAGGGCCATCAATCTTCAAACCTTTGTCTAAAGTAGTAGCTAAGTTTCCTCCTTGTGATCCATATTTTACTGTAATGTCTTGTCCTGTAGCAGGAGATGAAGAAGGAACCGCCCCCGCAGAAACAGATCCGTAATTTGACCGAACAAAACCACTTGCCGAAAAGTCCCTTGCTCCAGTGTATGATGTTTGACCTGCTGGTCCTTCTTCACTCCAATAGGCTAAAGTGTCACAATTTAGAGTGGCTAAGGAACCTGTAGTCATATCTGCTTCAAGATCAATAGAGTTAAAAGAAACTCCTGATACTAAAGTAGCTTGAAAATTAGATCCAATTTTTTCATCTGCTAAAATTGAAACACTATCTATTCCAGTAGTTAGTTTTTGTCCTACTAATTTGGATCCACTAATACTGTATGTGGTTATTCCCAAAGCTCTTGCTATGAAATTTCTCCATGCAGAACCATGTAAACCAATTTTTAGTGGACATTGTATGTTTATTGGCCCACTTAAGATATGGGCGTTACTACTTTGACCAATACTGGAAATAGGCGTATATTGTCTATCAAACATTCTTGGATCAAAAGTGTCAAGCGAACCTGTATGGTTTAATGCGTCAGCAGCAGGAGTTCCATAAGTAGACTCTGCATTCCAATAAGCATTAACCGACTGTGGCATTCTTACATTGTTTGTCATTAGGCGATCACCTCATAGCTTGTTAATTCCAAATCTAAAATATACCGATACCATCGTTTATTCCGATCTGTGTTATCTACCCGTGAAACAGGCCTTAACAATTGATAACTTGAATTAGGATCTATTTCTTTTAATCTTAAGATCCTTAATACCTCGCCATACATATCTCGTAAATGAGTTCTGCTTTTTGGTGTAGACATATCTACACTCACTCTCCAAGAACCTCGATCTAATGTCTTACCTACCAAACCAACTTCGTGTGTGCCTGAAACTTCATAGCACTTTATTAGATCTTTTTTAATCATGTTTAACTTACCAATATCCCAAGAGTCTCCGATCTTAGGAGTCCTGCTATTAGTGTTACTTGCATTCCAATTAGAATTTAATAATCCTGAAACTGTTGTTACAGGATCAGCTATAACCATTATGCTCTCCTCAAGAAACTGTTATCTATTTCTATTCTATTTGACACTTTAGCAATAGGAATAATTCTTCCCTGTCTTGATCTTAATTTTAATATATCCATAGCTTGAGTTTTCAGATCTGCACTACTAATTAACTGAGCATCTGAATTATCAAACATACTTACTACGTCTGCTGCAGTCATTAACATAGTGGCTTTTCTAATATCTGCTGGTGTTGAAGCCGTACCATAAGTGTACGTTGCATAAGCTTTTACTCCTGTAGCAGATGAATTTAAATTAAATTGTTGATAACTTTTCAAATAGATCTTACCGTTTTCAGAATCTACCCAATAGTCTCCACTTAAAGGATCTGTAAATGTCCCTGCTGTGTAATCAGAAGATGCTACATAATCTACAAAGGAACCTCCTTTCCAAACATGTAAGTTAGTCAAAGAAATTAATGGATAGTGATCTAACTGAATTACTCCTCTGTTTCCAATAGTGTTAGAAGCTACTGTCTGAACTTTTAAAGGTTCTTTAGTTACAGTTCCAGCTCTACTGCTACTCCATGCATGATCTGTATATTCATCAATAAATGTTTCGTTGTTTTCAATTAGCAATTCAACTTGTGAAGATGTTGGAGTTGTTGATCCTGAAAAGGCATCCATCTGAAGAAAGTCAGAGACTTGTCCATGTGTAGTGTAGTAAACAGCCATCAGAGGAAATGAGTTAGAGCTGAGTTAACTAACTTTTCACTTGTTGTTGCTACAACCATTCCATTCATATCAATTGGTTGTCCTGCCATATTCCAACCTATAGCTCCTACAGGTAATGTTGTATATCCTTGTTGAACTGCTAAAGGTGGAGGACCTCCTCCGTTTGCTGTATAGTATTGTTCACCATTAGCTAATTGATCAATTTGAGGGGGTGGTAATTGCCAAGCTTGTGGTTGTTGCATTGATGCTCCAGTTCCAATTCCAAACCATGTCCAAGGTTTTAGCATACTTGCTCCACCTTGTTGCATCATAGGTTGTTGACCATAAGGATTCATTCCCATTTGTTGTTGGTAAGGATTCATCTGTTGAGGAGGTGGAGCTTGTTGAACGGTATTGGTTTCTCCATATGGATTGTCCCAATTAGTTATAGAATGGTGAGCATTTCCTTCCTGATTGCTCCACTCCTCATGTAAACTTAATCTTGCATTTAATTCATTAGCAGCTTCATCTCCTAACATAGCTCGAGGTTGCCAATCGATCTGACTTTCACTAACTTGTTTTAAGAAATTTATATGATCATCTAATTCTGTAGGTAACTGAACGTCAGTAGCTTCACACAATCCTTTCAACATAACCATGTAGTCATGTATAATTGGGTAAAGATATTGTACAGTTCTCATTACTGTGTTCTCTGCGACACGAGCATCAAAGTCAGGATGCTGTATTCGATCAACCGCTACGGGGTTGAGATAACCTGCTGGGGATCCGTGGTAACCACTCATTCCATAAAACTCCTATTCATTAACATAACTTCGGCTGTCATATATTCATCATAATCTCGTTGATGCATTATACAAAAACCTCCTCCTGTAAAAGATCCACAATACGGACATTCGTCTTTATTATGTCTCCTAACCAAACCAAACCATTTACGGGTGAGACGAGAATGCTTACTTCTTAGACGTTTAACGTAGTAACTCAATTCTCTGTCGTCCATTTGATTTTTGTCCTGTAGCTTAGAGGTAGACACCACATATTGTTGACGCTGAGTTACTATTGGTTGATTAGGAGTCGAAGAGATCTCTTGTTTAGGATCTTGAGAAATTTGTTGACCTACTTTTGGTCTTTTCATTGTAACCATCGGGGGAACAGTCATTATCAGATCTTATACACTTTCAGAATATAAACCTAACTATGGTTTCCGTATTCTAAAGTCCTCCCTTTCTCATCATCTTTCCTGTTCGTATTGCAGCTTGACCAGCATGAACTGTAGGATCAAAAAACGCTTTAGCAATCAAAGCTTTCAATGTAGCTAATGCAGCACTCAATATCATTAACATAAATAAGAATCCATTATAGATCCAAGCTACTCCCCAAACATACATAGCAGCATCTAAGAAATATTCTTCTAAAAATAAACCTGCATATAGTCCTAAAGCTCCTGATCCTAACATAAAACCAAATAACCAAATTACTCTTTTCATCCACATCCATTCTATGTAACGAATAAAGTCAACATCTGACTTACCTCCAGCTCCAAAGTTAGAAGGGTAACGATCTGGACTGAATAACATATTGCGAATAAACTTCATGGTCTTACCACATAGGACATATCTAAATAACTGTTTTGTTCTTTTGCTATTTCTGCATATACATCCGATTTAAACTTTCGTGTGATCTGATAAGCTACCTCATAACCTATTGGATCTACATCTCCGTTTCCAAGATCAATCCATTTAGGGTGATATGTGTAAACGACGACTTTCCTAAAAGACGGTCTAAAGTCCATTTCGTCAAAATACTCTACATATGATTCATGATTAATCTCTTCATCTTGTAAAGATATAATTTGATTGTCATTTAAGAATCTTAATATTGTATTATTTATTTTATCAATAGGAACAGCTTTGCTAACAAATAAAGATGTCTTCCATCTAAAAACGTGTTCAGGAGTTAAGTTCTCTACTAAAGAATGTAACAATTCTTCACAGCTTATAATGACTTCAGACATATCAAAAGTTCTTACCTTGATTCCTCTAAAATTAAAATCTTTAGCTTTTCCTATAACTTTACCATTTTGATTACTGATCTGAATCCAATCATCTATAGCAAACTCTGTTTTGTAAGCTACAGTCATAAATGAAAAGGCATTGTTTAAAGGACTGTATTGAGAAAAAGCAGCATAAGTAATAGCTGCTAAACCTGCTACATTTTCGATCTTGTTTAAATATCCTCCGTATAACAATACTCCTACACCAAAAATAATTATACCCATAACTCCGAAGATCTGAGTAGCTGCTTTAGTTTTAAGATCTCTAATTTTAAACGATCCTGCATTCTGATTACCTACGGCTTTTATTGCTCCTGTAGTTAAAATAAATACTACAATTGCCCATGCAAACAGAATAGCTGGATCCATTAGTCCAACATCTCGGCTTCTTGAACAGGCTTGATTTCTCCAGTTACAGGATCAACATATTCTTTTTCATCTTGCGGAGGAATAAAGTTCTGCATCATCTGTTGTGGAGGCATCTGTTGTTGCATCTGTTGTTGAGGCATCATCTGAGGCATCATCTGTTGAGGCATCATCTGAGGAGGAATCATCTGAGAGGGCATACCAAGAGGTTTAGCTTTCTCTCTTGATCTGGAAGATCTGCTCCTTTTAAGGTCGTCTAAACGTTCGGCAGTTAAGGAAGCGTTTGTCAAGATTGCAAAGGTAAAAGATCCTGAAACAGCTCCATACCAAATTGAATCTTGAGGATCCATAGATCCAACATACATTAGGGTAAATGCATTAGCTATAAACACTAACAAACTTGCCATTCTATTATAGGATAATCTAACCTCATGAAGGTTGCGATCATCGGCCATATCATCGGCAAATACCATAATACCCTAACGGAACGTAGCTATAAAAGAAATTCAAAATACCGACACGCAGGACAGACGTCTCGATGTCGCATCTTGAGTAGGGTATCAAAAGATAGCCGATCAATCAGAGGATGGAGGGATTTCGGCTCATTCTGATTACGTTGGCCCTTAAGGTTAATCCCGAACTTATTGATCAAGTAAGTACAGTTTTTACAGTCATATAAATGAAGTCTATATGTTAACTGCTCTGAACACCAACAACCTGCGTGTGTGTGCAGATCAAAGGTAGGTTCGATTAATACGCATTGGTTCTTACCAAACCGATGAGCTGCAATTTACATATTATATATGTATATATAACAGTTGCCTTGTTTAGTATATAAGTTTAGGATCCTGTAACTAATTCTAAAGCATTATCTAAAGCAGGTTTGGTTAATCTAAGATCATCATCCCCTGCCTCATCTGCATCCAATAACTG
>CERH01003650.1_pt1 | contig 10979 bp, 19 predicted proteins | sample 530991 | NCBI WGS metagenome assembly CERH01 (sample SAMEA2621191, study PRJEB7988) | marine metagenome | biome: marine biome (ENVO:00000447); feature: mesopelagic zone (ENVO:00000213); material: "saline water (ENVO:00002010), including plankton (ENVO:xxxxxxxx)" | depth 800 m | reverse complement strand
GTCTATTCACAATCATCATGTTTCAAATAGGAGGATAGAAGATGGCTATATACAAACCAAGACGGCCACGCCAGTACCATGTGCATGAGGCGATACGCGAGTGGAACAAACAACTCTCCGCACTTAGCCGCACTGATGCGCGTGTCCTACAGGCACTACTGCACGAGGACGTTACGCCTGAACAGATTGAGGATATGCGCGTAGGGTTAAGAAAATTGTACAAGTCTGCCAACGAGGTCTATGACAGGTTGGTTGAGAAGTACAAGAATGAATGGGTAGGTGGTAGAAGATTAACCGACCGATTACATAGACCAAACTTAGCCGTCAAATTCAAATAGGAGGATAGAAGATGGATATTAATTTCATACTAGCAGCACTTGTGGCTGCTAACGTAGTCATGGCGCTACGAATATACAAACTTGAACGAGGGTTACGTGAAACCGACACCATGCTATGGAATGTCATGGAGGAGGGTGCGCCCGAACTGCACGAAGAAGTGATTAGGCAAATCAAACGAAGATACAGATCATCATAAAGTGAGGAGGTTATTATGTTTGGAGGAATAACAGATTTACCACAGCTACACTCGTACGAAACAGCACTGGGACATTACACCCAGATAAAACCTATCAGGGGCAGCAACAACGTACGCCCCATCTGTAAGACTAAGAATGGTAGACGCAAGAAGCACATGCAGATCATCAAGCGTGATGATGCGATAGCGTGTCGGCTATACGATACCGACGTGGTGACCTTCTATAAGGATGGCACAGTTGAGTACCACTCAGGTGGTTACGTCAGTAACACTACCCACGCATTTGCCAGTGGGATTCTTTTTCCGAATGTTTGGTTTGCTTCGAAACATGGTAATACGGAAGTATTTACAGGAAAAAGGTTCTGGAGTTGGCGTGAGCCAGATCAAGTATCAACTACTTACCATGTCCCCTCTAGTCAAACCTTCAAGATGAAACGTGAAGGTGACACATGGGTTGCCATTAATCCACCAAAAAACATTGAGTACTACCTCAAGCGCAAGGAGTACAACGCTAGGCGCAAGCCACTCAAAGAGTTTCAAGACCATTGCATACGCATGGCTAAACTGGCCGACGCTAAAGAGGTGCAAGGGGATAAACTTTATGATGTCCATGAAGAATGGTACTACCGCGATATATACAAAGACCTGACTCTGCACTACCACAAAGACCTCGTGGATGGATCAAGCTCATGGGGTCGGCTTGTACCTATGATGCTAGAGACAGCGCGAACAAGAGACGTGAAGTGGATAAGAGGTAAGTACGTCATCAAGGAGGATCACTTTGATACACAAAAGATTAAGGAGGCCATCAGCAACATAGTGAAGTATGCGTTTGCTGATGAACTTTTTGAAGAAAGGGAAGTACACAAAAGGACTTTCAACGGCAATGAAAGATACATCTGGAAAAAATACGAAGGAGGTAGAGATTAAAACGCGCACGACCTTAACATTAACTTTAAATATCTGCATAGGAATTCCTATGCAAAAGGAGAAACAGAATGACAATATCAATGATTAATGAAACTCAAACTGTAACACTTAACGAAGCCATCCAACTTATTGTCCACAACCCCAACGTGAGATTTATGCTCCGAGGCGAGCCGGGGGTTGGAAAGACTAGTATTGCTCACGAAATAGCAAAGCAGTCTGGATTACCTCTTGCTATGGGTAGACCTATTGACGTAGGCAATCTCGATCTCGGTGATGTGTGTATGCCTGTCATTGACCACGAGAATAAAGTCACACGCTACTACCCCAATGCTAGGTTCGGTATCCATAACGGTGAACCAGTTGTTATGTGCTTTGACGAATTCACCAAAGGTGCTGACCCTGTAAAGAATATGCTTCACCCTGCGCTAGAAGTATTTATGCCCAGACTGGGAGACTTACTAATACCAGAAGGAAGTATTATCTACATGACTGGTAACCTAGATACTGATGGTGTGGGTGATGGTCTGGCTCAACATACACGGCAGCGTATTGTTGAATTGATTGTGCGTAAACCCAATGCGCCCGAATGGTTGGCGTGGGCGCTCAACAACGGCATTGAACCTATCGTGATGGCATGGGTAGACAGATACCCCCAAGCTCTTGACTCTTACCTTGATGGAGTTAAGAACGAGTTTATCTTTCATCCATCTAGTCCTAATGACAATGTGGTATCACCTCGTATACTGGAGATAGCTAGTCGCATCATTGCGAACCGCGATAACTACACTGATACTGCTCTAGCAGCAGCTTTGACAGGTGCAGCGGGTGCGGCGTTTGCAGCGAGTATTACTTCCTTCATACGCTTTCAAGAATCCTTACCATCAATTCAGTCTATCAAAGAGACTCCTACGACTGCGCTAATACCAGATGAAGCAGGTGCTCGTGCGGTGTTGTGTTTCGGACTGCTAACGCATGTCGAGAAGGATACGCTATCTAACATCTTGAAGTACCTACGTCGAATGGAAGAGGAGTGGCAAGTTATCTTCTGTGTTGCACTTGCCAAGCATGAGACTAAGAAGTTGATTGCATTCTCTAACAGAGACTTTGCTCAATGGGCTGCTGACAACGAAGACTTACTATAAAGGAGAACGACTATGAGTGAAGAACGAAAACTTAAAGCTATAAAGATTGGACTCATGCGGTCACCGCCGTTTGGGTTACTACGCGGTATTGCCATGTACGGTAATACTCATCTGACTACTGAAATACCTACAGCGTGTACTGACGGTAGAGACGAATGGTACAACCTTGACTTCCTATTCAATGTTATAGCTAACGGAGATAAAGGTGTGGGGTTTGTACTGGCGCACGAATGGATGCACAAAGCTGCCAAACATTTCTATACATACAAAGGGTTGGAAAAGATAAACCAACAGATTGCTGATATAGCTTTGGATGTTTGGATTAATGATCGTCTTGTGAGCGCTGACCCCAATGCAGTCTACATTGAGTTTCCAGTAGACAAGGATGGTAAACGCATAGGTATACACTTGCCTGAGTATCACGACTGGGCGGTCAAAGCTATCTTCTATGACTTACTTGAGAAAGCAAAGCAAGGAGAAAGACCAGTAGGACCAGTAGGAGGAGGAGGTGGTGGTCTTGATGACCACGACTGGGAAGGAGCGAAGAAGCTGTCCAAGGAAGAACAGAAACAAGTCGAAGGTGATATTAACGAAGCTGTAAGACAAAGTATGCACGGGGTACGAGCAGGTACAGCAGGACTGCAAGATGCACTGGGTCTTGGTGAGTTGGTGACACCGAAAGTAGATTGGCGAGTGGCGTTGCGGATGTTCCTCAATGCGACTTGTCGTAAGAAGGAACGATCTACATGGCGCAGACCTAATCGCAGGTTCTTACACGAAGATGTCATTATGCCTACGCTAGAAGGTAATAGCATTAATGAGATTGTGTTTGCTCGTGATTCATCTGGCTCTATGTATTTCGAGAATAGACTAACCGAAGTGACAAGCGAGATGGTTGGTATATGTGACACCCTCGACATCAACAAGATTCATCTGCTCGATTGGGATGGGAGTGTTGAGTACAGAGGTGTGTTCACCAGTGACCAACTAAAGAAAGCCCCCGAACTTAAGACCGCAATGGGTGGAGGAGGAACCACCCCTCAATGTGTGGTTGATTACATGAAGAACGAAGGCATCAAACCCGATTGCGTTGTAGTACTCACCGACGGAGAGATTGATGATTGGGGTAATTGGACTGTGCCTGTGTTGTGGGGTATCGCTAATCACAAAACACTAACTGCCCCTGTGGGTAAAACAATTAACATTGATTAAAGGAGAACGAGAATGAGTGAACCAAAGAAAAGAGGGCGCAAACCTCATACAGAGGAACAACGCAAAGCCGCTATGAGGCATAAGATAGATTCATACGGAAGCGTAAGTATGCCGAAGAGCGCACATGAAAAAGTTACGCAAGCAAGAACGGTGCTTCAACATAAAATAGCAAACCTAGCGGGGGTGCCAAACCTTACAATAACTAAGGGTCAAGCACTGACAGCTATTGTAGAGGAGTGGCTTGCAACGAACGATCCAACAGGTGAACTAAGAAAAGGAGAACAACAATGAGTGGTATAGCAAACAGTGCAGTATTGGTACGTCTAAGTATTGGTGTATGGGGAGCAAGCAAGCGGAACAAGCAGCTTGAACATGAGGTTGCCGCGAACAAGAAAGCTAGTCCCAAAGCCATGCGTATGTATGACAACTTAATGGTTGGTTCAACAGGCCATAGTGATATTCAAAAATATGCAGCGGGAGCACGTCTATGGCACAACACCATGACGTTGCCTTGGGATGAACGTGGCTATCGGCTTTGTCCTACTAGTCTATTCTTAGATTACAAATCCCAGCACAACTTAAAAGAAGCGGGGTTTGACAAACTAGTGGATACCTTCCGAGTTAAGTATTTCAGTTATCGTGAGACTGCTGAAGAATATAGAGGGGAGATGTTCAACGCGCTTGATTACCCACCAGTGGATGAAGTCATGGGGAAATTTTACTGGGACTTTGAATCTATACCTGTACCGAAATCAGGACACTTTTGTGTGGACTTACCTGCACAGGAAATGGAAGAGCTTAAACTTTCATGCGATAGGAGTGTGGAGCGTAAGATAACAGAGGCCAGCAAGGAGAATGAGAAACGGATACTCAAAGAGCTGCAAGGTATAAGTGCGAAGTGTACGGATACTGGAGACGAAGAGAGTGACGATAATAAACGGTGGCATGACACGTTTGTTTCTAATCCGTTGAACCTATGCCGTATGCTAAAGCACATGAACTTAACTGGTGACCCCAAGGTTGAAGAAGCACGTCAACGCCTTGAGGATATTATGGTAGGTAAAACAAAAGAGATGTTCAAAGATTCTCCCACTGTGCGTAAGACAGTGAAAGAAGAAGTGGACTCTATTATTAATTCATACGACTGGTAGGAGGTGTTATATGAAAGCAGTACACAGAGGACAAAGAGGTAAACTAAAAAGAATACGCGAGCAAATAGAAAATAAGGAACTTGGATCGTTTGTGAACATGCCAAGGAATGTGTTGTATTGGCAAAACACTGTAGACCCTGTAGAACTTATAAACAGAAACTACCACGATTTCTCACTTAACTTATTTACTTACTTGGCTGAGAGGTATCCAGAGTATACGTTTTATCTTGAGGCTAATCACTCAGAAGGAAATAAAGTTTATATGACTCAAGCGCTGGTGCTTGCAGGTGAAGAGGGTTTGGGTAGAGTTGAATGGAGTTATTACAGCGATCAAATGGAGTTTTACAATGAACGAGTAACTGAGGATATAAGACGAGGTAGTTGTAAGAAAACTTCAAAACTAGCTACGGCAAAAAATATCTTTGCTCGTTACTTTTACCCTCTTACTCTACAGGAAGAAATGGATGGAGTGGAGAGTGATGTAGTAAGTGCTTTGTCTGACCACACTTACTCACTAAAGAGAACAAGGGATAATGCAACGCGTGACATCATAGATAAACTTAGCGTAATGCTCAAACAAGAATCGTCTGAGTTATTTGAGTTTGTCAACGCGCATGGCATGAGTAAGCAACTGGAAGCAAGGGCGAAAGATAAAGAAGCCATAGAAATTACTAAACGTCTTGGAGATGCTGTAGACGACGGTAAGGGCCAATTTATTCTTAACAAGGGTGATATGTATTACTCGTTAAACAAAGGAGTTAAACGTATTAAACGTGATGATCTCCCCGAAGATGTACGCACCGCCGTTGGCTTACTCAAGGTTGCAGAAGATAACACAGCTATTGATGGTGTGGGATACAAAGCAACTGCTGATAAATTTTTCATTATGGAGGAACTAAATTTTGACTTTGACGAATGATAAACAAACCAGAGGCAAAGGTGTTAAACCTGCCATGCTACATGTAAACGTGCGACTACCTCAGTATGTACTAGACTACTTCAAAGAGTTTCCTAGTTACACCAAGGAGATGCGAAGAGTGCTTGAGGAACACGTCAACAAAGCAGACAAGGAAGGGGCTACGCAAGTAGCCCTAGACCAACCACGCTGGCAAGATATTCTTGCTGAAGATGAGAACTGGCCTGACGATGGAGGCATTGTCGGGATAAAGGAGAATGATGATGAAGCAGACGAATAAGGATAAGTTAGAAGCGGTGCAGATAAACTTAGGTGTAATGATTAGGAAGTATAAAAGTTATGAATCTAAGTTAGCTGCTAATGCAGCGCAACGTCAACAACTTATAAGTGAACGGCGCGAGTGTAAGGACTTGATGGATGAGTTAAAGGAAGAACAGGTCAGGTTGAATAAAGCCGTAGCACGTAGCGAGTACAGCCAAGCATACTCCCAAGTACAGAGACTATGTAAGAAGTATGACATAGGGTATGACGTAGATATTGTGAACTCGGATTACGACTACGACTTGGGTGTGCCTATAAACAGTCGCACTTATTGGGTAAGCAAACCAGATTGGCTAGAGGGAGATGACCCCATAATAGATGGGCATTACGCTCACACTATGCACGAAGTATGGTCTCTCGTAGACCTTTACGCCAAGCACCATCCCGACCACCCTGACCATGCTAACCGTGAGTATGGCTTTTCCAAATGAAGGAGAACGACAATGAATGAAATGAAACTAACGAAAGAGCAAGTGCAAGAAAACATTGTTGAGATGTTACAGCAAGTAGAGTACTGGCAAGACGTGGTGGATAACTGGCCGAGTGATGCCAAGTATCTTGTTTTAAAAAACAAAGAGGAGAATGATGATGAGTAAAGAAATAATAATAAGAGGCAAACCCATATATGAATTTGTTTGCGTTGGCATGAAATGTATTGGGCTAGAGGAAAGGGAAGAAGTTTCTGCTGAGAAGATAGGGTATCAGGGAACTTTAGCTGATGGTTCTTTTGAACTTTTTGAAGAGAAAGATTGTGATTGGTCATGGGAAAATATAGCCGATATTTTTTGTGAAGAAGACAAACCGCTAGAAATAGGAGACATTTACTACCAATTAGATATTACAAGGTGGATTCAACTTTTTGAAAAGGATGGCTCTTTTCTGGATTTGGAGTGCAGCGGAGGGTGTATTTACCCTTCCGATACTTTATGGGTTGAAGGAGGGGGAGGGAAAGTTATACCTGTACCTCCAGAAGTAAACAAGGCAATCGAAAGGTTAAAACTAGAATGTTTGAAGGAGAACGATAATGATGATTAGCGCAGAAGATAAAGAAGAGTTAAGCAGATTGTTAAAAGACCGAGTAATCAAGACTAAGGACTTTCCTCCGCTTATACCCGAACTTCAAGAGCATCTGGTTAAAGATGAGCTGAGACAGATGATTCACCACCCTCTGTTAGTCACTTTTCACCATGAGCAAGATAATGCCTATCACAACAAACTGATAGATGTGAGAAAGAAGATGCTTGGTCAGCATGTAGCGAACGAGAACATTGGCAGCTATCTAGTAATGCACGAACGCCCTTATAGGTTAGAAGCTCTGATAGAAGCGCTACATTCTTGGTGGAATCCAGCTAACGAGAAAGAATATTGGGATCAAGTTGGTTGGGTCTATACGGATACGGAGTTTTTATATCACAGTATGGATCAATGGAAATATCTGCTTTTTGGGGGTGCTGGATACCTAAACAATAACCTGATGATGGATGATGCAGAAAAGGAAAAGTACGACTCTCTTCCTGAGTATTTCACTGTCTACCGAGGAGCTATAGACCCTGATGGTTATAGTTGGACTTTAGATGAAGATAAAGCCAGATGGTTCGCCTCCAGATGGGGTAAGAGTCTGAAAGTATTTTCAAAAAAGGTTAATAAGCTAGAAGATACTGTTGCTTACTTCAATAGTCGCAATGAGGAAGAAATACTGCTGAATGAAAATCACCGCTATGTTAATTACGAAGTAGAGGAGAACAATGATGAAGAAACAAAAGGATGATGGGTCTTGTCCTACTTTAGCAGAGGTACGCAAGCAAGACCCGACAATGAACAAAAGCAGATACACATCCTACAAGCGAGGATGGCTACAAGTTAAAAACAAAAAGATACTCCCTCCAAAATCTGCATAGGAATTCCTATGCAACCTTCCTACTATACCCCGCTTTCGGGCGGGGTTCTTTTTACTTTACAAAGTCCAACCTTTAAGTTATTCTACCCTTTACGGTTGATTTAATATTAAACCAATCTAGCAGCTACAACCTTGATGCTTTTCATTCCGGTTTAGGTCAAGGGTAATCGAACTACTACTTTGGTGGGTGGTAGGCTGTGAAACCCACCACTTTATTATGGCTCTTACACCTGAAAAGAAAGTCAAAAACAAAGTAGTTAATATACTCAAGCAGTACCAAGTCTATTACTTTTTTCCTGCCACTTATGGCATGGGGCGAAGCGGAGTGCCTGATATTGTCTGTTGTTTTTTTGGCCGTTTCATTGGAATAGAATGCAAAGCAGGTAAGAACAAACCTACTCCACTACAGGAACGAGAGCTTAACGCTATTAAAGAAGCCAAAGGCATAACATTCATAATCAACGAAGAGAACTTAGGTGTACTCGAAGAGTACTTATTGTCCCATGAACATACTCACCCTCGACTTTGAAACTTATTACTCAAAAGATTTTAGTTTAAGTAAACTCACTACTGAAGAATATATACGCGATCCTCGTTTTGAGGTTATCGGAGTTGCTGTCAAATGCAATGGGCAGGAACTATCATCAAGCAGAGCTGCTGCGGCACAATGGTTTTCTGGCAGCAAGAAACAAATAAAACAGTTTTTGTCTCAGTTTGATTGGTCAAACTCTGTGGCCCTAGCTCACAACGCCATGTTCGACATGGCTATCCTTAACTGGCATTTCGGTATTAAGCCCAAGTTGATTGCTGATACGTTAGCAATGTCACGCGCTATTCACTCTATTGAAGTGGGTGGGGGGTTAGCAGCTTTATCTGAGTATTACGAATTAGGTAAGAAAGGAACTGAGGTGCATGATGCGATAGGCAAGAAGCGTTTAGATTTTACACCAGAGGAACTAGAAGCCTATGGTGGGTACTGCATACAAGATGTGGAACTTACGCACAAACTATTTAAGGTACTGAGAAAAGGGTTTCCTAATTTTGAACTTTCGCTAATAGATTTAACCCTGCGTATGTTTACTGAACCTGCTTTAGAATTAGATAAAGATATATTAACCGGGCACCTAAAGAACGTAGTAGATACTAAAGCAGCTCTAATGGATAAGATTACCCATGAGAAAACACAGTTAACTTCTAATCCACAGTTTGCTGAACTGTTGCGTGAGTACAATATCGAACCGCCTACGAAAATAAGTCCTGCTACAGGCAAGGAGACGTTTGCTTTTGCCAAAAGTGATGAAGGTTTCAAAGCTCTACAGGACCACGAAAATCCGTCGGTACAAGCTCTTGTAGCTGCTAGGCTAGGAGTAAGGTCTACCATTGAAGAAACAAGAACACAGCGGTTCATAGAGATAGCTCAGAGAGGTACACTACCTATACCACTACGCTATTACGCTGCCCACACAGGCAGATGGGGTGGGGATGACAAGATTAATATGCAGAACTTACCGCGAGGCAGTGAGCTTAAGAAAGCTATGTGCGCTCCAGAAGGGTACAAGTTTGTGGATTGTGACCTCTCTCAGATAGAGGCACGGACTCTGGCGTGGTTGGCCGAGGAAGGAGGGTTAGTTGAGGCGTTCGATAATGGTGATGACGTGTACAAGATGATGGCCTCCGCTATCTACGATAAGCCCGAAGAAGACATATCAAAAGAAGAACGGTTCGTGGGTAAGACTACTATACTAGGTGCAGGATATGGTATGGGGGCTGTTAAGTTTAGAAACCAGCTCAAGAACTTTGGGGTGGAACTGGATGAGTATGAATGTGAGCGTATTATAAAGGTATATAGAAGCACCTACGCACGTATACCCAAGTTATGGAGAGCGGCGGGCGATAAACTAGAGAGCATTATGCAAGATAAAGTTGCTCACTTTGGCTGCTCTGGAATATTGGTGGTGGATGGTGTTAAAGGCATAAAGCTCCCTAACGGTCTGTATGTTAAGTACCCTAACCTAAGAAGGGAGAGGGACGAAGAAGGTAGAACTGAAGTTGTATACGACACCCGTAAAGGTCGAACGATTATGTCTACTAGAATATATGGAGGTAAGGTTATCGAGAATGTATGTCAGGCACTGGCAAGAATCGTTATCGGTGAACAGTTGCTCCGTGTATCACAGAAATATAAAGTTGTTATGACTGTACACGACGCTATTGGATGTATAGTCCCAGAAGATGAGGTGGAAAAAGGAATGCAGTTAGTTGAGAAAGTTATGAAAGTCAGACCCAAATGGGCACCTGATTTGCCTCTTGATTGTGAGGGAGGCTATGGTAATTCTTATGGAACTTGTTAGCCCCAGTGGGCGGTGGGCAGGGGTTTTTTATCATTCTTCCCCGAAAACACCCACAGCGTATGGCGTGAGTCTCCTTTCGGTCAGAGTAATAGCGTCTCTGAGTCGTTCTCACTTACTCGCGGGTATGCGCCGGATAAACCACGCTACGGTTAGTCGTGCCTTAAAGGTTTTTTCCTTTTCTCCTCAAAGGCACGCATTGAATTTGAGGTTAATATGAAAATAAATATAGAACTAGACGACCACGATACAGCAGATAGATATATAGAACGTTTATTGACTGTATTAGAACGCATAGCTGATGCGCTAGAAGATGAAGCGGAAGGTAGTGATAATGGATGATTTGCGTACCAATATTTGCCCTAAGTGCAAAGCTACCTCAGACCAAGTGTTAAACATGGAAACAGGTAAGCGAGTTGGATGGTATTGTCTGGAGTGTCACTATTTTGAAGAAGCTATACTGCGTGAAACAGTCATAACAGAAGCTGACATAAAGAAAGTACGTATATAAGGAGAGGACCATGCTC
>CERH01001603.1_pt1 | contig 11115 bp, 15 predicted proteins | sample 530991 | NCBI WGS metagenome assembly CERH01 (sample SAMEA2621191, study PRJEB7988) | marine metagenome | biome: marine biome (ENVO:00000447); feature: mesopelagic zone (ENVO:00000213); material: "saline water (ENVO:00002010), including plankton (ENVO:xxxxxxxx)" | depth 800 m | reverse complement strand
AAATGAAAAAACCTGAAACTTTAAATGACGTAATCCACCCTGACCTATATAGTTCTTTATGTCCAGAGGATAAATTTAGGTTTCTTATGCTATATGTACAACAAAACAAACGACTAAACATACACCAACACGAAGGTGTATTAAAAATGACCGAAGAAGAATTTAAAAAACTAGAGAGAGGTGAGAAATGAGTAATACAAAAGCAAGTGATTTTGAACTATTAAACCATGAGAAGTCTTCTCCATTAAGAGAGGCTATGAGTAAACTTGATTATGCTTTACCAGATTATGTATTTGATAGTGATGAAGGTCAAGACATACAAGAATGTATTGAAAATGTATGGGAAGAGATAGATAAAGTTGAAAAACTAGAGAGAGGTGAGCAATGAGTAAGCGTATAGTATCGTCAAAAATATTAATTGAGTGGAGTGATAATCCAAAAATGGAAGTTGTAATGAACGAAATGCCAAGTGATTTAGCACAAGCCTTTGATGATTGGCTATCAAGTATTGAAAAAGAGCAAGAAGTTTTAATAGGAGAGGAGATGAAGAATGACTAAGAAAAAAGACCCAAGGGTAGGCACAGGTAAAAAGCCAAAAGGTAGTGGTCGTAGATTATATACTGACGAAAACCCAAAAGATACTGTACCGATAAAGTTTGCAACACCGACAGACGCAAGAGCCACAGTCGCTAAGGTTAAAAAGATAAGTAAGCCATATGCTCGTAAAATACAAATATTGACAGTAGGTGAACAACGTGCAAAAGTTATGGGCAAGAGAGAGGTCGCTTCTATATTTAAAAAAGGTAAAGAGGCACTTAAAAGACAACACAAAAAATGAATAAAGATAAAAAAACACACAAAGAAGTGTGTAACAAGTGTGGAGAAAAAGCTAAGTTTCTCGACAGAGGCACTTGGTGGTGTACATGGAAACAAGAGAAAGGTGCATACAATTTAGTTGGGAGATGTAAACACGAAAAGAGAGATAGAAACTATGCAGTTGATAACGATTGATTTCGAAACATATTATGATAGTGACTTTAGTTTATCTAAACTAACCACCGAAGCATACATAAAAGACTCACGATTTCAAGTCATAGGTGTGGGCATTAAAGTTGATGATGGACTAACTCATTGGTACACAGGCTCACGTAGCGAACTTAAAAAAATACTTGACTCATACAAAATAAATGAAAAAGCTCTTCTATGCCATAACACTATATTTGATGGTGCAATATTATCTTTTATATTTAGCATTACTCCAAAACTCTACCTTGATACTTTATGTATGGCTCGTGCACTACATGGCATTAACGCAGGTGGCTCACTTAAAGCCCTTGCTGAAAAGTATAATTTGGGAGAGAAAGGCACAGAAGTATTAGACGCAAAAGGTAAAAGACTACAAGATTTTAAAGAAGAAGAGTTAGCTAACTATGGTAATTATTGCACGAATGACGTAGAGTTGACTTACAAACTTTTTTATAAACTATCAAGACCTAACCATAAACACCTAGAATATTTCCCAGAATTAGAAATACAGTTGATAGATATAACCATAAGAATGTTCACAGAACCTCGTTTAAAAATTAATGATGCAATCTTAGTTGAGAGATTAGAAGAAGTAAAAACAGAAAAGCAACACCTTTTGGATGGTTTGAAAGCTAAATTAAAATGTGAAACCACCGAAGAAGTGCGTAAAAAGTTAGCCAGTAATAAACAATTTGCAGAACTGTTGGAGGAAATGGAAGTAATTGTACCTTTAAAAATATCACCGACCACGGGTAAGGACACGTTTGCACTGGCTAAGAATGACATAGGTTTTATAGAACTAAGAGAGCATGAAGACCCGTTAGTGCAAGAACTATGCACTGTAAGACTTGGGACAAAGTCCACGATAGAGGAAACAAGAATAGAAAGATTTTTAGATATTGGATGTCGTAATGATGGTAAGTTACCGATACCGTTAAAGTATTATGGTGCACATACAGGTAGGTGGGCAGGTTCAGATAAGGTAAACTTTCAAAACTTACCGAGTCGTGACGCAAAAAAGAAAGCCTTGAAAAATGCTATCATACCACCAAAAGGTCATGTCATATTAAACGTAGACTCATCACAGATTGAAGCTCGTATACTGGTCTGGTTAGCAGGGCAAGAAGATGTCGTGCAAGAATTTAGAAATGGTGAAGATGTATATGCAAACTTCTCTAGCAAAGTATATGGTAGGAAAATTACCAAAGCAGATAAAAAAGAGCGTTTTGTAGGTAAGACTTGTACGTTAGGGTTAGGGTATGGTACAGGTTGGAGGAAACTACAACACACACTAGAAACATCTGGTCAAGTGGCTAAATTAGATGAAATGGAATGTAGAAACTTGGTGCGAGTATATCGTGAGGTAAATCATAAAGTAATAGATTTATGGGGTAAGTGTGATAGAGCTTTAGAGTTTATTGCAAACAGTACCGACGAAGGCTATTACTTAGATGAACATGAGTGTGTATATATAGAAAAAGGACACATTAGATTACCTAATGGTATGTGTATATATTACCCTGATTTAAGGTGGGATACTTCTGAGGCAAAAGGTGGGTTTGTATACAAGTCCCGAAGAGGGACAGTCGGTATATGGGGTGGCTCAGTTGTAGAGAATGTAGTACAAGCGTTAGCTAGGATAGTCATAGGTGAGCAAATGGTAAAGGTATCCAGGAGCTATCCAGTTGTGTTAACTGTGCATGACGCAATCGTTTGTGTTGCACCAGAAGAAGAAAAAGATATAGCACTAAAAAGAATTATGGAAATAATGTCAACACCACCAGAATGGGCACCAGATTTACCTGTTGCCTGTGAGGGTGATTATGCAAATAACTATGGAGATTGTTAATATGAATGAAGAAGATGAATGGTACGAGTGGAGATTTTGCGAAACTTGTAAAAAAGAAACAAAGCATGAGGAACATGATGTCAAATATGGGTGTGTGCCTTTTGTTTGTCAAGAATGTAAAACTGAAACAATTATTACAACAAGAGTATAAATTATGCCAAAATCTTTAGTAAGACGAAACGATATATGCAAAGACTTACTTTTGAAAAGAGAAAAAATGGGGGAACTAACCCCAGAAATAATCACTAAGTATAGACGATACGCAAGAAATAAAAAAGCTCAGTTGTTTGAAGAGGGTTATGTGGGCGATGAACACGAGTATTGGTTAAGATACTATTGTGCGGGTTGGTTAAGGGATAAGAAACCTAGTCGCATGGACAAGAGTAATAAACGCAGAAGAAACTGTCCAATACACAAGAAGAAAGCTAAAAAAAGTAAATATAAAAGAATGAACTTGAGTCTTTGGGGGTTTACCGAGTCTATGTGGAACAATTATGCTTTTGCTGATATGAGAAGAAAAAACCCTAGACGAGTGATGTGGAAAAATCGTAAAGAACTTTATCATTGGATTGTTAAACAATTAAAAAAACAAGGTCATCGTTCTGCTCATAGCAATGAAAGAAATATTTATCCTAAAATGACACGAATAAGAGATGGGAACTTAACACCAAAAGAAAACTTTAATATTAAAACTAATTTAAGTATTGATAGAATACTAAATAATAGAGGGTATGTAGAGGGCAATATGAAATTAGTTCAACGACAACAGAACAAAGATAAGAATGCACTACACTATTATCAAGCAGAAGATGTTATAAAACATATGAGAAAAGCAAGAAAATTTTTTTCAAGACGAAGCAGTAGAAAGTTGTAAATATATATAATATATGAGATTATTAGCTAACTACAATAAAAAAAGGAAACGTATGACAGACTTCACTTGGAGTTACTCTTCCTTAAAACAATATCAAAATTGTCCGAAACAATATTACGAAATAAGGGTATTAAAAAATTATACTGTAAAAGAAAGCGAGGCAATGATTTATGGTAAAGAGGTGCATACTGCATTAGAAGAGTATGTACGAGATGGTAAACCCCTTGCAAAAAATTATCAAAGATTTAAAAACATGGTTGACTCTTTAATAAAAATTAAGGGTGATAAATATGTTGAACACAAGATGGCACTAAGGTTTGATAAAACTCCTTGTGATTTTTATGATGAGGATAGGTGGGTAAGGGGTATTGTTGACTTACTTGTAGTTGATAATGACCACGCTTTTATAATTGATTATAAAACAGGTAGTAAAAAGTACCCTGACCCGAAGCAGTTAAGACTAATGGCTTTGATGACATTCACACATTTTCCTGACGTGCAAAAAATAAAAGCAGGTTTACTATTTATTATGCATGACGCTTTTATTACCGAAGAATATCATAGAAAAGATATGGATAAGTCTTGGGGTATGTTTGAACAATCTTTAAGAAGATTAGAAAACTCTTATGAGTCAGGTGTTTGGCAGCCTAATCCTACGCCTTTGTGTGGGTGGTGTTCTGTAGATAGTTGTGAATTTTATCCTAAATAGTATAATGTAAAAATGGCTTACACTAAGAAAAAAAGACCCTACAAAAAAGAATACCAACAGCAAAAAGCTAGAGGTGAGCATAAGAACCGCATGGAGCGTCAACGTGCTCGTAGAAAGTTAGACAAAGAAGGGGTCGCCAGGAAGGGTAAGGATGTATCACATAAGAAAGCATTATCTAAAGGTGGTAAAAACAAAGATGGTTTAAAGGTAGTATCTAAATCTAAGAACCGTTCATTCAAACGTAACTCACAAGGTAAGCTAGTATCAGAAACAAGTACAAGAGAGAGGAAAAAACGTGCCGTTAAAAAAAGGAAAGTCTAAAAAAACTATCGCATCTAATATTAGAAAAGAGATGAAAGCAGGGAAACCTCACAAACAAGCAATAGCCATTGCATTATCTAAAGCAGGTAAAAAAAAGAAAAAACGATAGTAAATTAGCACTTGACTTTCTATTTTGGTCATGTAAGACTTGTATCTTTATAAGAGAGAGATATGGAATTACTTAATAATAAAATATTAAAATTAAAATTAAGAGATACCTCAACACAGTTAATCACAAATAGAATAGAAAAAAGTGAAGTTATATCAAGGACTGAAGATGGTGTTAATGAGGTTTTAGTATACTGGGGTATAGATGAAGTTACAGAACTAAATGACCTGTTAAACTTAACTAAAAATTTACCTTCACCTATCACTAAAGAATATAAATGGCCAGGGCTATATAAACCGTTTGACCATCAACGCATTACATCTGAGTTTTTATCTGTAAATAGAAGAGGTTTTTGTTTTAACGAGGCAGGTACAGGTAAGACATCATCAGCATTGTGGGCGGCTGACTACTTAATGAATAAAGGTAAAGTCAAACGTGTCCTTATAATATGCCCACTATCAATTATGTACTCAGCGTGGCAAGCAGATATATTTAATACTTGTATGCATAGAACTTCACAAGTTTGTCATGGCAGTAAAGAAAAACGTCAAATTATAGTGAATGGTAATTATGAATTTATAATAATAAATTATGATGGTGTGGCTATCATTAAAGATGAAATTAAAGAGGCAGACTTTGATTTAATAATTGTAGATGAAGCTAATGCATATAAGTCTACTACAACAAGTCGTTGGAAAACTTTATCTAAAATAGTAAGATATCACACTAGAATATGGATGATGACAGGAACTCCTGCATCACAATCACCTGAAGATGCATATGGACTAGCTAAGTTAGTATGTCCAGACCGTGTGCCTAAATTTAAAACAGCATGGAGAGATAAAGTTATGCATCAGATATCTAGGTTTAAATGGATTCCTAGACCAACATCAAAAGAAGAAGTATTTAAAGCTTTGACACCTGCGATTAGATTTGCTAAGGATGAGTGTTTAGATTTACCTGATGTTATGTATCAAACAAGAGATGTTGAACTAACAGCACAAGCTAATAAATATTACAAACAATTAAAAAATCAGATGTTGATTGAAACTTCAGGGGAACAAATATCTGCTGTCAATGCCGCCGCAGGTATGAACAAACTACTACAAATATCAGGTGGTGCAGTATATACAGACACAAAACAAACTATAACATTTGATATAAAACCTAGATTAAATACATTAAAAGAGTCAATAGAAGAAACTTCACACAAAGTGTTGGTGTTTGTGCCTTATAGACATACTATAACAATAGTATCTGAGTTTTTAACAAATAATAATATATCTAACGATTTGATACATGGTGATGTTACTGCTAGAGAACGAGCTAACATCATTTCAAGATTTCAAACAGCAGATGAACCTAGAGTATTAGTTATACAACCACAATCTGCTTCACATGGAGTAACTTTGACTAAGGCAAATGTAGTAGTCTTTTGGTCGCCTGTGATGTCAGTTGAAGTTTATTTACAGTGTATAGCTAGGATGGATAGGGTAGGGCAAAAAAACAAAATGACAGTTGTTCATTTACAAGGCTCTCCTGTTGAAAAAAGAATGTATGCAATGCTACGAGGAAAAGTAGACCAACATACTAAATTAGTTGATTTATATAGAGAGGTACTAGAAGAATGACAGATAAGAAACTTACAGCTAACGAAAAATTAGTTAAAACATACATAGCGATTAGAGATGAAAGAAATAAGTTATCTAGAGAATATGAAGCTAAAGATAAAGATTTAGCTAATGACATGGTTTCTATAGAACAAGCTTTATTAAACTCTTGTAACGAAATAGGTGCTGATAGTATGCGTACTGAGTTTGGCACAGTTATTAAGAGCACAAAAGAAAACTTTGTTTGTGGGGATTGGGATAATTTTAAACAGTATATAAAAGATAATGATGCCATAGAATTATTACAACAACGAATACATCAAGGTAATTTTAAAGAATTTTTAAGTTCTCGTGAGGATGAAGGTCTACCACCTGGAATTAGCACCATGCGAGAGTTTAAAATAACTGTCCGTAAACCAACTAAATCTTAGGAGAGATGATATGGAAAAACAGACTATAACTACAGAAACAGGGGTTGCTTTGTACCCTTGGTTGACAAAACCAGATACAAAGTTTAATGAAGATGGAGAGTACAAAGTTAATCTTGTGCTATCTAAAGAAAATGCTGCACCAATAATCCAAGTTATTAAGAATGTGCACGAAGAAAATTACAAGCAAGTATTAAAAGCTAGTAAGAAAAAAACTATGAAACAGGCTAATCCACCATTCTCTGAGCAGTTAGATGATGATGGTAACCCAACAGGTAACATTATATTTAAGTTTAAATCAAAAGCAGCTTACAAACCTGCTATTTTTGATGCAAAACAAAACCCTTTAGTTGACCCTTCTATATGGGGTGGCTCTGAGATAAAGGTTAACGCAGTTTTATATCCATACAATTCACCTATGAGTGGAGTAGGGGTATCGTTAAAGTTAAGAGCTGTCCAAGTTATTCGTTTAGTAGAGGGTTCAGAGGGTGCAGGTCGTTTTGGATTTGACGAAACATCTGGATATAATGCTAAAGATGGTGTTGATGAACAAGTAAATGCTGAAGTTTTTAATAAAAAAACAGATGAAGCTATATCCGAACCAAAAGTTGTCAAAATAAAACCCACATCTGATGGAAGTAAAGACGTTACTGATATATTAGATAAGTGGGGAGTCAAGGATGACTAATGACTTGTGGGATATTCTACAAGATAATCCAGATTTAAAAACAGGACTGGATGAAGATACACTCGCCGTTGCGACTAGCGGAGGTAATGCTACTAAACGAATATCTATCCGTGGTGGTAGCTTTCATAAAGTTATAAACGGCAGAGAGGTATCTACTATAGAAGATAATCATATGCAAGTCATTGTAGTAAAGATGGCTCATAATGCTTCTCGTACATTTTACGATGGAGAGTATGAAGAAGGTAAACCTGTTGCACCTACTTGTTGGTCTACTGACTCTAAAATACCTGATGAAGAAGTACCAACACCTCAAGCTAAAAATTGTAATGTTTGTGATTTAAGCGTTAGAGGTTCGGGAGCAGGTGGCATGGGGGCAGCGTGTAAATTATCCTGGAGGATTGCTGTTGTATCATTAGATGATATTGCAGGTGATGTAATGCAGATGGTTTTACCTGCTACATCTACGTTTGGTAAGGGAGAGTCAGGTAAGTGGCCTTTTAGACCTTATGTGCAAATGTTGGCTAATAACAATGTTAGTGCGGTTAATGTTGTAACTAAAATGCAGTTTGACACTGGCTCACCAATACCAAGATTATATTTTTCTCCTGTGGCAGCAGTACCAAGAGAAGATATAGAGATTATAAATAAACAAAGTAAATCTTCTGCAGCTGAAGAAGCGATTAAGATGAGCTCATCACAATTTAATGTGAAAAAATCACCGTTTGATAAACCAAAACCCATAGTAAATGAGGGCGATATAGACAATCTTATGGAAAAATGGGGTGTAAAAGAGGAAGGAGATTAAGATGGCAAGACCATATAGTGATAAACTTTTAATTCATCTAACTAATGCTGACCCTGAAAAGGTAGGTATACAGTTAGCCAAGATATGTGTAGAGGCTAAGATACCTGCTTCAGCTATAGCTGAACATTTTGAAGTTTCAAGAATGGCAGTACACGGATGGTTTAGAGGTAAATATATAAGAGAAAAGAGATGTATTAGCATTAGAAGGTTTATAGCTAGAATACAGGAAGATTTGGACAAAGGAAGGTTACCTACTAAAACTCAGACGTTAACAAAAAAATACTTAGTAGACATCCGAAATGATTACTAAATTTTATGAAAAAATATTACCAAAAAAGGGTAACAAATATTGCGTAGCGTGGACAAGTGGTAAAGGTATGAACCACGAGTGGGTAGACTCTATTATTGACATAGAGCCAACCGTAGCACAGTTACAGAAAAAATATAAAGAGGTAAATATATATGTAGCCATGTCCTCTTTTCAAGGTCAAAGCAGGTTGGCAAAACATGCTATGTATAGGAAGTGTTTGTTTGTAGACTTAGATGTAGGAGCAGACAAAGCTAAGACAGATAAAGGTTATGCTACCAAAGAAGAAGCAGAGAAAGCCTTAGATGATTTTGTAGAAAAAACTTTATTACCACCTGTTATTAAGTTGGACTCTGGTAATGGTATACATGGTTATTGGCCTCTTGAAGAAGAATTGACTACAAAAGAATGGCAACCATACGCAGAAAAGTTTTTTAACTTTTGTGTTGAACATAAGTTGCTAGTTGACTCATCTGTTATGTGTGATGCCGCTAGAATAATGAGAAGCCCTGACAGTGTTAACTACAAAAAAGGTAAAAAACCATCACCTACTAGATTATTAACTGAACAAATACAAGAATATCCATTAGAACTTATCAAAGAAAGAATAGGTGAAGTTGAGCAGTCTTTTGATAGTTTTATGAAAAGTAAACCATTATCAGTTGAACAAAAGAAAACATTAAAAGTAGATAATTTTAAATCAGAGTTTTCTGTGATAGCTAAGAAAAGTTTAAAAGGTGAAGATGGTTGTCCTCAAATAAAACATATTTTGATAGAGGCTACTACTTTAGAAGAACCTATGTGGTACGCAGGTTTATCAATAGCACAACATTGTATTGACAGAGATAAGGCAATCCATTTGATGTCAGAAAACCATAGAGATTATGACCCTGAAACAACTGAAGCAAAAGCTGCACAAGCACAAGACAAACCTTTTTCATGTGATAAGTTTAATGACTTAAATCCTGGGGTGTGTGAGGGGTGTTTACACAAGGGTAAGATAACAAACCCTTTAGCCATAGGTAAACAGTTTGTACCTGCCATACCTGCGGGTTTTGTTAGTGTAGAGGACTTACAAAAAGGTGCTTTAGCTTCTATTGGTGGATTACCTAAAGACTTACATCCTTTTGTATATGGAGGTGCAGAAGGTGGTATATACTTTGAGCATCCAATAGAACTAGATGAAGATGGGCAACAATTACCTAGAAAGAAGCCTATATTGGTTTCACCATATGACTTATACCCTATTAATAGAATATATAGTGCGACAGAAGGTGAGTGTTTGAATATGAAGTATCATCCACCTAATGATGAGCCAAGAGAGTTTATGATGCCTATGAAGCATTTGTATACACCAGAAAAATTTAAAGAAATAGTATTACATAACGGAGTATTTTTTGACCCAAACAATCAGCAAGGGAGGTATCTTATGACTTATATTTACAAATGGGGTGACTACTTGTTATCTAAAAGCAAAGCAGAAATAATGCGAACACAAATGGGTTGGACACCAGACAAGAAAGCTTTTGTAATAGGCGATAAAGAGATAGATTTAAAAGGTAATATTGCCAACAGTCCAACTTCTCCTTTATGCAAGGGTATAGCTCAACATTTAAACACTGAAGGTAGCTATGAGGAATGGAAAAGAACAGCTAATAAATTAGATACACCTAGTTTAGAGCTACATGCGTTCACCATGTTAACTGGGTTTGGTTCTGTGCTTATGGAACAGACGACCACCAATGGTATGACCGTATGCCTCACGGGGACAGACTCAGGTTCAGGTAAAACAGGTGCACTACAAGCAGCTTTGAGTATATGGGGTAACCCAGAGGCACTCAAGCTTACACAGGGAGGTGCTACAGAAAATGCACTAACAGCTAGATATTTGGCGTTTCACAATTTACCATTCGGTTTAGATGAGGTAGGTAGCATAGAAGGCAGAGCGTTATCTAATCTAATACATAAGATATCAAATGGTAAGGCAAAGGTGCGTATGCAAGCCTCAGTGAACGCTGAGAGGGAGTATGAGATGTCTGCTTCATTGATAGCCTTGTTTACCTCTAATCACTCGTTGTATAACACATTACAGACTGTAAAGAAAAACCCACATGGAGAGGTGGCTCGTTTACTAGAAATTACTGTTAATAAACCTAAGATATTCTTTGATGACCCAACAGCAGGGGCAAGCATATTTCAACCTTATAATCACCATTACGGACACGCAGGGTTTGATTTTATCAATAGGTTGTTTGGATACTCAAAGGAAGAGGTAAGGGTAAAAATAGATAAATGGCTTACAAAATTTAAGAAAGACTTTGGAGATGACACTACCTATAGATTTCATGAGAACATGATAGCTTGTACTTTTGCTGCAGGTGAGATAGCT
>CERH01045960.1_pt1 | contig 11125 bp, 11 predicted proteins | sample 530991 | NCBI WGS metagenome assembly CERH01 (sample SAMEA2621191, study PRJEB7988) | marine metagenome | biome: marine biome (ENVO:00000447); feature: mesopelagic zone (ENVO:00000213); material: "saline water (ENVO:00002010), including plankton (ENVO:xxxxxxxx)" | depth 800 m | reverse complement strand
TGTTTTTTGTTCTGTCTATATGAAAATTATCTGTCATTTTATAAATAACCACTTTGGAGGAAAGTGTAAAGTTACAAGCCATGCTGCTGCTAAAGCTATTACTAAAAATATATTAACATAATTATTCATAATTTATTACTATATTTTGCTGCAAAGTAAATTAAAGCAGCTACTGCTCCTATAAAAATTAAAATACCTACAGTGATTCCTAATATTTGTTTAATGTTTTCTGCACGTTGCATAGCTGCATATCGAGAAGCTTTTTCTTGTTCTTTAGCTTGTTGTTGCATTTGTCTGAATTTTCTAAGACCAGAAGCTCCCCTTGTCTGTTGAATAATACGAGTAAGCTCTCGCTCCATATCCATTGCTTTTTCATAGGCAATATAATTAGCTAAGACATCATTCTTGCTACCTTTTTTCTTAATTTCTTTTTGTTCATCTATAAAATCATAAAGCTGTCCAAAATCTTTGGACATTTGAGAAAGGTCTTTTCCTATCTCAATTCCTTTTTTTATGGCTGCAAAAGCAGCTAAACCTATCGTCAACGGATCTGGCATAATAAAAATCCTTTATTTTTTATCCTTAAACCAATTATCTGTGGTTTTAGGTTTTAACCTTTCATCTCGTTTTTTTTTACAAGGAATACAAACACCTTTAACTTTTTTGAATTTTTTCTGCACAGTATACACTGTGTAAATTTCTACAGGCTCACCACAGACAAGGCACTTATCTTCCACGTCTGTTTAATACTGATTGACGTTGTACATCAATACGTTCACGATTAACTTGGTTCCTGTTTGCAGCTATCTCCTCAGTGCTTTCTATTTTAGCAGCATCTGTTGCAGCTTGTTGTTGTAGTTTAGATGCTTGTAACTGTAACTCTGCCTGATCAACAGCAGCTTTTCTCTGTTCAGTTTGTTGTTTAATGCCTAATTCTTGTAACCTTATTTGAACAAGAGGGTCACTCATTGGATCTGATCCCTCGCCCTGTGTAAATAATTTTGGTATTAAATCATCCATAAGTTGTTTCTGTTGTAATGATATTAATTTTTCAAGTTCACCAGGGTCTTGTAGATTTCTTTCTAGTTCTAAAATTTGAGTTTGTGCTGCTATCGGATCTATCGTTCCATTATCAACACCAGCTTGAACTTGATCAGTAATCTTTTGTATTTCAGCAATAACAACTTGTCTAGATTTTTGAGAAACGTGTTCAAGCAGATGAGCATAAAAAGTTCCCATAACCTGTGGCGAGGTAGAAACCAAAGGTGTTTTCATAAATACTAAATGTATGTTTATATGTGCATCATGATCCTGATCAGGAAAAGTTCTTAGTGTCTCTCCCATCAGTGCTCTTGCGTTTTCAATCACAGGATCTAAAGGTTGTGGTTCAGGTGGAGGAGGCAATATTTCATCAATATTATCTACTTCTAGTGCTTGATACATTCTTTTATAAGCTGCTGTTAAATTGTGTATCTGTGGATTAGCTTGAGCTAGTTGTAATTGTGTTTGAGCAAGTGTTACACGTTGAGCCATTGAAAAAATATTTGGATCGCTAACAGGTATTACATCAACCTTATCATCAAAATCTATTGATTTAACAGATCTGTCAGCCCCTGTTACTTGATAAGGGTATTCATCTGGTAAGTTTTGTGAAAATATCCTTGCTAATATTTTAAACTCTGTTTTTTGAGCATAATGTAATCTTTTATGTATAGCAGACATTACTCTCATGCCTCGCTCTAATAAGGCAACTGTTGTTCCAACAGGAGCTTGACTATTCATACTTCCTGTTTTTTCATCTGCTAAAGCAATAAAACGTCTGCCTCCTTCAACTAAAGAACCAAGCAAAGAAGCTAAAGTCCCAGAGGGTTCTTTATAAGGAAGAGGAATAATTGACTGAGTTATATTACCACCAGGAGCATCTATGTCTCTAAACTCTCCAGGTTGTAGAGGTTCATCATCGTTTCTAACTCGAACACCCCTTGCCTTAAATCCAGCAGGAAGATTAGATAATGTTCCAGCATCGATAAGTTGTCTTAATATACTTGTAGCTGCTCTGCCTAAACCACCTATCATGTGAATAAGACCAAAACCATAGAAACCTAAACCAGGCATAAACTTATAATGAACAAAATATTGTTTCTTTTTTGCTAGTCTTGTTCCTTCATCAAAGTTTCTTCTAATCGATAGTATTTTTCCAGAACCATTATCAAGAGTTACAATATAGGGAAGTTGTATTCCTGTAGGTTGACCTTCAGGAGACATATCCTCAAAACCTTCAATGTCAAGATCAACGTGCATTTCTAATAAATTAAACACATCATCTGAGTATGATTTATAAACTCCCGTAACATCATTCACTTTATCTTGAACTTGATCAACTTCAGGATCGGACGGAGTAATATCAATATCTCTGTAGAAACCAGATACTTGTAACTTTTTAACCTCGTTCATGTCCATCCTTAAAACATGAGTAACACGAGAGCTTGTTTGTAAATCAGTAGCCATATAAGGAACAACAAGGTCTTGGGCTGGTACAAACTTAGAAACAGCTCTTTGTCTTGCTTCATCATAATAAACTTTTTTAAACGCAGACCCTGATAAAGGTAGATAAAATAAAAGTTGATCCATATCTGGGTCATATTCTTCCATAACCTCCATAACCTGATAGTTCATAAAATCTTCAACTCTTTTCGCCTGATTTTCTTTTTCAGGAGTTTTATCTCCAAGAACATACGTCCTGATAGGACCACCAGAGGGTATAAGTTCTTTGTAGGACTGTGCTTGAAACTGAGCCACTGATTCAACAATAAGTGGATGTGTTACACTAGATGCTCCTTGAAAAGGTTCTGTTCTTTCTTCATATCGTATACCAAGCTGATCTAATCCTTTTGTATATGTTTCTTCCCACTCTGATCTAGATTCTAAATCATCTTCGTAATAACCTCTAAGTTCAGATGATATCTCTCCTAAATAACCCTCATCTAAGAACTCAGCTAAATTTGCTTCGTGTGGAATTAACTCTTCAACTTCTTGTTCTATCTTTTCACTCAAAGCTCTGATGATTGCTCCACCATCAACATCTTGTAATATCTCTGCTCCACCTTCAAACTGTTCTTCTGTAGTTACATCTACTTCTACTTCTGGTAAATTTAAATCTATAGGAGATCCACCTTGCATATTTCCGGTATCTACAAGTGAAACTGTAGGTTTAGTTGGTATAGCCATCAGTAATACTCCCTTTTCTTTAGGTATCTATCTTCGCTCATTTCGTCTTCTCCTGCAAGAGAAATAAATCTACCCTGTCTAAAACGCATAAGTGCTAAAGTCATACTATCACAAAAGTCATCATGATCTCCATTCGGAAAGGAAGAGACCTCTTCCATAACTTCATCGGAATATTTCTTATCCGTAGGAGCCCAGACAACACCAGCTTCAAATAAAGGTGCTACCATATGCATTCGAGTCACCTTATCACGACCTTTGCCTGGAGAAAAGCCTAAAGCTGGTACCCCACGAAGTCTAAGTTCATCAATCAACGGGGTTCCTGTTGCTTTTGCTTCTACCAAAACCATGTCCGGTTCCCAGTATTCATGCTCTTCAAAAGCAATATCTTTTAACTCTGGAAAATTCCAACGACCTCTCTTTGCATCCATCAAAATAATGTTGTCAGGTCCTCCTTCATCTGGAGAAAAGATCCCCCACGTTGTAATCGCTGAATAATCAGCAGATTCTTTTTTAGAAAAGGCTGTATCATAAGATTGTAAAACATATTTTAATGGAGGAATATCTTCTTTATCCCACATTTTCCACCAATCTTTCTTAACAATAGCACCTTCTACAGAAGTGGGCTCTTGTTGCCACTGTGCAGACCATTTAGCTATGGGAAGAGAAGCTTTAATAGATAATAATGCGTCTTTAGACCAAAATTCTTCCCACAAAGGGTTGCCTGAAGGCATAATTGCAGGAAATTCTACAACCTCCCACTTGTCTGACATAATATCAGAGCCCTGTTGTGCCAATAATCTGCCTGTTAAATCCTTTTTTCCCCACCTTGTCATAACAATAATGATGGCACCACCTGGCTGAAGACGTTGACGAGGACCAGAAGTGTACCATTCATACGCATTATCAAAGGCACCCTCTGATAATGCGTCTTGTTCAGAGTGGGGATCATCAATAACGAACAAATCAGCACCTCGACCCGTTACAGCTGCACCAACACCGGCAGCAAAATACTCTCCACCTACATCAGTTTGCCATTTTCCTGCACTTTTGTTGTCCTCTTTTAAATTAGTATTAGGAAATATCTCTTTGTATTGAGGGTCATCAATTAAATCTCTCACTTTACGTCCGAATCGTACAGCGAGTTCTGTATTGTGTGTGGCTTGAATTATTTTAAGTTTTGGGTTTCTACCTAAAAACCAAGAAGGCATAAGATAAGAAGCAAATTCAGACTTTGAATGACGAGGAGGCATATTAATAATTAATCTTTTTATCTCTCCTGATGCAACTTTTTCTAACTTTTCTGCAATAATACGATGATGAGCACCTTCAATAAAGTTTTCATACACATGATGTGTAAACGACATAAATTTTTCTTGAGCTTCTTCTCTAAGATCGAGTCTTTTTTTAGCCTCTGTTAAAGCTAAGATTTCTTTTAAAACTTCTTCCGGTAACGATTGTAAATTCATTTAGACTAATTTAAGTTCTAGGGACTAAAGTTTCAATACCTCTTCCTGGGACAAAGGGAGTATAACCTAATAAACTAGATACATCAGCAGGAGTGAGATAAGGAGCAGTAACTGGTCTTACCATTCCAAACTCTGGTATAAAAATGTCTGGGGTTTTTGATTTATCGGTTTCTGGTTTTTCTGTTTTTGGTTCTTCAGGTGAGGGCAATGGATCAGGCACCACCGGTGAAGGAGCCAGTGGTACCTGTGCTTCTCCTGGAAATGGCTGCATATCTACAGGATCTCCTGAAGAAACAGGAACATCAACGGGAGGAACTGGTGAAATTGGTGGAAACACCGGAGGTACAGGTGTTGTAGGTGGAACAAAGGGAGGCACTATGGGTGGTACAGTGGGAGGTGTCACCGGTGGAACTGGTAGTGAAGAAATTGAATCAGGCACTAAAGGAGGGCTAGGTATTTCAGGACTAATGACAGGTGGAACAACAGTTGTAATTCCAGGAAAAGGAATAGGCACACGAACAGGTCCTGGAACTACAGGTGCAGGAGCAGGAGAAGGAATAACAGGTGCAGGTACTGGTGCAGGAACCACAGGTGCAGGAGCAGGAGAAGGAATTACAGGTCCTGGAGTTACGGGTTCAGGAATAACAGGTGCAGGTGCAGGAATTATAGGAGCAGGAACTACGGGTCCAGGTAGTGGTTGCAATGGAGCAGGAGTTAAAGGTCCAGGTATTGTAGTTGGAAGTCTACCAGGTAATGGTTCAAAGGGAACAGGAACTACAGGTCCAGGTGCTGGTTGACCCGGTGAGACTTGTGGTAGAGGTCCAGGTGCCGGTTGACCAGGCGAAACTTGTGGTAAAGGACCAGGGATTGTAGTCGGAAGGTTACCAGGCACAAACGAATCAGGAGTTAAAGGTCCAGGCACAGACCCTGCTTCTGTTGCAAAATCTGTAGGAGTTCCTAATCCAAGAAAATCTAGAACACTACCAGCAAGTCCAGGAAATCCAGCAGCTATATTTGATAAAAGAGGATTTAAACTTAAACTAATCGGAGGAAGACTTCCTATTCCTTGACCTTGAGGAACAATATTTCTAGGTAAAGTAGCAGTAGGTCTATTATCAGGTAGAGTCGAAGGATTAAATGTATCTAGTTGTATTTGTTCTTGAAATCGTTTTTCATCAAAAAGAGCTGGAGTTGGCTGAGTACCAGAATATAAGTCAGATGGAAATTGTGGACCTTCTGCTGCAATCTCTGCTTCTGATTTACCTTGAATTAATCCACGTTGTTGAGCTCTTTCAAAAGGTGTTAGAGCTGCTGTTACAGGTCTTGTTTGTATTGAACCTGGTAAACTTCCGGCTGTTTGAGCAAAATCACCAGGAATATTAGCTCTGCCTACAGGAATATTAGCTGTGCCTAACGGATCACCTGTTCTAATCAAATCACTTATGTCAGCTATTCCAAGTCTTAGTCGCTCTGGAAAAGGTAAAGAAAAGAATTCATCTGTCGTAATCCCTAAATCAGCTGCTGATTGTTCAGCTGCCTCCTGTCCAGCTTCGAAAGCTGCTTTTGTTTCATCTTTTCTCTTCTGCTTTGTATCTAACTCTTTTTGGTACTGTAATAATTCATCTCTGCCCACAACACCTTTAAACTCATTCCCTTTGTCCGTAATGGTTAAAGACGATCCATCAGCATAAGTAACACTGGTCCGAGGTTTTCGATCCTCGTTTAAAAAATCCTGGGTTCCTGCAACAACACTACTTCCCCCTAGATTATTTAACGTATAACCTTGCAACCCTAACTTAATATTATTAAGAGAATCTTTTCTTCCAGCTTGTTTTCCTACTCTTCCTGGTTCTATTCCTATTAAATTAACTCTCTTTCCGTCCTGTAAACCATATAAGAGATTACCAGCTTGATCTTTTACAGTATACTGATTACCCTTTTTACTAATATCAAAACCACCCTCCGTTTTGAAATTTGTTCCTTTTTTGTTTCCAGAATATTTAAAATCTTCAGAAGAAACAATGTTTCCAGATTGTGTAATCTGATCTGCAATGGTCATGGGTTGAGGTTCAGGAACTGGAACAACAGCAGAAGCAATTTGTTGAGGTGGAGGTGGTGCCATAGTCGGTTGCTGAATTCTAGGCTCCACTCTAGTTTCTATTGTTGTAGGTTCAGGAACTTCGACCTTTGCCGGAACCGGATCTTGTGGCACTGTCTGTGTGGGCATATTTCTTTTACTAAACTCATCCCTATACTCAGAAGCACTTAATCCCGTCTTATCTCCATAAGAATAAGTCTTGGTTATCGGATCATAAGTATTTAAAAAACCACCATTACTTAGTAATTTCGTTGCATCGTCATCTGATATCGTAGGAGTTGCGTCCGTTTCCATAATCGGTCCTAATCCACGTTTTGATCTTAACAAATTTATATTCGCTATAATCGTGGGATTGTCATATCTACGATTTCCTTGCATATCTATCTCTCCGATATTTCTTTGTAACTATCAATCACACAGTCAAACTGTGCCCTATAAAATATATTATTTTCGTACCTATCCCAATTACTTTCGTCAATAATATTCTTGCAATCCTCAAATGTCATCAACTCTTTCATCACATATTGATTACCCGTGTACTCCCAATATTGCCCATTATATCCCCAAATACTAATCAAAAGCAAATATGTTTTCACGTTTTCTTTCTTTTCGCTCTAATTCGATCCTTCGCCCTCTTCGCAATCCTTGCTTGTTCATTCTTTCCAGCAACCTTAGACCTCTGTTCCATCACTGTTAAAATCTGAATTTTTCTCGCAAAAGGCTTATTAATTTTCTCAACCCTCTTAGCCGTGTTCCTCGCATCTTGAACAGTCGCATACTTAATCGGAACTGTGTCCTTTGGATTTTCGTCCGTATATAACCTTCTCCCCGATCCTTTAGGCTTTTTTCCTGTTCCTATTTTTGGATCTGGTCGCTTTTTTGGCTGTCGTTTTACCATCTTTTGCCTTCTGACTTTTTAGTATTCCTTTTAATGTCTTTGCTTGTCCAGCATGAGTCTTACTCGCTTTACTCAGTCCCTTAACAATCCTTGTTAATTTTTTTATCGTTCTGGTCATCAATACACCTCCTGTCTTCTTTCTCTTCTTTAACGACCTCAGCATCAATGACAAAAGCTTGTGGATATTTTTTCTGTAAAGTCAATAGCCTTGATGTAATCTCATCTCGACTTAACTGATCTAAAGTATGAACTGATTCTCTTCGGTCCACAGTCAATCCAGCTAAAGAACTCCGTATCTTTTCTGCATTAATAGCTGCTGAAAATTGGTTACCTTCCTCTGCTCCTCGGCTCAAGTGATATAATCTCTCAAGCTGACCCATCAAAGTTACACCATATTTTCGCTCTTTTTCTTCTCGAAGCTCACTAATATACTCACAAACATGAGGATAACTCTTGCCGTTCAAAAGCTCATATGCCGTTTTCTTAGCTACATTGACAGAATAACCACTCTTCCGGGCACATTCTGCGTTACTGTAAATTCCTTCCGTAATAAGTTTCGCAAAGGTGATTTGTCTGTTTGTTAGTTTCCTGTTGGTCCTATCTTCAATTTTTTTTCTTAATGAAGCCATCTTGTCCTCTGTCCTCTTTTTTCTTATAAACTAAATCCAAATGAAAATATATACAAATTTTTTTTCTAAGCAAAAGACAAAAATATAATTAACTCGGTTTTAACCCCTACCCCCTTGCTCCTCGAACCTGGGTCTAATGAAAATATCCTCGAATAAAATTATTGAACCAACATACTATGCGTGTGTCTGCTGCGTGCCGTGTGGATTTTGGGGGGTGGGGCTGGTGACTTTGTCAATGATTCGTTTTGTAATGGGTCAAGTAACACCATAAAATGAAAAAAGAATAAAAAGTTTGTGATCACAAAACTAGATTCATGATCACTAAAAAAAAAATAAATATGATCACGCAGAATAATAAATGTGATCACTAAAAAAATAAATTAAATTAAAACGAATCATTGACTTGTTATTAATACTAAGTTTTAATAAGTTATAATAACTTATAATATGTAAATAAAAGCGAGGTTTAAAAATGATTAAAGTATTTCAAAATATATTAAAAGGTATGTTTATTTTATTTTTGCTGGGTGCCATGGTTCATATTTTACTAATATCTTTATATCTACTTTATGTTTAAAAACAATGAGGTTTAAAAATGATTAAATTATTAACAAATATACTAAGAATGTTTAAAGAAAATAAACCGAAGGTTATAGATTGTTACGATCTTTTAACACAAAACCAACGTGATGAAATTGCTGACATGATGCTTGAAGCATTAGTAGACAACAATATACATCCCGAAATATGGGAGATGAAACTGGAAGCAATTATTGATGAGGAGGAGTAAATGTTAGATATCCAAGAAACAAGTTTAATAAAATTTAAAAAAGATTCATCTGCTGCATTGCAGCAGATGAAAAGATTTTGCGATAGTGATAAATTCATTTTAGATTGTAGGTTTAAAGCTTATAAAAGAATAGAACAAGCAATTAAAAAAAATAAGAATAATGAGATCGTTTTTAACTGGTCAAAATTACCCAAGCTTTTAATGGTTAATACTAAGTTAAATAAAGAAACTATAAACCATGAAAAAGATTTTATGGTTTATGGTTTAAGTTTTGCCCCTCACTTTGTTAGTGGATTTAATACTTGCAATGGATTGAGTCTAGGATGTGCAAGAGTCTGTTTAATGTTTACTGGAATGGGTCAAGAATTTATGGTTAATTCTAAAGGAGACCACACAGTAGCAATCGCAAGAATAATTAGAACAATACTTTATTTTAAATATAGAAACCATTTTATTAAAAAACTTATTAATGAAATTGTTTTATTAAAAAAGAAATCTATTAAAGAGAATAAAGAACTAGCTATTCGCTTTAATGTTTTTAGTGAAATAAAATTTGAATCATTAAAAGATTTAAAAGAAATTATTGAAGTATGTAAAAAATTAAAAATTCAATGTTACGACTATGTAAAAGATATAAATAGAATTGTTAAGAATCCAAATAAATCAATTTATCATTTAACCTATTCATTGAGTGAAAATAATTTTTTGTTCGTTCCAACTGCATTTAATAACGATTGTAACGTGGCAGTAGTTACCAATGTACCAACTAACAAGCTTAAAAATAAAAAGTATAAGTTTAACTTCCCAACATCTCTAACAATTAATGGGATCAAAAAAGATGTTATAGACGGCGACTCTCATGATGGACGTTTTCTAGATAAAAAAGATTGTTGGATCTTACTGAGGGGTAAAGGGCAAAAAATCAAAAAAGATAAGACTAACTTTGCAGTTCCTATTTTTAACAATGGGGTCGTTTCAAATACTATAAACATATAAAAAGAATAGGGGCTGCATTTATGCAGCCCCTATAGTTAAGGGAAGAATCAAATGAAAAAATCATATGAAACACTTAAAAACATTTTCGGTGCAATATCAATATTTTTAATTTTAATTATTTTAAATTATTTATCCTACCTTTTTTCATAAAGAAAAAAACAAATTAGGTTGCACGTTAAAAAAAAATAAAAAAAGGAATTAGGTTGCACGTTAAAAAAATAACTAAGGTCGCAAGTCAAGGAAGAGGTCTTCAAAGTTCTCGAATCTTTTTCCTTGAGCCTTCAGTCCATTTTCTCTTAATTCTAGACCTTGATCACCTTCAAATAAAAATAGGCTCTTCTCTTCGAGGTGCTTGACCAAGTAAAAATTATTACCTCCATTTAAAAAAAGCTTTGTATTAAACGAAATTTGATATTCAGATATTTTAATTCGGTAGGTTTTAGTAACCTTCAGTTCGAACCAAAAGCTTGTTTTATTCCATAGCATATGCACATCAGGAATACCCATTACAGTGCCTTTATTTTCGAGCCTAAAAGCAATGGCTCTGTCAGGTAGATTTTTCTTAAATTGTTTCCAAAATAATGATTCGCTCATGATAATTTTATTAGATTTGTTGAGACACCACTTTAATTCTGAGACAGTTTACTGTCTTAAATCAAAAAAAGTAATAAAAAAATTTAACAAAACAACTTTTTATATAAGTGTTTTTCCACAATAAGTGTCTCACTGTCTTGAAAGTGTCTCAGATTTATGCCTGGTTGAAAGGTTATAAGTTATTGTTTTTATTGAATTATATTTTTCTTAAGACAGAAGTGGTCTCTAAGACACCAAATTTGGATTCACTTTTTGAAAAATAAAATCTGTAGAAATCAGTCTATATAGGATCTTTTGTCTTAAAAAAATAATTTTGAAAGGGTGTTGACTTATTAGTTATTATAATTAATATATAATTAATATTAACTAAAAAGGAGAATCAAAATGGCTATAAGTAAACTTTATACAATGTGGTTTAAGGACGGA
>CERH01014318.1_pt1 | contig 11130 bp, 10 predicted proteins | sample 530991 | NCBI WGS metagenome assembly CERH01 (sample SAMEA2621191, study PRJEB7988) | marine metagenome | biome: marine biome (ENVO:00000447); feature: mesopelagic zone (ENVO:00000213); material: "saline water (ENVO:00002010), including plankton (ENVO:xxxxxxxx)" | depth 800 m | reverse complement strand
AATATTATGATTTTTAGCTCTAATTAAGGTTTGTTTAATTTCCATTTTAGGATCATCAAGTCCTGTTATAAATTTTTCAGGATCTTTTTCAGCCAAAACTTTCATGTCATATCTAATTTCATCTGTAGACTTATCAACCTTTACTCCTAAAACCTGAGCGTAACCTATTAATTTGTCTAAAGGAAGATCAAAAACTAATTTTAAAGCATCCATAGACTTAACACTTTTCTCTAACTTTTCTTGAGCTTGTTTAGCGTAATCCATAAATTTAAATATAGCTGGTGATGTAGCTACCCTATTAGGATTGCTAGCATTAGCGTTACACATATCTAAAAACTTTTTTAAAGTAGGATTTGTATAATCAACTCTTAAGAATCCATTATTAAATGTAATAGGTGATTTTATTTTTGCATCTTCTTTTTGTTCATCTTCAAATATAGATGATTCTCCAGGTATGTATCTTATTTTTCTATTTATACCCTTTTCTTCATCAAATATAATATCTTCAGCTTTTAACATAGAAACAATAGGAAACTTAAGATGACCTTTACGATCTCTTCTTTCTTTTATTAATCTATATGTAACAGCTTGTTTAGAAATTTTCTTAAAACCTTGATTTAGGTTTTTTATTCCGTGAGTATTTGTTTTTTTAACTGGCTTTTCTGCCACTGGAGTCTCAACAGTTGTAGTAACCATTGGCTCCTTTACTTTTGTAGTTTTTTTTGTAGTCATTGTATTAAAAATTAAATTAAATTAAAATTAAAACATCTTGGAGGAAGAGAAACTCCCCCTCCTTAATGTGTTCTTTAGACTGCCTGTATATCATTTCAAGACAGTTACCTATTTACGCAGGGTTATCAGTCAGTATTGTGAAAGCTTGAACAATATCGTTGCTAGGCTTGATAGAGTTCGCAGCATCCATAATAACAGCAAATCCATTGTTTTTACTATTAGGTTCATTGATAACTTCTACAATATCTCTAAACGCTGCCTTGTGAGCATCGTCAGTAGTAAATTCTATTGTTATCTTGTCAGTACCTGAAGTGTTGTTAGCTTCATCTGTACCCGCTGCTTGAGCAGAATCAAAGTACAAATCAAGTTGATCAGCATCTAAAGACACCATACCCTTTAGTTTAGACATTGGATAGCACACTGCATCTGGTGCAGTGCTTGTGCTTGAATTGAAGTTCCCATCTGAGGCATTCATAAAATATAACATTTTCATATCTATATAATTTTTTATAAGTTAATATTACGCTGTAGCAGCTCTTACGCTTACTGCAACACTTGTTATGTTTGAATTTAAAAACTCAGAGTTTACAACATCAGCAACCACAATAAAGCCATTGTCCCTGGAAAAAGGTTCGTTTATCTTATCAAGAATACTAGCCATAACAGACTTTTGACTATTTGCAACAACAGTTAAAACCATAGCATCAGTTTCTTCACCAACACCACCCTCGTCAGTAACAAGAGCAGATCTTTTCATTGGTTTGAATCGCATAGTTAAAGTTGTTCCATTTGTGTCGCCAGCTTGCGTATCAAATCCTAAAAAGGATGATAATGGGTACATGGCTATATCATCAGCACCTACTGTACTACCACCTCCAGACTTAGCTTCTTGAAAGTATAAAAACTTTTCCTCGTTTTTTTCCATTTGTTATAAAACTTTAAAGGTTAATAATTAAGATTTCTTGATTAACATGTATCTGTTAGCTGCAAATCCTTCAAAACCTCTTTCACATCTGTAGTGCGATTGTAGCACGTCAGAAGTGTTAGTTTTGTTTTGTAGAACAGCAGAACCAGTTAACCAGTGCTCCATATCTCTAGAGTAACCATTAGCAGCTTTATATCGTATTCTTAACGATGGAATACTTTCACCAGATCTAGCATCTTTTTGTGTATCCATAGGAATACAAACACCATATCCATTGTAGTTAAATCCAGTAGCTCCTAATAATCTAGGGTGGTTAAATAAATCATAAGTTTTCTTATGGAATGTATAACCTCCTCTAGTGAATGAGTTGAAACCTAAGTTTAACGCCATGTTTTTATTATTTTGGAAAGCACCATAGTTAGCACCACCAGCAGCATAAGCTCCTTGAGCAGCTAATAAATCATCAACATCTAAAGATAGATTGATACCTGAATACATAGCGTATTCTTTAGCACCTCTATATTTATCTAATGATTTAATGATAGCATCAAAGTCTGACATTGTAATAGAAGCCGAACCTAAGTCCATAGACTGTCCGTTAGACTCTATCCAAGGAAGTAAACCTTGAGTTCCTCTAAGTGTTGCGTTACTTTGTGCAGTACCACTTTGGAAAGTTGTATTAACACCTTCTAGAGTAGAGTTAGTGATATCCTCACCTAACATCATCATAATCTCAGAATAATCTAAGAATCTCTTGTAAGTGTCAGCTTCACCTTTTAAGTACCATACATATCCTGATCCCATTTTTTCATTGTCAACTTTTACGTATACAATGTTTGTAGCCTCAGAACCTGTTACCTCAAAAGATTCTTTTAAAATCATACACTTGTTAGAGTATTCATAAATTAATGGAGATAATCCATCTGGTTGTATACCACCTTCTGGGTGAGCATTACCAATAATTACAAACTCATATGCATCACCTGTACCTGTTTTTGCTTGGTTAGCACCATCTATAGAGTGAACTTTAACAGTTCTTGTTTCTGCACTAGGCATTTGTGTGCTAATCACGTACCACATATCACCATCTTTATCTCTTAAGATATCACCTGGTCTTACCGCTGAATAATCGTCAGTTCCTATAAAGTCTTCATTATAAGAATCTGATTGAAGAGTAAGAGTTACCTCAGCAGCATTGTTTGCTGAAGCAGATGAAAAAGTTGCAGATACACTGTGATGTACAAAAGTTTCTTCGTAGTGTTCAAACGTAGTGTTTGAAGAAGGAGCCTTTGATCCCATTAGCTCCATAAGTCCTGTAATACCTTGTTCGCCATAACGCTTAACAAGTTTTTCAGAGACATCTCTTTGTCTAAATTGACCTGAAGTAGCTGTTAAAGCACTTACATAGTTCTCGTTAGTTGCAACTTGAACTGCTGAAGGCTTTATTAGCATACCGCTAGGTATATTTACTGTTGCCATTTTTTAAAAATTTTAAATTAATATTTGTTATTATCTATTCCATAATGAATTGTTCCCTCCATGTATCTGATCATCTAGCTGCTCAAGAATCGATTTAGACTGAGTTGTAGTGCTTCTAGGCTCGTTGTTAAACGATGGATTTTTTATATCCCTTACCACCTGCTCGGTGCCTTTGGACCTATATTGACTTGCAACACTTCTTATGATATCTTGAAAATTATCCAAAACAAACATATCAATGTTTAATTTGTCAAAGTTCCAGTTGCCTGATTCCTCTATATACCTATCGAAAAAATTATTAAGATTAGAGTTTGATTCTACCAATGATTTTTTGTGATCATCAGTTAAATGAAAATCAAAAACTTCTCCATTGTCATTTATATCGAAAGACAAAGACTCTACATCAGCCACTTCATTTTTCATGCTATTAATCCAATCTTGTCTTATTTCATTTGCCTCCTCATTACTCATGCCTTCGTTTTCTATAGGCATTTTGTATTGTTCTTGCATTTTCAAAAGATCTTTTCTTGCATTAGCAACATCTCTTTTAAGCTCAATCTGTCCAAGTTTTTTATCCGTTTCACTACCGTTACCGTCACCTAATTTGTACTTAGAGTTAACTAATAAGTCAACTTCTTCGTTTGTAAGATCAGGATTATTTTGTTTCATATAAACCTTCATTACATTTTCATTAGACATCTTCCCGTAGTCAATAGCTTGAGATTGTAAATAGTCAATAACTGATCTACCAGTTTCACTTACGAACTTGTTCATTTGTGCTATCTGCTCGTTAGCAAAACTTTGTTCTCGTGGTGATAGAGCATTTTTAGCATCATCAACAGAAGAAAACTCTGTACCGAACTGCTCGTTCATGTAGTTTATAAAGCCTTCATTTATTTCAGATTGCGTAGGTTCTTGACTTACCTCTTGTGCAGGTTGATTGCTAGATTCAGTATTTAAAGAACGATCATTATTTTGTTCTACAGGATTCTCTGTTTGAACAGGTTCCTCCTGTTGTGTTTGTTGTGGAGCTTCTTGTGTAGCTTCTACTGATTCTTGTGGTGCTGGTGTTGATAAATCAACTACCTCAGCAACTTGTGAATTATCATTAGATACTACCTCACCGCCCATTTCACTTGCGATGATGTCTCCCATTTCGTCTGCCATAATAAATTAAATTAAATTAAACAATATTTTCGCAAAAGTAATTATTTTATTTGTTTAAAACAAAATTTTACTCATATATTTTTATTCCATGTCTGGTAACGCACCAAACTCTTCATCAGGATTCTCTATCGGTGGTTGATTGCCCTTTCTTTGCTCGATCATTCTTGATTGAAAGTGAGCACTTTTTTCTATACTATCTTTTCTAGAATCTCCTTGTATTTTTCCAGCAGCAACTTTAGCTTGATTAGTTAAGTGAATTTCGTTTAATCTTCTTTTATGAGAAGCTTCTTCAAATTGATTTTTTAACTGAAACTCTAATTGCATTTTTTGACTTTCTATCTGTGCTTCTGCTTGCATTTTCTGCATTTCTATTTGGGCCTCCATTTGCAATTCTTGTTGTTTTGCTTGTGTAGCGGCCATAACAGATTGTTGTTGTTGTTGAGCGTTAGCTTGAGAAGCAGCTTTTTGCATAGCCATTTGTTCTTCTTGATACTTTTTTCTTCTAAGAATAAGTAATTGATTAGCTAGCTTAACATTATTTATGTCTCTGATCATAATAGCATCTTCTATACGAAGTTCTTTTTGTGCTATAGAAACCTGAATATTTTGTTCCAGTCTAGCTTTTTCTTCTTCATCAGGAGCTATTTCAACAAATATACCAAAGTCTCTAGCGGAAACATCTTTGTTTATTCTTATAGTTTCTATAGTAGAACTACCTATGGCTGATATATAACCATCAATAACTTTATCATACTCTACTATATCTTGTAGCTTTAAACATATAGACTCTGATAAGTTTTTGTATATTTTTAAATAACCATCATTTATACTCCTAGTAGCATTATTAGATGCTAACAACTGCATTTTCTGCACACCAACCAAAGCCTCACTAGATGGTTTAGTTCCATCTCTAGCCTCATTAACACCCGTTACATCTCTAATCATCTGTAAATTGTGTTGATATATTTGAATTAACTGCAACATGTCTCTACCAATACCATTCTCTAATTCTTGTATAGGAACAGCGTTTGAAGCCATGCCCTCATCATCCATTCTTCTATAGTATATATTACCTGTTTGATCAAATATTTCTTGAAGCTCAAGAGGTGTAAATGTTCCACCATCTCCTTTAGAAACATTTTCTAAAGATCCTACCTCAAAAGCAGCTCCCTTTGGTCTAGCTTTAGCCATTACCTGTTGCATTTTTAAGTGAGCTAGTTGTATTTGATCTCCAAAAGGAATCATTCTTTGAACCAAAGAAACGTTCTGCATTTTGTGAATATTTGGAGTATAAACCATATATGACAAAGAAACTTCAGATAGTTTTGATTTTTTTCTGGACATGTTTTTAGCAAGACCATAATCAAATATATAATCTGTACCTACAATGTATTTACCGCTGTAAACAACCTTTACGCTATTTCTTATAACCTCTCTTTTGTTTTTTGAGTTTTTAGGAAGCTTGTAGTTATAACCTCTTTTATTTACCGCATATCCACCAAAGTTATTTTGTTTCTTTTCATACTTCATGTCATAGGTAGATATAAACTCAGCATCCATTATCTCTATAGAAAACTTATCATATTCGTGATTATAATCCCCTATACCAGAAAACCTACCATTATTCATGTAATCAGTATCTTCTGTTTTCTTTGCGTAATTTTGTGCTATATCTTTATACTCTTCTTCTGTGAACTGATCGCCAGCCATTTGTTTTAATTCAGCTATAGATATTGTATAGATTTCACCAGCGTGCTGTATGTTTTTATAATCAGGATAATTAGTGTGAGATGTTATTAAGTTTGCTGGATCAACATATCTTATTTTTACTCCATAAGAAGGGTCTATATAAGTTTTTATAGCCGCTGTTCCAACAACAACCATATCCCTTATTAATTTTTTTCTCATTTCTTCAAAATCATTTTGTTGTAAAACAAAAGTGATTCCATTCTCTATAGCTATTTCCTGAGCCTGTTTATAATTTAAAGACATGAATATTTTTATTTCATCATAATCTTTAGCTACAAACCCAGGTTTATCATAAGTCCTTCCAGTTTTTTGAGTCATAGCAGATCTAACTGGCCTTAATAACATGTCAGCCACCATCTTTCTGGTATCCTTTCTTCTAACATCTATGGATATAGGATCTATAGCGTTTGCTTTTACGGTGTGTTCTTGATTGATAATACTACCACAAACAACATCAACAAACTTAGGCACTATGGAAACTGGAGTCCAATCTATATTCATATAAGAACTGTCGCCCTGAACATCTAATAAATCTTTATATTTACCAACACTTTGAGTTCCTTCTGCGTAGGATCTCATTTTTTCAAATCTTCTTTTTCTATCTTGATAGTTCATTTGACTGTTGTTTTTCCAGTCGTGATACATTCTTTTAAAATACTGAAGACCGTATTCGTTTTTAGCTTTATCTTCGTTGCTAACAAAAATAGTAGGATACCCCCCTATAGTTTCAAATTGTGCTTTCATCTATATTCTCTTAGATATTAATCCTGAATTATTATATTTTTTTATAAAGTTAATACTTATTTTTTTAACTTTCTTCTGTGTAACATGTTTTTGAGCACCAAGTAAAGCTAAACTAGATGCAACAGTAGCATCATACTTTGTTCTATTATCTGGTTCAAAACGACTCCAATCATCAAGTAGTCTGTTAAAATAACATTTACCCATTTCCATTTTATCCAAATCAAGTATTCCTACATAATCATACACATAAGAAGCTATAGCTTCTGTTTGTGCATTCAATACAGCAACACCTGTTGAAGGTATTCCTTTTGTTTTTTGTTTTCTACTACTATCTGTATGAGTTGATTCTGGCCTATCCATTAAATACTCATAATATCCCCTTCTTTCAAAATACTTTAAAATACCTATTTTATTATTTTCTACTAATATAGGACACCCATAAAAAACACAAGTCTTAAGAACATCCTCGTAAAACATTTCTGCCTTAGGTGGCCTAGCTATATACTCACAAACAAACACGTTAGAAAAATCATCCATCATTGTAAACTTCTTATAAACATAACAAGCTGCATCCGATCTTCTACCATCCGTTGTTGTGTCGTGATCGTAAGGATCACATCCAGCCACCATTTCTATTTCGTTTCCTGGGCACTTTCTATTACCCTTCATCTTTATATTATTTCTTCTTTCTTCTGGAGGCAACCAAGATATTCTCCATCTACCAGTAGATCCTGGTTTCCAAAGAACTTTAGTGTCCTTCATCCCATCTTTCCATATAAAGTCACCCTTTACTATTAATCCCTCTGACTCTTCATTATAATCCATTTGTTGATATATTCTTTCTACATCAAAAGGACTGTGTCTGGAGTCACTTCTAAAAGCTTCTTCTACAGTAAACGGTCTTTGTCTTTTTTCTTCAGAAAGCTTAGTTGTATTTTTCTTATAGCCTTCTCTTACGTTTTGAAGATATTCTTTAGCTCCTATATTTTTACCTATAAACCTAGCCTGTTCTTTTGTTGGTGTGTCTACAACAGACATTCCATACTCATCTATAAACCCTTCATACCCATCGTAAGCTGGAGTAAAGTAGCTATACATACCAGATCTAGTTCTTCCATTACCATCTCTTTCTTCTATACTGCTATCATCCCATATATTCTTAAACCTTTCTCCACCTGAATCCGCCATTTCGTTTACCGTGGTAGGCATAAAACATTTTCCTATAATCTTATCACCTAGTGTTAAACAAGATCTAACAACTTGCCAATTCTTTTCCACATTAGCATCTACCCATTTACCACCCTCATCACACAAATATCTAATTAACTTTACTGAATCATAAGAGTTATCTTTTGTATTCCTCCAATCTATCTTACTGTTTAATGCTTCTGACTTTACAATCTTCTTAAAGTTTTTAGAAATCTTTTGTCCTGGAGCATTAAAACTTAAAGTGCTCTTTGGATTATCGCTACCATCTATAATAGGTTGAAAGAAAAAAGGTAGGTGCCTAAACATATAAACTAATTTGTCTGTAAATAAAGACTTAGCATCTACCCCTGTTTTACTTATAATACCACCGTGTGAATTATATCTAGATGTTATCTCGTATAATAACATAGCGGCACCCTTGTAAGAAGCACCCTCTCTACGGTGTTTAACCATCACCATTCCAAAACACTCTGGATCGTTTTTACATATTTCCCAAAAAATAAAGAACCTTCTATCCCTATCTCTATACTCAGGGTAACCTATATCTAGTTTGCACCAGTTTAAATAATAATAGTGTTCACCTGTTATGTAGGTAGGTTTTCCATTATTCATAAACCAAACACCACTCTTTCTTCTTTCAAATTCCGTGCTTATAAACTCTGAATGACTGGCTGCTGTTTCTTCTGAAAGGGTGTCTGGAAGTTCCGTCCTTTTCCACTTTTGATCTTTCTTTTTTAGATCTGAAAAAAGAATGTCTTTTTTCCTGGGCTTAGGAGGGAGCTTAAATTCTAATCCATTTACTCTTATTTTTCCTTCCATAAGAAATTTTTACCAATTATGCAAATATAGTAAAATAAATTGTACTCTCTATTTTTTAGCGTATTTTTCTGAGAACCCAGCCTGAAAAGAACTTTCCTCTTTATCTATATCTTCTTCTGCGTTTTCGTTTTCTATTTGTTTTTGAATTTTGTTTATAGACATCAAGATTTCTTGAGCGTCCATGAAACACTCTTTTTTTGCCTTCATAGCATTTCTAGCTTTATCATCTTGTAGTTCTGGGTCTATAGGTTTTTTAACCTCTTCTAGTAGTAAATCAAACGCCTGTTTTCCTGATTCTATTAATTCCTCTAATCTTTTTTTTACGTCTAAGCTTCTCATTTTTCTTAAATTTTAATAATTTTGAACACCTTTCGTAAGCCTCTATATCTTCGTAATATTTTATCATAAGATCTAAAACATCATTAAATATAGTTCCTTCAAGGTCCTTGTTGCTAACCGCATTCCATAAGATATAGGGTACTTCGCTTGAGTCTAGTATTTCATCTAGAGATTTTTTTCCCATGATGAGATCATAAGAGTTTTCCATGCATATGTCTAAAATTTCATGATCCTCCATACTATTTTTCTATTTTAGCTAAGATATCAAAATTTCTCATCCTCATCAACTTTTTACCCATAATATTCATGTCATACTCTGAATTTTCTGAAAAAACAACCTCATCACCCTCTTTTACACCCTGTTTCTTCATCCAATCATTCATATGTCTTATGTATCCATGTAGTTTAATTTCTTCCATATAAGGCTTTGTTATTAGTCCAGATTCGGTTTTAAAATCTTCTTCGTTCTCCATTTTTTGTTCAACAAAATTCCAATAATGTAACATCTTTAATTTACCATTTCTTTCCCTACAGTACACATCACTCCAATGAATTTTATACACAAGGTCCTGTTCATAAAACTTTACTTCATTTTCTTTTTCTACTAAAAAGTGATGACAATAAACAGTATCCCCCTCTTTAACATCTAGCTTAACCCCTTTAGAGAATGCTGTAGGAGTTTCTACAACAACACCGTGCTGCCTAGCTAGTTTCATTGGGTCGTAGCTAGTATCTATTATTAATTCTGTTCCGTTAATATCTACAGTGTCCTCGGTTGTTTTCTCAACCTTGACAAAAAAATAATCTTTAATTGGCTTCATGTGTTATTTTACTTCGTAAGAATCTCTTTCTTGAACATCAAATTCTATAGCTGTTGGTTGATCGAAAAACCTTTTCCATGGTCTAGAAAACTCTTCACCCTCCGATCTTGTGTATACATCATAAACAACTTGTTGGTGTTTGTACCACGCTGCTTCATCCTGAATGATTGCTGTTACCTCTACCGAACCACCTAGCATTTTTTGACCCACCTTGTAAGTTAGTCCCTGTTTTAAGTCTCCTATTGTTATTTTTCTTATAATAGGATTTATTGATTCAATTTCCATTTTCTTCTTCTTTTTCTGAGTAATAAATATCTAAATCATCTACTGTACTTAACATTCTGCCATTTACAGAAAGATGTCCTCCGTTTTCAATAAAATCTTTTTCCTGATTATACACCTTGTCCCTTTCCATTATCATGGCTGATTTATATAAAATAAGATAACCTATTAAGTCTAGTATAGTGTCTTCTGTTTCATCACAAACCCCTACGTTTTGTATACGCATAAGTTTATCATCTATTCTTGATCCTAATGATTCAAAAACGTCTCCTTTAGAAAATACATTTGATGGGTTTAGAGCAGAATCTCCGTAGTCTTTATTTTTTTTTATGAGAAGGTCCTGGACTTCTTTACAGACCTTTTTAATTACCTTTTCTGTTTTCATGTTATATTAAATTAAATTTCTACCAATATAGTAAAAATTTTTTATTAATACAACTAGCCTATAATCCTGCTAATTCTTTCGTAGAATAAAATAATTGTTTTAGCGGCAGTGGTTAAAGTTTCTACACCAACAAAAGGAAATAAAGGAATCCCATTTGTCATAGCTAAAGATTTTGTAGTAGCAACACTTTGTGTGGCCCCACCTACTGTAGCTGATGTAACCAACCCATATTGAACGTCATTAACAAACACAGACACTTGTCTATTTATATCTATTTCTATTCTTAATCTGTAAACAGTATCCGCTTCAACCGCAACACCTAGGTTAGTTATATAATCCGTTCCATCAACAGAGTAAATAAAATGTAAATTAGCGTTTGTTGTTAAGGCACCTTGCGTATCATCTGATGAGTATAAAAAGTAAGCTTGATCAGTATCGGTTGCATAAGCAGCATCATTAGTTTTCTTTATACCAGCCCA
>CERH01061060.1_pt1 | contig 11165 bp, 16 predicted proteins | sample 530991 | NCBI WGS metagenome assembly CERH01 (sample SAMEA2621191, study PRJEB7988) | marine metagenome | biome: marine biome (ENVO:00000447); feature: mesopelagic zone (ENVO:00000213); material: "saline water (ENVO:00002010), including plankton (ENVO:xxxxxxxx)" | depth 800 m | reverse complement strand
CCCAGCCACCTAGTTTTTCAGGCGTACCATATCTAAAACGGACATTATCTCCCCCGGTCCATTGCCCTTCGGCTCCGGTAGGGGTAACTTGTTTATTATATCCGGGTAAAAAGTTTACTTTTTGTAGCATAGTTGTCCTATATATAGGGATTTTATACTACATCATAGGTGTAGGATCAATGAAAAGTGATTACGAGGATAACACGCCGGCCTTGAGTAGGGTGAATAACATAATGTTTATACTGCCCTCCAAAACTGACGGCTTTAAAAGCTTCCGGACTAAATCGTCTATACTCTTTATCGTTCTTTAATAAGACGGTATCTCCATCTGTAGTATTTAAATAGAATATGATTTGATGATGAGGAAAATCATGGTCTGTATGAGCTGTGCATTGAGGATGCTCTCGTAGAGGAATAGTTAGATTCAATGAGGCTCTTAAAAATTCTTTAAAAGGTAGCTTATGTTTTTTAATAAAGCGGGTCGCAAGTTTACATACTGCTTCCCCTAATCCAGAATGATAAAAGGCTTTATTATTGAATACATTTTCAGGATCTTCTTTACGTTGTTCTGGTCGTAGAATAATTTGATGACTAAAATAAGTTACTCCATCCCCAATAAGAGAGGAGTCATTCCAAAACCATGGAAAGTCATTCTCTAAAATGACCTGCTTTACATGACGCTTTTCTTTCTCAGTAAAGACATTCTTATCTACAATAATACGAGCAATATTTTTTTTCATATCTTTAGTTCGGTTCGATATTTTTGCACCCCTAATGTTCCTTTTAAATAACAGTTAAAGGCTAGTGTAATTCTTTCTACATCATTATGATTTACTTCTACTGAATGTCGTAATCGAGAAGGAAATAGACATAGGGTATGAAGATCATTAGATATCGTATGACTCTGTTCATTAAAAAGATTAGATTCTGTTACATCAATAGCGATAAAAGGAAATACAGCGTTACTATATTCCCTATCTATAATACAATTGGTATTTCTTTCCCCCTCAATATAGAAAGTTCCGCTCACTAGACTATTGGGATGATCATGCATATGATGATGAGATCCTTTAGGGTTAAAATTAAACCAAGACTGGGTGACATAGAGTTTTTGTTGAGGTGTTAATTTAAGGACCTGGGTACCAAATAGAGTCAACTGCTGAGCTATAAATTTTTTCATATACTTTAATTTTTTATCATTCAGAACGTAGCACGAGTTAGTAATATAATTACCTCCTACATTTTGGTAAGTTTTCTGACGATAGGTTCGGATATAGTCTATTTGTTTTTGATTAAACGGAAAGGGATCCGATCGATAAAAAGGTAATGGAAATATAGAATCACACGTTGGCATATATATAATGTTTATACCTCCAAAAAGCGAAACTTAAAGACAGTCTTCCTGATAAAGGAATACATTGATGGGGACTATACGCAGGAATATAGATAGCATCTCTGGGTTCTAATAAGGTTTCTAATCCATGAACAATCCAACGACTGTACCCTTCACACTGCACAATAAAATTTAAAGATGGGTCTTGATGTTCTTTAAAAACAGCCGTTTCTATAGTTGGACTATAATAAATATGAACATCCCTGTTTGCATAATGAATATCAGGGTGAGCTTTACTAAACTTATCGCTCCAGTCTCGAATGTCTTTTCGTTTAAGTAAATTCTCTTTGATAATAAGAGAACTAAAATTATTTAAATGCTCTAGTTTAAAAGGAGCTTTGATATCTTTATTCAGAATAGTTTCTGTATTAGCTGGATCCGCTTTAGCAATCTCTATTACTTCTTTCCCTGTTAAAAGAGGTTTATCTAAAAGTTTTTCAAACTTTTGAAATTTAGTTAAGTTCTTTATCTTCATGTGTCATTCCATCATGCCAGCATTTAAAGTTCCATGGAGTCCATTGACCATAAAAAGCGGTGTTGATATCAGCGTTAGGATCTCTAAGCTCTGTCATCTTTGTCTGTTGAGCATAGGCTAAGATATGACCAAACATGGGGTCTTCAATTCGTCCCTTCTTCGCGTGGCGCCAGAAAGGTGTATTATATTTTGATCCATACAGATAATGCCAGAGTATAAAATTCTGTGTTTGTTGAACATAGCTATGAAATTTATTAGTAACTAAGTCAGGAGCTATTTTTTCCTCCATGATCCAGTCCCATACAGTACGCGCCCAGAATAAATAGGACTGAATAGCTGTAGATTCTAAAGGCTCTAGAAAGAAGAGACGGTTGCCTCCTAAAATAACTCGGTTATCAATAATAGGTTTCTTAGCTACATAATTTTTAAACTTAAAGTTATCTACTTTTTCATTTAAATAAATACCTTGTTTAGCTAAATTAAATAATTGTTTAAAATTAGCAGCTGCTTTTTTAATGGGAGTAATTTTATCATTGTAGAGATATCCATAGGAAGTAGTCTTAGTTGTATTAGGAATAACAAAAGTCCAACCATCAGGAGTCGCAACGGCACGGGTCCAATTAATATCGCATTCTTTAGTCTTGCCTTCTCCTAAGAGCACCGCATTTAAAGGGTTCTTAAGTATAGTATAATCCTTCCAATTTGTAATATGTCTTCCTCTGCAATCAAAAATAAAATCAGAATCAATCTGGTCATAGGACTCAATATGTTTTTCTTTAACCTTAAAGTATTTAGATTGAAGAATAACATCCTGAAGTTTAACAGGATTATAATGAAGAGCTACGCGATCAAAATCAAAAGGATGAAAGACTTTAGCATTCTTTTGTCCCCAGTTCTCATAAAGAATTCCTAGCTTGGGAGTGGCTTCAATAGGATTCTTCCACCAATTTATTCCTAGTGCATGCCAAAGAAGTTTAGGGGGCTCGAGTAGTGTAGCCTGTCCCACTTTCTCCGGAGGAATTTTAGGATCATAAAGTAATTCTACTTCTACTTGTTTGTTGTTACGTGAATGGTATCCATAATGCAGTGCGGTTAGGCATCCAGCGTTTCCTCTACCTAAAATTGTAATCTTCATAAATTAACTCCTATATATTTAACAGACATTCTAGGAACATGAGCTTTCTTAAAAGCCAGTGCTCGATGCATCTGGTTCGCTTTAATTTCTATGACACGTCCATGTTTAAATTTAACTTTGTCTTTGCCTGAAATGAACTCTCCTCCTTTACAACTAATAATCTCATTGCTTAACATTAAAATAAAAGAAGATTCATTTTCATAACCATCCTGATGATCGGTACCATCCATTCCTTTAAACTGAAGGTTGGTAGCAATTTCTTTAAGTTTCATTTTACGTTTAACTTTAGCCATAATAGGTTCAAAGGACCTCATAAACATTTCAGTTAATTCAGGGTGGTATCTATTGGGACCAGGAAAGAAACTATCCCCTAATAAACGATGACTGCCTTGAGCTTTATAGGGCCATGTTGAACGATTAGCTACGTTCGTAGCATGCCAAGGGCCATTGATTAATTTCCAGGCTGCTTCATCTACCCAGTACTTATCAAAAATGTCATCATAATATTTAATCATCTAATAATTTAAAGTTAAAGGATACCGAAATCCTAGGTTGTCGACTCATGTTACGAGTTACATAATGCTCAAAGGCTGAAGAGAATAAAATAAATTTTCCGTCTTGGGGAGTTAAATGTTTTTCCCTAATCACAAAACGATTATAAGGATATACAATTACAAAATCTCCAGATCCTTTAGGGACTGCCACATAATAAACTCCTGTAATATGTCTAGCACTTTCAAAATCATTATCAGTAATATGGGCATGGGTTGATGTACTCATATTAGTTTGATGAATATGGGACCAGAAATTAACCAGCTCTACTTTTTTTCGAGTAACTTCATAGTAGTTCTGACGAACATGATCTAGTACTTGACCAAATTCTTTACACATAGGAAACTGAGTATCTTCATAGCGATTAAAATGTTCGTCTTTCTTATAAGGTGTTTTAGTTTTAAGAATATGTTTTTTAAATTTGGTATTATCAACTTCAGGAATACTACCATGAAAAAAACCTAGGGTATGAAAGGCCTCAAAATTTAACATGTCCATCTCCTTTTCCTATAGTTCCTTTAGGAAGAACATTAAAAGCAATTGAATAACGAGTTGACTTAGACTGATTAGTTAAAACTTCATGGTCCAATAAACTATTAAAAAGAATTAAAAGATTATCTTTAGCAGTGCAGGTCCATGCCATAGAGTTAAAGACATTAAATTTAAGGGGTTGAAAATCATAAGCTAGTTTTCGTGGGGAATGAAATCTTATAGCAAACGCAGGATCTCCGACAGGGTAATAGACTCCACTGAACCATGAGTTAGCATGATAATGACGGGCGGCGTAACCACCAGGCTTCACTTTAGTGGCCCATGAATTAGTTATTCTAAAGTCAGTTTTATATTCCCCTATCTCTTTAATAAAATGTTCACATGCATTCGTGATAGCAGCTTCAAGACATTTAAGGTGAGGTCCTTTGCTTAATATATCAAAAGACTCACTTCCATAGTTATATTTATCATGAGCATTGCTATAGTCAGAGACTCTAGGAATAAACTTTAAAGATTTAATTTCTTTTAATACATCTTGGCTGTCCATTTTGAGTGTAAACAAAGCGATCGGTTCCGCAAATAAGGGAAGAACTTGATCAAGTTTCATGAGATTTAAACCAAGGTGGAAGTCCTAGATGAGGACGACCATCAAATTTATTAAACTTATTATCGGCTGTATTATAATGTAGAAAGACCTGAGAACATTGCTGTCCTTCAAAGGAGTCCCGCCAGTGAGGAAGATCTCCTCCTTTATAAAGAAGCATGTCTCCAGGTTTAAATTTAATTTTAATGGTCTTGTTATTTTTTTCTAAATAAATAGGCCAGTCATCTCCGCCCATAAATAAGGTGGCTGAAACTTCGCATGAAAAACGATCCGTATGTTTGTGAAGAATATTTCCTTTAAAGTATATACGAGTATAAGAATAAGTAGGGTAGAGTTGTAGCTTAGTATGCTTTTCTATCGTGGACTGAAGACGTTCTAACAGACTATCGGTCGCACAATCTCCATAGGCTGCATAAGCACCAGGTACTTGTTTGTCCCCAAAGATACCCCATTCTTCAGCACCAGGCATGATGTATCGGGTCTCTTGCATGGTACGAGCAGCTTGCATTTTGATTAAAAGATAACGATTAATAAAATTTGCCAGTTCTTTTGAAATAGCTTTCTTTATAAAAACATATCCTTTCTTTTTAAAACTCATCTCCGATCTTCCCATCTCTTAGGAACCCAGGCTACGTTGCCCGCTACTGAAATGCGTTCTCCTTTTGATTCAAACGCCGTGGCATGATGACGAAGTCGCCCAGGAAAAATAAATAGCTTACCTTCTTCAGGAGCAAAGACTCTGTCTGTTATAAATAAATCAGATTCTTGTCCATGAATAAATGATAGACTCCCATTAGGAGCTCCGTTGCGTATATTTTTTTCTTGGTTCATGCCTTTAGGAACTTTAAGAAAAAGCACCATGGATAAATCACAATTGGTATGGGTATGAATAGGATTATATTCACCTGCTTTCTGAATGTTTATCCAAAGCTGGGTGAATTTCCATCCTTGTAGATTCTTGTCATAAGCAGGGGCTTCTGAAAATTTTTTCCATCCTTCCATCCAGCCATTAATATAAGGAGCAAATCCTCGCACTAACGATTCATCATTATGATCATACAAACGTTCATAGTTTATATGTCCTACTAAATGTTTATTCCAAGGGGTCTTTAATTTTCGTCCTGCTTTTAAAAGTTTTTTACAAAATTCAGGATCAACCTCAAAAGACGCTAGGTAAGGACCGAAAGAATAAGAACTTGGAGTAATCTCATTGTGTATTGGCATCAGCTGGCTCCGGGTTAGGAATGGCCTGCACAGTAAAATGAATATATCTGAAAGGATCCACACCAGGATCCACAGTAAACTCATGGGGAAGATAGCTAGGCGATAGAATTAAACTTCCCGGCTCTACTTCAAAATTAACTGTATCATTAGCAAACGTAAGAGCCTTCTCGTCTTTAGGAGGAAGACATAAAGCTCTTGCTCCTGAGTTAGGGTTATGAAAAATAAGTGCAGAAGTTCGTTTACTAGATTTTAAAAAATAAAAACCTACCACATGGGTATTAGGATGTATATGCATTGCATGGGTTCCTCCTCCTTTAAGGCTGAACTCTTGCACCCACATTTCAGGCATCGTTACAATATGTTTACTTAGATTAAATCCAGATGAAGTTAAAAAATCATGACAAATTGCCCCTACCTTATCACGTAGAGGTGCTAAATTTTCATCATTAAGAAGTGTAGTGGACTGATAAGCAACACCAAAATCTCCAATGTTAAGACCCAATTCTTTTTTTCTTTTAGCAATAATAGGTTTATGATTCTTGATGGCTTGTTTAATATAAGGATCAGTAAATTTTATAGAGCTTTTTAAAAATTCAGGCATACCTGTGCCAAAGATTGGTGTACCAAAATAAGGTATCATTTTCATTTCCATGGTTTTCCGCATGTCCATACTACTAAGCTATATCTTTTTCCTTTTCTTACTGGTGCTACCTTATGCCATAAAAAAGAAGGAAAAACAAGAACGGAACCTTGAGGTTTTACTTCCTCAACCTTTCTAAAAGCTGATCTATTTGTAGAAGTAGGCATTCCTATCATAAAGTCTCCTCCTTTATAGTCATTAGGATCACTTAAATTAATGGTCATTGAAAGCTTTCTTATTTTACCTCTTAAATTCACATGATTCTTTTCACTGTGGCTATAGGCTTGATCCCATTCATCAATATGCCAATCATAATGATCTCCTTTTCCGTAGTAAGTAAACTGAACATCTTCAAACCAATCGTGTTGAAAATTCCAGCCTGCATTTTGATTAGCAAGATTTAAAAAATGGGCAAGTTCTTTATATAACCAGGGTTCAGTAAGCCATGCCACTTTAGACCTGCGTATCTTTTTCTTAAAGACTACTTCTTTTTTAGTCAATGGATCTTTCTTAAGGTCTCTTTCCATTCCTCCAGTAACAGCTTCATCAGCTACTCGCGTCTTTCCAAACTCTATTATCTTATTACAGAAACTTGGGGAAAAAGCTTTTGGAAAAAACCAATAAAAATATTTAAGATTCATTGTATTAATAAATTGAAAGCCATACTTAATCTACCAGCTTTACTTTTATTGGGCTCTACATAATGTTGAAGTTGAGCAGGAAAAACTCCTAAGGTCATAGTGGTAGGGTTAACTTTATAAACAGCTGAATTAAATACATTATAATTATTGACGGGAAGAGTACTCCAATGAATAAACTCTCTCGTAGAATCAGGATTGATAAAAATTAATCTTCCTGAATTAGGAGGATATTTTATCCAATACACACAAGAAAAATCACATTGTCCATGAGCATGTTGAATATTAAAAGATTCTTTTTTATTTAAATTAAACCAGAGATTACTTACAGTTATTTTAAATTTGTTTTTAAAATCATACATGGAAACAAATTGATTAAGAAAGGGAGAAATAGTAGTAAAAAATTTTTTAAGAACAGGATGATTAAGATCAGGAGCATGAGTTTGTTTCCCTCCTTCATTAGACAGCACCTTTAAAGGTTGAGTCTTTAATTGATGAAGGGCAAGTTTCTCTAGTTCTTTATTAAGAGTCTTATCGTTAATGGGGTATAAAACTAGAGGAGTCCCAAAAATTATTTTCTCCTCATGCATTTTCAGCTACCATGGTAAAAAACATATTCTCTTTCCTTCCGTTATTTCTAGAAATAAAATATCTTAAATGAGAAGGAATAATAATATACTTACTCGTTTCTAATGGGATGCTCCAAGTTGATCCCACTCTACGATTATCATCATATTCGAAAACCATATTGCAAGAACCTTCTTCAACCCTGACACAATACACGCAGGTAAAGTCAGGTGAATGTTTTAAATCATTTGCCATGACTGTATTTTTATTTAAAGATTGTTGTTGAGGGAAAAAAACATTTCCCCAGTAATCAGTTAAAATAAAATTTCGATGAATGTCTCTGGATCTTTGAAACTCTACACGGACATAGTCCGCTATGTTTTGAAATCCTTGGTTCCATTTTACTTTATAGTCTTCATAACCATAGTCTTCTGGATTATCCTTTTTTCTTGTATCCAAGGTATAGCTTTCCATAATGGCTACACGCATGGGAGGATTAGGATCAGCCCGATGTCCGTGTACCTTATCGATTATTAGATCTATTGCACTTAATACTTTCTCCATATAATATGTCCTTTATAAAGAGCTTTATAAAGTAATATGAATATATTGGCAATACATACTTCTCATGATGGTGCTTTGAGTATTATTAAGGATGATAAATTTTTAGTACATGCACAAATAGAAAGATTTAATCACCTGGTAGCAAATACGATGCCCTCCTTAAGTCTGATGCTGCGCCTTAAAAAACTAGGCATTACTTTTGATAAAGTTATTATTACTTTTCTCACAGATTCGGGTCATTGGAGATGGGAGAATGCATTAAAAGAATACGAACTCATTAATTCTAAAACTGAAAAGATTTATGGGGCAGATAAAAATCATCATTTATTTCATACCTATTGTGCCAAGGCCACCTGTGGAGAACGAAAGAACATGGTGGTGATAGATGGTCATGGTGGTCCTCTGGGAAAATCTAGGAGTGTAACAAAGAGTAACGAAAAAAAAATTTATGAACAAGAAACTATTTTTCAAAATGATAAAGTAATCCTTCAAGAACATAATAATATTGGTTCCGATTATGAGGAAAAAACTGCTGAGATTTTAGGTAAGAAATTTTTAGCATTTAAATATTGCGGAAAGATTATGGCTCTCTCCAGTCATGGGGGCCCTCTACAGGCTTTTCAAAAAGCAACCGAAGCTAAAATTAAAAAGATTATGCCTTTATCCGATGTTACTTACTCAGGAGGAGTAGCTCAAAACGTATTGGCTAATGCTCAATTTTTTAATTATAAAAATTTTAAAATAGATCCTTTATGCACCGATCAAGGAATCTCTCTAGGAGCTCTTAATTATTATACGGGAGGGAAGCTAAAGATTCCTCATCCTACGTATCTAGGGTTTGAACCAGACTATGAATTTCTTCATTATCCCACCTTTAAGGACTATGATATTGTGGATGCAGCCCCAGAGGATATATGCTCCCTTTTAAGGAAAGAACCTGTAGCTCTTTTCCAAGGACGCTCAGAACAGGGCCAGAGAGGCCTAGGGAATCGATCTTTGCTTATGGATGGTACCCACCCCCAGGCAGTTTCAATTGTGAATAAAATTAAGCATAGAGAGTGGTACAGACCTTTTGCACCAGCTATTTTAGAAGAATATGCTTCTGAATATTTTGATATAAAAGGATCCTCTCCTTATATGCTTTATGTATTTAAAGCTAAAAAGAAACTTCCTAACGTTACAGCGATCGATGGAACATCTAGAATCCAAACAGTAAGTCAGAAAGATAATCTTCACTTCTATAATCTTCTATCAGCATTTAATAAAAAATATAAAATACCCTTTCTTCTTAATACTAGTTTAAATTTAGCAGGACATACTTTGGTTGAAGATCTAAACGACCTTAAATATATGTTAGATTATAGTCCTTTGAAATACGCTTACCTACCAGACGTAGGTAAATTGGTTATAAATTAATTATATTACCTACTGGAGTATAATTCCCCAGAGTAAAACTATTTAGAGACCATTCTTGATTCGCTTCATCCCATTGTTGAGGAAGTGGATGAGTAGCATCAACACCATCATCAGCTTTTTCTACTTTAGCTACGGGTGCCTCATATTGTCCTGTTAATTCATTAAGAGTCCAGCTTGAAAAAGGTATAACATTACCACTTGCATCTTTACCAGTAGGTACACTTGGCATTCTAAACATATCTCTAGCCGAATCATAAATCATTCCTACAGCCCCTGGATTAAATCTAAAAGCTTTAGATTGGTCAGCACTTTCAGTTACTACACCCTCTGCATCTTTAGTCCAATGTTTGCCTGCGCTTGTGTTCTGTGAACTTTTTCTCCAATGAGGCCAATTATAAAGGTTAGTTAAAAAATTAATTCCTACTCCTTCATTTTCAACACCATTCTTTGTGTTGTCTGCATCAGCTACTTTAACTACTTGAGTAACTGTTAGACCATCAGCTGTCATTCTGCAATAAGTTGCCATTATCCTACGTACGTCCCGGTAGCGTTAAATGTATGAATCGTATCTGATCCATCAGTTGTTACAGTTCCAGATGTCGTAGAAGAAGATGCTGTTAGTCTTCGTATGACAACAACACCAGTTCCGCCTAACGGCATACTACCTGCCGGAACATAAGAATTATTTGCTCCTCCACCGCCACCACCTTTATTATTAGTGCCAGGTTGAGCTCCGGTTTGATTTCCACCATTTCCGCCACCTCCTGGTCCGGGTCCACCATAAGATGGTCCTGGCCCGTGATGGCCGCCACCCCCGCCTCCTGCGTAAGTGACACATGATCCTGTAATATTAGTTGTTGTTCCGGCTCCGCCAGATCCTCCAGATCCTGGGGCAGGTTGCCCGGTTTGACCCGATGCTCCGCCTCCACCGCCACCGCCAGCTCCCGCTTTATTTGGGGGTCCTTGAGTTGCGCTTGATCCTCCGTTGGCTCCTTGTGGTCCGCCTAAGGGAGATGAAATAGGTGGATCGTTACCATTTCCTCCTGACCATCCTGTTGTGGATTGCCAAGTAGTCCCTCCGCCGCCTCCGGCTCCTCCAGGCCATCCAGCCCGAGTTCCGCTTGGGTGATTTTCTCCCCCAGAGCCACCTCCACCTGTGGAAGTTTCTGTTGAAAATACTGAATCTCCTCCTTTGTAATAAGGAGCTGTTTGACATGATGCAGTTTTTTGTCCGCCTGCGCCAATTGTAACTGTGTAGGGAGTTCCTACTGCAACTTCAAAACTTTTGCATGCGATAACTCTCATTCCGCCACCGCCACCACCGCCAGCATTTGTTAGACATGCTCCACCGCCACCGGCGATAACCATGTATTGAACAAAATATGGGGCTGCTCCACCTCCTGCTCCGAAGCCTAATACCTTATAACCAAAAGACATATTTCTTTCCTCCTATAATGTTTATGCG
>CERH01023663.1_pt1 | contig 11173 bp, 10 predicted proteins | sample 530991 | NCBI WGS metagenome assembly CERH01 (sample SAMEA2621191, study PRJEB7988) | marine metagenome | biome: marine biome (ENVO:00000447); feature: mesopelagic zone (ENVO:00000213); material: "saline water (ENVO:00002010), including plankton (ENVO:xxxxxxxx)" | depth 800 m | reverse complement strand
ACGGCAAGAACCAGCGCTTCGGCCAGCAGGTGCGTGATCGGCGGCGGATAATCATGCGCGGCAAGAATGACATCGAGCGTGTCGTCGAGCCGCACGAGCCGTCCCCGCGCGTGCCGTGCGGGAATGGTGAAGGCGAGCAGGCGATCCGAATATGTTTCGTCGGTCGTAGCGGGAATAGCGTCCATCGCCGCCATATGGTGCGCGTTCGGCAAAATGTTAGAGAGGGCGAAACGCCATCAGATTTTGTCGAAACACCACAACAGCACCGACTTCTGGGCGTGGATGCGATTTTCCGCCTCGTCGAAGACAACCGACTGGTCACCTTCGAAGACTTCCTCGGTCACTTCGTCGCCGACATGCGCGGGCAGACAGTGCAGGAATTTCGCTTCGCGCTTGGCCGATGCCATCAGCGCATCCGAAACTTGGAAGGGTGCCATCGCGGCCAGCTTGTTATGGACATGCTCCTGACCCATCGAGACCCAGGTATCGGTGACGACGATATCGGCGTCGGCAACGGCTTCCCGCGCATCGTTGGTCAGCGTGACTTTGCACCCGGCCGCACGTGCCATGTCGATGAATTCGGCCTCGGGTTCATAGCCTTTCGGCGTCCCGACCCGGACATTGAACTTCATCAGCGCGGCAGCCTCGAGGATCGAATGCAGCACATTGTTGCCATCGCCGAGCCAGGCAAGTTCGAGACCCGGAAGCGCCTTGCCATGTTCGACCACCGTCAGCAGGTCGGCAACGATCTGGCAGGGATGCGAACGGTCGGTGAGCCCGTTGATGACCGGTACGGTCGCATGCCGCGCCATTTCCAGCGCCTTTTCGTGATCGTCGGTGCGCAGCATGATCGCGTCGACCATCCGGCTGAGCACGCGTGCGGTATCGGCCACGCTTTCCCCGCGACCCAGCTGGCTGGTGCCCGAATCGAGAATCAGCGCCGAACCGCCCAGCTGCCGCATCGCGATATCGAAGCTGACGCGGGTGCGCGTGGAATTCTTTTCGAAGATCATGCCCAGCACATGGCCCGCCAGCGGCGCATCGGCATCGGCGCGGCCCTTCGGCCAGGCCTGGCGCGCTGCCTTGCGGTCTTGCGCGTCGTTGATCATGGCGGCGATCGCGTCCCCGCCTGCATCGGAAAGATCGAGGAAATGCCGCATCGTGTCGCTCCGCTTAGCCGGCTGCGTCATAGCTTGCGGCGCCCGCCGAAAGCTTGTCGAAGAACTCGTCGAATTCGGCGTCGCCCGCCACCAGCGGCGGCAGGATACGCAGCGTATTGTCGCCCGCGGCCACGGTCAGCAGCTGGTGGTTGTCGCGCAGGTGGACGAAGAACGGCCGGCTTTCGACTTTCATCTTGAGGCCGAGCATCAGGCCCTTGCCGCGGACGAGCTCGAACATTTCGGGGTAATTGCCGATGAACTGCTCGAGACGGCTGCGCAGCCGCTCGCCCTTCTCGGCCACCTCGTTCAGGAACGTGTCGTTCGCTACGGCTTCCATGACCGCCTTCCCGGCTGCCATGGCGAGCGGGTTGCCGCCATAGGTCGAGCCGTGTGTGCCGAAGCCCATTCCGCGAGCGGCCTTCTCGGTGGCAAGGCACGCACCCAGCGGGAAGCCGCCGCCGATACCCTTGGCGGTCGCCATGATATCGGGCTCGATCCCGTAATGCTCGTAAGCGTAGAGCTTGCCGGTCCGTGCGACACCGCATTGTACTTCGTCGAACACCAGCATCAAATCGTTGTCATCGGCCAGCTTGCGCAGGCCATGGATGAACTCGTCCGAACCGGGACGGATGCCGCCCTCGCCCTGGATCGGCTCGACGAGGAAGCCGGCAGTCTTGTCGCTCATCAGCGATTTGGCCTGGTCGAGATTGTCGAATTCCGCATATTGGAACCCGGGAAGCAACGGCATGAAGCCTTTGTGCATCTTCTCCTGGTTCGAGGCGCTGATCGTCGCCATCGTCCGCCCGTGGAATGCGTTGGTGAAGGTGATCAGTTCGGTACGCTGCGCATCACCCTCGTCATGCTGGTGGTACGCCCGCGCCGTCTTGATCGCCGCCTCGACCGCTTCGGCACCCGAATTGGTGAAGAACACCGTATCGGCGAAGGTCTTGTCGACCAGCATCTGCGCCAGTTCTTCACCCTGCGGGCTGCCATAGAGGTTGGAGACATGCATCAAGGTCTCGGCCTGGCGCTGGATCGCCCCGATAAGCCCCGAATGGCTGTGGCCGAGCAGGTTGACGGCAATCCCGCTGGCGAAATCGAGATAGCGCGTGCCATCCTCGTCGATCAGATGACAGTGCTCGCCCTTTACGGGGCGCACGCCGCAGCGCGGGTAGACGGGCATCAGCGGTGAAATCGACATGGGTCCTCCAGCGGCACCGGTTGGGCAGTGCATTCTCGGGGTGAAAGACAAATGGCGGCCCCTGAAGGAACCGCCATCTGCGTGTTTACCAGCGATCTATTGCGTCTCGCGGTTCCGGTCAAACCGGATCGCGGGAGGCAAGGCCTCAGCCCTGGGCAGGGACGAGGTTGACCGCCGAATGCTTGCCGCGTCGGTCGACTTCGAGATCGAATTCGTACCGTTCGCCTTCGTTGATCCCGGCGAGGCCCGAGCGCTCGACCGCGCTGATGTGAACGAAAGCGTCGGGCTGTCCGTCGTCGCGAGTCAGGAAGCCGAAGCCCTTCATCGAGTTGAAGAACTTGACCGTGCCGGTCGCCTTCTCACCCGTCAGCTCGCGGCGGGGTGCGCCGCCTGCGTCACCGCGCGATTCGACGGCAATCACATCGCCGACGACCTGGAGGTCCTGAGCCGACACCTTGCCGCCACGATCGACGAGGTTGAATTCCAGTTCCTGCCCTTCGGCCAGGCCTTCGAGGCCCGCGCGTTCGACCGCGCTGATGTGGACGAACACGTCCTCACCGCCGCCTTCCTGCTGGATGAAACCGAAACCCTTCTGGCTGTTGAAGAATTTCACCGTGCCCTTGCCGGTGCCGACGACCTGAGCGGGCATGCGGTTGAAGCCGCCGCCTCCGCCACCGCCGCCGCGATCACCGCCGCCGCCACGATTGCCACCGCCGAAACCGCCACCGCGATTGCCGCCGCCAAATCCGCCGCCACGATCGCCACCGCGGTCACCGCCGCCGAAACGATCGCCCTGGAATGCCTCGTGGGGAGCAAAATCGGACGGGGGCCCGCCGAAATTGTCGTAACCGTCTTCGCCGAAACCGTCGCGCTTGTCCTTACCGCGGCGGCGCCCTCTGTCGTAACCCATAACTCGAACAATACCTTGTCGTGCAGTCCAGTATCCAAACCCGCCAGAGCGAAGAACTGCTGTTCACACCGACGCGGACAGGCACGAAACCCACCCTCACGCAACCTTTATAGCGCGAAAGATGTCCACGCGCGAATGATTTAGCTGCAAGTACCAGCAAAGCGCAGAAATGTGACATTTTCGCATAGGCTTTGCGTGCGAATGATCGCTTGAACGCAACCACTTGGTTCGGCACAGGGCAGGCATGGATTTACTCGCCCTATTCAGCGATCCCGCCGCTTGGCTGGCGCTGCTCACGCTAATCGCGCTCGAAGTCGTGCTCGGCGTCGACAATCTGATCTTCATCGCGATCCTGTCCAACAAGCTGCCCGAACACCAGCAACAGCGGGCCCGGCGGATCGGGCTGGCGCTTGCCCTGATCATGCGGATCGGCCTGCTCATGCTGATCGGCTGGCTGGTGACATTGCAGGCCCCGCTGTTCGACCTCGGCCTCGTCGGGGCCCCGAACGAATACGGCAAGCCCAGCTTCGAAACCGCGTTCTCGGGACGCGACCTGATCCTGCTGGCCGGGGGACTCTTCCTGCTGTGGAAGGCGACCAAGGAAATCCACCATTCGATGGAGCCGGAGGATGATTCGGGTGACCTGCTCGACAAGACCCCCGGGGTCGCCGATGCCGCCAAGGCCACCTTCGGTGCGGTAATCGCGCAGATCGTGGCGATCGACATCGTTTTCTCGGTCGATTCGATTCTGACTGCGGTGGGCATGACCGACGAAATCCCGATCATGGTCTTGGCAGTCGTGATCACGGTGGGGATCATGATGGTGGCAGCCGATCCGCTGGCCAGGTTCATCGAAAAGAACCCGACACTGGTGATGCTCGCGCTTGCCTTCCTCGTAATGATCGGCCTGGTGCTGATCGCCGACGGTTTCGGGTTCCACGTGCCCAAGGGCTATATCTATGCCGCGATGGGCTTTTCGATCGGTGTCGAACTGCTCAACATCATGCAACGCAATCGCCGCGTGTCGCGACAGGCGGCTGCTGGAGGGAACGTATAATGGGCGAATTCCGCAAACTTTCGGACACTTTCTATGCCAGCCCGCAGGTCAGCCCGCAGGACATTTCCGAAGCGGCAGCGATGGGCATGGCGCTGGTGGTGAACAACCGTCCCGACGGGGAAGCGGCAGATCAGCCCGAGGGCGCCGCCATCGAAGCAGCGACGCGTGCTGCAGGGATGGACTATCTGGCGATCCCGATCGGCAGCGCAGGCTTCAGCGAACCGCAGGTGGAACGGCTGCAGGATGCGCTTGCCTCGGCGCAGGGCCCGGTCCTCGGCTTCTGCCGTTCGGGCACGCGTTCGACCCTGCTGTGGTCGCTCGCCCAGGCGCGCAGTGGCGGCGACCCCGACGCGATTGCCGAGGCCGCCGCATCGGTCGGCTACGATGTCAGCCCCGTGCGCCCCGCGATGGATATGTTCGCCGCCCGTGCGGCTAAGTGATCACTGGCGATAGTCGAGCGGCGGCTCGCGGTCGCCAAGCAGCGATTCGTAGACGTAATCCTCGCCCCGCTCGGCGATGAATTCGGCCTTGGCCTGCTCGCGTAGCTGCGGGTTGGTGTACAGTTCGACGGCAGCGAGGATCATGGCCTTGGCAGCCTGCTGCGTTCCCTTCGCCCCGTAGCTGTGGCCGCTGGCGGCGACCGCCTGCCAGCTGTGCGCCGCCGTTCCGGGAACCCAGGTCGCCGTGCGCACGCTCACGGTCGGCACCGCGCGGCTTACATCGCCGACGTCGGTCGAGCCATATCCGGTCAACACGGCATAGTCCTCGACTTCCTGCGCTTGCGCCAGGGCCGGGGCATCCTCGCCCAGGCTGTCGCGGATCGTCCCGGCCCAGGCCAGCTCTTCAGCAGTATAGGCAATCGGCTCGAGCTGGCGCAGCTTGGCATCCATCATCGTCTGCAGCGATTCGAGCGGCAGCGTGGGATTGTTGCCGTGGATGATCTCCCAATCGACATCGGTCCCCGTTCCCATCGCCGCACCCTGCGCCGCAGCCTCGAGCCGGGGCCACAGCGACCGCACCTCGTCCGCATCCGAATGGCGGACGTAATAGAAGACTTCGGCGAAGTCGGGCACGACATTGGGCGCTGCCCCGCCGCTGGTGATCACGTAATGGATGCGCGTATCCATGCTGGTGTGTTCGCGCATCATGTTGACCATCATGTTCATCGCCTCGACCCCGTCGAGCGCCGAGCGCCCGCGTTCGGGCGCGCCCGCCGCATGGGCTGAAACACCGCGGAAACGGAACTTGCCCGAGCGGTTGGCGAGGCTTTTGCGCGAGGCCGCCGAATTGCGGTCTGCCGGGTGCCAGTCGATCACGAAATCGGCATCGTCGAACAGGCCAGCGCGCGCCATGTAGACCTTGCCCGATCCGCCCTCTTCCGCCGGTGTGCCATATAGGCGGACCCGGCCCGGTGTGCCCGTGGCTTCAAGCCAGTTGCGGATCGCGATGGCCGCGCTCAGCGAACCGGCACCGAACAGATTGTGCCCGCAGGCATGGCCGGCATGCTTGTCGGCCACCGGATCCCGCGTCGGCTGCGCGGACTGGGTGATCCCCGGCAGCGCGTCGAATTCCGCCAGCAGGCCGATGACCGGCCCGCTGTTTCCCCATTCGGCCACGAACGCAGTGGGGATGCCCGCCACGCCGGGGCGTATCGAAAAGCCGGCACCTTCCAGCTCGTCGATCAGCAGGCCGCTCGAGCGGGTCTCGAGATATCCGAGCTCGGCGAAGTCCCAGATCTGCTGGGCCACCCGCTGGGTGCGCTCCTGCTGCGCTTCGACCTGCGCGATCGGATCGGCTTGCTGGGCGGCGAGCGGTGAAGCAATCAGTGCTGCCCCGGCAGCAAGAATGGCGAGCGATTTCATTGGCGTCTCCCTGTTGGGTCCTGCTTGCCGGAAAGCGCGCCGCATGCCAATCGCCTGCCACATGGATTTTTCAGCCGCCACGCTCCAGTTCGCCGGATCGCTGATCGCCATTCTCGCACTGGCGGGCCTGGCCTATTGGCTCAAGCTCGGTCCGCCGCCGCAGTTGGCCGACGAAGAGGATGCGCGGACAGCCGCCGACGAAGCGGTCAGCGGTTTTGCGCCCGTGGCCATCGGGCTCGATCGCGACGGACGCGGCGCGATATTGCGCGATGCCGGCGGCAGGGTCCTGCTGTTGCGCCCGCATGGCGGCCATTTCGCGGGCCGGATACTGACCCCGCAGGCACGGGCCAGCAGCGACGGGGAAGCGCTGGTAATCGACACCGCGGAAAAGCGCTTCGGCGCTGCGCGCCTTGTGCTCGACGACCCGCGCGCTTGGGTTCGCGCGGTAGAAGCGATACAGGAATAGCCACCATGCCCCATTTCTCGCCGACAGAATATGCCGTGCCCGGCTTCGTTGCGCTGGTGCTGATCGAGATGCTGTGGGCCCGCCGCGCACGGCGCGACGCCTACGAACCGCGGGATACGCTCACCAGCCTCGCCTTTGGACTGGGCAGCACCGTTTCCGCTTTGCTGTTCGGCGGCGTGTTCGTCGCGCTGTACATGGGGTTGTGGGAATTCCGCCTGTTCGACGTGCCGTGGACCTGGTGGGCCTTCGCGCTGTGCTTCGTGCTCGACGACCTGAAATATTACTGGGTCCACCGGTTCGGTCACCGCGTTCGCTGGTTCTGGGCCAGCCATGTGAACCACCATTCGAGCCAGCATTACAACCTGTCCACCGCACTGCGTCAGACCTGGACCGGCTTTCTCACACTGGGTTTCGTCTTCGCCCTCCCGCTGGTGCTGCTGGGTTTCCACCCGGCGATGATCGCGATCTGCGGCGGGTTCAACCTGATCTACCAGTTCTGGATCCATACCGAGGCAATCGACCGGATGCCGCGCTGGTTCGAAGCGGTAATGAACACGCCCAGCCATCACCGCGTGCACCATGCAACCAACCCGCGCTATCTCGACCGCAACTATGCCGGGGTCTTCATTGTCTGGGACAAGCTGTTCGGCACCTTCGAACCCGAAGTGCGGGGCGAAAAAATCCGCTACGGCATCGTCAAGCAACTGGGCAGTTTCAACCTGCTATGGGCGGTCTTTCACGAATGGATCGGGATTGCGCAGGACATGTGGCGCGCGCCGTGGAAGCACAAGCTGTCCTACCTGCTGCGCGAACCGGGCTGGACGCACGATGGCAGTCGCCAGACATCCGACCAGATCCGCAGCGACTGGCTCGAACGGACCGGGTCGACGGAAAAGTCCGTTTCATCTGAAAACCTGATTGCGGGCGACGCCGAGGCTGCCTAACCTCTCGAATCGAGAGGAGATACCATGGACGAATTCGATGTCATCGTGATCGGTGGCGGCAGCGCGGGCAGCGCGGTTTCCGGTCGACTGGCCGAGGCCGGGAAAAGCGTATGCCTGCTGGAGGCCGGACCGCGCAACGACACCATTCTGGTCAAGACGCCGGGCCTGATGCCGTTTCTGCGCGAAGGGTCGAACTACCGCTACGAAACGGTGCCTCAAAAAGGGCTCAACGGCCGCGTCGGTTACCAGCCGCGCGGGCGCGGACTGGGCGGTTCTTCGGCGATCAACGCGATGATCTACATCCGCGGCAATCGCTGGGATTACGACAATTGGGCCGAGCTCGGCTGCACCGGCTGGAGCTACGAGGACGTGCTGCCCTATTTCAAGCGGGCAGAGCATAACGTGCGCGGCGGCGACGCCTATCACGGAGCTTCGGGGCCGCTGTGGGTTTCGGACCAGAAATGGCCCAATCCGGGCAGCGTGGCCTTTGTCGAGGCGGCAGCGCAGTTGCAGCTCCCACGCAACACCGATTTCAACGGCGAGGAACAGGCCGGTTTCGGGCTTTACCAGGTTACCCAGAAGAACGGCGAACGCTGGTCGGCCGCGCGCGCCTATGTCGAACCGAAGCGCGGTTCGAAAAATCTCGACGTCCGCATCGGGGTCAGCGTCCAGCGGCTGGTGATCAAGGACGGCCGCGTCACCGGCGTGACCTATTCGGTCGGCGACAAGGAACGTACGGTCACCGCCCGGGGCGCGGTGGTGCTGTCCGCCGGCGCCTTCAACACGCCGCAGCTACTAATGCTGTCGGGCATCGGACCGGGCGCCCATATCAAGGAGCATGGTATCGACGTCGTGCTCGACAAGCCGGCGGTCGGCGCGGACCTGCAGGACCATATCGATTATGTGTCGAGCTGGCAGACCGAGAGCAAGGATCTGATCGGCGACAGCCTGGCGGGTACGGTCCGCATGGCAAAGGCCATCATCGAGCACCGCCGCAAGCGCACCGGCATCATGACCACGCCCTATGCCGAAGCGGGCGGGTTCTGGAAGGTCATGCCCGATGCCCCGGCGCCCGACATCCAGTGGCACTTCGTTCCCGCCATGCTCGAGGATCACGGACGCACGAAGGTAAAAGGTCACGGCTTCTCGCTGCATGCCTGCGTCCTGCGGCCCGAAAGCCGGGGGACGGTGCGGCTGAACGGCGCCGACGCGCGAATGGCGCCCCGGATCGATCCCAATTTCCTCGATGATGAGCGCGACATGGCAACGCTGCGCGCAGGCGTGCGACTGTCGCACCGCATCGTATCCTCGCCCAGCCTGGCGAAATACGAGCCGCAGGATCGCTATCCGATCGATCTGGAAGACGATGCCGCGCTCGACGCCATGATCCGCAATCGCGCAGATACGGTCTATCACCCGGTCGGCACCTGCCGGATGGGCGGCGATAGCGATGCGGTGGTCGATCACACGCTCAAGGCGCGGGGGATCGAGGGCCTGTATGTCGCGGATGCGAGCGTGATGCCGCGGCTGGTTTCGGGCAACACCAATGCACCGAGCATCATGATCGGCGAACGCTGCGCCGATTTCGTCAAGGACGCCCTCGCAGCCTGAACCCGCTCACATGGCCCGAAAGACGAACGGGCCGGAGGTTTCCTCCGGCCCGTTTTCGTATGTGCGAGCGTGACCACCAATCACCGCGGCCCCGCTGTGCGACCCGACCAAAAAAGGGGCCGGAGAGTTGATCTCCGGCCCAATTAAGTCGGTGTTCGCAGGAGGAACATGGGTAGGCGGGGCGCCGGGAGAGAGAGGAGAGAGAGAAGGCGCCCCGCCGAACTGGTAATCAATTGGCCCGGGAGAATTCCGGGTAGGCTTCGATGCCGGTTTCACCGACGTCGAGACCGGCCAACTCTTCTTCTTCGCTCGGACGTACGCCGATGGTGGCCTTGAGGGCGAACCAGACGATGGCCGAGGTGATGCAGACGAAGGCACCGGTTGCCACCACGCCGGTAAGCTGCGCGATGAACGGCACTTCGGTGTTGGTCAGCGGCACGGCGAGCGTACCCCAGATGCCGGCCACGAGGTGAACCGGGATCGCACCGACGACGTCGTCGATCTTGAGCTTGTCGAGCAGCGGCACGAAGATCACGGGCAGTGCACCGCCGATGCCGCCGATCACGATCGCCATACCCACATTGGGGGTCAGCGGTTCGGCGGTGATGGCGACGAGACCGGCCAGTGCGCCGTTGAGGGCCATGGTAGTGTCGGCCTTGCCATAGCGCAGCTGGGTCAGGATGATCGCCACGACCACGCCGGCAGCTGCCGCCATGTTGGTGTTGACGAAGATCTTCGACACATCGGACACGTCGGACACGGTGCCCATCGCAAGCTGCGAGGCGCCGTTGAAGCCGAACCAGCCGAGCCACAGGATGAACGTACCGAGCGTTGCGAGCGGGATGCTCGACCCGGGGAATACGGTCATGCCCTTGGCAGTGTAGCGACCCAGACGGGGGCCGATGATCAGCGCGCCCATCAGCGCAGCCCAGCCACCGGTCGAGTGCACCAGCGTCGAACCGGCGAAGTCGGAGAAGCCCATGGCGTCGAGCCAGCCGGCGCCCCATTCCCAGCTGACGATGACCGGATAGATGAAGCCGGTCAGCAGCGTGACGAAGATGAAGAAGGGCACGATCTTGATGCGTTCGGCCACGGTGCCCGAAACGATCGATGCGGTGGTCGCGCAGAACACCATCTGGAAGAACCAGTCGGAGGCGACCGAATAGCCGGTGCCGGTATCGGCTTCACCCACGCCCTGCATGGCATAGGGGAAATCGGCGACGCCGATGAACCCGCCTTCGAAACCCGGATAGGCGATCGAGTAGCCGATCACCCAGAACATCAGGCCCGCAATCGAGTAGAGCCCGATGTTCTTGAGACACTGGACCGAGACGTTCTTCGAACGCACCAGCCCGGCTTCGAGCATGGCAAAGCCAGCGGCCATCCACATAACGAGGAAACCGCCGATCAGGAACAGCAGGGTGTTGAGGATATAGGCGGTGCCGCCCGAGACCGCTTCCGCGGCTTCGGGAAGGACCGCTTCCTGCGCAAAGGCAGGGGCGGAAACGAGCAACCCGGCGAGCGCCAGGGGTGCAGTGTAGAGATGTTTTCTGGTCATGTACGGATGCCCCCTCAAAGCGCGGTGTCGCCGGTTTCGCCGGTGCGGATGCGCGTGGCGCTGGCCAGGTCGAAGACGAAGATCTTGCCATCGCCGATGGCTTCGGTGCTGGCGGTCTGCTGGATCGTCTCGACCACCTGCGCGGCGAGATCGTCGCTGGCCGCGATTTCGAGCTTCACCTTGGGCAGCATGTTGGTCGAATATTCGGCGCCGCGGTAGATTTCGGTCTGGCCCTTCTGGCGGCCGAAACCCTTGACTTCGGTAACGGTCATTCCCGCCACTCCAATGCCGCCGAGCGCTTCGCGCACTTCGTCGAGCTTGAATGGCTTGATGACTGCGATGATGAATTTCACGCCTTCACCCCCTGTGTGATCCACCGGCCAAGCACCGGCGGGATCACAGTC
>CERH01054960.1_pt1 | contig 11181 bp, 14 predicted proteins | sample 530991 | NCBI WGS metagenome assembly CERH01 (sample SAMEA2621191, study PRJEB7988) | marine metagenome | biome: marine biome (ENVO:00000447); feature: mesopelagic zone (ENVO:00000213); material: "saline water (ENVO:00002010), including plankton (ENVO:xxxxxxxx)" | depth 800 m | reverse complement strand
CGTTAGCTTAATACTGTACTTTATTCTAGTATTTGATTTTACTCTAACTGCTTCTTTTAATAAGAAAATTATAATTATTGAATATAGCGGTTTAATATGGGTAGGCTTAGATTACTATACAATTTGGAAGTATTCTAGTTCAGATAAACCTAAAGAATGGATAGTTATAAAAAACTACAATAATGAGTAAAAAAAGAATAGCAGCTCAGAAGCGTAATTGGGCTAAGTTAAGACTTATGGGATTTTTTTTGAACAGGAAATTTTTGACTGAAGAAGAACAGCGAAAGTATGATTTAGCTATGGATCTTCTTCAGGATATCAATTTAAACTGGGATGAGAATACTGAGAAGTTTTTAGGACATAAGCTTCCGCCTTGCAAATGTTATTGCTGTGGTAGACGCTCTAATGTCTTGTATACTATTCCTTGGATTAGTCCGAATAGTAAGATAACCGTTTGTAGGAAACATTATTTAGAACTTAAAGAAGAAGAACATGGGACTTGACATGTATTTAACTCGTAAGGTTTATGTAAAAACATGGGACTTTACACCTGAAGAAAGTAGGTATAAGATGACTATAAAACGTGGAGGTAAAAAGATAGATCATATCAACCCCGATAATATTAGCTATATTCATTTAGACGCTGCATACTGGAGAAAAGCCAATCATATTCATAATTGGTTTGTGGAAAATGTACAAAATGGTCAAGATGATTGTGATGAGTATTATGTACCGAATGAAAAACTAGTAGAGTTATTTAATCTCTGCAAGACAATACTGGATTCAGTAAAGACTGAAGAAGGTAAAATTCATACAGGTACTAGTTATTCTGGTGGTGAAAAGACAGAACACTATAAAGATGGGAAGGTAGTAACTAAAGAGAGCGCAGAACTCTGTGAGAGTTTACTTCCTTGTGTATCTGGATTTTTCTTTGGTGGTACTCATTATGATGAGTACTATTTGAATAGCCTTGAATATACAATAGAGAAACTTCAGCCTTATGTTGAAATGATCAATAAAGAGCAGACTGCAGAAGCTGAATTAGGAAGTTTTTATTATCAAGCCAGCTGGTAAGATGGTAGAGACTAAGATTCACGCATTTACTATCCATTCCGAAGATACCAAAAAGTTCTACTTTAAAGACGGTAATTCCGGAATGGATATTGACGAAGCTGCATTAGGTTTTTATGCCAAAGCAGTAGATAAAGCTCATGATGATGATGTTCTTTGCTTCTATTCTACATCTAAGAATAAGCACGGAGATTATTATTATCCTGAGAAGCACTACGTGGTAAAGCACGTTATTAAGCCGTTTATGGAAAATGAAAATTATACCAGATATACGGTCAGGATTAAGTATCTTAAAAAATACGACATGAAAAAAATATTCAAAAGATTAAGAGAACTATGACAGACGAACAAACAGCAGTTGATCCCAGGGACAAACTGTTAAAGGATGCTCAGGATGTATTTGACAAGGAGATGCGAGTTCTTTTAGAAGCTGGTACCGGAGTAGGAAAGACTAAGATCACTCTGGCAATTATTAATGATCATATTCAGCATACAGGAGAATCTTGGGATATTGTAGTTCCTAATACTAAATTGATTTCTGGATGGTACGATGAGATCAAAAAGTGGGGATATCAAGGATTACTTAAGAAAGTACATATTTACTGTTACCAGTCCATTCATAAGTACAATAGAGTGACTAATATGGTACTGGATGAAGGGCATAAGATCACAGATGCCAAGTTGCAATATATCAAAGCAAAGACAGGTGGAAAATCCATTATTGTGCTTTCAGCTAGTGTGACTTTTGAAAAAAGGGCTCTATTAAAAGAATTGGGTATTCACAATACAAATACTGTAAAGTATTCTCTTGATCGTGCAGTAACTAACGACTTAGTAACTCCTTATGAGATTAATGTTATTGAGCATACTATGGATAATGTATCTAAGTATGTTCCTGCCGGGACTAAAGATCAACCTTTTAAGGTTACAGAACAGAAAGGCTATGATTACATGACGAAAAAAACTCGTCAGGCCATGGCCAGTAAAAACAAGAACAGGATTAAGTATGCTTTACTTGAAAGGATGCACTATATCTATAATCTTCAGAGTAAACTGAAAGCAGGTAAGTACTTACTTAGTCTGTTTCCGGATGATAAGAAGGTTCTGATTTTTTGTTCTAGTATCAATCAGGCGAATGCTATGTGTAAGTACAGATACCATTCTAAGACTGATGATTCCGCTTTCAAGTTGTTTTGTGAGGGTAAGATCAATAGACTGGCAGTAGTGAATAGCATCAGTGAGGGGGTAAATATTCCGGAATTGGATTACATTCTCATGTTACAAGTACAGTCTAATAAAGTACATCTGATCCAGAAATTAGGAAGATTACTCAGAAAGACTTCTGATCCGAATAAAATAGGGAAGGTATTTATACTTTGTACGATTATGTCCCAAGATAGTAAATGGGTACAAAAAGCACTAGAAAGCTTTAATAAGAGCCGTATCAAATTCCTTTCTTATACGAATATTCAACATCAGAACGCACTGGAATAATTATTATTCAACATCTAAATTAGTTATCTTTAAGTATGGAAGTAACAATACAGATCAATGGGTCTGCTTTCAAAGTGAGAGTGGATCCCAGGATAGGTAACCCTATTCTTAAAGCCGTCAAATCTGCAGTACAATCATATAATAATACATCTAAATCTTTAAGCCTATGAGTAAATTAGAAGACTTAAAGAAAAAGCTGGATTCTTCTACTTTATTGATTGAAGAATCCAAAGTATTTGATGTGTTTCCTCAACACGGAGAAATGTTATCCAAGATGTCTAATATGCTATATAATCTTCCTGAAGGTAGTAAAGACGACGATTCGCTAGTATCGTTTGCTCTGATCCGATCTCAGAAGGAAGAACAGTATATGTTGTATGTGATTGCCTTCAACACAAAAAATGAAGACGATGATTTGTGGTTTGTCTTTGGAAATTTGGATACTGAAGATCTTTGTTTCTCTAAAGCAGTCATTACTGCTTGTGTGGGTACTATGTGTAGAATGAATGATAACTACATAGGTTCTAATATTTACGCACAGTTAATTCAAAACTTCAATAAAGAAGTAGGTAATAAAGAATTGTCTATGCTTCAGATGAATGATTGTCCTGAAGAATATGCTAAACTATTTACCAAAGGAGAAACTGAAATCAAAGTACCCTTAAAGAAGAAGTCAGTATGAAAACAGTAGAAATGTTGCAGTTTCTTTATGATAAAAAGATACTGATCAAAGAAGGGAACAGGTACGTAGTTAGTAAGACTGCAGAGCCTTTTATTAATACTTCAGGAAGTAAAACCATTAAAACTTCTACAGTAGATATTTCTGATTTAGCTACAAAGATCAGAAACATGTACCCTACCGGAGTGAGATCGGGAGGTTTTTATGTAAAGTCTCCTCAGGCAGATGTAGAGAAAAAGTTGAAAGTTTTTCTCAAGACGTATCCTGAATATACTCCTGATGATATTAAGACGGCAGTAAGCAATTATGTTTTTAACTGCAGTCAGACTGATTATCGGTACATGAAGTTGCTTGGTTATTTCATTATGAAAGACGGGCAATCCATGTTAGCTGCTCACATTGAGAATTTGGAAGCTGCAGAAGAAAGAGAGCTACAAGACTTCAAAGGAGACGCAGTATGAGTTTTTTAGATGAAGTTAGCGCAGGTATGCAAGGACGTAATCAGGGACTTCCCAATACGTTTAACAGGTTTAATGCCTATTTATGTGGTACGCAGAAGAAAACCTACTATGCTATTGGAGCACTTCCCGGAACAGGTAAAACATCACTAGCTGATGAAAACTTTGTTCTGGAACCCTTTTTTCATCTAAAGGCGCAGAAACTACCCATTAAGGTAAATTGGCTATACTACTCATTTGAAGTAAGCAAGAATGCCAAGATTGCTAAATGGGTGAGTAATTTCATTTATAGGTTAGATGGGACTGTTACAGATCCTAATCTGATTTTATCGCGAGGAAAACACAGACTTTCCGGAGATATTTACACTAAAGTAAAGAAAGTATATCCTGTAATAGAAGAGCTTTTAGATCATGTTAAGTTCATAGATGAACCTCAGACTCCGGGACAGATCTATTGGGACATACTCAAGCATGCAGAAGCTAATGGTACGTTTCAATATGAAAAGTATAAGGATGAGCAGGGGTTTACTCAACAACGTAAAGTAGGATATACTCCTCATGATCCGGATTCTTATTTTATTATACTAGCAGATCATGTTGGCCTTCTTAAACGAGAAAAAGGTTTAACCAAGAAGGACAATATTGATAAGCTATCTAGTATGTTCGTGTATTTCCGAAATATGTGTGAATACATTCCTGTAGCAATTTCCCAGTTTAATAGGGCTCTGTCTGCAGTAGATAGACAGAAGTTTAAAGCTTCTGATTTATCTCCTACATTGGAAGATTTTAAGGATACAGGAAGTATTGGAGAAGATTGCAATGTGGCTTTAGGTATATTCAACCCTTATAAGTTTGATATGAAAACGTATCTAGGATACGATATTTCTCAACTTAAAGGTAATTTCCGAGCTGTCAATATTATGAAGAATAGAGACGGTGAAGATTGGAAGAATATAGGCATGCAGTTCATAGGCGGTAGTGGTTTCTATCGTGAGCTTCCTAAAGCAGATCAATTTGCTGCAGGTACATCTCAGTACTCGCAGTACATGACACAGTAATTATTTTTTTAACCTTAAATAGATAGCAGATGGCTAATACTATTCTGATTATCGGTAAGTCAGGTACCGGCAAGACCACGAGCTTGCGAAACCTACCCCCGGAGAAAACTTTAATTATTTCTCCGAATGCAAAAGCACTTCCCTGGAAAGGTTCTGCAGAACAGTATCAATTAGGAAAGAACATGGTTCGCGTATCTTCTTTGATAGATGTTCCTAATTTGATTAAACAAGCTGCAGACGGTTCCAAGTTTAATTATGTGGTTGTTGACGATACAACACACTTACAAACTGCACGAATGCTGGAAGATCAGTTCATAGCTTCAAAAGATTGGGGCAAATGGAACCGATTTGGCTCAGACGTAGCTAAGATGATGACAAAAGGAATGGAAACCTATCGTGAGGATCTCACAGTAATCTTTATTGGCCACACTGATACTAAAGAAGACGGTACAGTAGGTATGAGAACTTCAGGTAAGTTATTGGATAACACTATTGATATTCCTTCTTATTTTACTTACCTCTTTCATAGTTTAGCTATTAAGAAAGATGGTGGTAAGATTGATTATGTCTTTCAGACAAATGACGATGGTGCTCATCTTGCTAAAACTCCAATGGGTATGTTTGATGAACTTTATGTAGAAAATGATCTTGTGAAAGTTATTGATACTATTCATGAGTACACAGGACTTAAAAAAACCAATGTATAATTTTTAAATATTAGCGTAATGACGAAGCAACATGTAAATTTTGACTTTTTGGATGATGTAGAACTAGAAGAAGTATCCGGGAAGTCCACTGTAAATCAATTAGGGAAACTACAAAGAACCCCGGAAGGCAATTGTATCCGTCTTTTTGCAGATGGTAAAATTTATCCTTCTGAGGATCTTGTCAACTCTTTTAATCTGGAGTACAAAGACAAGGATGCTGAAGATCAAGGGTGTGGTTTTGATATCTTTCATGCTGCAGACTGGGCACAATGGCCAGCTGATAAGCCTTCTGATATCATCTTCATTGCTCCTGTAGATCGTTCAGAACCTAAGCTGGATGTATTCAACAGTACAAGACATAATGATGACGGTACTCCTAAATCAAGTGTCTTGGATCAGGGAAGTTCTTCTTTTGGAAAAAATACGCTTTTGCCTATGCTTGAGAAAGTATTAGAAGAAGACATTTTTGCCAATGGTGAAGTGTATGTTGACCTGGAGATTGTAACAGACAAACCTTTAAAAGTAGTGAGTAATGGGATTTATCATCTTCCTACTTTAATTACTAAAGGAAAGAATGCCGGTCAGATGTCTTATAAAAGACGAGAGAATTTGGTAATCTACCCTTTACGAGTAGCTGTTTCTGATGATGAAGCTGGTAATGAGCAAGATGCTCCTGCATTTTCTGGTGATCTTGTAGATCAGGATGAGCCACGTTTAAACTCAGAATCTACTTCAGATCTAAATTCTGAAGCTGCTGCTGATGTTTTCAATAGTTAATTTTTTCACTTAAAAATTTATAGTACATGATACAAGTAGGTATTAACCAGAATGTTCGCATCGCTGAAGTAAAAAAGGATGACAACGGATTACTCAATGTTGAATTTGCTGATTCGCCAGCAACTTCAGGTGGAGGAGATCAGGCAGCAACCAATTTTATGGATGCTTTTACCAGTACTTCGGAAAGCGATATGGACTATACTGTACGTCACATATTCTGGCCGGTAAAATATGGTGAGTATGTGAAGAACATGGAGGATGTTATTAAGGAGTTCAAAAATATGCGTCAGCAACTGAACCACATTCTTCTTCAGTTCATGACTGAGGATAAAATCAAGTGGGATCCTATGGTAGGAATCCAGGTGACAAATCCTCAAGATCCTGCAGAAATGCAAAGATTGTTGAGTAATGATGCTACATTACTGGCAATGTACAACAACTATGCAGCACAGTTTATTCAGCTGCTTACGCCGCATATCGCGGCAGGTACATTATTCAGAATGAAGTTTGTACGTCAAAGTCAGCAGAAACATTACGCATCTTTGCCTAAGTTTCCTCCTTTTATGGAACCTATGACAATTCCTGCGGATCAGAGTAAGCTTAAGTTTTCTCAATATGAGATTGACAAAGGATTGAATTCAGGTAAACCTGTGGATACACAGGATGCTCCTGCTCCTGATCCTGAAGTACTTCAGAAACAATCTGAAGATATTGCATCTGTTTTTGGTGAGGATAATTAATAATTATGAAGGACCTTTTAGACGATCTGTACCACAGGCATGTTCTTTCTGGTCCTTCAATTCTCTCTAAAATTGATTCTTTTACTCTTTTCTGCTATTACTTAGATTATTCTCCGGAAATTCATCAGAGATATATCTCTCCTTTAAGAGATGATGATACTAACGAAAGTTTTGCTTTGTTTGAAGCCAGGGATGGCACATTCAAATATCATGACTTTGGTACTGGGGAAACCGGTGATGTGTTTGCGTTAGTTGCAGGTCTTTATGGTTGTACTTATCAGGAAGCCCTTGCTAAAGTTAATTCTGACTTTGGCTTGGGCTTTAATGGTGAAAAACCTAAGGATCTTCAAATTCAAAAACGTATTCCTGTAATTAAACCGAAGAGAAAATTACAGGTTACAACCAAGAAAACTCTAAGTAATAGGGGAAAGAGATATTGGGATCAGTACCATATTACTCAGTCTGTATTGGATCTCTACAATGTTAGAGAAGTAGAATGGCTTCATTTTGATGATAAGTCTTTTATGCCGTCAAGTCTTGCATTTGACTACAGAATAGGTAATTATCACAAGATCTATCAACCTTATAATTCAAAGTACAAGTTTATCAGTTCATATCCAAGAACTTATGTAGAAGGTTTTCTGCAATTAAAATACAAATCGGACACACTGATAATTACTAAATCACTAAAAGATGTGATGTGCTTGTATATACTAGGTTGGGAAGCTATTAGTCCAAAGAGTGAGAATACTCCTATTTCTGACTTTATCCTTAATAAGTTGAAAAGTAAATACAAGTACATTTACCTTCTTTTTGATAATGATAATGCCGGAAAATTGGGAGCTAACAGATATGATTTTCCTGAAATTTATATGAAATCTGCTAAAGATATATCAGATGTTATTGAGCAGGAAGGTATTATGTCTGCAAGAAGAGAGTTTATCCATATACTACAAACAGTGAGAACATGAAAGATAAGATTATTGAAATTATCACTGAGTGTCTGGAAGGCGTTAGTGATAAAACATTGGAAATTATTGCAGATAAAATTGAAGATGTGTATTCAGATGTAGATAATTTAGAACGTCTGGTTGAAGTAGAGTTCTTAAAAGAACTTTTAGAGCACGTCAAAAAACTGAAATATACATTTACCAATGTTGAACCTCAGTCTACTGAAGATATATTACTAGTTAATGATCTAAAAGGAGCTGAATACAAACTTGAAACTTTAATCAATAAATTATAAAACAAGATGCCAAAGCAAATTACTATTGAAACCCCTCTGGTAGGCAGAGAGGACAGCTTTAAAATGATAGCTGTAGCGCAAGCTGTACGTAAACCAATATTGCTTATCGGAAAGCCCGGTGTAGCAAAAACTAAAACACTTCTAGATTATTCTCTTGCTCATGCCGGAGGTGATCCGGTCAAAGCACTGAATGATACTTTTATTCTTGAGACGGACGAAAGTACCAGGTCTCCTGAAATTAAAGGAAGACCTGATATTCGTGCTATTGTAGAAGATAATCGCTATGATGTGATTACTCCTATTGCCAGTGCAAAGTTTGTATTGATCAATGAGATTGATAAAGCAAATGCAGGATTGAGAAATTCTATGCTTTCTGTAATGAATGAGAGATTTATCTTTAATGGTAGCAAGAAAGTACCTACTCCTTGGGAAGTATTTTGTGCATCGTGTAACGAAATTCCTTCGGATGAGAAAAATTCTCCTTTCTGGGATCGTTTTGTAATCAAACACGAAGTAAAGAGAATTACCAAAGGTCAAATGTTGAGTTACTACGGTAAGCAAGGAGCTAAGGATAAAGAAACTATTATTTATCCTACTCAACAAGAAGTTAAAAAGTACGCGAGTCAAATACCTCAGGCAAAGTTGAAAGCTTTCTTGCAGTTGGCTTATGAAGAAATGTCTGACAGAACTCTTTCTTATGTTCCGGATATGACTGCTGCTTTGAGTGTAGTTTATCAGCTTGATTTGAATCAGGCCCTGGTAAAAACAGCTGAAGTATTAGGTAACCAAACTCTTGCTCAGGAATTGGCTAAAACTATGGATCCTAAAGAAATTCAGCAATTGCGTGAGTATGTGGAAACTGTAAAGTCTCTGACTGATTATGATGAAATTGCCAACTTGGTAGAAGAAGTAAAGAAAGTGGCAAAAGTAGCAGCTGCTAAAGCTGATATCAGTAAATCCGATCTTGAAGGAATAGCAGCAGAATTAAATACTGCGTTGAACAATAACAAGTATTATTCTGCCGGACCTCAAGTTCAAGATAATCAATCTGATGTTAGTTCTAATGACGATGACGATGACTGGGGTTAAGTCTACTCCCTCATTAGAAGATAAGTTTAGCTTTTTTGAGAAAAATCTGGATACCAGAGAGCTGGTACAACCTAACTTATCTCGTGAGGAAAAAGCAGATCTGAATGAGTACTTAGATTATATGGTAAATGAAGGCAGAGATCAACAAAGAGTATCTGATAACGTGAAAAAGCTTTTGTCTAGTAATACAGAAGAGCACGAACAGATACCTAAGTATTTGCTTTATGACATTTACAATAAGTTCTATAGTAGTCGGAAAGAAATGCAAATTAAAACTCCCAATCAACACAATAGGTGGTTGTTTGATTTTTTGACAAAGAAAATGAACACTTATTATGTCAAAGGGATGACAGAACAGAACGCATTGACATCAGCTCTTTTTACTAAGGAGCTGGTGTATATGATTGCTGAGAAAATGCCGGAGAATGGAAATGGAGAAAACAATGCTGAACAGGCACTTCAAGATCTATCTTCGGATGATGTGTCCCGTATGATGGAACAAGCTAGTCAGAATGTAGGGGATCAATTAGAACAAATTGAGAGTTTAAAAAGTGAAATTGGTGATGGACAGGAGGATAATGATGATGGTAAAAGTGGTAAATCTGCCGGTAAAGGGCAAAGCACTATGTCTATTAGAAACGTTATGACATTGGAAGAAATGTACAAACATTTGTACAAGATCAACTTTAATAATAGTAAACTTTCCAGGTTTATTAAAGACAGCTTAAAGTTTTCTACTACTTATTTTTCATCTCAGTATGTGGATGAAGAGGAGAGTCTATTAGATGCAGAAGATGTAGATACTCTTATGGGAGTTGAAAACTTGGTCCCAGTACTTAGAAAGTTACATTTGGATGACATTGTTACTTACAAACGTAAGTATAATATGAAGTTTGATGTATATATTGATATTTCTGGATCTATGGGAAGTGGAATGAGCGCTAATAGTGATCTTATGAACGCTAAATTAGTAGCTCTTAAACTCTGTAAACTGGATCTTGTTCAGGATATTTATACATTTGATACTAGTATTAGTCCAAAATTGACTAAGCTTCAGTTAGTAAATACTGATAGTAGAGGGGGAACATCTATTGAAACTGTCTGTAGGCAGATTAAAAGAAATGATCGTCCAAGTGTAATTATTACTGATGCTAGTGATAGTGTATCAACACATACAGGGAAAGCTTATTTTATAGGTGTTCCGGGAGCTAGGTTTAATGGAAGTGGAGGATGGAAAAACTATTTAATAGGGAAACAGTGCTCGTTGATGCAGGATGATGGATCATTAGAAACTGTAACTATAGATTATGAGTAATTAAGTAGATTTTATTAAAACCAGGGTATTTTATATCCTGGTTTGATCTACTTTATTTACTTTTGGTTGTATGAATACTTCATATAAACAACATCAAACTGAAAAACCTATATTTAGTAAAATTCCTGAATATTATGTTTATGTTTTATTGGATACTCGGCTTCATGGCGAATGGAAATGTAAAGTCAAAGGTAAAACTTACACTTTTAATCACGAGCCTTTTTACGTAGGGAAAGGTAAGCATAGACGTGCTTATCACCATTTTACTAAATCTCGTATTCAGAAAGAATTACATACTCTGAGAGTTCAGAGAATTAACTTAGTAAAAGAGGAAACTGGTAAAAATCCGAAAGTTGAGTACCTAGTTACTGACATTACAGAAGAAGAAGCCTTTAGTATAGAAATAGAAGCTATAAAAAAGTTTGGTCTTCTTATGGATGGGTCTGGTATACTAACTAATATGGCTAATGATGGTATAGGATTTGGTGGAAGAAAAGGATTTCTAAACTCTTCTTCTGTTTCAGTACACCAATATTGTCCTAATGGT
>CERH01066955.1_pt1 | contig 11196 bp, 20 predicted proteins | sample 530991 | NCBI WGS metagenome assembly CERH01 (sample SAMEA2621191, study PRJEB7988) | marine metagenome | biome: marine biome (ENVO:00000447); feature: mesopelagic zone (ENVO:00000213); material: "saline water (ENVO:00002010), including plankton (ENVO:xxxxxxxx)" | depth 800 m | reverse complement strand
CCGCGGTAGAAATACCCCGGAGGCCCTTCTTTATTCAAAGAGGCGGATCACCTTAGCACTGAGAGACGGGTTCTCAATCTTATGGTCAGCGGCGATGCGGAAGCAGTCGGCTGACCAGGTTCTCCACTGACTAGCTTCAGCGCGTTGTCCGGCCTTCTCGCTTTCAGCCGCCATGTTGAGGCACATGAACGCCACGTTGCGGGCGCGGGTTGCAAGGGATACTGTTGATTGGGTCATTTGGCTTCCTCCAATATGCCGTGCCTGCGGAGGCACTCCAATGCGTAGCCGATTGGACAGTCGTTCCATGTCCAGCCGTCTACAGCGTAGACCTGGTCTTGACGGTGCCTCATCATATTGATGTCGGCCCCGGTTGGGTGATCGTTTTCGGACAAGCTCCAAATCACGTTCTCCGGCCCGTCGTCGAAGTGATACATGAGCCCGTTGCGGGCTAGCATGTCAATATAGGCCTTGGCATCGTCCATTGAGACGATGTCCTGGTGCCAGAGAAGGAAGTAGTCTGGTGTGGAAATATGGTTAGTGAGGGGCATGTCAGTTTCCTCCGCAACGTGGGCAGGTGCACCCGACCCATGAAGGCCAGGTATATCCACAGTTTGAACAAGTTCGCTTCAGCGCAGGCATATCAATCCCTCCCCAAGCGGTGATATTGGAAGTCCACCTGGTGGTCGACTTCAGATTGGGCTTCATTTGCCGGTGCCGTCGGAACGGGATTAACCATTTGGATACGCCCACCCATGGACTTGTGCCAGGCCACTTCATCCTCGGTGGCGGGACGGAGGGACATAAGGTTTCCACGCCCTGCATCCAGTTCGGCTTCACGATAGGCAGCGGTCTCGTCCAGTGAGACGTATATACCACCCGAGCCGCCGTAGAGACTGGCCAGGTAATGGTGCGGGACGGTAGGCTCCGGTTCCTTGGTCGACGCGACCGCTTCAGCAACATAGGAATACTCATCTGGAAGCTGGGCACTAAGGCTGCAGCAGATTTGGACGGCCGTAGCCAAATCAAATCCGCATCCTTGGTAGAAAGTCCCAAGTTGCTGAATTTGAAAGGTGGAACAAATTGGGTCGCCACATTGGCATTGGGTGATTTTGAGTTCTATAGGTTTGGACATTGCGTATTTCTCCGTGGTTGCTGTAAATAGAATATCGCGTTTCGGTTGAGCGGTAAACCAATATGTTTAGAGTGGGCATCGACCAAGACAATCCTTAAATGCTAGCGCAGAAACAGCCCGGCGGGCGGTAGAGATGGCTATGTCGGCAGTGAGTGGGCTACTGCCCTGATGGCGGTGGTTGAGCTTCTGCTCTAATCGCGTCTAAGCGACTTCAATGGCAAGGCTGATAGACGGATAGCGGGCTAGAGCGAGTGGCCTAGACACGCTGTAGGCTGAACAAAGTGGTGAGCCCTGCATGATCGGCTCCTAGCGACTGCGCGCAGTCGACGTCGTAGTCGTTCGGCTAAGTGCATGATTTATATGCCGAAAGGGCGCTGGCCCAAATAGTTTTTGACTTTGACTGCGTGCGTTCGAAACCTTTTTTACGTAACGTATATGTAGGATAGGTATACCCTAGTTATCCTTGCATACATTATTTTTCGTTAAAAGTTGTAGTCAAAAGTCAAAAGGATACCTAAGTGCTTAAAAACAAACGATAACTGGTGCGACTACCCCTTGACTATGTGCTCGACTGCGACTACGCCAGTTATTTTTGGCGAGTTTCCAGTGCAGAAGCACAGGAAACTCTTGGTCGTCATGCCCAACACACCCACTCATTCACTCGTGAATGGAAGTGATAGCCTTGGCTCCTTGCGAAACGCCCCGGCCCAGGGTCACGCTCTTTCCATCGCGCGCGCCCGCTTGAGCAGCAGCACGGTTCTTCGCCTGAGTGCCTTTTGCGTTATCCGACACGAGGTTAGGAGCGATAGTCTTCAGGAAGGCTGCGACGACTTGAGCCTTTTCGAGGAGCATCAATTCAGTTCCCATACCAGGCTGCATCTGGCAAGCTTCGTCCCTGACTTCGGCAAGCAAGGAGACCAGGTCTCTGATTTTGGAGTTGACGGCAGCACCAAAGCCCACCAGGTAGGAGTTCCGTTCATTCGTCGCAGAAATACCCCGGGCACTGGCTTTGGCTTGTTCGAGGATATGGCTGAACATCCAGATTGCTTGGTCGACGTCGCTCCTGTATCCAGCGAAGTGCACCAGTTTCCTGTCAGAGCGCTTGCCTGACGGCGTGGGCATAATGTTATACCAGCACTTAGTGCCCGTAAGCTCCTCGATCGGGTTCATGATGAACTGGCTCACGATCCAGTCGAAGCGCGTGATCTGGACGTCCGCTTGGAACATATCCGGGTCCTTGGCACGGACTTCTTCCTCCGTGAGGCCAAGGTTGTGCATCATTTTTGCGGCTTTCTTCTGGAAGGCCTTCACTTCAGCTTCCGTGCGCCCATCGGTCTCGAGAAGGCTGGCGATAACCTGTTTCAGGTCATCGAGGCTGCGCCCTTCGGGCTTGTCAATGTCACGCCCTTCGGGCTTGTCAATCTTACTGGTCATGGTTCTCTCCTTTATATTCGGCCAGGTCTTCGAGCAACTCCTGCTCATTCCAGGCTATTTCCATTGCAACTGCCTGCACGGCGCAGGTCCAGTCAATCCCGGGATGGCGCTCCATCTTGTCTCGCACCATCCCGACAACTTCTGAGCGGCTTGGGTTCATTCGGTTTCTCCTTTGAAACGATCGCCATACTCACGGTGGAACTCCATCACACTTTCGCTGATGGTTGGCATTTGGTTGTCCCGAACCAGGTTGCAGGCGTTGAGCGGGAAGAAGGTCAGTCGTAGCCCATTGATGAGCAGTAGGACCAACAACCCGAATAGTAGAATATTCGCGGCTTTTGTCACACGCGTTCTCCTTTCTTTTATGCTGGATACGTCCGGCAAGGCTGCACTCGGCGTTAACCGAGTGCACTTGTAGTTTCCAATTACCCCCGGGCTAACTCGCTCGGTCTGTGTCGTCGCGGTTAACAACTTCGGCCAGACTGACACGTTGCCATACCGGACGCTTCTGGATCACGATGAGCATCAGGGGGTGCTTCTGCTCCGTGTCAGTTTCCTCGAAATAGGCCACCTTGGTTACCTCGACCACTTCAAGTGGCTCGGTCTGGCCTTCTTCACAGGACTTGGGTCCTGTGGACTCGCGCACCTTGGAGGACACGACTTTTTGGAGGCTGTTGAGAGATGGCGGGAACAGGCTCGGGTCTTCACCGTCCCAATAGTATTCCGCCAACTGTTCAAACATCCCGGCGGCGATTTCATTGATCATGGCTTCGGACAGCTCATTGGCAACCCGCCAGCACTGAGGTGAGGCCATCATGTCCAGGTCCAAATACTCCCGAGGGGTGTCATTGGCATCGTAGACATCTTCGCAGGTGGCTCCTCCGTAGAGCCAGACGAATGGGGTATTAGACATGGCTGTTCTCCCGCTCATAGATTTCATCCCAACGGCGACCGGCCATCTCTTTGATGGTGTCCGTGATACTTTGGATGGTGGTATGATCCTCGCGGGTCACAGTCACGTTGAATAGCTGGCCACAGTGGTTGGCCCACTCGGTGGCGTATTGTTCCCGGGTATATTGCTTGGGTTTTCCAAACATTCCGTAAACTTCAATGGTTGGTGTAGACATGGTTAGTTCCTTTCTTCGTGGTATATTTCTATGGTATCGCATGACGCGAACGATGCGAACCTCTATTCTGCAGTTCTGTTCCATTGCTGTGATCGTTGGACACATTATACAAACCAAGCGATTTTCAGCGCCGCCCAACGTTTAGGGTCTGTCCTAGTATTACGCTACCAGTCCAGTACCAGCAGACAGCCAGTGAGGGCGCCAACGCCAGAACCCGCAGTAAGGTGTGCTGGCTCAGCGCGGGTTCTAGCAATGTTGGTTTTGTGGGTATCCCTCCCATTAGCGCTGGCGCCTTTATGATAGAATAAGGGCGGTAGGCTAGGGCGGGTTGCTAGCCGCCCGTCGCCTTACCTCCAGCCCAGCGCGGTTGCTCCGCCACTGCGCAGGTATTCGTTACTCCAAGCTGTGCCAATGATGACAGACTTTGGCTGGTTCTCAGCCAACTCGCGTTGGGTATACCATTGGTCAAGATCCTCGTGGCTTTCGTAAGGCCCAGGTTTGTCCCCGAACTCCTCTTCGAAGTCGGCTAGAGGGTCAATCTCCACGATGTTGGTGATGGCCACTTCCATCGGCCAATTCGGCTGGTAGGCCACGACCACTTCAGGGTCATCGTCCCCGTGATCCTCGGCGATGGAAGTTAGCTGGTCGATAAGCTCAGAAAGGGTCATTGATTGCCTCCACACAAAACCAGTAAAACTGGCTAGTTTCATTCATATGCTGAGCTACCGCTCGGCATGATTTCTCCGAGATGGCCGAGCCAGTAAAGGGCACAGCAGTTTCCACGTGCGTATCTGTTGGGCTGAGCGCCAGCATGAGTATCATCGTTTTCATTGTTCCCTCCCGTCATAAAAGCTGGTGACCGTGCCGTCACATTGCCAATCAGAGACCGAGTAGCCTCCAACTTCGAACCCGTCGCCATCCTCACGGCGGACGAGATGAGCCTGGACATGTTGGACGCAGCCCTTGCTCTGTTCAATTGCCTTTTCACAGGCTTCCTTGTAGGTCATTGATCTATCCTTTCTTTCTGGGGTGTAGGCCGCCCTCCGGGGTGCAAAACACCCCGGAGCACGCAGGACGGTATCCTGCGAGGGTGTTATGCCAGGGGATCGGCGTCGGCCATCACAGGCTCGGCCTCCTTGGGTTCTTCGGTCACGGGTGCCTCGGCCTTCACGACCTTCTTGCGCGGGCGCACGGGCATCCGGACATTGGGGTCTGAGTTCAACTTGGTGTTATACCAGCGCAGGCACTTGACCGTCGTGTTGGCCTCGGGGAACTCCTCGAGGACACGATCCAGGACGTAGTCGTAGGGATGCCCGATCGGCTTGCCATCCTCTTCCTTGGCCACTTCGATCAGAAGGGCCTCGGCAACTTCCCGGATGGTCTTGTTGCCCCGGGCAGCCTTCATGGCGGCGGCAACTTTCTCGACCAGCAGGTCCTTGCGACCCTTCCACTTGCCGATGGGTTCGACGCCCGTGATACCGTCATGGATTTCAACCAGTTCGGCGATGGTGTTGTTTTCAATGGTAGACATGGTATTTTCCTTTTAGCTTTGAGTTGTTCGGGCCCCTAGGGACCCAGTTAAGTGGTAGACCCGTTAGGGACTACCGTTTCGCCTTATCGGCCTGGACTTCCGACCGATGACCGCAGGTGATACCCTGGGTGTTCTCGAGGACAAATTGGACGTCCTCGTCTTCTGCGGTCCCCTCATAAATCGCCCGGAGGCAACGTTGGAAGTGGGACCGGTCAGTCGTGATGGGGACATGAAAAGTCGCCCGGATAGTTTTGGTTTCCACAGTAGATCCTTTCTGTTTGGTAGGTATAGAATATCAAGTCTCATTTGACTTGTAAACTAGAAAACCGCGGGTGTTTCAATGTTTGTTGCAGGCACCCGCGGTTATTTGTTGTCAGCCCTTCAATTTGGCCCGGGCACTTTCAGCCGCCAGGACATCGAAGGGTGCTTCCTCGCCGGGTTTGAAAAACCCGTCGTGGAATTCCACCAGCAGAAGCAGGGTGTTCCGTTCCTGCTGGGTGAAGTGACAGGTTTCGCCAAGCGAGTGCAGGGCAGAATTTACCCGGGTCAGCCGACCCGACCAATGTTCCAGTTCGTCGTCACGGTTGTCAACTATCACACGGTTGACCAAAAGATCATGGAGGGCGCCTGAGACAGTCTCGAGTTCCTCCATAAGGATTTCTTTGATGTGGTAGGTCATGGTTTTCTCCTTGGTTGGGTGAATTTACGGGTACAACCCCATAAAGGTGGTATTCTGTTTCAGCCCTCCTGGCTGAGAGGCACTTCGATGCGGTAACAGAATCCCGCCTCGGCCGTGCCTGCGGCGACTTCACGGGTGATCGCGTTCAGGCACCCAGATTCAGTCTTGTAGACTTTTTCATAGCCGGGTTCGCCTGCGACGGTCAGGATGAGGGCAAAGATAATTTCCATAGGTTTTCTCCTTTACGGGTTACGACCATGGTGGTCCCCAAGTGGATCACCTTCATTGGTCAGGTTTTCAAAGAATGCCAGGAGGTAGTTCCAGTCATCCGTTTCAAGGGTGACCTCGTCAATGAGTCCCCCATCTTTATCCAGGGGGACAACGACGAACCGCCCCCCACCTGGGACTTCTCTGTCATCATTGTCGGGCCAGTCTACCCATACGATGTGATTATCCCGGTACCAAGACGGGCACGTGTCATTGTGCCAACTACAGTCCTCAAACCCATCAAGGCAGGGAAGTGTGTCGGTTGGGTAATCAGGGAATTGGTTATCCACAGTCAGTTTTTCTAATACCGGCATGAATATCTCCTCAGGTTGTTTACAGGTGGACACCCATCACAGGTGTCCACTTAGAAAAGAACCTTAGAGGTCCAGTTCGAGTTGAACAGGATTCTTCCGTTTGGGTTCTCTCTTCTCGAGAAGACCCAACTTTCTCATATCCCTGGCGATACTCGCGACGGACTTGTCGGTCGTGCGGGCATCAGGGAAGTGGGATCTCGCCTGGTTGGCGATTTCCTTGTAGGACAGTTCCCCCTCAAGAAGGAGGGTTTTGACGACGTGGGTACAGTTCTTGAATGTTGTTGTGGACATGGTATACTCCATTTGTGTTTGTAGTTGATAGGGTTTCAATCGGGTAGTATCCGACTGTGTGTGACTAGTGTGTCACACTGTTGGTTTGTTGGTTTGTGTCTTCATTGGTTCCTCTGTTGTTCGTCTCTATACATATAATATAGGTCCTAAGAACTGTAATGTAAAATGACATTTGGACTTTTTTCAAGTTATTTTCATCGGCATTCAGTGGGGGTAAGTGTCAGCACATACTACATACAGTCCCCCTTGGGCTGTTTTCGCGCAACGTTGAGTGGTTTTAAGGCAAAAGTTTAAGGGTTTTAAGGCAAAAGTTCCAGGCTCTAATAGCCTTTCCATGCGTGGAGTCTTGCAACCTAAGCACTCTGATTGCCTATTAGCCCACCAAAAATATGAAAAATAGGGGAAAAGTCCAAAAACCCTCCCATCCTAGCTGTCTAAGAGGTAATGCTGGTATACACTGGCGCTGTAAGCGGGCTAAAAGGTTAAAAGGCCAGAACAAAGCATTCCCAAGGAGCCAATATGGCAATGCACCGACCCTCCCGCACTCCAGCGAAGCCAAATCACAACCAAAAGCGGTCTAAAGAAACGCTTGAGCGTTGCGTCGCCGAAATGGCGGACTGCGCCAATGTATCCGAGACCGCCCGTCGTTGTAACATTACGCCCTGGTTGATGTATTACTGGAAGCGTCGCAGCGAGGACGGGTATCCCGGTTACACCATTGACATGGGTGGGCTTGATGACGATGGAAATCCTTTGGTCGCAGAGTTTCATGAGGCATGGGATGCTGCCCTCGAAATCGGCAACGACTATCTGGAGCAGGAAGCACAACGGCGTGCTGTGGATGGATACGAGGAGCCGGTGGTCCACAAGGGCATTCAAGCATTCGTCCGTGATGCCGTCACCGGCGAATTGGAACTGGATGCCAATGGGCGGCCTATACCTCTGACTATCCGCAGGTATAGTGACCGCATGTTGGAAGTCCTGCTCAAAGCTCGCCGGCCCGAGAAGTTCCGCGAGAACATGAAGATTGAAGCGGAGATTACTGGAGGCGTTCTCGCTATTCCCCAGAGCGACCAAGCTAACCTCAGTGCGGAAGATTGGGCTGCGCGGTTCCGGGACAACGCGGACGGGAAGACGATCGAAGGCACGCCGGTCTATCCTCACGAGATGCCGCCCGATGAGGTTGGCGAAGACGGTCTGGAACGGCGGACCGGCAGCACCAGTGTGCGGGCCATCATGGAACGCAAGATGGCTGAGCGTGCGATGGAGCAGGACCCCGAGCTGGAAGAGAAGCAGGCGGCGTTTATGAAGTGGTATATGGAACAAGGCAAGTCGCCCGAGGGCAAGCCCTTGATGCAGTCCGGTCCGCGTGGCCGGGAGTATAAGATGAAACCCGGTCTTTCGGCCGCTGAGTTGAAAGAACTGGAGGAGAGCGGCATTGACCCACTTGCCTGATATTACGCGGGAGCAGGCCCTCGCGGTTCTTCTCAAAGATGCCAGACTCCAGCAGGCGCCGACGTCGCGGCGTCCTCTTCCTTTGGAGGCTGTGATTGGTATTGGTAAAGACAACCATGCGATCGTGGCGATCCAGCCCGAAGACCTCGAAGCTCTAAACGCGCTTCTGGCGGCCGATCCAGTTTCCCCCGAGCCGATCGAGCAGACCGACGGCCAAACGGTGCGCACCGACCTCAAGGATGGCAAGGTGGTAGCACTCGAAAGCTATCGACCGACGCCGGGCTGCAATGGAGACACGCCGGAAGACCTGAGGGTCTATGCTCTGCGCGAGTTGGAGCCGTTCCTTGAGCTAGCACGCGAGGGGAAAATTCGGTCCTTGGTCGTCGCAGTGGAATTGACTGATGAACGGGCCAGCATCACATACCCTGTTGGCCAGTGGGAACCGGGGCTAATCGCCGCAACAGAGTTGGTGCGTATGCGCCTGCTCCAGCAGGGGTGACAGATGAAATACTTCCTATTGCCCATCACGTATGACGAGTGGGAGAAAATTATGGGCACTGCCTGGATGCAAGCCCACTGCGTTCGCGTATCCCTGGTGGGCGGCTGCCGATGAGTGCTCACACTGGAAGTGCAGATGCCCTTAAGGTTGGTGCTTCGCGCATTGAATGGCGCAAGACCGGTGATGGGCTCACCGCCTTTGTCATCAAACCCAATGGGCGGCAAGAGGCCGTAGTCTGGGCGCCACAACCCGGATCGCAGGAGGCCTTTCTCAGTTGCCCTATCACAGAGGTGCTATACGAGGGCACGCGCGGTCCAGGGAAGACTGACGCCCTGATTATGGACTTCTGCCAAGACGTCGGCAAGGGGTTCGGCGAAGAATGGCGCGGGATCATCTTCCGCAAAAGCTATCCTGACCTTCAAGACATCATTGAGAAGTCCCGCAAATGGATCCCTCGTATCTGGCCAGGAGCCAAGTATAATGAAACCAAATCATTTTGGGAATGGCCCTCTGGCGAGAAGCTCTATTTCCGCCAATTCGCTAAACCCGCTGACTACTGGAAGTATCACGGCCATGCCTACCCGTTCATTGGATGGGAGGAACTTACTACTTGGCCCGACGACAAGTGCTTCAAGTCCATGTTCTCCTGCCTTCGTTCAACCAAAGTTGGGATGCCCCGCAAGGTCCGAGCTACCACCAACCCTTACGGAGTTGGACACAACTGGGTCAAAGCACGGTATCGCCTCCCGGTTACAAAGGGACAGATCATCGGCACCATCATCACTGATGCACGGGACGACAGTGGAGAACTCGAGGCACCTCGGGTTGCAATTCATGGATACTTGGACGAGAACCGAGTCCTGCTCACTGCTGATCCCGACTACAAGCGCAATATCCGCACTGCCGCCCGTAACCCGGCTGAACTGGCAGCGTGGCTCGATGGTTCTTGGGACATCATCGCTGGTGGTATGTTTGACGACATTTGGTTTATGGGCAAAGACTACCTTGTTCTGGAGCCCTTCGAAATCCCAGCGAGTTGGCGGATTGATCGTTCATTCGACTGGGGCTCCAACGCACCGTTCTCTGTTGGTTGGTGGGCTCAATCGGATGGGTCAGATTACACGGACGCCTTCGGCCATCGTCGCTCGACAGTTCGAGGCGATCTATTCCGAATTGCTGAGTGGTATGGCTGGACCGGAAAACCGAATGAGGGCTCACGTTTGCTAGCGTGGGAGATTGCCAAGGGCATCGTCGAGTTCGAACTTGAGATGGGCTGGCGTTACAAGAACAACCGTCGCTGGTCCCGTGTTAAACCAGGTCCTGCTGATAACTCCATCTTTGACGACGAGATGGGCCGGAAGAAGGACGACCCGTCCGCCAAGTCGAAGGCCACTGATATGGCTCAACCGGTTCGCATTGATGGCCAGTTGTATCAGGGCGTTCAATGGGATTACTCAGACAAGTCTCCAGGCTCGCGCAAGCAAGGCTGGGAACAGATGCGGGCTATGATGAAAGCAGCCATCCCGCCTGAGAAACGCGATCCACCAGAGGAAGGCCTGCGAGAGAAGCCTGGCCTATTCATTTTCAACACCTGTGAGCAGTTCGTTAGGACTGTTCCAGCCTTGCCCCGCGATGAAGACGACATGGACGATGTGGACACCGATGCTGAGGATCACATTGGTGACGAATGCAGGTATCGTGTTCGCTTCAAGCCGCGTAAGATCAAGTCCGGAAGCACTACAGGCCATCACTAGAGGAACCAGCTCATGTCGGTTGACGAAAAGCACCCAAAATACGATATGTTCATTGAAGACTGGCAGCAGATGAGCGACACTTATGATGGCGAACGCGTCGTCAAGGAGGCTGGAGTAACCTACCTGCCTGCAACGGCTAACATGATCGCTGATGGTATGGACAACTCCAACCAGAACGGATACAAGGCCTATGAGGCTTACAAGGTCCGCGCTGTCTACCATGACTTCGTGAAAGATGCCATCACCATTATGGTTGACATCATGAACCGCAAGCCCGCTCAGATCAAGCTGCCGGCGAAGATGGAACCCCTGCGTGAGCGTATCACGGCAGAGGGGCATTCCATTCGGGCGCTTCTGCGGGACATCAATTTCCATCAGCTGAAGCACTCTCGCTACGGTTTGCTGGTCGACGTGCGCAGCGGAGAGGGGCCGACTGCCCTTCCTTACATCGCCACGTATGAGGCCCCAAACATCATCAACTGGGACATGGGCAAGCGCGAGGAGAACAAGTCTGACCTCGACTTCCTTGTGCTGGACGAAACCGAGAATGAGCGGACCGAGTTCAAGTGGGAAGAACAGGACAAGTATCGCGTCCTTCTGGCCCCTGGTTCCGATCTGGTGGAACTGCTTGGCGAAGACAAGGGTGGTGATGCTGATAAGTTCTGGGCCATTCCGGTTCGTGGTAAGGACGGTGCGCTGGCCAACTCCACGGC
>CERH01063280.1_pt1 | contig 11199 bp, 10 predicted proteins | sample 530991 | NCBI WGS metagenome assembly CERH01 (sample SAMEA2621191, study PRJEB7988) | marine metagenome | biome: marine biome (ENVO:00000447); feature: mesopelagic zone (ENVO:00000213); material: "saline water (ENVO:00002010), including plankton (ENVO:xxxxxxxx)" | depth 800 m | reverse complement strand
AAACGAAAGCACGCTCTGATGTCCCAAATTATCTGACGACGCACAGGCCATCAGATCCACAACATCCTGATAAGATAGTGGATGCCGCAGATACCACCGTACTGCGCAAAGGATGACGTCACGTGGAAAACGATGGTGCTTGGACGGGGATCTACTCGGCATTCTCGACCTCAAAACTCGAAAACTGGTCGAACCCTGCGATTAATGCAACGGTCCCGTCGCACCGAACTGCGCGCCGTGACCGGCCCCGACTACGGCCGCATCCATGACCATGAAATAGTCGAGGCGGTGCAGCGCATCGCGGACAATGGCATCGGCGACACCCTCCGCCGCCGCCTGACGGAAGCTTTGCGAAAGCAGTTCAATGCCTTCTTCTTCGGTGAATTCCAGACCGGCGGTGGCTGCCGATGCTTCAACACCAGCGGCCAATGAATAGCCTGACCCAAGTGTTGCAACCAGGATTGCCAGGTTCAAGGCGGCTGTCACGGCCGTGCGGAAAGGATCGGAGAATATGTAGTTTGCTGGGGTCAGGGCTGGAGACTTCTAAGAGTTCTACTTAGTTTTCATAGGTGATGGGTAAGTATCCTTGCAGATTTAAAAAGCCGATGGTCGTGTGGCGACACATGGCTAACCGTGGAAAACTTGCACAATGGGCGGTATTGCCAAGTTGTTGGCGTCAGCTTGCGAAGCTTGGCAAAGGCAGGATCATGCCACCATTTCCGCAGTGTAATCTGCCCAGAGGCTGAAAGCATCGGAGCGGGCGTGGCGGTATGAAGTTGCGTTCAGTTGATAGCGGCGGGGACGGAAGAGCAAGTTGATCTGGTCATGTGCGGCCAAAAACCTCTGAGCCTGCCGGTGGGATTTGAATTTGCCGAAGATCTTCTCTCGTTTACGTGTCGGCCGGTGCGACACTTCGATCGCGTTGTTCAAGCCCTTGTGCGCGCGATGGTCAGCGTTCGGGGCCAGTATTTTAACCGGCTTGATATAGCTGCGCAATTTGTCAGTTATGACCACCCTCGGCTCGCCAAACTGTGAAACCAATCTTTGGAAAAAGCGCTTTGCTGCTTTGGAATTGCGGCGTGTTTGCGCGAGAATATCGAGGACGTCTCCATCCGCGTCGATCGCACGCCACAGCCAGTGTTTCTTGCCACGGATCGTGATCACGACTTCATCCATGTGCCACTTGTCGTTCGGCCGTGGTCGATCCCCGCGAATGCAATTTGCAAAGTGTTGACCAAAGCGATTGACCCAAAGCCGGATCGCTTCTCGGCTGACAATCACGCCCCGCACGGCCAACAGGTCTTCAACATCAGCCGTGCTCAGAGCTAACTGATGGTACGCCCAAACAGCGTAAGCAATAATCTCACGAGGATAACGAAAGCCCTTCAGGCGTGGCAAATCAATTGGAATACTCATGGGGCCCACATACCTTTAACAAACCCAGTCAACAACTTGGCAATACCGTCAGGTTACTACCGTCTCACACACGCACCTTGACGGTCCGGTTAAATCGGCGATCTAAAGCAGTTTCACCCCTTCCAGATCACCTGGTTTCAGCCGATAGCGGATTACGTTGCCTTCATGGAGACCAGCGACCTGCTCGCGGACGTAAGCGACAACATCTGCTCGATCAGCATCGGGTACGCCAGCGGCCAAAGCCATCTCGTCAACCGCGTCGTTTCGGAACTCCTTGAACTCAAGAACGCAGCTTCGGACCGCGGCGCGAACAAATTCCCGATAGGCCAGAGCCGCTTTTCCCGGGCTTTCCACCTCCACGCGGAGAATTCGGTACTTCTCAGCAGAAGCCAAGTAAGCGTCTATATAGACCTCGCGTAGCAGCGCGACGTTGTTCAACTCATAGACCCCGATCAAACCGTCGATGTAATTGCTGTCGTCCATCGTCGTGAAGGACATCGGCGCAAGATCCGACTTCAGAAGTGGGATGTTAGACGCCACGCGAGAGGTTCGCTTGTTGACGTCAGCAAAGGCCTGCAGATACGGGATGTGCACCAAGAGAAAGAAGGACTGCTCGAACGGATCGGTGATCTGCGCAGCCTTGTGTAGCAGGATATCGAACTCCTCTGCGATTGTGGCCGCATCCTCGAGCGGGCGATAGCTCGAGTGCGAGATCCCGACGGGCATCGCTCGCAGTCGGCCCGACATCGCCGGGTCCACCAGAAGACCGTCTGATAGCAGCGCGTGGATCGCAAACAGATCAGGACGCCGAAGTCCAATCTCATCGAGATTGTCGACCACATACTGGATGGCTTCCTTATGGTTGAGGATCATCAGGGCTTCCTTTCGATCTTTTCCCGCAGCTTCTTCGCCAAACCTGATCAGTCGCTCGGTCTGCAAAATATCGTAGGTGTTACCCTCCATCCTAGAGGACGCCCAGCTAAGATCGACTAGAAGCTGTTCAAGAATTCGGCGCGCATATGTTCCGGCCGGAATTGCGCTGCCCTGCGGACGGCCAGCCTCGAGTAGTTTTTCGCGGTCTTGCACAGACAGATACCAGGTCTTTCCCGGGACGTATGCATCCAAAAACTCCGGCCGGTAGAACACCGGCGGTCGCCTGTTGTAGGGCGTCGATAAATGCGCCCGAACGACCCCTCCCCCAGCAATCCTGTATCCCGTCGCCCTGCCCTTGCCGGATACCTCGAGACGACCTTCCTCGACCATGCGCCGCAAGAGACGCCACATGGTAGTTTCGCTCACATCCCTTCCAACGCCCTTCCGGATGGCATCCCGTCCGGCGCCCGGGTTCTCTCTGACAAAGTCGAAAATTTCTTGATCCGACAAGGCCATGAAACGATATCTCGCAAGTATGAAACGATTAGAATATTGATACACTTACACTTTTCATTGGCGCAAGTTTTCGTTTCACGGGTTTTGCAACGATACAGTCAGTCAGAAGCGGCTTTCAGTGAAAGAGTGAAACGATTTTCTCATTGATTTTATGAATATTTCTGGATCTTCAGACAAATCGTTGCACGGCGGATGAAACGATAGACAGAAAGGCAGACTTCACGCCACTACCGGCAACGGAGACCGGCAAGATTCCAGGCCACAGGCTAAAAAACAATGTTTTCCCGGACCCTTATGTCCCAGCGACATCGGCAGCTGGTTACCCGAGATCTACTTGTAGTGCTTCGTCTACAAGCCCCGCATCTTCCATCTGCTCCCGATCCGGAAGTTCGCGCAGGCTCTCCAACCCGAAGGCGACGAGAAACTGCTCGGTCGTGACAAAAGTATAGGGCGCGCCGCGGCGAGGGGACCGCGGCCCGGTCTCAATGAGGTTGCGCGCATGCAGCCGCCCGATCAGGTCCCGACTGATCTCTTTGCCGAAAATGTCCTTGAGCCCATCGCGGGTGATCGGCTGGTGATAGGCGATGGCCGCCAGGACCGCGACGTCGAATTCACTCAGCTCCAGCAATTTATCCCCGACTTCCGCCGCGGCGCGGATCGTGGGCGCGTAGGCGGGCCTTGTCCGGAACATCCACCCACCGGCGACTTGCGCGATCTCGAACGCCCGCCCTTCCAGATCGGCGGCAAGGTCCTCGACCAGTAGGTCGACCGAGGTCCCCTGCCCCAGCTTGCGCGCAAATCAATCACTTTTGACCGTGGGATCGAATTCCGTGATTGGCGCAAGCTCAAGCCTGGGATCGGAACTGAGGCCTGGTTTTGTGATCCGCAGGCGCCGTGGCAAAAGTGTTCAGTCGAGAACTTAAACAAACCTGCGCGGCGATATCTGCCAAGGTATGCGCCTGTGGCCGCGCTCTCAAATCTAGATATGAAGTCGATTTGTGACCGCTTGAACACTACACCCAGAAAGTGCTTGGGATGGCGAACACCAACCGAAGCATTTAAAGAAGAACTGATAAAACTGAGATAGCGGACACTGTCGCAACGTGCCATGAGATTCCAGTCGAAGGTGCATGTATGGATACCCCCCTTCGCGCAAGATGGCTTTTGAGCAGCATTGACGTGTAATCGGGTGTGGTCATGTATCAGGCCCCTTGTGCGGCAAGCACATGACCACTGGCCGGTATGGAGCTGCGCGGCTCTGGTGCAAAATCAATTCTGCGGGTTCATGGCCCCGGATGCGTTTCCAGAACCGTCGTCACCGATCTTTTGTCCTTACTGTCTATAACCTCCTCACACGCCGACGTCCCACTCGACACTGTCAGGCTGCTGCCAGTCGTGGATCCCGATAATCTTCTTTCCGCTTTTCCATCGCCCAGAGCGCCCGGGCCATCTTGTTGGCCAAGGCGATTGCGACCACGTTGCGCGGCCTGCGCAGCAGCATGGCATGGAGCCAGGTTCCCTGGATCGTTCCTTTTCGGGTTGCCCAGCGGATCACCGACATTGCGCCGATGATAAGCAGCCACCGGATATCGCGTTGCCCCATCTTCGATGTTCGGCCCAAGATTTGCTTGCCTCCGGTAGAATGTTGTCGTGGCACCAAGCCCAGCCAGGCCGCGAAATCCCTGCTGCGCTTGAACACTGACAGGGGAGGAGCAAACCGACTATGTAATTTCAGGCAGTATCCGCTCTCAACTAAAAGGTGAGGACGTAAAAATTCTCAAAGCGGGTGAAAGCTTCTTCGAGCCACCGGGGGCACAACATATCGTGACTGAAAATGCAAATGTCATCGAGCCTGCCGTCATTCTTGCAATCTTCGTGGCTAGTGAAGGTGACAACCTAACGACTTATCACAATGATCCGTGAAGACGGCGGGAAGGCAAGCCGCAACTACTTTTCTGTCTCGATCAGCACCAAGAGGTCGACACCAATCGAGTTGCCGAGCTACTTCAGACGTACTTACGTCCATTCCACCAAGTTTCCGGCTTGTCAGTGATCATCCCCGCTTCCTGGAGCTGCTCGCGGTCCGGCAGGTCTAGCAGCGACTCGAGATCAAAGGCCACTAGGAACTGCTCAGTCGTGACGAATGTGTAAGGTGCCCCGCGCCGAGGCGACCGCGGCCCGGTCCCAATGAGGTTGCGCGCATGCAGCCGCCCGATCAGGTCGCGGCTGATCTCCTTGCCGAAGATATCTTTGAGCCCGTCGCGGGTAATCGGCTGATGATAGGCGATAGCAGCCAGTACCGCGACGTCGAATTCACTCAAGTCCAGCACTTGATACCCGACGTCCGCCGCAGCTCGAATGGCTGGCGCGTAGGCGGTTCGGGTGCGTAACATCCATCCCCCGGCGACCTGAGCAATCTCAAACGCCCGCCCTTCCAGATCAGCGGCGAGGTCATCAATAAGCAGGTCCACCGCAGCCCCCTGCCCAACCACGCGCGCCAGATCGACGCGCGGCACTGGCGAGGCTGAGGCAAAAAGCACCGCCTCGATCCGGCGCATCCACTCCCGCCAGCGCAGCTCAGGCGGCAACGCAGCGAGTTCGCGGTCCAGCCCCGGCTCGAGTTGATCTTTGGCCATTTCTACACCCCATAGAGCCGGAAGGTATCGCGCCCACTCAGTTCGCGGATGGCGCCCAACTCGACCAATCGGTCGCAGAGACGCCGCGCCGCGCGATCCGGCAAAGGCAGGGCCGAGGGTACCACCGCATCGCGTGTCAAGAACATCTCGACCGCCTCTCCTGCTCCCTTGGCGCGCAGTTTCGGCGCAACGGCTTTCAGATGTGTCGCCCGCCGCGCGAGATCAGCGGCGAGACGCACGACATTGATGGCTGAGGCGACAATAGCGCGATGGCAGGCCAAGTGCAGGTCGTCCTCTCGCTTGCGCAAATCGGCGTGTTTCAGACCAGCCGCCAGGAGCGGTACGACGTGATCCCAGCCGAGCACCTGAGCCAAGGAGGCATCGGCGAGGATCAGCGCCGGCGTATCCGCTCTTGGTAAATCCCGCAGAACAGCTTGCAGCACCATGGCTGCGCGGGCTATCGGCGTCCACTGCCCTGAGCCGTGCGTGTCGCACCCGTCGAACCAGAACGCGATCCGCTCTGCCTGTAGATGAGGTAGCGCTCGGCATAGCGCCTTGAACGTCAGCGGACGCGCGACCGCCCGGTGCCAGGCGAGGCAGATTTCACCCGCCGGTCCGGGCAGATCACCGGGGCGCAGGAGATGTACCGCGTCGCGCAACTCCCCTGCCCTCTCCGGTCGCCCGGACAACGCGACGCAAGCCTCAGCCGCGCGCAGGGCCATCCGCTCCCGTAACAAGGCGTGGGGCACGTCGTCGCGTCCCAACACAAGATGCAGGTGGTTCAGTGCCGCACCCGACAAAAACGCCACATCTTCAAGGGTTTCGGCCCGCGCCGAGGTGACCCAAGGCGGCATCCGGGGTATTGTCTCACGATCGCTGATGAGGGGGTCGCGGGCGAATGTCATGCGGAAACACTACCCCATGACGGCGCTTTGTGCCACAATATTCCGTATGAACCGCCGCGCTCTATGCTTCTTTAATATGTCCAATAAGTTTGCATTATCGGACATGTTAAGATACGCTCGCCGACATGACAGAAAACACCCAGAAATTGTCGAATAGCCGGAATTCATGAGATTCAAGCACTTCCCTGAAAAACGAGCCGGGGTTCATGAGATTCTGTACCGGTATTTATGAGACTGGATGAGCCGGTATTTGTGAGACTGGCGTTGTCTCGCGGCTTTTTCGGCAGACTGCCGTGCTCTCTCGTCGCGCTCAGCGCGCCAGAACCGGGCCGAGATGCTGCGCCTCAACGAAAGAGGCCATGCGTCAATCGCCTGCCGGACCCGTCCCTGCCCCTCCGCATCGCTCATAAGCATGACTGAGACCGCCCATTTGACCGGATCCTCAATGATCCGCCCGGCGCCGACCGCCAGCGCGAAACACTGCAAGAGCGAGCCCTGCGCCAGGGCGTGAAGACCGGGCCGCACCGGCTTGGCAAGCACTGGCGCCACCTGATCGTATTCGGGGACAACGACCGTCAGCGCCTGTCGGAGGATCGGCGTGGTCAGAAAATCATGATAGTTCCGACGGTCTTTCAGAGACATTCGTGGCTGCTCGTCGACGTTCGGCGGCGAGGCGCGGCGATGCCGCGCCGTCAGAACCTGAAGCACTTCGGGCGCTTTCAGGTCGCCCTGCCCCGCGCCGCACGCCCAGGCATCGAGATGGGCGGCACCGGCCTCGGCATGCCCTTCAAGTTTCTTGAAGCAATCCGCTCCGAACCGGTCGGATAGAGTCTCGCCGGTGGCGTCCCGAAACTCCACACCATGCACCTTGCAGCGAAATCGCCACGGCTGCGCGGCGGCTTTGCGATGCAAGTCTTCGGGACAGTGCGGGCACGCAGACCGGTTCTTCCGCGCGATCATCATGCGCGCCGCAGCCCCCAACTCCCGGAAAGTCATGGCCTGCACCGCTTCGGGCGAAAGGCCGGTCCGAGCCGCGATCAGAGCCCCCTGCCCTTCTGAAAGACGCCATTCCAGGTCGAACACGTCGTGCCCCTTCAGGCCAAGCGCGGCGACGAATTCCGAAACCGTCATGGCGTAGAACGGAGCCATGCGCGCGGCCCAGGAAGACAGCCGCTCGTCGGCCTCTGGGGCGTATACGACCGGCAGGCGCCCGCACTCCGTCACACCGGCTCTCCCAGGACTGCCTGTAACCGGTCGCCGCCCAGAATATCGCGCGAGAGGATGCGTTCCTCGCCGCTTTCGATGGCGGCAATCGCCAGCTGCGACAGGATCGAAAAGATGCCCGAGGTGATGCCGCCCGTCACCTTGATCATCCGCGTGAGTGCCTTCTCGTCGATCTGACTTTGACGTCGAAGCGGCAGCGTGCGCGTGAGCGTGCTCATCAGCCCGTTCAGATCCTCGCCTTCCCGCCAAGGCGGCAACGCGAAGGCCTCGAAACGGCGCACCAGCTGATCATCGGTGCGCAGCGCGTTGCGAGCTTGCGCTGTACCGACACAGACCAGCGGGATGCGCAGCTCGTTGCCCAGAAACCGCAGCATGTTCAGGAATCGCGCCTGTTCGCGGATCGTCCCCGCCTGCAGGCTGTGGATCTCGTCGATGACCAGCATCCCCGGGCGCAATTCGGCGAGCAGTCGCAAGGCCAGGCTTTCGAGGATAGCAAGCGTTGCGCGGGGAGGTTCCGGGGCACCGATCGCAGCCAGAATACGGCGGTAGAACCGGGTCTCGTCCGGGCCTGAGACCATCTGCACGGCGACGACCGGCATATGCAGCCGTCCGCTGGTCTCGTCAAAGCTTGAAGCGTGATCGCGGGTGAACTTCTCGATGATCATCGTTTTGCCCATGCCGCTGTCGCCGACAATGAGCAGGTTCGGCATGCGGGCGCGCTCGGGAAACGACATCAGCGTTTCCAGCTTCTCCAAGGCGGCCTCAGCCCTGGGATAGGAGATCCAGCGGTCGGCGCGAATCCGGTGAATGCGCTCCTCGGCGCTGAGCGCGGCGATCTTGCCGGCTCCTGGATAGAGATGCGGGAACTCAGTCATCGTCGTACCACTCCTCGACCTTGAAGCCGGGGTGGCTGAGGAACGGGCTCTCCTCCCCTTCCGGCGCAGGCAGAGCATCTCGCACGGCGGCATCCGGTGTCACATCGATCATCGGCAGAGGGGCCAAATGCGCCCGCCGCGCCTGGTGGCGCCGTATCGCCTTCGTCTGCCGTTCGGCGCAGTCGACGAGGTCGCGCTGCGCCTCGATCGTCCTGAAAATCAGCTCCTCATCTACCGACCGGCGCCCGGCCTCGCGCAAAGCGCGTCGCGCCGCGCGGTGCTCCCAGAGCGTGACCGCAGGCCGTGTCAGATCCGCCGGCCGGGCTTCAATGATCCCGTTCTCTGTCAGCACGAAGATGCGCGAAAGATCACGCGGGTCGTATTTGAGCGTGAACTTGCGGCTTTCCCGGCCCATCAGCCAGCGCAACTCATCCGCCCAGTAGCGGATGTGGAAGAGATGCAGGCCGTCGCGCTGCAAAACCCGCTGCTCGGAGGGCAGGAAATCGACCAGGAACTGCCTGAGATCGGCCGGGATTTGGATCCGGACCTCGTTCGTCCGCGCCGCCCAAGCCGCTGCAGGTGTCGTTTCCAGCGCGCTGTGAACCCGCGCATGGTAGGAGCCGGTGATCTCGAGAGCGAGCCAGGTTTCCAGCTCATCGAGCGTCATCACCGCCTCGGCTTCGGCATCGAGATCACCGCGCTCGAAAATGTTCGAGAAATGAGACCCCGGCAGCAGGTGCACGGCCCCCATCATCGTGCCGATCAGCCGCTCGATATGGCCGCCATAGCGCGGCGTGCCGGGCGGGCGGTACTGCAGGTCGATCTGGTATTCGGAACAGGCGAGCTCGAAGGCGCGCGCATGAAACTCCGCGCCATTGTCCACGTAAATCGCACTCGGGATACCCTGCGCAGCCCAATCCGTGCTGATACCCCGCGCAGCAAGCCAATGCGATTTGTCCATCACCGCATGGGTCAGACACAGCGCAACAGCCAGAAGTGATGGTGGCTCCAGCGAAAGATGAAACCCCAAAACCATGCGGGTATTCACATCGATTGCCACGGTCAGCGTCGGACGACCGAGAGGGCGACGCGTCACCGGGTCGACCACTGTCACATCGGCCTTGGTGTGGTCGATCTGGACGATATCGAGAGGGCTGTCTGCGGTAAGGCCTCCCGGCGTGGCCAGATGGCGGCGCTCGGCCTTGTCCTTGCCTTCACGCCGGGCCATCAGCTTTTCCTGATCGTGCCCCTCCAACCAGCGGCCCAACCGCCGGATCGAGGGCGGTGCCAACCCTTGCGCCTGACAATCGGCAGCGATCTCACGCCAGAACCGCGTCCTGGTGGGCTTGCGGCGGGTGGCATAGAAAGCCCTGAAATGGTGGGTCACGATCACTTCCACAGCCGGGTCCAGGGGCTGCATGCCCGGTTTGGGCCCTCGGGTATCCCGTAGCAGTGCACTGGTCCGCCCGTCTTCGCGGAACTGCTTCACCAGACGAAAGAGCGTGGATCGGCTGACATTCAACTGACGCATGGCCCAGTCGACATTGCCCTGAGTGAGCTGGGCCGGCAGTTCCCCGATCACTCGGGCGCGGTACTCGGCCTCTTCCCAATCCTTGTCAGCTGGAAAATTATCGGACATAACTTACTCAGGGCATGGATGCCGGATAGTCTCACCAATGGTGACTCAAATCGGCGTCCAGTCTCACATACCCTGAATCGGTTTCAGAAATGCGACGCAGGCAAGCTATTGAAAACAAATGGAACGCAGTCTCAGAAATTCCGGCAGACCGACAGGATTCACTGGAAAATGGCCTCAGAGGACGAGAAGTCGACATCATCAAACTCTGGTGCGTTTACTATCGCTCAGGACGACGAGAGAGATCAAGAAAAATGCGACGATATCTCCCTACCTGCCCACGTCGCGGGCTCAGGCAGCCTCGATCGCCTGATCGACACCGCGCGCGACTACGCGCGCGCTGCGGCCTCCGACAACACGCTGAAGGCCTATGCAAAGGATTGGGCGCATTTCGCGCGCTGGTGCCGGATGAAGGGTGCGGAGCCGCTGCCCCCCTCGCCGGAAATGATCGGGCTTTATCTTGCAGATCTCGCCTCCGGGTCAGGCCCCTCCCCTTCGCAGTGGGCGTCCCGCCCCCTGTCTGTCACCACGATCGAACGTCGCCTGTCAGGCCTCGCCTGGAACTATGCGCAACGCGGTTTCAGCCTCGATCGCAAGAACCGTCACATCGCAACAGTGCTTGCGGGGATCAAGCGCAAGCACGCGCGCCCACCAGTGCAGAAGGAAGCGATCCTGGCCGAGGACATCCTCGCGATGGTGGCCACCCTGCCCTACGATTTGCGGGGCCTGCGCGACCGGGCGATCCTTCTGATCGGCTATGCAGGTGGTCTGCGCCGTTCAGAAATCGTCAGCCTCGACGTGCACAAGGACGACACGCCGGACTCGGGCGGTTGGATCGAGATCTTCGACAAAGGGGTCCTGCTCACCCTCAATGCCAAGACTGGCTGGCGTGAGGTCGAGATTGGCCGCGGGTCCAAGGATCAGACCTGCCCCGTGCATGCGCTCGAGCAATGGTTGCATTTCGCAAAGATCGACTTCGGTCCAGTCTTCGTCGGCACTTCCCGGGATGGCAAACGCGCATCCGAAAGGAGACTGAACGACAAGCACGTCGCGCGGCTGATCAAGCGCACGGTCCTGGACGCGGGCATCCGGTCGGACCTGCCTGAGAAAGACCGCCT
>CERH01026865.1_pt1 | contig 11206 bp, 26 predicted proteins | sample 530991 | NCBI WGS metagenome assembly CERH01 (sample SAMEA2621191, study PRJEB7988) | marine metagenome | biome: marine biome (ENVO:00000447); feature: mesopelagic zone (ENVO:00000213); material: "saline water (ENVO:00002010), including plankton (ENVO:xxxxxxxx)" | depth 800 m | reverse complement strand
GTTCAGTCAGCCGATACCGAGAGCTACTCAGTATCACGAAACTTTTTACTGGGCAGAGGTAGGTCTCACCCTCTTTACGCTAACTTGTCTTACCAAGCCTATCAGCTTTCTTTCACTCACTGCTACAAAGACCAATGCGCCCAGAAACTAAAATGGTATTGGTTCATCATCTTCTTGAATTGGTGGTGATACAGGAACTTGTGTATCAGACTTAGTATCTTTAGAAGATAATAACATTATGTTACCATTAAATTTTGGAACTATAACTTCAGTTATATACTTTGTTACTCCTTGATGTTCATACTTTCTAGTTTCTAATTGTCCTTCAATGTATGCCATCTTACCTTTTGTATAATACTTTTCTACCCTATCTGCAAGAATAGGATCGAACACAACAACATTATGCCATTGTGTTTTTTCAGATGTAGTACCATCTTTACTAGTATACTTCTGATGTGTCGCTAATGCTATCTTGGCAAACTTAGTATTCTTACTACTGATTTTTATCTCAGGTGGAGAACCAATATTACCAATCAATATTACTTTATTTATCATATTACTCCTTACTCAACAAAAGCTAATTGCTTGTCTATATGATCTAACAATCTCTGCTCGACATAAGACTTTGCTTTCGCTTTAGCTAATTTATACGAACTAGCAACACCAATAACTTTCTTGTTTCTATCAATGTAGCTATCGTCTGCTAGTATCTGCCAAGATTCACCACCAGTATAACTGGTGGATCTCTTGTTCTTAACTAGATGAATTACTATATCATCACTAAATGTTCTTGGAACAGTAGCTGTATAGTGTCCTCTATTTACTTTTCTATATGGCATTATTGTACTCCTAATAATCTGGACCAAATGTACTTGATCGTTCTCTTACTGCTTCATCAATCATGTCATCAATCTCTCGTGGTCCATAGACCAATCTAAATACAACTCGCTTCCATCTTGGAATACTAGTATATATTAGATAACAACATTCATAATGATCTTCACCATTGTAATGTTCGACAGTATGATCCCAGATTGTTTCAGCAACCCAATCACTTAGCATTAGTTTTCAACTCTTGTATCTTTGCTTTGTTTGCAACAGCAATCTCATTGGTTACTTTCTCAATGTATTTACTGTTGTCATGCATACCCAAGAATACATCAGCTGAAACGCCAAGATGTGACATTGCTTTTGTCAATGCATCAGTCATAGCTTTCTTTGGTGCTTCATCATCTAGCGCACCAGTCTTACGAAAAAGCTTTTGCACAGAACATACTGGACCATAGTTGTTTGCTTTGCACCCTGTCCAAACAGTTACTTCAGCAAATATTAGTTGGTCTGTATGAATGTAATTTACATCATAACCCCAACCATCACCTACTGGACCGAATACTTCAGTCATCTTTCCAATCTGATACATTGGATCAATAGTTGTAATGTCACCAAAACCCTTGTTTACTTTCTTAGTAAACTTAGGATCAGTAACTTTTAGTTGATCCCAATATTGTTTATTTTTGTTTGTCATTGTTTACTCCTTCTAATGTTGAGTTGGTGGAAACCACTCAATCGTTGGTAATTCTACATCACCTTCTATTTTAGTATTAGTATCTATTGAATCAAAATCAATATAATCAGGTGGTGTAATATCAGCTTTCAACATACTTACAAAATATGTTTCTGCGTATAATAACTTCGATATGAAGTCATCATCTCTTTCTATCTGAAATATCTTCTGCATAGAATTACCTACTATGCAACAAAGATAAGCAGAAGCCAAACCAGTAACCATCATGTAATGTTGTACTTGAGGATAATACTTGTTTGTTACATCTTTGATTGTAAACGGACTGACGTGCTTAGCCTCAAATACTGCATCATCAGATGTAATACCATCTAGATTTGCTCTAGCAAAAGGTACATCTTTACTCATCATTGTAGGCATCTCCTTTACAGTCAATCCTGTTTGTTTCTCAAACCATTCTCTGTTAAATTTTTCGGTATAAATACCTAGTTGTACAGGGAATACTTCACTCAAATCATCAGGTTTAATAATACCTTTTTTGATGTCATACAGTTTACGCCATTCACCTTCAACTAATTTGTTAGCATCAGTACCACCAATAGTCCAAGAATCTAGTACTTGTTTTTCGATCTTGACTTCCGTAGCTCTGAGTTTCTTTTTTGCCATTCGCTTTGCTCCTGTCTATATTTATTTAATAACATATCTCTAACATGATATACTCTCTTGTTATCGTTTACATATTTGCTCATAAATAATTTTTCAAATGCAGTAGCATCTTCATATGTCAAATACTTCTTTGCTAGTTTGATAACAAATTGTTTTCTGTTACTTACAATGTCACTTGGGTTTGTAGATTCCTGATATTGTGGAATCTGTTTTGATGCCTTCATAAGTATATTTTTTAGGCTTTTCATATTGCTCCATTAATTTATTAAGATACCATTGTGCTTTTTCTAAATCTACAATGCCATGCTTATGTTTATGTCTAGTAATATATTTTATAATATTACCCTCTAACCAACCTAATTTCTTAGATAATATATAGTCGGTTGTACCTATGCCATCTGCATAGTACAATGGATCAATATCATTTGTATCTGTATATTCGGTCATAATTACTCCTTCGGTATAAGTTTTATATCACAGTTCAATGCATCTGCCCAGCAACAGAACAAATATCCTGATGGTTTTCGTATACCTACTTCCCATTTAGATACTAGTCCTTTTGCTACTCCTAGTATGTCATCAAGATTAGATTGTGTTAATCCCAGCTGTTCTCTTTTGATTACAAACTGGGATATAACTTTATCTTGAAAGTCCTTACCCAATGCAAATTCCATATTATATTAATACAAAATTTAAGCGGCAAGTAAAGTATGCCATTCTTGAGAACCAAGCATATCTGTTACTTTCATTGATCTTGTACGCAACTTGTTGTGTGGATTACCTCTGCCTTCAGGGTGTGTTGCCCAATGAGTAGCAGTCTGGTAAACAGCATACATATTACTGCCATATCTTCGTTTGTATGATCCCCAATGCTTATCTAGTTCTTTCAATGTATAATCAGATATAGTCTTGACAAGATCTCTATCTACTTTGGCTAGTGTTTGTTCAAACAACAAACCAACATCTTCTTGTTTGACTTGTTTCTTAGCCATAGTTTCAAACCAATCTGGATAGGCTTGAAATGTAGATAATGCAGAAGTTATATCTTTAGACTGTAAATGTGCTTTGTTCTGCCAGTTTTTCTTTGACATAGATCTGATAAACCAAGCGGCAGAAAAACAACCATTCAAACAATAAGATATAATTGGTGCAAATATAAACTGCTCTGACCATCTTAGATTGTAAGCAGTCCAACACCACAATCTTAGTTTGATTGTATCTTGGTTAAACTTGATAGTTTCATTATTGAATGTAACCATTCTGTGAAACTTACCACCATTATCAGTCAATACATCATTCACTTCAATATTGTCTAGATCCAACTTGTCAGTAGATCTAAGACCTTCATTCAACATATCAACAAATTGTCTGTAAGTTCGTAAATTATTAGCCGAAACATTAGACATTGTAGATATATATTCTCTGCTTTCGGCATCAAGTATGGCAGTTTTGTCAGGAACTGTGCATAATGTGTTGCCTTCGTCAAAGTAGTGTAAAGTCATCATAGCTGGTTGCACATCACATTGTGCAGAAATTTCTAGTTGACTTTGATTCGGTATATTCATATCGTACTCCTTATCATTGTACCCTTCGGTTCAGGGGGTAGGCTCATCTACCCCTTGCATCTTATCAATCTCAGAATGAATTATATCCCTTGATTGCTCATTGGTTTCCCAATCACTACGAAGTTTCTTAATCATACTATCAACCTTGTATGCCTCAAGCATCATGGTCTTGTCTTTCTCAAGTAACTTCAGTAGTGGTCGCAAACCTTCTTCGATTACTCTAGTATATAGTCTGTTAACACTAGTGAGGTAATCATACTTCTCTTGCATTTCTTCAAGACTGTCTTGAAATGCCATTGCCATCTTTGCCATTTTTTTTTGACTCCTTCTCTCTCTTCATGGTTTCTAAGGTTTGAAGTTCAGTCTTACTCAACAAACCAGTTTCGTCACTCATCTTAATTAGAATGTCAATCATCTGACCATGCATATCTTGATTTCTCTGAGCCTGTCTGAACACTATATCAGACAACTCTTGAATACCTTTATGCAAGTCTTGTATTGATTCTGCAATAGCAGTAGACCATTTCATAAACAACTTCTGTTGTTCTTTGTCCATTTTGTTTATCATGCTATCTTCCCTTCATTGACTGTTGGATCATATCCTTCGTCTTGTTGATTGTATTTGTTGAACTTAGGATCATCAACATTACCGAATACTGCACCAGTATGTATGTCATAGATGTAACCCTCAGGTGTCACATGAAATACTTTCTTGCTAGTATAATTGTAATTGCGTTGACCATCATTCATCTGTCGTTCCATTCGGTTGACATCATGCATCTTCAACATTGTCTTAGAAAAATCGTAGTCAAGTAGTAGTTTGTAATACCAGTTGAAACGATTACCTACATATGCCACAGTCTTTGCTGTAAACACAGTTCTACTGGCTTTACCCAGCACACCCATTGCTTTACTTATCATCATTGCTCCTTTCATTTATTGAATGATATAACTTAGTAAATGCGTCTTCATAATATGTTGCGTAATCTTCAGGACCTATCTCTTCTACAAATCCTGCCTCACACTCAACACATGGCTCATCATCAATGTAACACTCACCATTACAATGTGAGCATATCTCTTTAGATATCATTGTATACTCCTTCCTAGTATTATAACATTTTATCTAAATCGGTAAACGGATAATTAATCGGTTTACTCTTGTATAATTGTCTCTTTAATTTGTTTAATCTCTTTCGCCTTTTTATTCTTTCTGCCTTTTCCAGAACAATCATGTCTGATATTCTTCTGATCTCGGCATAATACTCATGGATTTCATGTGGTGGTCTATTCCAATCTCTTGGTCTAAACCCATAATAATCCTTATGTATATCACTATAAAGACCAGCAATATCTTGTAGTTCAATCATTTGTTCAGTAGTTAATACAGTATGCATAATTATATTTCCTTTATTTTATAAATCGTAAAATCAAAATCACCTATGATAATACTTCCATTTATTCTAACAGGAACATCTAGAGGTTCTGGATCAATATTTGATATATACCAATCCTTTATACTATCATAGAGATCAAGTATACTATCAGCACCTTTAATTATCACTTCATCTTTAAGATCAAATTGCTTGTGTATCTGATAAGGATCACAATACGCAAGATATTTATTCTGTTTCATTATCTTTAACTCCTTTCGGTTGACGTTAAGGCGAGGCGAAGCCGAGCCACATTTTTTTACAAAAATTTGAGATTAGCCAGATTACCGACTAATCTCGAAATATGTATGTTACTAGATAACTGGATCTAGTTTGTGATTGTTTTCATGTAACCACAGTTGAGCCTCAGTAGGCTTTGTCATAGTTTTGAAAGACTTTGTTGGCTTGTTCTTTGAAACATATTTTACATATGCTTTGCCAATTACATCAAAGTAAAACTGCTTTTTAGCATCAATCATAACAGTTTTTAAGTCAATCGAATATTGATAGTTAGATATCAATTTATCCTTGCCACTAAGTTGTGACATCAGAACTTCCAATCCTTGCATTGATGCAGTTGCTGGATTGATATGTTCAGAGCCAGTCTGTGCTTGGATTTTCTTTTTCTCAAGTTCTACCTGATCTAACTTCTTCTCTAAGTTAGCCTTTGAAAACTCAAGTTTTGATATCTCTGATGATAATTCAACATCTAAGTTGTACATATCATCATTGTCAATCATTGGCTTGTATATAATCTTCATACCAGTCAAGATTGATTGTGTCATTTGATCTAGAGTGACTTCTCTTTTTGATTGTTGATCCATAGTTATACTACCTTTCCGAATCATGTTCTCTTGATTCTAGCAATCTATGATTGCATATCTCTCATCACACTTTTTCCAGCATTACACAAATACTTGGCAGTTACTGCGACCACTTGCAATACAATGTACCAGCAGGGTTGGGTTCCCTGCTGTGACAAGAGAAGTCATGGCAAGTTGTCTATTTGTGTTATGCGCAGATAAAAGTGTTTTTGTTTCACTGGCTAGGTTGCAAAGGATTTAAGAATCCTTTGTATTACAGCGTGTCGGAGACACGAGGCGAGGCGAAGCCGAGCCTTTTTTTTTGAGTGAGTTGACAACGAGATCTAGCCATGATACGTGTAAGAGGCGTGAAGAATATACCAGCAACAAGTGATCTGACCGACAAGCAAAAGAAGCTTGTTGATACTATCGTAGCCACAGGGTGCAGTATCACAGAAGCATCAAAAATCGCTGGATATTCAACAAAAGAAAGTGGTCGTGTGACTGCGTCACGAACCCTACGAATCCCAAAGGTACAAAAGTACATGATGGATCAAATAGCAAAGACGATTGGTCTGGGTGCAGTCAGTGCATCACACAAGATGATCCATCTGTCACAACACGCAAGAAGCGAATATGTGCAACTCGAGGCTAGCAAAGACATACTAGATCGAGTAGGACTGCGTACACCAGACAAGGTACAACACGCTGTGCTAGGTGATATAAAAGTAAACATAGACCTGACATAGTGGCAGGGGGGGTTAAAAACTACAACTGTACGTAGTGATACATATCTCACACACAACAGAGTTCAAAAAGGTACGATTGTGAGTTTACTGTACCAATTCATAAGATAATATCTCATTGACGCAAAGAAAGACCTGATATAAGGTTAGCTAAGACTGGTTAAGTCAGCGTTGGTGTTGCAACACATTACTTACTAGTCTAAAAATATTTTTGTAAAGGAGAGTATTATTATGCCTATGGGAAAAGGAACTTATGGTTCGCAAAGAGGGAGACCTTCAAAAGCTGCTAAGTCAAAGAAAATGACACCAGCAATGAAGATGAAGATGATGGCTATGAAAAAGAAGAAGAAATAATGCCTAAACATACAAAGAAAGCTAAAAATACTAAATTAGCAGCTATGTATGGTGATAAAAAGAAAGTCACAAGAGGTGATATCATCATGGCTATTAGAAAAAAAAAGAAAAAAAACAACAAATAGATGAAAGACATAACCAATGGTAAAAAAATCAACTGTTAATAAGTCTGGAAACTATACAAAGCCGACATTACGAAAGAGATTATTCAATTCCATCAAAGCTAGTGCTGTTCAAGGTACTGCTGCTGGACAATGGTCTGCTCGTAAAGCACAACTACTAGCTAAAAGATATAAAGCAGCTGGTGGTGGCTACAAATAATGTCAAAGACTAGACGACAACAATCACTTACAGCATGGGGAAAGCAGAAATGGCGTACTAAGTCAGGTAAAAAATCGTCTGAAACAGGCGAAAGATACCTACCTAGTTCTGCTATTAAGGCATTAAGTGCGTCTGAGTATGCTAGAACCACAGCTGCAAAAAGAAAAGCCAAGAAGTCTGGGAAACAATTTAGCAAACAACCAAAAGGTATTGCTGCTAAAGTAAGAAAGTATAGAAGTTTCTAATGGTAGCGAAGAAATATCAAAATCCAAAAGGTGGATTGAACGCTGCTGGTAGAAAATACTTCAAAAGGAAAGAGGGTAGTAATCTAAAATCACCAGTAAAACGAGGAGTGAACCCAAGAAGAATATCTTTTGCTGCTCGTTTCGCTGGTATGAAAGGTCCAATGAAAGACGAAAAAGGTAGACCAACTAGAAAAGCGTTGGCACTTAGAGCATGGGGATTTAGGAGTGTAGAATCTGCTAGAAACTTTGCAAATCGTCATAAAAAGAAATAATGAGTAGTAAAGCCAAGATAAAAGGCACTAGAGTAGAAAGAGAAATAGTAAAATTATTTGAAGATCTAGGGTACAGTTCTCGTAGACAACCTATGTCAGGTGCTATACAAGACTTTCCACATGATGTTTATGTTAATGACCTATTTGATGGTACAACTATAGAAGTTAAGGCTAGAAAGAATGGTCAAGGATTCAAACAACTAGAAGATTGGAAAGGTTCTGCTGATATTTTAGTCTTGAAAAAAGACTTTAATCCACCTAGTGTGTACCTAGATTGGAATTTATTTAAGGAGTTTTTAAATGTCTACAGACAACATAGATTCGGAAGTGAATCTAGAGAACAGAAAACTGTTTCCTCTAACTTTTCAAGAGAGGCAACGATTAAGAAAGATCGTAAAAAAAGTTCACCTAAAATTCCTTCCAGAAAGTTCAGTAACGGACAAGGAAGCAGACAAGTTAATAGAATCTCTTGGACCAAAGATAAGAGAAAAATTGCTAAAAGAACATTTAGACAAGCTGTAAATGGTCAAGTTCGATTACAAACCCAATGGAGAAACGCTAAAGACATTTCTAAAGGGGAATGAGTTTTTTCGTGGACTAAGAGGTCCAGTTGGTAGTGGTAAATCAGTTGCTTGTTGTATAGAAATATTCAGAAGAGCATTACAACAAACACCAGCACCCAATGGTAAAAGAAAATCTAGATGGGCAGTCATCAGAAATACTAATCCTCAGTTAAAAACAACTACAATTAAAACTTGGTTAGACTGGTTTCCTGAAACACAGTTTGGAGTGTTTGCTTGGTCAGTACCATATACACATCATATCAATGTTGGTGATATAGAATTAGAAGTTATATTCTTGGCTTTAGATAGACCTGAAGATGTCAAAAAATTATTATCATTAGAACTTACTGGTATATGGATTAATGAAGCAAGAGAGTTACCTAAGAGTATTATAGATGCTTGTACTATGCGTGTAGGCAGATATCCTTCTATGCGTGATGGTGGTGCATCATGGTATGGTGTTATAGCTGATACTAATGCACCTGAAGAGGATCATTGGTGGGCAGTTATGTCAGGAGATGTACCTACACCTGAACATTTATCAAGAGAAGAAGCATTAATGTTAGTTAAACCTGATAACTGGAAGTTTTTTACTCAACCATCTGCAATGTTAGAAAACAAAGACGATAAGAATAATCTAATTGGTTACAAGAACAATCCTAAGTGTGAAAACAACAAAAACCTTACAAAAGATTATTATGAAAACATTATCAGAGGAAAACAAAAAGGTTGGATAGATGTTTATGTTATGAATAAACTTGGAACTATCGAAGAAGGTAAGCCTGTCTACACATCTTGGAATGAACAAGTACATATGTCAAAAGAAAATATAGAACCTTATAGTTCTACTGTATTTATTGGTATTGACTTTGGTTTAACACCAGCAGCAACCTTTGGACAAAGATTAGTTACAGGACAATGGTTAATATTACAGGAGTTAGTATGCTTTGATATGGGCGTTACTAGGTTTGCAGAACTACTAAAACACGAAATAGCAAAAAACTATAAAGGATTAGACCTAGAAATATATGGTGATCCAGCTGGTGATTTTAGATCTCAAACAGATGAAACAACACCTTTTCAGATACTTAGACATATGGGTATAAGAGCAATACCAGCACCATCTAATGATGTAAGTCTTAGAATAGAAGCTGTAGAAGCAGCATTAACAAGAATGGTAGAAGGTAAAGCTGGATTCTTATTGAATTATAACTGTGTTAATTTAAAAAAAGGTTTCAATGGTGGTTATCATTATAGAAGATTACAAACATCAGGTGATAGATATGATGAAAAACCTATGAAAAATAAATATTCTCATATACATGATGCTTTACAATACATGATGCTAGGTGCTGGTGAGGGTAAAAGTCTTACAGCTGGTAGATCAAAAGCAGCAACTGTTGTCAAAACTAGACAATGGAATGTATTTGATAATAAAAAAAGAAGGAAATCAGTATGGCAAAACAAACTAGGTATTTAGTATATTTTTACGAAAATGATGATTATCATAGACACACTAAATTTTTTAAGAAAGGATTTAAACATTGTGGAGTTTTATCGTATGATGATGATGCTAAGCATTGGCTTCTTATTGAGTATATTTTTGGTCATATAATGGTAGAAGTATTACCAGATAACAAAATAGAACCTTTGTTTAGATTATTTAAAATGAGAAATGGTGTTGTATTACAAGGCGATATACAATCCAATACAACAAAGTTTCCGTCTATATTAGGTAGTTGGATTAAAGAACATTCTTGTGTTAGTTATGTACAAAGAATACTAGGAATGAACAAATGGTGGGTATTTACACCCTATCAATTATATTGTGCGTTGAAAAAGGTTAAGTTTTCTGAAATAGAATTATAGTATGGGTAGTTTATTTGGATCTAGAACACCTCGTAAGACTGAGGCAGAAAAAGAATTAGAACAAGAAAGATTAAGAAGAATCAGAGAAGAAGAAGCTGAAAGAGATAGACTTGCACTTGAAGCTGAAAAAGAAAAAGGTAGAAGAGCTAAAGGTTTAGTAGGTATGAGATCTCTATTCTCAAGAGCTGGTGGTAAAGGATTTTTTTACGAGGGAAAAGAAGTTGAGTAGTCAAAGTGGAACATCTACAGGAGCTGGTGGAAATCAAAGCTCTGTACCAAAGAAAAATAGATTTGGTAGTGATTCAGATGTAAATAGATCTATTGCAATGAGAGCAGATCAATTTGCACAACAACAATTAGATATACAAAAAACATATTCAGGTCCAAACAAAATGACAGTTACTGGTTATAGATCAGGAACTGGTAATCAAATGTATGGTGCTGAATATAACCAAGCAAGAAATAGATATTTGGCAAGTATTGGTGCTGGAACTTTCAATGAAGAAACAGGACAATTTACAGCTGGTGTACAAACAGATAAAGGATTAACATTTACAAATGCTACTAGAGGTGCTTACCAAGCAACTAAAAACATAAGTATACCTTTATCAAAAGATATGTACAAATCTCAACAAAAATTTAAAATGGCAGTATTAGGTGGTGCAACTGCAATAAGTGGTATGCCATCATTCTTTACAGCTGGATTATTAACAAACCAACCTTATGAACAGTTTGTTCAAAATAGAGAAGCTGGTGTACAAAGAAATGTAATACAAAATAATCAAACAAAAAATAACCAAACTAATAATCAAACAACTTATAGGCAGACTGGTGGTGATGCTTCTGT
>CERH01069590.1_pt1 | contig 11212 bp, 5 predicted proteins | sample 530991 | NCBI WGS metagenome assembly CERH01 (sample SAMEA2621191, study PRJEB7988) | marine metagenome | biome: marine biome (ENVO:00000447); feature: mesopelagic zone (ENVO:00000213); material: "saline water (ENVO:00002010), including plankton (ENVO:xxxxxxxx)" | depth 800 m | reverse complement strand
AGACGGGTGGCGGAGAGGAAGGGATTCGAACCCTCCCTACATCCATACTCCTATCGAAACAATGTGTTGTGTAAAGTCACCCTAAACAATAAGGATTGTGTCCTACGAATCTAAGATTATCGGTCCTACATTGATATGGCAGAATCCAGCTACCTCAAGAAAAAGCGTGACAGGTATTACTATCAGCGCCGCGTTCCAAAAGACGTCAGGGGTCACGATCTTTTTTTGAAGCTACCGGAAGTCATTGAGATATCACTACACACTTCGGATCCGGCTGAAGCCCGGTTACGCGCTGCCGAACAGAATTTGGCATTCGAGCGCCGATTGGCTGATGCACGAGGGCATCCCAAGCCTCCAGTTAACTCCGCAAGCAACACCACGACTTCGCAAAAGCAAAATCGCCTCCCTTTACCAATCACTCCGGATTGGATCGAATGGGTCGCAAGCGAGCACTACCTTTTCCTGACCGCTCCCATCACTTCAGCATATGAGTATGCTGGATTTGACCACGAGGATTCGGACGAAAGGCTGCTCGACACGGAGAGTTTCGAACTTGCCAGCTTAATGTCGAAAGAAGACGACTTGAAGAAGCGCAAGGTACGCGCGGTGCGAAAAGTCGCGCTTTCGCACCTTCAATCAGAGAAGCGACTGTCATCTCCTTTGGAGCGAGATAAGCTCAGCAGGGTGAAGCCTCACCCGATAGAACAAGAACAGGAGTATCGGGATCTTTGCCAAGCCTTAATGGACGCCGAGTTGGACGCGATCCAATCTGTCAGAAAACTGTATTCTGAGGGCAAAGCATCAAAGGAGCTTGATCAGCACCACCTTAATGTCACCAAGAAGCCTACCGCGTCGAAGCTAATAACTCTAAGCGAACTGGCACAGCACTACCTCGCCACATCTCCGGATGTCACCGAAGAATGGCAACGGCGGGTGAATCGTATTGTGGAAGTATGCACGTCGCTGGGAATGCCGACCGATGTGTCCAAGATCAAGAAAACCCATGTCCGCGATGTTATCGACCAGCTTCAGCACGCGCCAAGGAACTGGTCGCAGAAGTACCCTGGCAAGACGATTGCTGAAGCAATCGAACTAGGGAAAATGGAAAGCGCCGCAACCCTCAGCCCGAACACAATACGTGATGGATATATTGCTGCACTAAAGACCGTATTCTCATTTGCCGAAGAGAGAGAATTGATCGAGTCAAATCCCGCGCAGAACCTGAAAATTGACAAAGCCCGGAATGACGGTCGAGGCACCGGCTTTGACCCAAATGAGCTAAGCAAGCTGTTTCGGTTGCCCCTGTTTTGCGGGTGCCAAGACGACGAGACACCGCTAATCCCTGGCAATCATTTGATTCGAGACCATCGGTTTTGGGCGCCGCTCATAGGATTGTTTACGGGTGCTCGAACTACTGAAATTGCGCAACTCAAACTCGACGAGGTCGTGCTCGACGATGGACTTCAGCATTTCATCATTCAGGCATCAGAGGGAGGTTCTTTGAAAACTTCCGCGGCGACCCGAAGAATACCAATGCATGCTAAACTCGTAGAGCTCGGGCTAAAGTCTTACGTGACCGAGTTGAAACAAGTTGGTGAGCATCGCCTATTCCCCTTATGGCAAAAGCCGAAAGGAAAGGGCTACCCCGATGCCAGCTCACAAAGGTTTTTCCGAAGATCTATCATTCCCTTGATTACAACTCGAACAAAGCCGCGACCAAACTTCCATTCGTTTCGTAATACGATGAAAGATGAGATGGTCCGCGTTGGAATGCCCCCGGCCCACCAGGATGTCATCCTAGGTCATGAGTCACCGGGAATGACGAGGATCTATCACAAATCCAGAAACTTGGCTGACCTAGCAGAATCTTTTAGTCGAATTGAGTATCCTCACGTGGACTTCTCAGAAATCGTCGCGCGGGGATAAAGCAGCCCTCATCGCTCCCCCTCCCAATGACCATACCCAGAGTATCACTTGGCACTCACAACTACCTCTATCAGGAAGAAGCTTCAGGCTGAAAGAAATAGTGCGTCTTTTGGTTTCGAAGACAGACTAAAGAGGGCTCAGAGCGAGCTCATCAAATTCTATGGACCGAGAGGGAGTGACGCCTCGGACCTACTTTCAGACCGCTTCGAAATTGCGGCGCTCGTAGATGCCACGGCTCCGGTGATGCTGGCATTCCTCGGAGCGTACTGGGAGAAACAAAAAGAACCTAAAACCACCACCCCCCTCACGCTCAAGCTGTCCAAACACCGGATTTCTTGGTGGAAGCTCGCACTCGGATTGCGGTGCAATCGGCTGAGTCAACCAGATTGGTCAGAAGTGGGGTTTCATGAGGAGTACACATCCAACGATCTCGTGAACCGGTTTATAGGCGAGTGCTCAATACAGCTTGCCGATCACTATCATCGACGCTTGATTTCCAGTCCATATGGAGCCGAAAAACGTTCGCTTGAACATGACGTTTTGCTGAGAGAATACGGCGACACGCTACCCATTTTTGCGAAATCCACCCCGTCTGATCGGTTCCTCGAGCACATGCAGATCGCAAGCGTCTACAGAGTTATTGAGCCTACTCGGGAGAAACTGTCCGGCGAGGCTCTAGTCCCAGTGGGGGAGAAAGCAATAGAAAGGATGGAGATGGGGGCAAAGCCCTCTGAGAAGATCACGCTGTCCTCTGGAAAGAGCGTTACCTTGTCGGAGGTTTTGGACTTTATGGAAGCACTCTTAGGGCTTCCGACTTTTGGAGAGTGGGCGAAAGCACAACCCCCAAGCAAGGCCGTTGCGCTAGCACGCGCCATTCAGCGATCTGGATCTCAGGGGATCGCCATGACCGCTAACCTGAGCACCGCTGCACTTGGCAGAGCTCATTCTGCCGACAAAGCAACCGGCTCAGCCATTCAGGACAGCTTACGACGACACCTGACAACAGAGTTTGGGACAACTCCGGATTTCTATTTTGTGTTTGAGAAAGGCCTCGGTCAGAAATTTCACCTCCACGGGGCCGTTTCAGTCGATCCGACCGAAGAAAACAAAGACAAGACGCGAGCGGCTCTGTTGAAGCTCTGCGAGACGAAGCACAAACCGGGAAAAGAACGCGCAGTAGATGCCAAGCCTCTTGAAACCCCGGCTCGATGGGCGGGGTACTCTTTCAAGCACCCGATCACTAGCCAAAGCAAAACTGGTATCCGGTCGCTTATTCGAAGCACTAGGTCTCTGACGAGAGAAGCAAAGAAAGAATGGGAAGTAATGCGTCAGGAACAAAGGGATGCGAGGTTCGTCATGGGGCTGAAACCGTAAACTCATTCCCTGAGCGTCACTTTAGCACTCAAACATAGCTATAATCGACTCAGATTGCTCGCTGACGCACATTTTTGTAGTTTTCGACCCCAACCACCAAGCGCACCTAATCGACTCTCCAGCGCGCTCTGAGAGCGCACTCGCCCAAGAGGAGAAGTCTTAGGGTCGCTACGACAAGTTCACCCTGATGCTTCGGAAATCCAGACAGTCCCAATACGCATTATCCCAAGAAGACAGCACCTTCTGGGTACTTGATACGAGGCGGTGTCTTCGTCGCCAGAAAAAAGCCTAGCGTCAGCGGTCCGAGCCGACCAAGAAACATTATCACGCAAATGACCAAGCGACCGACATCATTCAGCTCTCCTGTTGCGCCGCGGCTGAGCCCCACTGTACCGAATGCTGAAGTTACTTCAAACGCGGCATTGAGAAAGTCGAGGTGAGGGTGAGTGGCAATCACGACAAACAGACCTGTGACAATCACGAACAGACTAACAGTCAGTAGCGCCATCACCTTGAGCCCCTGTTCCAGACCGACACTGTATCCAAACGCTTTCATTCGCCCTGAGTTCTTGAAGAAGGCGATCGTGGCCAGAACGAGCACAACTGCCGTAGTCACTTTGATCCCGCCTGCAGTGGAGGTACTGCCACCACCAATCACCATAAGCACCATGGTGAATAACGCAGTGCTGTCCTGCATACTCGCGGTGTCTAGCGCATTGAATCCTGCCGTTCGGGGTGAGACCGCTTCGAACCAGACGGCCTGCATTTTACCTGGCACCGATTGCACCATTCCGAGCGTGTCAGGGTTGCTCCACTCCAGAAACCCGATTGTCAGGCAGGAAGCTGAAACCAAGGCTAGAGTTCCCACCAACATTAGGCGAGTGTGCAGTGAAAAGCGCCCCCACTTTCTAAGCGAGAGGATGTCGGACAGTACTGCAAAACCCAATCCACCAACCATGAACTGAGCTGATATTGTAAAAATCACAACCGGATTGTCAGCGTAGCCTATCAAACTATCAGAAAATAGAGAAAACCCGGCATTGTTGAAGGCTGATACCGAATGGAAAGCAGCCTGCCAGAGCCCATTTTTCCAACCAAACTCAGGGACGAAAACCACTGACAGGAGCACGATCCCGATTACTTCGCAAATCAGGACTATTCGGAAGATCGTCCAGACTAGATCGACGAGGCCGGCGAAAGACGCCAGTCCCATCTCTTCACGCAGATAGCGCCGGTGTGGCAATCCGATCTTCAAGCCTAGGGACGAGAGTACTATCACGGCAAAAGTCATGAGCCCCATACCACCCAGTTGTATGAGGAGCATAAGAACGCCCTGACCAAATCGCGTCCACTCACTTCCGGTGTCAACGACAGCTAGCCCGGTGACAGTAACAGCTGACGTTGAGGTGAAGAATGCGTCAGAAAAGGAGACGCCTTCCGTGGAAGAGATAGGGAGCATTAGTAGCGCCGTACCGACTACGATCCAGCTGAGATAGACCAGCAGGAGTAGAGCCGGTGCGGGCATGTTCATGGCAGCGCGCATGTGTCTCAATATCCATCAGCAAAACGGCGAAGGTCCGATCTCCTGCCAAAAATCAGCAGTCTATCTCCAATTGCCAACTCGGCTGCGTCTAATCCGGATTGAAGCAATTCGCCGGATCGAAATACTCCCACGCACTTCAATTGGTACTCTGCCAACTTTAATCTATCTGTGGTGGCACCCACCATCTTTCGGGGAACTTCGATCTCCGCCACATATTTTCCGTTACCAAGAGCGAGATAGTCAGACACGCGTGGATTGTGAATCACCTGAGCGATCCGCAGTCCGAACTCCTGTTCCGGCTGGACGATGTTTCCCACTCCGAGGGCCTCAAGAACCTTGCGGTGAGCTGGGCTCTGGGTCTTAACCCACAATCCCTCACAGCCAATCTCTTGGACATTCATCGCGGCAAGCAAACTGGCCTGCATGTCTTCACCGATTGCGACGACGACGCTGTCGCATGCTTCCAGGCCGACCTCCTTCAACGCCTTCAAGTCGCTGGCGTCGACTTGCATGACCGAATCAATCTCGTCAGCCAAGTCACTCACTCTCTTCTCATCGCGATCAAGACCAATAACACGGTCACCCATGCGGGTAAGTTCACGCGACAAAACGCTACCGAAAACACCCAGTCCGATAATTGCAACAGTTCTTCGTTTATTTGCCATTTCGTTTTCACCAACACAGTCCGAACCGTCTCAAGGCATTCGCGGTGCCTCCAACTTCAGCTGTGGTCAAGTCATGAACAAATAAGTTGATCGAAGGATTTGCATCCTACGAACAGCGAAGAGCACATGAGAACTAGCTTTTACAGCAATTGGCTAGAAGTGGGCCATAATCGACTCAGATTGCTCGCTGACTCGCATTATCGAAATTTCCGACCCAGACCACCAAAAGCACTCAATCGACTCTCCTGCGCCCTCTGAGAGCGCACATGTTTCAGAGAGGAAGTCTGTCGCAGCGGAGACAGTCAATGCGCAAAAGCAAAGTTACCAGTTACAGCTCTCTCTGAGCGGATCAATGAAGTACTCAAGGCCTTCTATTGGAAACGTCATTTCTCGTGTGTTCTCGCCGTAGGGGGTAATGCGAACAACCATCCGTTTCTTTCCGATCATAGACTTAATGAACGGAATCGACGCTCCCCCGCTCCACAGTCCCACGGCCTCGTTGTTGGTTGCGACATCCATTCTTTTTACGATCGGGTTTTGGTCGTCCAACCGTATTGTAACGCGCTTCCAATCTTCATAAACACTCGAGGAATCGTCTCCCAAGTACTCACCGAAATTCATTACGAAGGCCGTTGTATTTTCCACACATCGAACGGTAAGCGTCGCCGTTCCTCGACCGAAACTCTGCTGATAAGTATCTGAATCCACTTGCAAATAAACATCTCGTGTGTCCTGAATTTTCGACGTGCTGACGTGTGACCTCCATTTGGCTCGACGTCGGACTGCCTCTAACTCCTTTGCTTTTTGTTCTTCAGCTTCCCGTTTTTCCTGCTCTTTCCTCTCTTCAGCTTCCCGTTTTTCTTTTTCGCGCCGTTTGGCTGCTCTTTCAGCTTCGGCTGCGGCTTCCAGAACTTGCAGTTTGGCTTTTATGCGGGGAAATGAATTATCGAAGCTTGCGAGTCTTTCAGCGCTACATCTGCTGCGCCGTTCTTGGAACACGACGAAATCGGCTTTCGAATATTCTTGACTCAGCCTGTTCAAGTTTTCTTCGCAGATCTCTTCCCTTGTCGCCGCGTTCTTTAGCGACTGCAATTCGTCCGAGAGTGCGGTATTCGATTTCTGAAGTTCGCGAAGGTCGGACTTCAAACTCTGCACCGTCTTCACAGAAGTGACGTCGATGAAGGAACCGCTCTTCAAAAGCATTCCACCAGCAAATGACAAAAATAGTGCAGCGATTATAGCGTATCTCAATTCCAACTCCCTTCACGCAAAATTTCTTCCATTGCGATACACTCATTCAACCTTGTGCAGCATGCGCCCTGAGAGCGCACTCGCCTCAAGAGCGAAGTCTTAGGGTTTCGCAGACAAGCTTACCCAGGTCCTTCGGCATTTTCCCTGACGAGCACGACCAACTACCCGTACTCTAAGATGCCGCCGGCTCGTCTGGCAGATCCAGCTTTGGCAAGCTGTTCACGATCTTCATCGTTTCCAGACTCACGGTGATGACACGTTGGAAGAGTTCCAGAGGATAGGCCGGGTTTTTCATGGTCTCGTTGGCGTAGTCGTTGGCGTCATTGACGATGCCGCTGGCCTTGTCGGTTTTGACCACTTGGCGCTCCATCACCCACTCAAGCGCCGGCTTGCCATTGACGATGTAGTCATAGGCTTCGAGCGGGATATTCTCCATTGTGATATTGCCGTTGTAGATCACCGTGGTCTTGTCCTGATTGGGGCGTTTCCCGGCGAACTTCATCTTCTCAACACGGAAGAACTTCTCCGGATCGTCTATCGTAGCCAGCCGCAGGTCACCCTGTTTGTAGGTGACGGGATAAGGCTCGACCGTCTCGTAGTTGACATGCAGGTCGCCAAGGCGCCGACCGGCCTCCGAGAAGGCGCGGAAGTCGGCAAAGGTCTTCACGCAGGGAATGCGGGGCAGTTCCTTGGTCAGGTTGTCGGTATATCGGTCGCGGTAGTCGGGCGAATGCAGTAGGCCGTAGACGTAGTAGAAGATTTCTTCTTTGGTGATCTCCTCGCCCGGATAGGCCGCCTGGAAATGCGCCAAACCGGCATCCGTGATCGCATCACGGCGCTGGAGGCCGGAGGACTGGCCTTCGAAGAGGCCGCCAAGTTGCTCGTCCTGCTGGTCGTAGAGGTAGAGGGGGAAGCATTGGGCGCCGCCATCAGATTGAAGGCAAACGGTCCTGTTTAGCATGAGCGCGAGATTGCCTTCCTCACGCCAATTTCCCTTGATCATAATGGCCAGGTTTTGGGTGTCCGGCTCAGGGAATATCTGGGGAATTTGGTAAACGCGCTCGTTCAGCGCACGACCGAAGAACAACCATTGATGGTCAAACGGCCTGTAGATCGTCTGTCGGAAGTCACCAGAATCCGACGTTATGGTTTTGCCCTGTGTGAGGCTTTTCTTCAGGTTTGCGGTCCAGCTAATTCTTTTTGGGTCTGACTTGACCTTGCCGTTGTCCGTAGTGTTCGCTCGTAGCCTTTCTTCGTCATAGTATTTCAGCATGCTGTCAATATTTGACTCAAGTCGCCCTTTTGAGAAGTTCACGCACCAAGCGTCACGGTTTGTTGCCACGCCGAGTGAGTAATTTTCAAACACGGTCGCGCGCGTCTTGTCCTTCTTGTCGCCCATTGGGATGAAGGCGGCGAAGCTCGCATCTCTCTGATTGACCCAATCGAAGCGTTCATTCGGATTCACTCTTTCCCATCCGTCCGCCTCAGTGATGCCCCCTACCGCGCCGAAGTCTCGAATGATTGCCAGCTTCTGCTTCCGGTCCAGATAATCCCCGATGTCGTGGAAGAAGATCCGGCCATGCTCTGCCGCATCCGGGTTTTTGACGAAGACGCTGATGGCGATGGGCGCGCGACTGCCAGAGCCGAAGATCTTGCCCCCTTCTTTGCGCGACCACTCTCCGCTGGTGCGCTGATTGCCACGCAAATGGAAGATGAAGAGGTCGGTGAACTCTTCCGCCAGACAGGCACGCATCCCGTCGGCAGCGTTGCCATCGACCCAACCTGCGTTCGTTACAAAGGCGACGATACCCGCATCCCCGATCCGATCCGATGCCCAGCGGATCGCGCGGATGTAGCTATCGTAGAGCTTGTTCTTCAGCGTCGAAGAAGATCGAGATGCATAGGTTTCGCGGATGCGCTCATCCAACCCACGATATGCAACATTCGCATTGTTATCGTCTTCGCTGGTTTGCCCCACGGAGTAAGGCGGATTGCCCACAATCACCCGGATATCCAGCTCCTTCTGCCGGGTCCGGCGCTCCGAGTTGTCCGGCATGTAAAGCGCCAGCTCGTCCTCTCCCTCATACATCTGGAACGTGTCGGTGAGGCAGATCCCCTCAAAAGGCACATACTCGTTCTTCTTCGCTTCGCCCTGGTAAACCGCCTCGATGTTGATCGCGGCAATGTAGTAGGCCAACAAGACAATCTCGTTGGCGTGAATCTCATGGCGATACTTGTGCTCCAGCTCTTCCGGCGCGATCAGGCCAGATTGCAGCAGCCGGGTGATGAAGGTGCCCGTGCCGGTGAAAGGGTCCAGGATGTGAACGCCCTTGGACCCGAGGGTCTGGCCAAAGTGCTCCTGCAGCATCTCGTTGACCGAATGCAGGATGAAATCGACGATCTCCACCGGCGTGTAGACGATACCCAGCTTTTCCGTCATGCGCGGGAAAGCGTTGCGGAAGAAGCTGTCGTAGAGCTGGACGATCACCTTCTGCTTGGCTTCGGCGGTTTGAAGTGTGGCAGCGCGGCGGCGAACGCTGTCGTAAAACTGTTCCAGCTCTTCGCGTTCGGCCTTCATGCTGTCGCCGTGTATTGCGCCTAGAACGCGCTCCAATGCCTGCGATACGGGATTGCTGGACGTAAAGCTGTGATCACTGAAGATCGCATCGAATACGGGTTTCGTGATGAGATGCTGCGCCAGCATCTCAACCGCTTCGTCCTCCGATATACTCGGGTTCAGATCGTCGCGTAGCTCTTCAAGGAAATCATCGAACGCTTTGCGCTCCGGTGTGTCGACCTTCTTCAGTGTTCCGTTAATGCGAGTGATGTGTTTCTGCGCGATATCCGCAATGCTGCCAGCCCAGCGGTCCCAATAGTCCTTCGTACCGCATTTCTTGACAATCTTGGCACGGATCGCCGCCGCAAACTCGTCCACCCAGAGTGAGTACTGCTCCGGCTCTGGCACAGGTTTGGATATCTCAGGGGAGTCGTCATCGTCACGAGAGGATCCCTGTCCCAGGCCAGCACTCTCCGGTTTTGCCTCCTTGCGGGATGGCACCTTGTTGGTAACGGCAACGATCTCGATTTTTTCGTTTACCTTCTCGCCAAATCCGATGCGGTTGATCGTGGCATCCATGCGTTCGTCATGAGAGCGCAAGGCGTTCAGGATCTGCCAGACGACCTTGTACCGCTCATTGTCATTCAGGGCATCTTCCGGCTTTACTCCTGCTGGAATCGCCACCGGCAGGATGACATACCCCATCTTCTTTCCTTCAGCCGTCCGCATGACGCGTCCCACTGACTGGACTACATCAATCTGCGACTTGCGCGGGTGTAGGAAAAGAATGGCATCCAGCGCTGGCACATCCACCCCTTCGGACAGACAGCGCGCATTTGACAGGATGCGGCACGACGACTCATTGTCCTCCTTCAACCATTTGAGAAGGTGCTCACGCTTCTTTGCATTAAAGGTGCCGTCAACATGCTCCAGCTCGCACCGAAGGCGCGCCTCTTCTTCGCCGGTTTGCTCTTCTTCACTGTCGAGAAACTCATCGACAACTTGCGCAAATTGGTTCGTGACCAATTTGGACGTCTTGATGTCCTTGCAGAACGCCAAGGCTCGTTTCATCGGAAGCGGGTCTATGATCAGGTCTTCAGACAGATCCTGCTTCGTAAGCGCCTTGTAGCAACCGATGATCTTTGTTGCGTCGTCGAGTTTTAGTTCGGTGCCTTCCGTGAGCCGACGCTGAATATTCTCTGCGACCGTCTCTTCATCAACCGCAAGTACGATAACCTTGTAGTCTGTCAGCAGGCCGTTCTCGACAGCCCAGGAGAAACCTCGCGTGAACAGTGTCTTTCCATAGAGCTCCTCATTGTCCATCGAGCAAAGTTCGACAGACGCTTCATCGGCCTTCTCTTTGACACCTTCTCCATACACGCGGGGTGTCGCCGTCATGTAGAGGCGTTTGGCACCACGTACATTGTTGTTGGAATGGATCTTGATGAAGTTCGACTCTTCTTCGTCCTGGAATTTCGCACCAGTAGTTCGATGAGCCTCGTCACAAATGATCAGATCGAAATCCGGAAGGTCATGCCAAAGCTGTGCCTTCGAAATCGTGTCAATCGAATGGTAGGTCGAGAAGACAACCGTCATCTCGTCATCTCGGGCGAGCTCCACCTTTTCGGCAAGCTTCTCCGGATCAGTCGTTGCGGGGTAAGCAAGATCATAAGATGCAATGTCTGCGAAGTCGCCTTCTTCTCCGCGCTTGCCAACTTGCGCATCCGAGCACACGGCAAAGCTTCTAAGGTCGACTTCCGCATCATTCGTCCACTCTCTCACCGTCTGGGACATAAGAGAGAGGGACGGCACCATGAACAATACGCGCCTGCCAGCACCAGCGAGGTCTTCCGCAATCTTGAGGCCGGTGAATGTCTTGCCGGTTCCGCAAGCCAT
>CERH01026271.1_pt1 | contig 11225 bp, 19 predicted proteins | sample 530991 | NCBI WGS metagenome assembly CERH01 (sample SAMEA2621191, study PRJEB7988) | marine metagenome | biome: marine biome (ENVO:00000447); feature: mesopelagic zone (ENVO:00000213); material: "saline water (ENVO:00002010), including plankton (ENVO:xxxxxxxx)" | depth 800 m | reverse complement strand
TTGTGACTTACGTCTTTGCCTTCACGTTTGTCCGCTCGACCATCCTTGTTAGCATCACGTCCAGTCTTATCCATAGCTCGACGTGCACGTTGTCTTTCCATACGTGCCTTGTGCGCTTTGCTACCTACAGGAGGGTTCTTCTGTTTCTTGCGATCTGCTTTGTTCTTGTACGGCATCAGTTTCTTCCGTTGTGTGGACACTCAAGAACAGGACACCATGCTTTGCATAGCCCACTAGGATTCGGGTTCCACACATCGTTATCGAATGCGGCCCTCATACCTGCGTAGTTTCCCATCCACTTTGCCCACAGTTCCTTTTCATCTTCTGTGGTGTAACGATCCTTTATTAGATCATTGCTCACTACAAACAATAGCCCAGCTCGAACGGTCTCCACTTCGGGGTAGTGCTTGAAGGTAGCCAAAGCCATAAGCTCCAGCTGTCCCTTGTCAGCATATCTTGCCGACTTGCCGGTCTTGTAGTCAATCACCCACGCTAACTTGTCATCACGATCTAGGATTAACAAGTCAGCTATCCCACGGAACCAAACATTCTTAGCAAAGAAACTACACGCTTCTAAGTCTTCGGTCAGTCCCATTTTTATTTCGCACAGCTTCTCACCTTTCTTGGCGTTCAGCGCATCCAAAGTCCTCTTAGCATACGAAAACCTTGGGTCAATCTCGCCACCGTCACGGATATATGTTTCCGCAGCTTCGTGGAAAGCCGTTCCATACAGTGTTGCTTCAGTTTCTTTGAACGGATACTGATTAAGCACCTTTTCATGGTAGAACTGTTTAGGGCACTGTTGGAATGCCTTGATCTTACTGAATGACCAAGGCGCTACATTCAATCTTCATACTCTTCGTCGTACGCTTTCTGCAAAATATCCTCATAATTTTTCCAATTCATGTCGTGCGTGATCTTAAACGTGTCAGATACTTCTGCTATTTCGAGACGGAGTTTCGGAAACCTACTAATAAGTTTCTCTTTAGCTTCATACGCTTCTATAATATTAGCGTAACTGCCTTCCACAAACGGAGTCTCGGTAAACAGAATGACATACTTCATGGAGAATCAAGTACCAGATTCAAGTCACGTAACTCAGCTATAAGTAGTGCCATGAGAGCGTGGTCAAATGTTATATCTCTATCGTTCATGACTTCTTGTAAATATGTCGCATCGTCTATAACGGCATCAGCGTTGCCACATCGCACTACCCTTCCCCGTTCTTCCCGTTCGCGGTAACTCATTACTCGCAATCTCCATATGCTTTAGCCACACCACTCTCGCAGTCTAGTGGTAGCCCTTCCGCCCAATCCGGTACATAGCGCATACACGCTTCGATGTACTCTTGCCCCGCCTTTGCGGATTCCTTGGGTACGCATACTACCACAGAATCATGCACAGTTAACACTGGGCGATACTTCTTTGCTATTTTTAACATTTGTTCTGCAATAATACAACGCGCTAGTGCCTGACACACGTTCTCGATAACCTTGCCACCGTAGATCTTGGTTCGGCCCTTTCTTGTTTTGTATGTGTACTCAACACCGTAGCCAGTCTTAGTTCCTTTCAGATCTTCGTACCGCATAATTAGACCAGACGGTAACTTGATACCGTGTCTTTTATTCACCACCTTCACGACACCACGCTTCCCAAATGGTAGTGACTCACCACGCTCCATATACTGCAACGCATAATTCGCATCTCGCCACAAACTTGAGATTTTCCAGTTAGCATCACGATAGATATTGATGATACGTCGTGCTTCGTCTAGCTCTATGTCTGTACCAAACGTCTGTAGCTGCGCTTGAAACTTGACCGCTCCCATGCCGTAACCTGCACCTAGAATCGTGGTCTTACCAACAAACCGCTGTTCCTTTGTTACCTCAAACTCCGAGACGTTGTAAATACGCGAAGCCATCTTCACATACACATCCTCTTTGTTGGCAAAGGCTTTGGTCAAATCGTCTTGTTCCGCAAACCATGCCAGCACTCTTGCTTCGATTTGTGAAGAGTCGCAGTCCACCAGAACATATCCATCGGGAGCAAGGATGCTCCGTTTCAACTGTTTAGCGTTTGGCCCACGGCTAGGCAGATTCTGCACGTTGATTCTGTCATCGCCACCCCACCTGCCTGTGTGGGCTGCGTAATACTTTGTCGGGACTGGGAAAGTGCCACGCTTCGCTATATCTATGAACCGCTCAGTACGAGTTTCTTCCAAGGTGCTTTTCAAACCCAAACGTGCGTTAACAAGTGCCTGTACGTTGGCGTTCTCATGCGTTACAAGGCTTTTGAATCCTTCATCAGTTTTAGCGAATGCGTAGGTATCTTTCCCTGTTGTAGAACTTACTTTCATGGGCGGCTCGACACCCACATTTCTAAGCAGATCCGCAAACTTGTCGTTACTCATCAGCTCGCTTCTGTCAACTACACCAGCTTCTGCTAACAAGTTATCCTTAGATCGCTTGATGTCGTATAGATTGTCCTCCAGTTTCTTGCGGTCTAAAACTAATATCGGTTCTATAAACATCCGTAACGTGCAGTCGATAACTCGCAACTCTTTCTTTGGGAATCCGTTACGTACCAATACATTGAATAGTTTATAGGTAAGTTCCACATCGTTGATGCAGTAATCCCCGTAGCTATCTAATTCATCCTCGGTAAAGTCTTCGCGCCGTTTGCTCAACGCATCTAATACTTCTGTGCCTTTGGCACCTATCTGATAGCGTTCGGCTAACGCTTTGAGACTTCCACTAGCTTCCACCCCGTGTAAAGCACGGGCAATACACAAAGTATCAAGCCAAACGCGAGGACGAATATCAAAGAGCCAAGATAATATAGCGCCGTCAAACATAGTGTTGTGGGCGAGTACCATACTGTTGGCCCAGTTAAATTCGTGAAGATACTCTTCAAGTTCTTCATGCGTCCCACTCGCCCACTCTGTAGCACCATTGTTTACTTTTACCCCCACACCCACGATCTCAAAACGAGGATCGCGGATGTATTCTTCCGTAGTTAATTTAGTCAATGAGAAGTCTTTGTCGTAGTACGTCTCAAAGTCGAGTGTGATTAAGTCCACTACACTCGCTCCCTTTCCGATATGGCTGTAACAACCACACCTGTAGTGAGAGGTATACGAACGGTTGTACCGCCATCATCTATTGCTTTGTATCGCGCTTCTTCTTCATTCTTTGCTTCGACCACCACCTGCCTTGAAACAGTTTCTTCGACGGTCACATAGAACACTTTTAAGTCTGCACCCTCAGTCATATCAACCCCCTAGACGTTTGATTTCAGCATCAACGTAGAACTTAATCTTTCTCGCATCACGTAACATATCACTGTGCGATGACTGCCCATAACGATACGCAGCTCTAAAGATCTCTCCGATCTGTGCGTTCATATTTTTGTAGGAGATAAGATCTTGGAGTTCTTTTGCTTCGGCGGGCAGTTCGTAATAAGACGCGGTGCTTCCGTCGCTAACTATAGATTCGTGTTTGTCGTCCTGTGCCAGTGTTAGTGGTAACGTAGGAGGGTGTGAAAGCTCAAGTGTGGTAATCCCAGCATCAGCCACCACACGCTTAAATGTGCGGGCACTGGTTTCAAACGGATCGCTCGTTCGTTTTTTCACCTTCCATGCGGTGTTGTAAGAAGTACGAACTGCATCGGCAGCTTCACGCGCAGTTGCCGTGGGGTGTTGCATAAAATAATTGTTCAGCTTTGCTGCTTTAGTTAGTTTCTTACGAGTATATTTTCTCGCCATTGTGGTCTCCTAATTAAAATCAAACTCTAACTGGTTAGGGTTCGTTGTGGTTTCCGTTAGCTCAGCTAGCACGTCATGTATGTTGTCTTCGTTGACAACCATGGCGATACCATCACAAGCACGGATCTCTTGTAAGTTTTTGGCTTGGAGCGTGGTTACTTTCCCCGCTCCTGCTTTGCACTCAATACCGAAGAACTTACCTTGATAGCACCCGATGATGTCGGGCACACCGCTGCGCCCATACCCACCCGATACGGGGTAGAAATAGTACGCACCGATGCTTTTTAGAACAGAGGTTACTTTGTCCTTAACTTTCTTCTCTGGCGTTTTCGCCATGACAGTCCCCTTCTCTTGAAAATGTCTAACACGTTAGACATCACCAAACACCCAGAAAGTTGTGGGGCCAGACCGAAGTCCGACCCCCGCTACCTGTGGCGTTTGTGGTTCCAGAACCGAAAGTCTGAGTATCTTATCTCTCAGTTCTTCCGGTAGTTCGTCCGATGAATAGTATGTACCAGTATAGTTGTTGTCAACACATTCGATACCAATACACAACACTTTCCACCAGTCGTACTCAGGTTCTGCATTTACATGATAGATTGGCCCATCATGGCTTAACTTGTTCTGGTTACTTAGCGTTGTCGCAATATCCTGAACCATGGATAGGCTTTCGTAGTAACCATGCTTAGCTTCGTCATACGGTAGTGTGGACATAGAACATATCCTCGCTGACCTTCATACCAACGCCACGCACATACGTGCCGTTCTCCAGAACAGTTAACCTGTTAACAAACTCTGCTAAATGATAGAACTGGTCAGCTTTCTTACCGTCATCAATAGTCGTATTGATTAGATCAGATTTGAAATATAAATCGTGTCCCCTCCACAACCCCCCGTTCACCACACTTGGCGGTATCACCACCGTATGCAACATCGTGTGATCGGGTATGGGTTGTTTGATGCAGACAAACGTAGCAGTGACATCTTGAGATTGGTCTTCACCTATATCACGTTCAAGCTCCATGCACTTCTGCATACGTCTGTGCACTTCACTGTCCTCGGGCATGTGGTGCATGAGTCTCTTGAGCATGTCGTAAGCGGTGTTGTCTTTTGACGTGTTGGCTATCAAGGACATCTCTCCCTTGTGTTCACGTAGCTCACCCCTAAGCTCATCGACCACCTTCATCCTTGCTCTTTGAAAGTCTTGAATGCTTCCTTCAGCTATCTCGCCTGGAACCCAACCCCGCAGATGCCGCTTGGCTTTTCGCATCGCTGACTCCTTGTTCTTGCTCATCAGCATCCAGTGCTGGTTGCTATAGGAAGCATACTTGTTGTTGGTGATGGTGCGGGAACCCACGACGTACTTGTCTCCCTTACCAGCGTCGGTGTAATTACCGTAGGCAATAAACCCCAGAGGGTACGGACTATCATCACAAACCCATAACTTGTCCGCATACTTGTGATCTTGTCGAAAGGTCACCCAACGCATCTCTTCCTTCAAGTCTTTGGCGAAAGCGTGGGACATACGCACCTTTGTCCGTTCGTCCGTGATTGGTTGAGTCACATCCCACTCTCGTCCTAAGTGAGTCTTGTGTGTGAAAAAAGCATTCTCATGCGTGTACATATCTATCTTCTCCTAGTTTCAGTTAGGTCTAACGTGTTAGACATTTCAAAGTTTACTTTCATCAATGTGTACGTAACTGCCGATGGGTGGCTTGGCAGCATTGTTATTGAGTAAGCACCACAGTAGCGGTGTATCCCAATCACCCCAGTCACCACCCAAGTAACCGTCTGTAAAGACGATGGACGCGGTTGGCCTGATGTCATGCGCTTTGTAGTAATTAGTTACACAGCGAATGCTTGTACCCCCGCCGCCCTTTGGCTTTGTTGACGTGCGGATACTATCTATCTCTTCACCTTCGTAGATCTCTTCACCACAAACTTGGGTGTCCCAGTACAACAGCCGAACCCGATTCGGCCTGACTGTTTCGCACAAGTCGGCTAGCTCCGATAAGAACAAGGTAATGTGCCACTGCTGTATCGACAGAGATGTATCGATGCTGCACACCAGATCTTCAACGGTTTCTGATATGCCACTGGGCATGAAGATGTTAGCGCCGATGTACCTGCGATTAGGTTTCTTCCATGTCGAGAAGTGGTTGCCCCTGCACACATCGTTGACGAATGCCCGCATCACTTCTTGCCAATCTACCTGTGGCGCAAGTAGTTCTTCGAGTGATCTGTTACCACCCGACCCCATCTTGCCTGCCGCCATGGCACCTTGGCGTAGTGCTTCGTCAATCTCACGGACGTTCTTCTTCTGTTCCTCCGTGGGTATCTTTTGTGCGCCTTCCCAGTCGTGCTCGTCAAAACCTTGTGGTAACGAGTTACTAGGTTGACCGTTTGTTACTTCAGCTCCGCCTTCTTTAACATTTTGATTGGCAGTAGTGTCATCATCGCCAGCACCTCTACCTGTACCCCCACCTCCACGGCGCTCTTTGTATAGCTGTTTGAAGATAGCAGAGGAATCCATCCAGCCATCTTTGACTCTGTATCTCTCGTCAAACAAACCTATCCGTTCACCGTCATCATTGGTGGGCATAGTAGCGAACTGCTCCATCCTGCCGTTGATCCGATAGTCTGGCTTTTTGTTTTCGTCCACCAGCTTGCCGTTGATGTTGAAGTCACAAGACGCATTAGCTAGCTCTGCATCCTTGTCATACATCCACCGCCATGTGGTAAGGTGTTTGTATATCTTGTGATACAGCTCATGCAGTAGCACAAACCGTAGCTGTGCATCAGTCAGTGACTGTATGAACGCACGTCCAAACTGCACATCAATACCATTTGTACGGGCCGTGGGTATATCTTCGACAACCTCCAGCTTGCCTAGCATCAGCACACCAGCTGACCACATGTAGCGTGGGTGTCGCATAATATCTACGACACACTTCTGGAGCCGCTGCTCCTCCGTTATCTTTGTTGCTAGTAACATGTTACTCCACCCTCCATACTTGTATTGTTGAGTTCTTTTGGTTGGTTCTTATCGATATTTTTTGGTTGAACCGCTTTACTACGCCATTCAAGGCGTTGACACGATTGCTCACCTTTTTTCCGTTGTCATTTGTCTCATCCACAACAAAGATAACGGAGTCGCCTACCTCCCACATCTCCGCAAGATCATATAAATCTTGATGCTTCCTCTTAGCACCCGCGTTTCTCTTAGGTATTGGTGCGTTCTTTATTATCTGAATCATGTTATTTCCTTACACTTTGTCAGCTGTGAACATCCAAGAGTTGTTGCTGCACCATTCACCGTAACCGGCATCCTGCACAACAATCTCTCGGCGCTTTTCGTCGTAGTTCTTATCTCGAACCCCATTGATGAAGTAACCTTGTGCTTCTTTGTCAAGACGCTTCATGTACGTGAACCACGCCGGAGTCCAAGATCTTTCGATGCAACCCAGTGTTCGATACACCACCATGCAAGTGCCTGATGGAGTTGTCGGTACTAACGCACCCTCTGGATCTTGTTTGATGGACTCCAGTGATGGCAGATCGTTAGCCAGTTTGACGAACGCCGCCAGATCCTGTGCACCACGGTCACCGATGATCCCTGTCAATAAACTTGTTATGACAAAGCTATCCAGTTCCTCACGTTTCTTGACGATGTGACTCGCCTTCTCCAGTGAGCGCGGTGTGACAAACGATGTACGTTCTTTCGCCTTGGGGTGAAAGATGTACTGATTGTCGTTAGGGTCTTGCACTTCCTCGAAGGACTGAAATAACTGCGGGGTCTCCTTGGCCCAGCCAAGTACAGTGTGGTCAATGCCGTTCTCGACACCCCACGCAACCCACTCCATATGCTCTGGCTTGCGTATCCGCATCCGAACAATCCGATTACACGCATGTGGTGGTAACAAGTCACCGACCTTCTCGGCACCTAGATTAGTCGTCGCAAAGATGATTGAGTCAGGGTGTAGCGCCCTACCTGCAAACACCCGCTCTTGCATGGCACCAAGCAGTGCCAGCTTGACTGATGGGTTTGACTTGCCGTACTCGTCAAGACACAGAATTACTGGCTGATCGAGATGCAAGCCAAGCTCTTCATTTGTTGCGAAGTTAACGTATGACACTTCGTTATTGAGCTTGATGTTGGGGATCATCAGATCACCCAAGTCCTTGGTGGTGCAGTCGAACAAGATCGCCTTATGTTTCGGGAACAACTTAGCCAGCATTTTGAGCATCGTGGTCTTGCCCGTACCCATGTGGCCCTCGGCAAGGTAGACAATGCCACCGTCTCTTTCTCTGCCTGTTGCAGCGATTGATTTTACGCCTTGTTCCAGTGAAATAGCGTACATATCTTGAGCTAAACTCATAATGGTCTCCTTAGTTTTGTTATCAAATTTCCAGTGATGGAAGGTTATCAATGACGTTTTGTGTCATGGATTTGGTTTGCGCTCTCAAGAACTGATCGTCCCTGAGTGCTTCGGGTGTGACCCGCGACAGATCATTCTCCAGCCGGTCACAAAGTGCTGAGATCCGCGTATCACCAATAAGGTTACACGCCTTAACAAGTTTCACGGCCTTGAGTACATTCGGCACGAGAGTGTCACGGAATATCTTGTTATTACCGCCATCTGCACCGTAGTCATCCGTTTTGTCGGTCAGCTTCTCAACCATGTTCTCCAAGTACCCACGCAGCTCCCCCAGTATCTTGTTCATACCGTTTACGTAGTTCTCACGTATGTGGTTGTCGTACTGCTTGCGCGTTTCTTCGAGTGCCGTGTCGTAGATGTCATCGGCAAAGTGCTCACCGTGTGTGAACGGAGTTTGGAATATCTGCATACTGAACTTATCTCGGATAGCTTCTCTGCTTGGATATTCGTGTGGTCTGAACAGATCACCCAGCACACCGCGCTGCTGATCCACAAACAGATCGTAGTCCCTCAAGAACTCTTCGACCTTGACATCGAACTGCTGCTTGACCGACGTGATCTCCGTGTAGAAGTCAGGGTACGCAGCGTTCGAGATCATGCGTGGCCCACGGTCTTTGAATGGCATCGTGCTTGGGTAGTACACATGGTTACGGGCAGCGCCTTTGAGCCTGTGTATTTCTTTCAGTAACTTGTTACCGGCAAATAACTTCTTGCGGTACGTGCCCGCATTAGAATCTGCATTGTTGTCACTTGCGACCTTCTGCGAAACGTCATCGTCGGTTATCACACCGTCCCATGCTGAGACGTTCAATTCGACCAGCTTGGCAGCACTTGCCAAGGACGGTACGTTGATCTCTGCCTGCGATGGCAGTTCTGGTAATGTCGAACATGTTAGACTATCTGACATGTCTAGCTCCTTTCTCTTCGTAAATAAATGAAACCGCTCAATAGCGATTCGTCTTTCTCTAGGTCACCCCAGTTTGTTATGGCCCGTAGCAAGTAATACTTCGGTATCCAATTCAGTTTCTCAGCCATACGCAGGGCAGCTAAGTCGTGGTAGTCCTGCAAATCCATACTCCCGCTGACCTCGACCAACACCTCGTCGCCTTTCTCACCCATCGTGTTGATGGCTTTGATCTTTGCCGACTTGGTATCTGTTGCTGGCACATAGCTAGTCATGATGCGTTCGTAGTGATACCGCTCCACATGCACCGCTACTTCATCAAAATTAAAAGTCACTTACTTCTCCTTCCTTATTGAACCCGACGCTGTCGAGCATCCGTTTAGTTATGACCAGCGGGTGACACACGTCACAGCACTGGCCTTCTTTTATAGGCTGGGCGTTATGCCCACCTGCCCATCCATTTGCTTGTGGCTTGATCGGCCTACCGCAAAGCACACAAGGGTCTAACACGTTAGACATAATCAATTCCTTCCTCGGTATCTAAGTGATGTTCGTACTGAGTCAGTAATCGTTCGCGTTCTTCTTCGGTGAACCACATGAAAAACAAACGTCTATCGGCACCGCTGGCTTTCAGATTCTCCTCATACTCAACTGCGTTTAGGAACCCACGTACCTTCATCGCAAAAAGCTCTTCGTCATTCACATTGTTCATCTAAAACCACCCCGTCGAGGCCATATTGGTCTTAACGAGCTTGCCGTTTTTACCGACGTAGACAGGCACAAAATCACAAAAGTCTGGATTAACCTTTTTCCTGCGAACGTAATACTCGACCCCCTCCTTTGCTTTGAAGTCCCGCAGACGTTTGGTTCGATACTCTGGGCCAAGTCCGTCTTCTTTCCTGCTTATGTAATACATATCGTCTCCTTTCTACTTTCCGATGTGTTCGATGTCGTCATCAGGTATGACCTGATACGCACCTTTGTTGTAGGGGATGGACACAGTGAACAGATTGTTCTTCGTGCTCGCCCGGTTGTTTCTGTCGTTTGCGCCGTAACCTGTTAGCGCGTGATTGATTACTGCGCCAACGTGCGACGGATACTTCACACGCGAACCAGAAGTTGGATGCTGCTGCGATTCGATGGTCTGCGACGACATCGGTTTGAACACGCGAACACGACGTGGCTTGCGAACTGGCTTGTATCGTCTTGGCATTAGTTTCCCCATACCCACGTTGTCTTACCGTTCCAATCCATCATCTTGGTTCTGCGATAGAACCGTTGCTCAAACGTCTCGTCGGGACGCTTGAACATGTACGGATTAGTGAACCCACGATCCACTGCTTTCTGTACGTCAGCAGGGTTAGGCTCCCACCCAAGCAGAGCCACTAGCTCTGGATAGGTTGGCATTTGTCTTTCTGTTTCCACATCGGTCTCCTTTGTTCGTGTCTAACGTGTTAGACATTTTGTTTTCCATGGGCGCGACGAAACGCGCTAAAGCAATATGTAACGTCCCACACATTAACGCATTATCTCATATCTGGTACCCGATGTCAAGTGTTTAAGTTTGGTGTTTTTTGGTATTTAGAGGTGGTGTGAGATAGCTACGGGTGTAATGTTCCAGAATGTTCCGTAGTGGTGGTGGGCAAGTCATTGAAAAACCTCGAATGTTCCAATGTTCCAAAATTTGAGGGATTGAATACCTGCCAGCGAGGGCGAGAGGAAAGGGAACAAAAGCGTTTTGTGTCCCTTCAAAATCCTACCGTATATATATATTTTCTTAAAAAAGGAACATTACAAACAAACCCCCTCGAACGCATATGCAGTTAACGCCAGATACCACCAGATACAATCGTACGACACCTGTCATTTGTTCCTTTTTGCCTAAAAAAAAAGGAACATTAGGGGAACAAACGGGGAACATTATGGAACATTACCCATGTGCGAAATGGCACATTTAACTTCTGCCAATGTCTAACATGTTAGACACTATGCTAGTACGCAATACGCAACGCTACGCTAGGAACTGGTCTCATGACTTCTTATGATGTGTTCGCTACGCTACGATCTGCACACGACGCTACGTTAGGAACTGGCCTCACAAGGTTTGGACGAAAAAAAA
>CERH01051977.1_pt1 | contig 11285 bp, 17 predicted proteins | sample 530991 | NCBI WGS metagenome assembly CERH01 (sample SAMEA2621191, study PRJEB7988) | marine metagenome | biome: marine biome (ENVO:00000447); feature: mesopelagic zone (ENVO:00000213); material: "saline water (ENVO:00002010), including plankton (ENVO:xxxxxxxx)" | depth 800 m | reverse complement strand
ATATCGCTACCCTCTATAAATTTTTGTAACTGTAATAAATCTTTAGTCATTTTTTTTCTCCTTTGTTTATATATAAAATATATCACATCTAATTAGTGATATCAAACATATTATTAAATTTCTGTTTTTCTATAATGTCTTTCCTTACAACTAAAAAAAAAAATATATAGTGTAAAATCGCCCTTTTTTTTAGGAAACTGGGAAAAACCCCAGAAAACATAGGGTTAGCAAGAAAACAAACTAGGAAAGTTTTGGGAAAAATTCCCACTTTTTGGGAAAAATATAAAAACTTGAGTGTTTTTCTAGCAACTTTTTTTTAAAAAATATTTTCTATATTAGTGCATTATGGTATTTTATGATAAATATTGATTCGTTATGGCTCAAAGAAAAAAGATAATGAGAACGACAAAAGACTTAACAGACAATCAAAAAAAGTTTGTTAACATATTAGTCGAGGATTGGGGTAAAATCACAAAAACTGATGCACTCTACAAAGCTGGTTATACACCAAAGACTAGAGAAAGTGCCTTTGTCCTTGCATCGAAGTTAACGAACCCAGATTTAAACCCACATATTTGCAGATACTTAGAGAAACAATTAATGATTGAAAGAGAGAAGTATGAGAAAGACAAGCTAAGAAGATATAAGATACTTGATGATTTAAGAGAGCAATCTGCAAAGAAAGGACAATTTACTGCATCTATTAATGCTGAGTATCGTTCTGGTCAATTAGCTGGAATGTATATAGACCACAAACAAATTACACATTCTACTTTAGAGGGAATGAGTAGAGACCAATTAGAAAAAAGACTAAAAGAATTAGAGTCTAAGATTGGCGAAGCAAAAAATATCATAGATGTTACTCCTGATAAAATAGAAAAAGAATAATGAATTTAAAAATAGTTAACAATGAGTATGAGGTATCTATTGCTGATGACCCAGTAAGAAAAGATTTAGATTTTAACTTTAGAACAACAGAGGGCAGAAGAATTTATACGATACCAAACAAATCGGTAGTATGTACTGCTAATACTATAAAGTTACCAAAAACAATAAAACAATTAATTAAGTATACAAAAGAAGATACAAAAGAGTTTACAATCTTTTATACATTGTGGAGTTATGAAAAAGGATTTGGTAGATTAATTTTAAATTATTTGTTACCTAATTTAAATACAAAAAGATTTGTAACACTATCTCCTAAAACAGATATGGCATATAAGTTTCATACTAAAAATGGTGCTACTTTGGTATCGACTAATAGAACAAGTTATAACTTTGAATACTTTAAATAACTGACAAAAAAATTGTAGAGATAAAGTTAGTGCTAGAATTAAAAACAGAATTTCGTAATTTTTTCAAATGACCTTTATGTTTTCTTTTTTCCTTTATGTTAAAAGTTTTCACTTTTAAATAAAAATTATAATATCTTTTCCAACCCACTTGTCTTGCTGTAAATTTTATCATTTTGTTTTTTATAGATAACTTGTAACTATATAATACTAATTCAGGGTCTAACAAAGCCCACTCACAAACTTTTTTAAAATCTTCCGAATTACTAATCAACCAATTATGAGCTTCACATTTTTGCAAAGAGGATTTTCTATCGCTATGTGTTAACATCACATCTTCTATAGAATTTATTAAAACATAACAGTATAAATTTTCTTCTGGTCTTCTATCTTGATATAATATTTCTTTGCTTACTTTGTAACCTAAAACTTTAAGAACTGAAGGTGAAGGTAAATACATTAGTGTCCATATTTTTTTATTAAGCTGGACAGTAATTTTGCAAATTGTTTTGTTAAAAAATAATTCTTTTTATCTTTGTGGTACAAGTAATCTACATAAATTGTGTCTATGAACAAGTGCCTTTCATCGTGGTCTAATGTTGAAGGGTCGACAATTCTTGCTACATCGGTTTGAACAATTTCTTCGATTAAATCAAAAAAATCCATATCTTTACCTTTTTTCTTCATTAACTGTTTTAGATATACCATTTATAAAATCTAAAACAAGAAATAATTATTACTACAACAATAATAACTGTTTAGATACATCACCACCTGAGTCATAATTTTTGTTATCTCCTTTAGGATATGGCTCAGGTTTATAGTTCATTTTTTTGATAATTTCTTTTTTCATTTTTTTATTAGCAACCAAGAATATGTATCTGTGTTTTCTTGGTCGGTCAACTAACTCATATTTTTCTGTATTAGTTTTTCTTTCATTTAATGAAGCTTGGGCTGTTATTGTTCGACTATGTTTGTTACTACCAATTATTCTCCACTCTGTTCTTTTTGCACTAAGACCTGTGTACATAAAGTTTGTTGCTTGATAAATATATCCAATATGATTTTTTGATGTGTCAGCATAACTAATAACAATTTTTGGTTTTGGTAAAAGTTTTAAAGAGTGAGAAACCAATATGGATGCTTCGTTTTTTTTATTATCTTGTAAACATAGTCTGTTTAACTCTATGACCATGTGTTTATACTCTTCGCCACACACCCCACGACACAAGGCATCACTAGCTGGATTGCCATAAGTTATAACTCCTACTAAATCATTTTGTCGATACAATCCAAAAGCAAAACTTATATGAGGCATTCTTTTGGCATAATGCTTTCGTAATAGCCAAGGTTCAGTTTCTTCATTTTTTATTTGTAACACTTTCATGTTCATAATCGTTTTCAGCCTTCTCAACAAAATAATCTCTTTTTACTTTAGACAACTTGTCCCACTCTCTATTAGTGCAATTAGCTAAATTTTTAGCTCTTTGTAAATAATAGTAACTTGAGTCTTTAGATTTAGTAATACTCATTTTTTTTCTTTTTTATTATTTGGTAAATCTTTGCTAAGTATTTCTTTTAAAACCTCTAACTTTACTTGTTCCTTCTTTGACATATGAACACAGTAGTCGTGTATTAGTTTGGAAATCATAGAAGCAGGTTTTCTATATTTTTTTTCACAGATGCCTTTTAATAAATAAAAATCTTCTATTCTAATTGCAACAGTTTTCCATTTCGTTAAATCCATTTTTATCTCCTATAAAGTTAATATGTAAATATAAAACCACAATAGACCATTCATAATAAGAACAGTTGATACTATAAATTTTGTCATATCGCCCCCTTTAGTTTATCTTTTCATATTAAAGACTAGATAAGAAATGTCAAGAGGAGTTGACAAATGAAGTGATAATATTTTATTATCAGTAAAAGGCTATTATGAATAATTTATTAGAACAGAAAATTGCTTTAGAAAACTTGTGGACTAAGATGTATAAACATTATGGTGTCTATACTAATCAAATGGTTAATTTAGATAAAGCATTAACAACTATAAAGAGAAAAATTATCCTACAAGATATTGAAGCTGTAAAAAACAAAATACATAATCAAATATAGAATTAGATAGTTTCACCAAAGTTGTCTCCTATCGCTACATCTACTTTCATAGGAACTAGAAACTTTACACAGTCTTCCATTTTCTTTTTAATAACTTCTACATCGTTTTTGTTTTTGATACTAAAACATAATTCATCGTGAATTTGTAATAAAGGTAGATGCCCTATCCTAGCACATTCTAACATAGCTTTTTTTGTTAAGTCAGCAGAACTACCTTGTACTAATCTATTTAGACTACGAAAAGTAAAACTTCTTCTTATATTATTTGCACCATATTTTGCACTAGCATTTTCATATCTTTCAGGTGTATGCACACCCCAATCTTTCGGCTCATATAAATCGAAACGACATTTTCTTCCTAACTTCGTTCTAATCACTCCTTCGTTCTGAGCTTTCTCCATACATTTATCAGCTAATTGTTTTAAGAAAGGAGCTTTTCTATTATAAGTATCTATTAAAGAGGTAGCCTCATCAAAACTTAATCCTAACATATTTGCTAATTTATTTTTACCCATACCATACATCAACCCTAAAGAAATGCTTTTAGCACTTTTTCTATCTATACCACATAAGTCAGCTACCGATTGATGAAAGTCGCCATCTCCACTTTCATAAGCCTTTGCTATTTCTTCTGCACCCTTAAACTCTAATGCTAAACTATAACTGGTAGCAATTCTTGGTTCTTGTTGCGAGTAGTCTAAAGCACAAAACTTATCTCCTACTTCTGGTAAAAATAAACCTCGTATTAAGTTCCCAAACTCTTTATTTCGAGCTGGTAGCTGTTGTAAGTTTGGATTGCTCATAGATAGTCTTCCACTAACAGTACCACCACTATCGCTGCGTAGTTGATTTATCTCTGCGTGTATTCTACCTTTATGTTCGTATTTCAAAATACTATTAATAAATGTATTATGAAACTTATTCAACTCTCTTGCTTGTACGATTAGTTTAGATATTTCATTGTTATCTTCCATTAACCATTGTTGCGTGAAACTTGGTTCTTTTGTCTTTTGTGTTCTTGGATATGAGATACCCATTTTATCGAAGGCAAAACTTATGGAACGAGCCCCCCATATATCAATATCTTTACCAACTAATTTTTTTATATTTTGTAAAGTTATGTTTTCTTTTTGCTTAAAATCTTTTTTAAGTTTTTCTGTTCCTTCTAAATTTACTCGTATACCTCTTCTTCTCATTTCAATAAGGTGAGGTTGTAAGTCTCTTTCTAATTCCCAGATAGTCATTAAATTTTGTTTATACAATTCATTTTTAAATCTCTGCCATAAATCATAAGTAAGCCTAGCATCCTCTTGTGCATAAAATCCTACATACTCACTTGGTAATTTATATAATTCTTCTTTAGGACTGACACCAAATAGTTTAGCTGATTCTAGTAATTCTTTTTCTGCTTTTAGTTCTCCTAAATATTCTTTACATAATGCGTTTAAAGAATAAGAGTATCTATTCTCATCTAACAAAGCTCCTGCTATCATAGTGTCAACTATTTCTCCTTGTACCTTGATGCCATATGCTTGTAACCAACCGACATCATATGGAGCATTATGAAATATTTTTCTACAAGGCAAAGCACACAAATCTGTTACATAAGATAAGACTTGTTCTTTAATTAAATTACCACCACCCTGATGACCAAAAGGATAGTAAGCACTAAATCCTTTTGTAGCAACTGCAACTCCTACTATCTCACCTTTGCCAGTAGCCCATCCAGCTCCAAGACCTTTATTAATACCCTCGTCTCTTGTTTCTAAATCTATAGCGATTTCTTTTGCTTCTGATAAATCTTTATACTCAATGGGAGGAGACCACATTGTTTTTTTTTGTAAAGGAAATACTAATTGCATGATGATATTATCTCTTTCTTTGTAAACCTAAATTACCAGAAACAGTTATTCTATAACTGTCTGTGTTGTAGAATGGATAAACACAATGATTTAAAGTAGACGGAAATATCAAACATTGTTTTTCCCAACTTTTATCTGCGTGTATTTGTAATGATGTTAAATCGTTAATAGTATCACTATTGCCTTTTACAAACTCTAAGGCACCAGATACATTAGAGTTACTTCTAATACCAGGAGAGGCTTTTCTCATCTCTTCAATATCATAAGGAATATTTATAAAGATAATAAATGAAAAAACTCCTTCATGTGTGTGTAAAGGATTAAACTCGTTTTGTGCCATTAGGTTCACCCACAAATTATATAGATGTAGTTCTACAGTTAAATCATCATCTTGCAAATATTGTTTAACCATTTTTTTTACATATTCTCCTAATGGTGCAAATGAATTTATGTTACCAATCAAAAAATTATTTAACTCTAGAAAGTTTGCATTTAAACTATACTCTTTTTTAATGTTACCAGCTAAATCTTTTCCGTAAAAATCTTTCTCTGCAACTTTAGATATTTTTTGTTTTAGTTTGTCAAAAATATCATCTGGAACTTTGCATTTAAAAACATTCATTGTTTTTCATCTTTAAATAACTCATTGTGCCATTTCATATGCTCTTCCATCACATCTTGTGCCTTTGTTCTTATCTCAACTATTTTCCCATTTTTATCAAAAACAGCATACTTATCGTAATACTCATCAGTTCTTGGAATAAAAGGCATGAAAACTTTTAACACAGTCCTAGTGCTGCCATCCCTATATTCTACACCCCTAGAACCAGTTTTTTTATTATTTACGAACATTATTCATAATCCCTTTCTATTATCATTTCACAATAATGAATTGCTTTTAATATATCAGATTTTTTGCCTTTGCTTTTGTGTCTACAAATGTATTTAATCACATTACCCTCTGCAAAACCCAATTCGTTTTTATTGATAAACTGAGAAGGCTGTATTTTAAATTCTTTGTAGTGTTCGCTACCCTTTTCCCAAACACTCATTTTTTTTCTCCTGTATATTTTTAAGTCTAACTACTGTGCTACTTTCTTCTACTGATTTTAAAGTGAAACCATTTTTAAGCAAATCAAATAATTTACACTCTACATCAAATTTACTTGGTCTAGTTTTAAACTCCATCTTATAGTTGATTTGATACTTGCTCATTGTATTACTCCTGAATTATGTATCGCAATGATGGTACGAATTATTGTATATAATATTACATATTCCATTTCATTCTTCCTTAAATATAGTTTAACATAATTTTATTTCACTCCTCTAAGAAAATTTAAATAATCTTCTCCTATAGGATAATTATACTTATGGTCGGTGGACAATAGGTGTAATCTTTTTTGGGCTCTTGTTACTCCAACATAATATACTTTTCTTTCTTCAGATTGTTCGAAAGGATTTTTTTTCTGATAAGATGCCACCCAATTACATTTTGAAAATAATAAAACATTTACAGCTTGACCACCTTTGCAACTGTGAATAGTATCAACAACTATCTTTGGTTCGTTGTTCAATGTCTTTTGTCCATATCGTTTTAACAATCTAACAAAATATGTAACTTGTGGTGTATGAAAATTTCTTTTTAAAATTTCATACCAAGGTTTATTGTAAGCATCATCACTTAAATCTAAACCACACCAATCTCTTAAACCATCAAAATCATACTCTTGTGTATCGGATAGACTTACCCAAAATTTTATAGAACGAAAAGAATTATCTTTTAATTCACGAATATATTTCATCATGTTTTCTGCTTCATGTTTCGTGATTTTTTTTCCATTGCTAATTTTAGTCCAGCTCTTAATAGCTTCCCATTGTTTATTATCAAAAGATTTATTGCCTCTATTGTCTGAAAAATATAAGCCCATATCTTTTGCCATCATCCGCAGCTCGTTGACGACAGAATTTACTCTACCTAAAATGTACCAAGTTCCATCTAAATGTAATGGTACCTCACGAAAGTGTAAGTATCGTTTTACATAACTATCTTTAGCAGAAGGATAATATTCTTTTTCTAAACTATTCATAATACCTTTTCTAATAACTTGTGAGAAATCATAAATAGCTTTTCCAAACCTTTGAGTTCTCCGTAGAATTACTTTTCTGCCTGGAAAGTAATGAGTAAAATATTTTGAGTCTGCTCCAGACCATCCGTATATTTGTTGGTCGTCATCTCCTGCACAAACTACTCTGTCTACATTGTCCACCATTTTGTAAATCAAAGACCATTGCAACGGAGTAAAGTCTTGAGCTTCATCTAATATAAGTAGTTTTAATTTAGGAAAATCTACTTCATCTATTGCTCTTGATATCATATCAGTAAAGTCTATGAAACTATCTTTTTTGTAATGTTCATAAGTAGATATTTTTCTACAATACACATCTAAAGAATCTTTTTTATAAATCTCTTTTTTGTAAGTTAATATTGGGTCTTGCATCGTGTTTCTTGCTTTATCATAAATACCCAATGACCAGTCTTTATAAATGAAGCCATCTTCTGCTAAACGATTATCAGACGATTTAATAATTTTACTTTGCAATGCAAAATCTATCATACAATTCTTTGGGTCAAAAACTTCCTCTTCATAATATCTTCTGCAATATTTGTGAAGAGTAGCAAATCTATTAAAATCTTTTATTGTAAAATTAGTAAAAGTTTCCATAGCTCTGTTGATAGCTTCGTTGACTGCTTTGTTAGTAAAACTTATGTAAGCAATATCATTCGGATGCACACCTCTTGCTAAATGTTTTTTTAAAATGCGTTCAATTAAAGTATAAGTTTTTCCAGTACCTGGTGGTCCAAAAATCTTTATAGTCTTTTTATAAATTGCTTTTTGTTTATTGTTCTTCATACAAACAAACCATATTGATAGTTGTTAGGAACAAAATTTTTCTTTCTAATTAAACTAATAAGATAAATATGTTTTGGTTTTGTGTTGATATATTTAGCTTGACCACTTTTTAAAGCATTTAAAATTTTTAAAGCAAAAGGTTTTAGTTGTCCATTATATTTAGTTCTTATTGTTTTGTCGTGATATAATTTATCATTATAAAAAATTACTTTACCTGCCTTAGTAAAACCTAAATGTTTAAAGTTTGTAGCTTTGTAAATTGTGCCATTATGATTGTAAGTGGTGTCTGCATAACTTATAATTTTTTTAACAGATGTATTTTTTTTTAACCATTTTAAAGTTGCACCTATAAAATAACTTTCTGTGTTTTTAGGAGTATCGTCAATACAGCATAATCTTCTAAGTTCTAATAAATCTTTTTCTTCTTTAACATATTTTTTCCACACTTCAGCCATACTTAATTTACCATACATCATTGCCCCTATCATCGTGGTGCCATCACATAATTTAAAACAATAATCAGTTTTAATACCATTAACATTTTTTGAATAATGCCAATGCTCTATAAAAGCATCAATAGTTTGTCTAGCACAAGGAATAACCAGAAAATTTTTTACTGATTTATTTTTTAAACTTCTCATAATATTCTTCATCTAATTCTGTAACTTTTTCTTTTGGTTTTTGTTTGATTGTTTCGTGGCTAATAAATTCTGGTAAAGTTACATACCAGATATTTTTCTCCCCTTCATGATAATCTTTTCTAGAGCAACCTAATAATCGTAAAGCATCCGAAGTGGTGTTAAATATTTTTGCTCCTTGTTTCTTGATAAATTTATCAAGTGTAATTTTTTTAAAGTAACAAACATTGTCTTTTGTATCGAGTACCACATATCCATCTTTTAATTTATCATAATTATCTTGTTCTATATGACTCTCAAAAAACTTTTTTAACATATTATATTTTTCTTCTTCTAAAGTATCTTCAAATTTATGGTGGTCATCTTCTATCGACCTTTCCACTATACCTTTCATCAGTAACTCAAATGGAGAAGGTCCTCTTTTACTTTTAGGTAAAGTCATCCAAAAAATTCTGTATCGTAATAATCTAGTTCTAAAACTTTTTTCATCTTTCATATCCTCTGGTGTAATTGTTACTCTTTGTTCTTGGTAATCAAATTCGTACCAAATATTTTTTGTATCTCTAATAAAAGTAATATTAGTAAAGTCCTCTATCACTTCTGGTGTTGCTTCTCCTATACCTAATCTTCTTTGTTTACATAAATCTTTATTGCATAATGGCATAAGTTCAGGAGACTTAGGAGGACACCGAAAATCATAAGTTCCTTTATGAACACTTTTTGCTAATTGAGTTACTTCTGCTCTTGGTAGTGGATTATGAAAAATTTGTGTATTCCTACTTTGAGCTATTTCTTCAATACTTTGAACAGAGTGTGTTGTATTTTTTTTCATCTCTAAAACTAAAACATTAAATAAATAATTGTTTCTATTTGTTCCTGTCCATCGTTCTTGTATAAGTTTTTGTACGCAAGGAGGATATTGTTTCCAGCTCTCTTCAGGTTCATACTCTTTTAGTTTTAATTTTAAAAAATCTTCTGGCAAAATTTTTTTATTATTAGCAAGTTCTATAAAAGCTTCTATTAGTAAAGGATTGTTATTATCGTCATAAGCAAACTCCATACTTCTATTCATATTTTGATAGGGTAAATTCATAGCTTTATTGCAAGGAAATATTTCTTGTGCCATAAAAAATTTCTCATTAATCTTACTAAGTTTTTCTGCTATTTTACTAACATCATACCATTCTGTTAAAAAAACAAAGATATGTAATCCTCCACTTTTACTTTTGATAGGCACTAGTGGTAATTTATAATCTCTAATAATATCTACATATTTTTTTTGATTGTAGTTTGTATAGTTACTTGGGTCTACATCTATACAACCCCACTTACATTTACCTTCTCTTTCAGGTTTTACACCCACTCTTGTTTTTCCATTCAAGTGTTCTTTCCAATGTTTCGTGGATAGTGGTTCTTGTATTGTGAGGTATTTAACTATTTGTTTTCCTCTCTCATCAGTCTCCGAAGATATCGAAGACTTAATGAAAGAAGACAAGTTACCCTCAAACAACTTTGAGAGTTTATCAAACATTAGAATGGAGTATCGTCTGTTTGAATCTGTGTTTTTTGTTTACCTTGTTTAGGCTGTTCTGTAGGAACATCAATATCCTCTTCATACTGAACTGAACCTAATGGGTCTGCTCCTTTTAAACTATCATAATATTGTTTAGTAGCAGTTAGGATATGGTCATCTTTACCTTCGTCTAACCATTTATCAAACTCTATAACCCAACCAATCCAAGAACCTTTATCGTTCTTTTCAGGCACAGTAGATAGTGTGTAAACTGAACTAAAGGTAGGTGGTATAAAAGTTCCTAACTTATCAGTTTTAGTTTTGTTAGCTATAATAGAGTTCCAACTTTTTGATTTACCTTTTTGAGAAGATGCCATAGGTATCAAAACACACTCTAAAGGTTCATAAGTTTTTGAATCTAAAATATAGCAAAAATGATTACCAGTATCTTCTACATAGTTTCCGTTAGGCAACCAATCTCTGTTATCTCCATCTCTTTTAGATGCTTTATCTAAAATACTTTTATTCATATGAACTGTTGGTCTTGATACTCCATCTCTACTGCCTTTCCACTCATTAAAAGTGTTTATGTATTGACAAGGAACAACAGTAATTTTTTTACCATAATTTTTTCTAGTGGCTGCAACATAAATATCTCCAATCCTAGCATCTTCATCATAGGCAGAATTACCTTGTTGCACTTGAGGATTAGTAGATTGAAGTATTCTCATAATTGGTAACTTTTGGTCTTTTGCTTCTATGTTCTCCGTTCCCTGACCTGCATACTCCCTTAAACTAATTTTTTCAGTTGAAGGTAAATTTTCTTTTTTCTTAGTAACTTGATTCATTTTTAACTCCTTATTATTTTTGTTTTATTGAATTGATATATTGAAAACACATCATTCGGAACTGCCTCTCCTTTTTCTAAAATTAATTCTTTAAAAGTA